>Ga0114129_10002087_pt1 | contig 27478 bp, 23 predicted proteins | sample RhiMetdeltSRZDD1_FD_80071 | JGI IMG/M metagenome (GOLD analysis project Ga0114129, IMG submission 80071) | Populus rhizosphere microbial communities from Tennessee, USA - Rhizosphere MetaG P. deltoides SRZDD1 (version 2) (version 2) | ecosystem: Host-associated > Plants > Roots > Rhizosphere >... | reverse complement strand
CGGTTGTTCTCCGACGCGCCCCATTCGGCCGTGATCCAGCCCTGATGCTCCAGGCGGTGCAGCGCGGGATAGAGCGAGCCCTGCTGAACCTTGAGCAATTCGTCGGAGATCTGCTGGATTCGCTGCGCGACCGCCCATCCGTGCATTGGTTCGAGCGCGATCGTCCTCATGATGAGCAAGTCGAGCGTGCCCTGTATCAGATCCGTCTGGTCACTCACGCAGATCCTTCCTCTTGTAGATTGCCATGGGAAAGACGAAGACGCACTCTAACAGAGAAAGATGATTGACAACAAAGATCGATTGACAACGCTGCCCGACGAGCATAAAAGACGCCTTTGCGGGGACCGTCCAATTCGCTGCAGACCGGGGGGAATGTTCCCTCAGTTGGTAAAGGAGCGATCGACATGAACAGTCCTCGAGTACTCACCATCATTGGTGCCGCGTTGACTCTCTCAGCGGCAATCCCGATCAGTGGACACGCGAACGACCAAAACCAGGACACCAATCACGCGCAGGCCGTACCCGACGCGTTTGTCAACTGGGGCTCCCCACAGCCGCAACCGACGCCAGCTCAGAAGAGCCACGAGCTCGTCCCGAATGAAGTCACGATCAACAAGGGAGGCACGGTGACCTTCCGTGTCAACGGAGGCGGTCACGGAATTGCGATCCACCCGGTCAGCAAGGGCACGACACGCGACGACGTGACGGGTCAGCTCTGCGTGCACGATGCCGTAACCGGTCTGTGCGTAGATCCGACATTTGCCAACGGCGCGCATCAGATTCTGGATGGCAAGGGCAACGTCATCATAGAGGTCGTAACGAATCCGCCGCTTGCCCGACTGGATGATCCGACGGATAGGCTGCTAGGGACAACGGTTGTCGTTGAAGAGTCCAGCGGCGCACTGGTCAACGGTGTGTTCCACCCAGGCACCGCGCCAGGACCTCCTCCGACGGCCGGGACCCAGATACAGTATCGGTTCGAGAAGACGGGGCGGTACCTGGTCATCTGCATGAACCGGGCTCACGCGCTGAACGACTGGATGTTCGGTTTCGTCAACGTCGTCGACGCAAACGACCAGTAGTCGGCCGAAACGCAGCTGCGCCGCCGGGTCAGGTCAGGCATCGCTCATGCAGAATCGACTGGCGGCGCTCACCGCTCGTGATCGCGGCAGTCAGGCTACGCAGTACTTCCGACGATCACGCGCACGCAGAGCCTCACGAACGGCGTTCAGCGGGGCCGCCAATGCCCTTCGTCCGCCGAATCGTTCGACATGTCGCGGGTCATTCATGCCTGGCACGCTGAACCCATCACGCGCACAGGACATCGTGTCGACGCTAAGTCCTTGGTGGGATTGGTGAAAGCAACGTCACTATTCGTGCACCGCAAACCTTTACGTTACAAAGTTCTTTGTATATGATACCTCCTGAGGGTCGTCATGCACCGTTTCATGCTCCTGCTTGGGCTCGGCGCCACACTGCTCGCCGCCGGCGCCTGCGCTCAGCGTCCCGAAACTCCGCTGACCCAGGCCGCCGCCCGCAACGACGTCGCCGCCCTTCGCCATCTTCTTGACGACGGCCATAAAGCCGATGAGGGTGGCGACTCGTGGACGCCGTTGATCTGGGCGGCGCGGTCCGGATCGGTCGACGCGATCAACGTCCTCCTCGATTCCGGCGCCGACGTGAACCTGCCCGGATCCACGGGAGACAACTGGGACGCGTCGCCGCTGCAACACGCGATTCTCCAGCGGCAGCCTGCCGCCGTTCGGCTTCTTCTTGATCGCGGCGCCGACCTGAACCGCGGCGCCGGTGGAAGCCTGACGCCGCTGTTCCTGGCGGCCGGCGACACCGATCCCGCCATCCTCAAATTGCTGCTCGCCCACGGAGCAGACCCGAGCGTCGAAAGCGAAAACGGAGCCACGCCGTTGTCTCGTGCGGTGTCCGCCGGCACACTCAACGGACCCGACCGTCCGATGTTTGGCGGCTGCCGCGTCGAGACGGTGCGTGCGCTCATCGCGCACGATCCGGCGCTTCGTTTGAAGCGCAACTCTGCCTGGAACGACGCGATCTGGTGGGCGCGCTTCCAGAGGTGTGAGGAGGTGCTGAGACTAATCGGCGAGTAGTCGTCCGGGCAGGACTAGGCCGGCTTCTGATTCGAAGGTTATCCAGAATGGGCCCACAGCAGCTAAGAAGTCGCGCACTGCCTCTTGGGAATGACCCGTGGGTCCGACGATCTCGGAAGCATTCGTGGCCGAGAAGAGCACATCGGCGCCGTTTTTGGGGGGTTGAAGGAAACGTTCGCGGCTTTGACCTTGGTCCTTGGCAAGCGCCACCATGGCCCAGTTGTCCAGATAAACGGCTAGCCGCCTGAGGTATTTGGTGCCGGGGGCGGGGATCGAACCCGCACGTCCCTTGCGGGACCCAGGATTTTAAGTCCTGTGCGTCTGCCAGCTTCGCCACCCCGGCGTCAGGTGCGCGAGCCTAATCGTACAGTCAGTGACGCGGATTGCGTCGATGCTTCGCCGTTTCCTTGCGACTGATGACGATCAGTTGGGGGCGGGAGCCTCGGCACCATCTATGACGATCACTTTCACTGGGCCTCTTTCAGATTCGAGCTTCAGCCCGAGCTGATCTTGCAAGGCGGTGAAGAGCGACGGTGCTTCCTGCGCCTGTGGCGCGCCGCCAGCGGGCACCGGCGGCAGTCCTCGATCGGGCAGGAACTCCAGATCGATATCGTACGTGCCAGAGAGGCCAGTCTTGTCCGCGATGGTGCGCATCGCCATCGGCTCGAGCAGTTCTGCAAACCGCGCCATGCGGATGCCATCAACCTTCATCCGGGCCAGACCATTCATCATCGCAATGAACCACGCACATCGCGCGGGCACCCCACCAAGGACTGGCTTCACGCCGCCGGCGTCGATGATCGGCTGACAATCGATAGACGATGGGCGCATCTTCTCGCCGAGCTTCTTGTCGCGCCTCGCCGTGACGAGGGCATAGGTCGTCAGTTCGCGAGTCTCGGTGTGCGCCTTCAGTCCGAATCGCTCCTCGAGGAGGCGTTTCACCATCAGCCGCATGGTGTCGGCAGACGCCGCTCGCTCGGCTTTCGCTGACACCTCGTAGTGATTCGAGCGGAGCCAACCTGGCCCGCCCTCGATCTGAAAGTCGCGAACCTCGTACGCGTATGCGATTAACTGCGAGACCGTCGTGTCTGGGCGAACGAACCGGTCGGGCGCCTGCGGCGGGAAGCCTGGCGGGATGACGCCGCCGCGCGGCTTGATAGACACAACTTCGAATGAAGGCACCTCGCGCGACGGTTGCGCGTGTATCGGGGCTCGTGCAACGAGCGCGAGACCAATGATGGGTAGCAATGCCCGAATGCGAATCGACATCGACGACCCTGAGGATAAGCCGGAGAGCGCCCTCATCCCTTCGCACCCTCGCCCCCTCACACCTCCGCACCCTCGCACCCCGCACCTCCGCACCCTCACTGGCCCATCGCTTCTTCAAACATCCTGGCAAGCGCATCGCGATCGGCTGGTTTCGGCGACAACTTCGTCAGCCGTTCCTGCGCGAGCGTGCCCTCGACAAGCGCCGGGATGTCTGACGAACTGTAGCCCACGGCACGGATGCCATTCGGCATGTTCACCCGCTGCATGAACCACGTGAGGCGATCGGCGAGGACACGTCCGGTATCCTCCTTCCGGCACTTCGACACATCCGCACCGAGGGCCTCGGCCGCCTGGAGATGTCGCTCGGGGCTGGCCGATGCGGTGAACCTGAACACCGCAGGGGCATTGAGAATCACGGACATCCCATGCGGCACGAGCGGATGATCCGTGGGATATCCCGGAGCGCGATAGCTCTTCACTCCACCAGCGACGGGATACGCCATCGCGTGCGGCAGATGAACTCCCGCGCTCCCGAACCCGATGCCGGCAAACGATGCGGCCAGCATCATGTTCGCACGCGCCTCGTCATCCGACGGATCGTCGACCGCGCGGACGAGATACTTCGCCACCATTCGCATCGCCTGCAACGACCAGACATCGCTGATCGGGTTCGCGCCTTGATACGTCGGACGGAGGGATGGACGACCCGGATGAGGCCGATCGGTGAATGGCAGCGCGGTGTACGACTCGACCGCATGGCAGAGCACATCGAGTCCGGCGGACGCGGCCACTGCGGGCGGCGCGGTCCGCGTGTGATCCGGATCCAGATAGCCCAGCGTCGGCTTGAGATACCGACTCGATATCCCAGTCTTCAGATGCCGCTGTTCCAGGTCGAACACCGCCACTCCCGTCGTCTCACTTCCGGTCCCCGCGGTCGTCGGGATGGCATAGAGCGGCTTCAGCGGACCTGGCACCGCGAGACCCTTGCCAATTGGTGGATTGACGTACTCCAGAAAGTCTTTGGGGGGATAACTCGAGTACAGGTTGGCGGCCTTCGCAGTATCGATGGCTGAACCGCCGCCGACCGCGACGAACCCGTCGCACGATTCGCGGCGGGCTACCTCGATCGCATCGCGCAGCGACGTGTCGGTCGGTTCCACACGCACGTAGTCGTAGAGCACCGCGACGACTTTGTTGGCCGCGAGAGACTCCAGCACCGTGCTCACCGGACGAAGCGTGGCGACCACGCGATCGGTCACGACCATCACCCGCCGATGACCGCGATCGGCGAGATCCATCCCGATCTCGCGCGTGACACCGGGGCCGTAGCGCACCGACGAGGCCGCCATCTCGAACGCGATATCCCGAGCATCGACCATCTCAGGACTCTAGTGTGTTCGGGTGAAAAACGCCCGACAAGAGGGGTCTGCCGGGGCTGACTGCACAGTGGGTTGACGCGGTGTTTGGCGCCTCTGCATGGCTGTGCTTCCTCTAAACCACTGAAGACGCACGACTTCTAGGCTGATTTCGCGGGGCTTGAAAGGGGTACACTGATTAGCGGGGACTCACGACGCGTCGCCTTTCTCCGCGACACACCTCATACCACGTCGTGAATCCCCGCAGGCCACAGCCGGCGGTTTCGCCCCGCCGGCTGCCGGCCACTTCCTCAATGAATCGTTTCCGACTCGACTGACACGCTCGACGGAACTCCTGTTCGCTGCGCGTCCATCACTGTCTTTATCATCGCGCTCAAGTCGCGCTCGGCGATGTCGAACGGGCCGGCGACGATCGCCCCCAACCCGAGCTCCAACGCGATCACGACGCCCCCCTCTTCGAACGGGTTGACGATCCAGCTGAATCCACGCAGCGCGACGGGGCGATCATCGGCCGCCTCCGGGTTCTTGGCTCGCTCCAGCGCTCGAAGCATGCCGACGAGCACTGCGCTCACGTCACCTTCGGTCCAGGCGTGCGGCGCGCGCGCCACTGGATTGATGACGTAGGTCGTCGCGTGGTTCTCGCCCCGGAGCCAGACGTCGACGCTGATGTCCATTACTGATCACTGTAATTCAAAATGCAAAATGCAAAATGCAAAAAATTCACGACGAGACCGCCTGCATCTCGTTTGCATTTTGCCTTTTGCATCTCGAGTTACGTCCCGCTCAACTGCTTTCTCAACTCGACCGGCTCGCCTGTCGGCGCTTGACAGGCGAAGTCGCGGCAGACGTACGCGGTGGCGCGTCCACTTCGCTCCTGCATCGCCGCCACCCACGGCATTCTACGTTCGAGACCTTCACGGCGTGTAGGCTCAACGACCACCAGTATCGCCGTCGGCATGTACGTCCGTCGCACCTCGTCCAGAAGCGCCCGCGTGTCGGCCGCATGACGATCGCCAACGATGACGACCTGCCGCATACCCGCATGATAGGTCGAGATCGCGGCGAGCATCATCGGGATGGTGCGCCCCGCCTGTGCCGCACGCGACGCGTAGCCGCCCAAGGTAAGGTCCACGCGCTGAGAGTAGGAGCTTGAATCCTCGGGTTGGGAGTTGGGCGTTGGCTTCTTGCGAGTCGATCCGGTCTCGACCAAGTGCGAGAGACTCAATAAGTTGAGCACGCCGATTGACGTCGCTGCGGGTTCGGCCCCGTCGTAATCTTCCTTGAGCCGTAAGAGCACCGACTGATCCTTGCCCGTCGTGCTGAACCATCCGCCCTCAATGGGATCCCAGAATAGCGCGTCCTGCCGCTGCTGCAACGTGATCGCCCACTCCAACCACTGCGGATCGCCGTCTGCCTGAAACAGCTCGAGTAGTCCGAGTATGAGGTACGCGTAGTCTTCCGCGTAGGCCTCGACGCCAGCCTGACCCTGTCGATACCGCCGCAGCAGCGTTCCTGTCGCGGGATCCCACAGGCGTTTTCGGATGAACTCGGCGGCCCTACGTGCATCATTCAGGTAGCGATCGGCTGCATCCAGCACGCGTGACGCTCGCGCGAACGCGGCGATCATCAGGCCATTCCACGCCGTGAGGACCTTGTCGTCGAGGTGCGGCCGTGGCCGCATCGAGCGTCTTGCAAGAAGCGCAGACCGTCCACGCGCGAGGGCGGCCTCGACGTCTTCACTCGAGCGACCGGTCGAGGAGGCGACGTCCTCGAGCGGACGAGCCGTATGCAGGAGGTTCTTGCCGGTGAACTCAGCCTGCGGATCGGATGGGGCGTTGCCGTCTGGCCGGACACCGTATCGGGCAATGAACACGTCGGCATCGTTACCTAGCACCTCGCGGATCTCGTCCTCACGCCAGATGTAGAACGCACCCTCCATTTTGTGCGCCGGCCCCTCCGAGCCGCCGCTCGCTTCGCGAGCGTCGGCGAGTCCCGCCGAAGCCGAAGGCGAAGGCGGATCTGGCGGAACGCTGTCCGCATCCTCCGCGGAATAGAACCCGCCATCCGCGTCAGTGAGGTCGCGTCGCACGTACTCCAGCGTGTCGACCGCAACATCCGCGAAGAAAGGGTCGCCGGTGAGCTGCGCGGCTTCGACGTAGGCGAGGACGAGCTGAGCCTGGTCGTAGAGCATCTTCTCGAAGTGGGGCACGCGCCATTCGGCATCCACGGAGTAGCGGTGAAACCCTCCGCCCAGTTGATCGCGCATGCCACCGAGGGCCATCGCACGAAGCGTCACGAGGACCATGTCACGCGGCTCGGTCGCGCCAGTCCGCGCGTGCTCGCGCAGCAGAAAGAGCAGCTCGCTCGGTCGCGGAAACTTGGGCGCCGTGCCAAACCCACCTCGCCGACGGTCGAATGCCACGGCGAATTCTTCGACAGCACGGCCCAGCACGTGGGTCGAGGGAATCTGGTCTCGTCCTCCCTGCGACCTGATGGTCTGCAGACGCTCGGTGATCGCGTCGGCCGACTGCTCGACTTTGTCGCGCTCTTCACGCCAGACGCGCGCGATCTCCTCGAGGACCTCCGAAAAACCAGGTCGACCCCATCGAGACGAGGGTGGAAAGTACGTCCCCCCGTAAAACGGCTTCAACATCGGGGTGAGCCACACGCTCATCGGCCATCCGCCCGACCCGGTGGTCACCTGCACGAACGTCATGTAGACCCGATCGACGTCGGGCCGCTCCTCGCGGTCGACCTTGATCGACACGAAATGCCGGTTGAGGAGGTCCGCGATCTCCCGACTCTCGAAGCTCTCGTGCTCCATGACGTGGCACCAGTGGCACGTCGAGTAGCCGACAGACAGGAAGATCGGCTTGTTTTCGCGACGAGCGAGATCGAACGCGTCTTCGCCCCAGGGATGCCAATCGACTGGATTGTCTTTGTGCTGGAGGAGATACGGGCTCTGTTCAGATGCGAGACGGTTTGTCACCTTACCGATTATGTCCCTGCGCGGGCGCCGGCGCCTTCAAGAGTCTCGCTTTGATCGTTTGGAACTGACGGGTATCGCGTGTGCCTCCGCGGTGCGCCCGTACCACCGCCTGCAACTCTGCCACGCGATTTTTTGGCGTCGGATGGCTCGAGAAGAACGCTTCGACGCTGCTCGGGTCGCGCCCGGCCTCACGTCTGACGATCTCGAACAGTTCCACCATCCCGCGCGCATCCCATCCCGCACGTGTCAGCACCGTGAGCCCCACTCGATCGGCCTCGCGTTCCTCATCACGGTTGAATCGCAGGAAGACTCCGCTGGCGAGAAACTCCGCCGCCACCTGGGCAGCGCCGGCGCCACCGGTATTCCCGAGCATCGCACCGAGCAGCCCAAGGCTCCACTTCGTCATCGCGGCCGTCGTCAACTGGCTCGCGGCGTGGCGACGGGCGATGTGCGCAATCTCGTGGGCCAGCACGCCGGCAACCTGCGATTCGTTCGTCGCCTTCTCCAATACACCGCGATGAATCCACACGTACCCGCCAGGCAGCGCGAAGGCATTGATGTCGCGCGAGTCCGCGATCACGAAGCTGTACGGATACTTCGGCCCATTGACGACGCGAGCGAGGCGTTGGCCGATGCCTCGCACGTACGTCGCGGCCTCCGCATCGTTCAGTTGCGGCGTCTCCTTCTTCATCTGCGCATTGGCTTGCTTGCCGATGTCGATCTCCTGATCGACCGACACGAGCGTGATCGCCGAGGGCGATGCCGCAAAGAAGAGGACGAACAAGACCCGCCCTACACTGCTACTCCGCCGTACACTCTTGCTCATACTCTCGGCGTAGGCGCAGCAGGGACGTTGTCCGGTCGCCTCCGGCGGAGCCGCGCGTACGATGCCGTGAACTCGACGCCGAACATGAGGATGACGGACGACACATAGATCCAGAGGAGGAACACGATCACCACGGCGACCGAGCCGTGAATCATCCGTAGGCTCGTGTTTCGACCGATGTACCAGGAAAAGCCCGCGAACGCCAGACGCCACAAGACGCCAGTCAGTATCGCGCCCACCCACACGTCGCGAAACCGTGTCTTCGCGTTCGGCACGAAATAAAACACTAGCCCCAGCGCTCCAATGAGGAGCAGCGTTGCGGAATAGCGAAACGTCAGCGCCTGCAGCACACCGAGCCACTGAAAGCGAGCCAACATCACGCCGAACCACGACGCCTGCGCCATCTGAACAAAGCCAACGAGCATCAGTGCCAGGATCAAGGCGCCGCCGGCGGCAACGAGCATCAGAAACGAGACCAGCCGATGCTTCCAAAAGCTGCGCTGCTTCTCGACGCCCCACGCCTCGTTTACCGCGCTCGTCACGGCGCCAAACACGCCAAGCGACCCCCAGACGAGCGTCAACAACCCGGCGACTCCGAGCGACAGCCGCGCCTGTCGAAGCCCATCGAGTTGGTTCACCACGAAGTCGAGTTGCGTTGGGAAATAGGTGAAGACGAAGTTGAGGACGCTGATGCGGTCCTTCTCATCGGCCGCGATCGAGCCGAGCAGCGAAATCACCAGAAGCAGGAATGGAAAGAGCGAGAGCAGCGAGTAGTAGGCAATCGCAGCCGCGTGCGTCAGATCGTGGCTGTTGAGGAGCTCGACGAGCCCACGCCACGCCGCCAGACCAGACAAGCGGAGCTCGGCACGCAGCCGGCGCAGGACGCGCGCGCCGGACACGTCTCAGTGCGGCGCGCCGCTCGCGCGCCGCTGCGTCCGCTGGTCCTTGATGTCGTGCTTCTTCATCTTGCTGTAGAGGGTCGGTCGATACAGGCCGAGGATCTGCGCGGCTTCTTGCTTGTTCCAGTTCGTCCGTTGAAGCGTCTGCACGATCGCCATCTTCTCGATCTCGGCGAGCGTCCGATGCGGCGGAATGGTGAACTCCTGCGCGGTCGTGCGCTCTTCCCGAATCGACTCAGGCAGGTCTCCCGGCGTGATTTCTCCAACCTTTCGAACGAGCACGGCCCGCTCGATCGCGTTCTCCAGCTCACGCACGTTTCCAGCCCACCGGTTCCGAATGAGGAGGTGATACACCGCGGGCGAAATGGAGCGCACCGACTTCTGGTAGCGCTGGTTGAACTTCGAGAGGAAGTGATTGCACAACAGCGGGATGTCTTCGGTGCGCTCGCGCAGCGGCGGCACGCGCATCGTGATCGTGTTAATCCGGAAGTAGAGGTCCTCGCGCAGCTTGCCGTCGCGCAGAGCCACCTCGATGTCGATGTTCGTCGCGCAGATCAGGCGAAAGTTCACGGCCACGATTCGGTCGCTGCCAATCGGACGGTACTCGCGTTCCTGCAGCACGCGAAGCAGCTTCGTCTGCAGGTACGCCGGCATCTCGCCAATCTCGTCGAGCAGGAGCGACCCGGCCTCGGCCATCTCCAGCAGTCCGACCTTGTCGTTGGCGGCGCCGGTGAACGCACCCTTCCTGTACCCGAATAGCTCGCTTTCGATGAGGTCCTTTGGAATGGAGGCGCAATTGATCTTGATGAACGGTCCAGCGGCACGCTTCGAGTTGTGATGGATCGCGTTGGCGATCATCTCCTTCCCGGTACCGTTCTCGCCTTGAATCAGGATGTTCGCGTCGCTTGCCGCCACTCGGTCGACCAGATCGAACAGATCCTTCATCACCCGGCTCTGACCGACGACGTTGGCAAAACTGTATTGGCCGCGAATCTGCTCTCGCAACTGCTGGTGCGCGGCTCGCTCGTCGGTGCGGTTCGCTGCCTGCTTCAAAAGGTCCATCAAGTCGTCCTGAGTTACCGGCTTCTCGAGAAAGAAAAAGGCTCCAGCTCGCCCGGCCTCGACGGCGCGCGTGATTGTGCCGGCCCCGCCAATCACGATAGTCTCCGCTTGCGGATCGATGGTCTTGAGATGCTTCAGCAGCTCGATGCCGTCGATGTCGGGCAACGTCAGGTCCGTCAGGACCAGATCGGGCCGCCAATGCCTGAAGACCTCTTCACCCGCGCTTCCGTTGAGCGCGGTCCGGACTTCGTAGCCATCTGTTTCGATGACCTGTTTCAGCCACTCGGTCATCGAGAGTTCTGCGTCGATCGCAAGAACGCGGCGGCGACGTCTGAGGGTGGAAGACATGTGAAATTCCAGGAAACGTCGGTCAAACTACCACACGTCCGTAATCAATACACTCCAATATTCGCCTGATGTCTATTCAGACAAACGGTAGGAATTACATTGTTATGATGGACATCCTCGCGACAAACGTCAAGCGTGACGTTAAGTTGTTCCGCGACAACGCAGATCGGATGACGGCACTGGTCGCCGAGTTGAAGGACCGTGTGGCTCGCGCGCGCCTTGGCGGAGGGGACAAGTACATCCAACGTCACCGGGAGCAGGGCAAACTACCTGTTCGCGAGCGTATCGATCGCCTCCTCGATCAGGCCTCACCGTTTCTCGAAACCTCTCCGCTCGCCGCGTGGGATTTGTACGACAACGAAGCTCCAGGCGCCGGCCTCGTCACCGGCATCGGCCGCGTGTCAGGTCGCGAGGTCCTCATCATCGGAAATGATGCGACGGTCAAAGGGGGGACCTACTACCCCACGACCGTCAAGAAACATCTTCGGGCTCAGGCAATTGCCCTCGAAAACCGTCTTCCGTGTGTGTACCTCGTAGATTCGGGCGGCGCTTTCCTGCCGCTGCAGGCCGACGTGTTTCCAGATCGCGATCACTTTGGTCGCATCTTCTTTAACCAGGCGCAAATGTCCGCACACGGCCTCGCACAAATTGCCGTCGTCATGGGCTCGTGCACGGCGGGAGGTGCGTATGTGCCTGCAATGTCCGACGAAACCATCATCGTCAAGGGAACGGGAACGATCTTCCTGGGCGGACCGCCGCTCGTGAAGGCGGCGACCGGTGAGGAGGTGACCGCCGAAGATCTCGGCGGGGCCGATGTGCATACGCGTCTGTCAGGCGTTGCCGATTACCTCGCTGAAAACGACGAGCACGCGCTGCGATTGGCGCGGACGATTGTGTCGACGCTCAACACGCACAAGAGTCTGCCCTCAGACATGACGACGCCCGAGGAACCCGCGTATGACCCGGCGGAGATCTACGGAATTGTCAATGCGGATGTCCGAAAACCATACGACGTTCGCGAAGTGATCGCCCGCCTCGTCGATGGATCTCGATTCGACGAATTCAAGCAGCGCTACGCGCCGACCATCGTCACCGGCTTCGCGCGTTTGCAGGGGTTTCTCGTTGGCATCATCGCGAACAACGGCGTGCTGTTCTCCGAGTCTGCGCTCAAGGCCACGCACTTCATCGAGCTCTGTAACATCCGGGGCATTCCGCTCATTTTTCTGCAAAACATCACCGGGTTCATGGTCGGCCGGCAGTACGAGCGCGGAGGCATTGCCAAAGACGGCGCCAAGATGGTGCACGCCGTCGCCAACTCGGTGGTTCCCAAGTTCACGGTCGTCATCGGCGGATCGTTTGGGGCCGGCAACTACGGCATGTGCGGCCGCGCCTACGATCCGCGATTTCTCTGGATGTGGCCCAACGCACGCATCTCGGTCATGGGCGGTGAACAGGCGGCCGGCGTGCTGACGACGATCAAACGCGATCAGCTCGCCCGTGAAGGCAAGACGTTGAGCGCGGACGAGGAACAGAACATCCGCGGCCCAATCCTCGACAAGTACGAGCAGGAGGGATCACCCTACCACTCCACGGCACGGCTCTGGGACGATGGGATTCTCGACCCCGTGAATACGCGAACCGCTCTCGCCCTGGCCCTGTCAGCCGCGTACAACGCACCGATTCCGCCGCCGAAGTACGGTGTCTTCCGTATGTAAACCACGAAGGCACGACGTTCACGAAGAACACGAATGCCCTACTATCAGGAGATCATGGAGTTTCGTGATCTTCGCGATCTTCGTGGTTAAGGCACACACATGTTCGAACGGATTCTGATCGCGAACCGCGGCGAAATCGCGGTCCGCGTGATGCGCGCCTGCCGCGAGATGGGCATCGAGTCGGTCGCGGTGTACTCGGACGCCGACGCGCGAGCGTTGCACACGACGCTGGCCGATCGTGCGGTCCACATTGGACCGGCCGCTGCGTCGGAGAGTTACCTGTCGGTCGACGCGATCATCGCCGCGGCGCGGTCGAGTGGAGCGCAAGCCGTGCACCCCGGGTACGGATTCTTGTCCGAGAACCCGACCCTTGCATCCGCGTGCGTCGACGCCGGACTGACGTTCATCGGCCCTCCTGCAGACGTCATCGACCGCATGGGCTCCAAGATTGGCGCGCGCCGGATCGTGCAGGACGCCGGCGTGCCAGTGGTGCCAGGAGAGACGCCTGCCGATCAATCGGACGCGAGCATTGCCGCGGCAGCGACGCGCATCGGGTTTCCGGTCTTGCTGAAGCCCTCGGAGGGCGGTGGCGGAATTGGAATGAAGGCGGTGCACGATGCGCACACGCTCGATGCCGCAATCACCCAGGCACGACGCGAGGCAATGTCGGCGTTTGGTGACAGCACGCTCTATGTGGAGCGCCTGGTCCACGCCCCTCGACACATCGAGTTTCAAATACTCGCCGACCATCATGGCCACGCCGTTCACGTCTTCGAGCGCGAGTGCTCGATTCAGCGTCGCCATCAGAAGGTGATCGAGGAAACGCCATCGACTGCGATGACGCCGGCACTGCGTCGCCGCATGGGCGAGGCAGCCGTTGCAGCGGCGCGAGCCGCGGGATACCGGAACGCGGGCACCGTCGAATTCCTCCTCGAGGGCGCCGGCGATTCGGCCCGCTTCTACTTCCTCGAGATGAACACGCGCCTGCAGGTCGAGCACCCGGTGACGGAGTGCGTCGCGGGAATCGACCTCGTTCGCGCGCAGATTCGAATCGCGTCCGGAGAGCCGTTGCCGTGGTCGCAAGAGTCGCTGAGTCAGCGAGGCCATGCCATGGAGGCGCGCGTCTACGCAGAGGATCCGATGCGGCACGATCTCCCCCAGGCCGGGCCGCTGCTCCTCTACCGCGAGCCATCGATGCCCGGCATCCGTGTCGACTCAGGCGTCATCGAAGGGTCGGAGATCAGCGTGCACTACGATCCGCTGCTCGCCAAGCTCATTGCCTGGGGTGAGACGCGCGAAATCGCGCGCCAACGTGCGATCGCTGCACTACGCAACTATCCGATCCTCGGTATTCGCACGAACAGCGGTCTCCTGATCGAGCTGCTCGAGCATCCTCGATTCATCGCTGGCACCCTCGATACCGGGTTTCTCGACGCGGAGGGCGAGCGGATTCGTGAGCGGTTGACCGACGATATACCCGACGCTGTGCTCGCGATCGCCGGCATCGCTCGGGCCGAACGCACGCCCGCGGCAGCGCAAGCGCGCTCAGCTTCCACAGCCGACCCGTGGATTTCGCTTCGAGGAGCGCGTGTCTAAGCCGAGTGACAGTGCGCGAATCGACGTCGTCCCGATGGGAAATGGGAGCTACCAGATCGACGTCGGGTCGAGGAAGCAGATCGCGTATGCCGTTGCGGGCCGAGAGACGTGGGTGTTTCTGGACGGGAGGACTTACGTTGTCGCCGATGAGTCGGACAAACGCCGGGCAACGGCCGGCGACCCAAGCGCGCTCGCCGCACCCATGCCGGCAACCGTCGTCAGCATCGACGTCACGGCCGGGCAGGATGTGACGCGCGACACCGTGCTCATCATGCTCGAAGCGATGAAAATGGAATTGCCGATCAAGGCACCACGGGATGGCCGCGTGACCGCGATTCACTGTCAGAAGGGCGAGCTCGTCCAGCCTGGCGTGCCGCTGCTCGACCTCTCGTAGGGCACGTCCGTTTGGACGTGCCAGGTGATCTCACATGGATCAGGAAACTGCCACACTGCTCGTCGAGCTCATCGAGAAGATGGGACTCCTGCGTCGTGACATGCAGCAGAAGAAGGAGCTCGAGAAGTACGAAGGGAGGTTTCAGCGCATCGAACAAAAGTTCAACGCGCTGGCCGAACGTTTGTCACTCGAAGATCCTGACCTGGCAAAGGCGCTGCGCACCGCGTGGCAGCTCCCCGCACGCAGCCTGGCGTTCCGAAACGCCGACCACCAGAAGGATCTGAAGGAGTAGGGGCGACGCATGCGTCGCCCCTACCCTAGCCCTTGGGTCCCTCGGTCTGATTCGACAGATACCGCTCGTACCCCATTTCTTTGATCTGGTGAAGCTGCGCCTCGAGCCAGTCGACGTGCTCCTCTTCATCCTTGAGCAGCTTCGAGAACAGTTCGCGGGAGTGATCGTCGCCGGCATCGCGCGCGACTTGGACCGCCTTGTTGTACATCACGACGGCGTTCAGCTCGAGCTGCAGATCGGCTTCGATCTGTCCCTTCACATTCTGACCGACGTTGAGCGCCATCGGCTCCATCGTCGGCGTCGCGTCGAGAAACAGGATCCGCTCGATCAGCTCCTCCGCGTGCTTCATTTCATCGATCGACTGCTTTCTGATGTAGGCGCCGAGGCCGTGATAGCCCCAGTTGTGGCACATCTCGGCGTGCAGGAAGTACTGGTTGATCGCCGTGAGCTCTTCTCTCAGCGCAATGTTGAGATGATCGATAACCGTCGCATTCCCGCGCATGCCGCCGCCTCCTTGGCCTCGTCGTGACGATCACGCGAAGGCACGCCATCGTATGCCGGATAGCGCAAGGCACTCAAACCCAAATTGCCGGTCTCGTCGCTGGCTGTGCTAGAGTAAGCTATCGGTGTCTGCCAAACCGCTCGACATCACCCTCGAGCTCGAACCGAAGGCGCGTTTCGACGTCGTCGATCTTCGATCCCATTTCGCAGACGAACACCAAGGACTGACTGGCTACCGCAACTGCCTCTATTGGTCGTTTCACACGACCGCGGGCTTTCTCGATCGAAGCCTGGCCGCGCGGCTGCGGGCGCAACACATCCCGACCTACGTCGAAGCGGTCAAGACGTTCTTCCCGGAAGGCGCGGGGTATCAGCACGATCGACTCGAGCGCCGCGGTGACCTGGATTCGACGCAGCGCGCCGTAGAGCCACGCAACGCTGATTCACATCTCGCGTTCATGGCGGGCGGCCTGCGGACGTGCGTGATGCATCCGAATCGTCAGGGCGAACCGGTCTATTTCGTTGATCTCGATGGGATGAACGAAGGACGGCCGCGCCGGCGATTGACGCGATTGATCGCGTTCACACGCGAACGAGTCGTCCGCAGCACGCGCATCGACGTCCCGCTTTCGGGGCACCCGATCGATTCAGTGAACCTCAAGGATCCCCGACTCGGCATCTACGCGCAGTTGACCGAGTTCGTCAGGAGCGTCGGCATTGCGAAAGGCCGTCTGCGCGTGTCGCTCGATCCGACCGAGCGACACTCGGCGCTGACGGTCAACGAGTACGAAACGCTGCTGATGCGATACGACCTCCACGAGGTTCTCCGCAATCCGCTGCGCTTCGTTGCCGAAAAGTCTCGTCACGCGCTCGCCGATCCACTCGCGGTACCGGCGAAGACACTCGGCTACGCGAAGTACGACATGGTGCGCGTCCTGAACAAAGGCCTCGATGCTCTTGGTCTACGCGGGTCAATCGTCGAAAAAGCGATGGCTCGTGCGCTCGCCGTGCCCGCCGCCCGGTTCTTCCGGATGCATCGCTCTGTCAGCCTGCTCGTCTCAGCAGACGATACCGGCGCGCCAGCGATCGTCGAGGGAACGTATCAGAGCCCAATCCTCGTGCAGTGGCAGCACGCCCCGCGTCAGTCCCGAGTCCTCACCGTTTCCATTACTGAAATCCGCTAGCGGCGTCTCTTCGAATCCCGAATCCCGGCTATCTCGGTAGCCTCTCCGGCATTTCGGCGACCGCATACGAGATGACCGCGATTGCGGCGGCGGCCTTCGACACCTCGTCTGGCGCGATGCGCTCGACGGTATCAGCCGCCGTGTGATGGATCACGAAATAGCGGGCGGCATCACCGAGATATGCCATCGTCGGCACGTTGCCTGCCTGCGCGATCGGACCGATGTCTGCACCGCCGCCGCCGGCCGTGATCTCCGGGAAGTCGAGCGGACTCAGTAACGACCCAATCTGCATCAGCGCCGCACGAGCGGCCGCGCTGCCCGAGAACCCGAGCGCCGCCGGTGCGAACACGCCAGAATCCGACTCCAACGCAAACACGTGATCGGAGGCGGCGGACGCGTGCTTCTCCAAGTACGCCGCGGCGCCCCGCAGACCGTTCTCCTCGTTGGCAAACAGCACGACGCGAACGGTGCGGCGCGGCCGAATATTCAGCTTCTTCATCAGACGCGCGCTTTCCCACGTCACGATGCACCCGACGCCGTCATCGGACGCACCCGCGCCGACGTCCCACGAGTCGAGATGACCCGCGAGCAGCACGATCTCGCCGGGCTTCTCTCGACCACGGATTTCTCCGACGACGTTTGCGGATTCGACGTCGGGTTCGTTCCGGCTCTCGAGAATAAGGCGCATTCGTACGAGCCGGTTCCGCGCCGACAATCGCGCGATGCGATTCGCATCTTCGATCGATATCGCCGCGGCGGGAATCTGGGGTTGCCCTGGCGGATAGGTGACGCTGCCCGTATGCGTCGTCCGTAAGCCGAGCGGGCCGATGGACCTAACGAGTGCGGCCGCGGCGCCGTACTGCGCGGCCACGCGCGCGCCGCCGGTTCGATACGTGACCGTCTCGGAATACCCGTTGTACGGAACGTTGTAGAGAACGATCCGCCCCTTCGCGTCGGCCGCCTTGCTGCGGAGATCGTCGAAGCTCGTGACGACCAGGACTTCAGCATCGAGGCCCCCGGGCGGAGTCGAGACACCGCCTCCAAGTCCAAGCACGGCGACCGGGTTTTTGGCCGGATCGACGATCTCTGCGGCTTCGCGACCTCGCACCCAGTGCGGCACCATGACGCGCTCGGTGTGCACGTTTTCGAGGCCGTCCGCCTTCATCGTGAGAACCGCCCACTCGACGGCGCGATCGAGGTTGTCAGAGCCGCTGAGCCGTCCGCCGAACGTGTCGGTCAGCTCGGCGAGTCGCTGCCATGCGAAGTCGTCTGACGTGGCGGCCTTGATCAGGCGCGTCGCGTCATCGCGCAGCGGCGCGAGCCACGAGTGTGTCGTGGTCTGGGCCGAAACTGTCGAGAGAGCCGCGCCGGCAACGAGCGCGAGAAGTCCATAAACCGATGGGCGCATGCGGCGCATTAAGAGTACATGAAGTGGAGACCGCTTAGGCGGCTTACGACAATGGCTGAAAGTACTCTGGAAGGCCCTGCTTCGTCTCGCGCAGGATGCTGACAATGGCCTGTCGGTCGGCGAGCGACAGCACGCGGTAACGCGGCTTGTTCTCCCGGCCGGAGAGCACCTCCCACAGCCGCGCGTAGACGGCATCCTTGGCCATCGCAGGCATGCCATCGAACGCCGGCGTATAGATCATGTAGCTGCAGGGATACCGGAACAGTCGACGGCGAAGGTCGAATTCGCGGAGCGATCGACCTTGCCGGTCTCGTGGGCCCGCCGTCACAAAGCGTTCCGAAAATCCCGCCCCACCTTTGACAGGCCCAGTGAGCGGCGCTTCGTCGACGAACAGCATGTAGTCGACGAGATCGCGTGCGGCCTCGACGACTCGCGCGGCGGTATCGGCCGTCGGGCGCGCCGCGGCAAGACGCGCTTCCCAGCCCGTGCGCGTGATCAGGTTCGTCATGTGTGTTTGATGCGCCAGCACGAGTTGCGGCACGACATCGCTGTAGGGAGTGGGATAACCCTTCAGATCGAACAGACCCTCGACCGACGCAAGCACGCGCGTCGGGTTGGCGATCTTGGATTTGCCTTTGTCAGCCGGCATCACCGGGACATTCCCCATGTGCTTCGCTCCGCCGTGATCACCCGTCACATACCAACCACCCCATCGCTGCTCGAGTGGGCTGCCGTGGATTGTCGTGAACCCGTTCACGTAGGAGTTCTCGTCCGGCAGTGGATACACACTCTGGACGGTCAGCCCCGGGACACCAAGCGTTTCCCACGACAGATGGCATGCCAGACATTCGTTGTTTCGCGTGAAGCGTGGCGACGATGCGGCGGTTTGATCGAGCGAGTAGAAGATGACGCCTTGCTTGGGATCCTGTGCGGCCACCTCGAGAACCCTGCCTCCCCTGACCCACCCGACCGCCACCGTGTCGGTGAAGAACACCGCTCGCGGATTGTGGATGTTGATGATGGGCGCCTGAAAGCTGGTTTGCGAGAACACGAGTGCCTGCGATTCGACGGGGACATCGAGCGCCGCAAGGACCGAGCGCAAGTACCCGTTGGTCTCGTCGAAGGTCAGCGACGCTGAGCCGTCTTCGAGCTTGGCGTTGAGCACGGAAACGCGATCGGTGGTGGGACCGGAGGAATACTGGATGGCGGCATCATCGCGAGACGCGACGAACACATCACGACGCTGGCCCCCGAGGACGAGGCCGGCCGCCAGGATTAGCGTACACGTGAGGAAGAAACGGCCGCGTCGGAGCACTCTTGAAGGCTACGTGTTCGCGAAGGCTGCTGCAACCCCCCTGACCTGCCAAGGTCAGGATCCCGCGGCTGACTGCCGGATTATGATGTGCGTGTGACAACGAGTCCGGTGGTAACGCTTACGAGCGTTGACGAGGTCGCGCTCATCCGCATCGATAACCCGCCCGTCAACGCATTGAGTCAGCCTGTGATCGACGGCCTGTCCACAGCCATAGACGAGGCCGCGCGCGATACGTCGATTCGCGCGGTCGTCATCATTGGCGCCGGCCGCACGTTCATTGCCGGGGCCGACATCAGGGGCCTGGAGCAATTGGCGTGGGGTGGAGCGTCGGGCGCGCCGGAGATGCACGACCTCCTCCAGCGGATCGAGGATCTTCAGAAGCCCGTCGTGATGGCCATGCATGGCACCGCGCTCGGTGGAGGTCTCGAGGTTGCCATGGCCGGCCACTATCGTGTGGCAGTCGCCGACGGACAAATGGGGCAACCCGAGGTCAACCTCGGCATCATCCCTGGCGCCGAAGGCACGCAGCGGCTGCCGAGGCTGGTCGGTCTCGAGAAGGCGATCGAGATGTGCGTGTCGGGCAAGCCGATCAAGGCCCAGGAAGCGCTGAGCCTCGGGCTGATCGATCGGATCATTGACGGGGATCTGGCGACAGGCGCCGTGGTGTTCGCGCGCGACGTCGCTGCTCGGTCGGCGCATCCGAAGACGCGAGAGCGTCGAGACAGGCTTCCAGGGGCATCCGCGGTGCCGGCGATGCTGGCCGCCGGCAAGGCGATGGCGCGCAAGACGCGCCGTCACATGGAGGCACCGGTGGCCGTGGTCGACGCGCTCGAAGCGGCTGCGACTCTGCCCTTTGCGGACGGGTGCAGACGCGAGCGCGAAATCTTCTTTGCATGTGCGCAATCCGAGCAGTGCAAGGCGCTGATTCACGCCTTCTTCGCGGAGCGAGGCGTGTCGCGCGTGCCCGGCGTCAGCAAAGACACGCCTGTCACGCCGGTGAGCACGGTCGGGATCGTCGGTTCCGGCACCATGGGAGGCGGCATCTCCATGGCGTGCGCCAACGCCGGCATTCACGTACGTCTCGTTGACACGACGGCCGCAGCTCTCGATGCCGGGGTGGCGACGATTCGGAAGAACTACGACGTGTCGGTCAAGCGCGGTCGCTTCACCCCCGAGATGGTCGATCAGCGGTTATCGCTCATTCGCCCGCAAGTCGGATACGAGGGTTTCGGCGAGGTGGACCTGATCATCGAAGCGGTGTTTGAGAACCTCGATTTGAAGAAAGCGGTCGCCGCCGATCTCGATCGTCTCGCGAGGCCCGCGTGCATCATCGCGACGAATACGTCCACGCTCGATATCGACGTGATTGCGGCGTCAACAAAACGGCCCGATCGCGTACTCGGATTGCACTTTTTCAGCCCGGCCAATGTGATGCGACTGGTCGAGATCGTGCGAGGCAAAGCGACATCACCCGAAACAGTGGCCACCGCCATGGCGATCGCCAAACGGCTCGGCAAAGTCGGAGTGGTCGTCGGCAACTGCGCCGGGTTTGTCGGCAATCGCATGATGTTTCCGTACATGTACGAGGCGCAGTTCCTCGTCGAGGACGGCGCGACGCCCGAGCAGGTCGATCGCGCGTTGACGGACTTCGGCATGGCGATGGGGATCTTCGCGGTGGACGACATGGCCGGGCTCGACGTCGCGTGGCGTGTTCGACAGGAGCTCAAGCAGTTCAACGAGTCGGGCATGCGCAAGCCGCTCGTCGCGGATACGCTCTGCGAAATGGGCCGCTTTGGACAGAAGACCGGCAAGGGCTGGTATGTGTACGGCGACGACCGAAAGCCGGTCTCCGATCCGGAGGTACTGGCCCTCATCGAAAAGGCTGCGGCACAAGCCGGCATCCATCGGCGGTCGTTCGCCGCCAACGAGATCATCCAGCGCACGATTTACGCGCTCATCAACGAGGGCGCTCGCGTCCTCGACGAAGGCTATGCCAGCCGCGCCGCGGACATCGACGTGATTTATACGAGCGGGTACGGCTTCCCCAGTTGGCGTGGAGGCCCCATGTTCTACGCCGATCGCGTCGGCCTCGCGAACGTCTACGAGCGAGTGTCTGCATTCCACCGAGAGCTTGGAACGCGCTGGCAGCCGGCGCCGCTTCTGGAACGGCTGTCGAAACAGGGCATGACCTTCAAGGAATTCGACAAGAGTCGCAGCGCACCCGAGCCGGCGGCGGCCAGGGCCTGACGTGACATCCGCGGAGACGCGTCGAGTCCGGCCCGTACGAATCGCTCCAATCGACGCAGCGGTCCGTCGTGACGCGAATGGCGTCGTCTACATAGAGTCCACGCACGCGCTCGGGCCGTATCAGACTCGCATCACCGATTCGCTCGAGCACTGGGCCGCACACGCGCACGATCGAACATTCCTCGCCCAACGAGGCCCACACGGGGAGTGGATCCGCGTCACCTATGGTGACGCGCTCACGCGCGTCCGTCAGATTGCACAAGCGCTCATCACACGCAAGCTCTCGCCCGAGCGGCCCATTGTCATCCTCTCCGGCAACGGCATCGATCACGGACTCCTGGCGCTCGCCGCGATGTACGTCGGCGTGCCGTACGTGCCGATTGCTCCGGCGTATTCGTTACAAGCCAAGGACTACGCATCTCTCCGCCGCATCTTCGAGCGCGTCGAGCCGGCGCTCGTCTTCACCGCGGAAGGTCGTGCCTACGAACCCGCACTCCGCGAAATCCTGCGGCCCGGCATCGAGCTCGTCGTCTCGTCGGTGCCCGGCAAGTTGCACGCCACGACGTTCGCGGAGCTCGAGGCCACGGCCGTGACCAGCGCCGTTGATCAGGCGCGGCAGCGCGTCGATGGGAACACGATCGCCAAGATCTTGTTCACATCCGGATCGACGGGACGGCCCAAAGGCGTGATCAACACGCAGCGGATGCTGTGCTCGAATCAAGAGATGATTCGCAGCGTGCTGCCGTTTCTCACCGACGAGCCGCCAATCATTTGCGACTGGTCGCCTTGGAATCACACGGCCGGCGGCAATCACAACTTCGGCCTCGTGCTCAGAAACGGTGGGACGCTGTACATCGACGAAGGGAAACCAACACCGGCGCTGTTCGGTGCCACCCTCCGCAACTTGCGCGAGGTCGCCTGCACGGCGCACTTCGCCGTGCCGAGGCTCTACGAGATGCTGATGCCGCATCTCCGTTCGGACGAGGTCCTTCGGACGACCTTCTTCAGCAAGCTGCGGCTGCTCTTCTACGCAGCCGCTGGTCTCGGTCAGCGATTCTGGGACGAGCTGCGCGACGTGGCCCTCGAGGCATGCGGCGAAGAGATCCTCATCATGACCGGCTTCGGCTCCACGGAGACCGCGCCCTTCGCGCTGAGCACCGGAAGCGGCGGCGCGTTTGCGGGGATGCTCGGCCTGCCCGCGCCTGGGATGGAGCTCAAGCTCGCGCCGGTGGAATCCAAGATGGAGGCGCGCGTGCGCGGCCCGAACATCACACCGGGCTACTGGCGCGACGAAGACCTCACGCGCGCCGTGTTCGACGAGGAAGGGTTTTATCGACTCGGCGACGCCATGGATTTCGTGGATCCGAAAGATCCTCGAAAGGGGCTCGTCTTCAACGGACGGCTCGCCGAGGACTTCAAGCTCTCGACGGGGACGTGGGTGAGCGTCGGACCGCTGCGGTCGAAGATTCTGGCGCAGGCCGCAGGGTATGCGCAGGACGTGGTGATCGCCGGCCACGATCGCGATTTCGCCTCTGCGCTCATCTTTCCAAACGTCGCCCGATGCCGCGAGCTCGCGGGGATGGCGCCGGACACATCCGTGGCTCAGGTCCTGTCGCATCCTGCTGTCGTTGACACGTTTCAGCAGGTCCTCGACGCGCTCGCGAGACAGAGCACGGGCAGCTCGACGTTCGTCGCACGCGCGATCCTCCTCCAGGATCCGCCGTCGTTAGACGCTCGTGAGATGACTGACAAGGGCTCGATCAACCAAAAGGCCGTGCTGCAGCATCGAGGCACGCTGGTCGAGACCCTGTATGCCGCGTCCCCGACCGCGCCCGTACTGGTGTCGCAGTCCGCGGGTGCGGCCACACACCGATGATGTCCACACAGACCATCGACGTCGATCGCCTCGTCGCGTTCGACGTCCACGTACACCTGGAACATACCGGCGATCAGACCGAAGCCGACAAGCACGCGGCTGCCTACTTCAAGGGTGGTGCTGCGCGTGATGCCGCATCGCTCGCCGAGTACTACCGCTCTCGCAACATGGCGTGTGTCGTCTTCACGGTAGACGAGACGTTGACCGGCACGCCGCGCCTCTCCAATGACGCCGTGCTCGAGTTCGCGGCGAACCATCGCGACATCGCGCTGCCATTCGTGAGCATCAACCCGACGCGCGGAGCCGAGGCCGTGCGCGAGGCCAGGCGGCTCGTCAGCACCGGCGCCGTACGCGGGCTGAAGCTGCACCCGCCGATTCAAGAGTTCTGGCCGAACGATCGTGTCGCCTACCCGCTGTATGAGGTCTTCGCTGAGGCTCGCTTGCCAGTGCTCTTCCACACAGGGCACAGCGGCATTGGCACCGGCATGCGAGGCGGAGGTGGCATTCGGCTGAAATACGGCAATCCGATGCCCATTGATGATGTGGCGGTGGATTTCCCTGACATGCCGATCATCCTGGCTCACCCGTCGTTCCCATGGCAGGATGAAGCGATCTCGATCTGCCTGCACAAGCCGCAGGTCTATATCGATTTGTCGGGGTGGTCTCCGAAGTACTTTTCGCCGACACTCGTGCAGTATGCGAACACGCTGCTCAAGCAGAAAGTGCTGTTCGGATCGGACTACCCGCTGTTGACGCCTGACAGGTGGCTGGCAGACTTTGAGAAGATCGCGATTCGCGACGAGGTGCGTCCGTTGATTCTCAAAGACAACGCGCTCCGCCTATTCGGCCTCAAAACGTAGGCGCGCCGGCGACCTTGCAGGTTGCCACCTCAGGCGCCGATAACCCAAGAGTGAGCTCAGAGCTGTCGCCCGCGGAGTCCGCCGCCGAAGCCCCTCATTTCGTTGAGGATGGGGCGGACGCCTTTCACTCCGACATCAAGCTGAAAAAGAAGGATCTCAAGCGCCTGTACGACCCGACTCGCCCGCTCGACGGGTGGGAGCGCTACCGGGCTCTGATCGACGCCTCCGACGAGGCCTACGACCTGATTGACATCAGCAACCGCGAGGCGCGGTTCGCCCTGATCGTTCTGGGCGCGCTCAACGCCCTACCGATTCTCCTGTTCACGAAGTCGGACGTCATCTCGACGATGAGTCGCGGTGAGCGGTGGTGGATGGCAGCCATGCTGATTGGCTACGCCGTATTGCTGCTCGCCTTCATTCTTCAGGCGATCGAGGCGCTTCATCCAGGCCGATTCCGCCCCTCGTTCCGCGATTGGCCGACCGGGTCGCCGGACTTCCCCGTCGGCGTGAGGTACTACGAGGACGTCATCAAGCGCTCAGCGGCCGAGCACTGGTCCACGTGGCAGCAAGTGCGGCTGTCTCAACTGAATGCCGAACTCGCCGTTCAACTCCACGGTCTCGCGTTGAAGAACAACGCCAAGCATCGGGCAGTGCGAAGGCTCTACATCGGCCTCAGAGCCATGGCGCTGATGCTCGGCGTGGTGCTCGGGCTGTATCTGTTCTTCACCTGGACTTAGGCCACCTAAAGGTGGCCTCTACTTGTACGTAGAGGCCGGCTTCAGCCGGCCTGTCAGTGACAGCCCCCTGATCCGGCGTCCCCCAGACCGCCTCCCACCTGCAGAAACTCCCAGCTGTATGCCTGCGCGCTCAGCGTGAGTTTCAGCAACCCTTGCGCGATCAGCTGCACTTCACTTTGCGGGTGGACTCGCTGCACCGTGTAGAGCCCGGCCCCGCCAGTCCCCACGATGAACTGTCGAATGCCGCGCGTGTCGTTCCGCTGGCCGTCCGGCGACATCGGACCATATCGCTCATATAAGTGCTCGTGCGCGTTGATGATGACGTCGACGTCGTGATCGTAGAGGAGCTGCCAGAGCCCAGCGAGCCGCGCACTGTCCCCATTCGGGCCCGAGCTATAGAGCGGATGGTGAAAGTACGCCAGCGTGCAGCGTGAGGTATTGGCCGTGAGCTCACCACGGATCCATTGCGCCTGGGCGGTGGTACCGCCGACCGGAAGGTTGCTGTTCAGGGACAGCACCAGCCAATCTCCGACCCGAAAACTGTAGTATCCGAGGCCGGCAGCTCCCGCCTGGGACCCGAAGTAGTCGAAGTACGGTTGGGCGGTGGCCGATGAATCGTATTCGTGATTGCCTGGGGCCGGCCTCGTTCTATCCTTATGGCGTCCCCAAACCGGGTCGTAGCACTGCGTGAACTCTTCGGCCGTTCCGTGCGGATATGCGAGGTCTCCGACGGCGAGAACCGTGCCGTTGATATTGTCGATCATCTGCCCGGTCTCGACCGCTCCGCGAGATCCGCAGATGCCGATGTCGCCGGCCGCGAGGAGGACGACGGTCGTAGGTGTGGGACCACTCACCCACTGTTGCCCATCACAGGAGAGGCTCATGAGTACCGTCAAGAGACAGAGCATGCAGTATCGTGAGCGGCTCATGTTCATGAGACACCCCCAGCATACCGATATGACCTTCTGCCCACGACGTCCATCATGATCTCGGTGACATCTCTGAATATCGGCCTCTCGTCACCCCGTCCGCAACGCAGGCTTCGCCGATCATTCGTGTTGAGCGTCGCACTGCTGGTCTCTCTGACGGGACCTCTGGTGGCCTTCGCCCAGGAGACGCAACGCGATACCGCACCGTCGTCGCAGCGCAAGCCCGGAGGGACCAGATGGGAAGGGTCAACCCTGCACATCGGCAACTCCGTGAAACTTGACCCGAAGGCCCGCGTGCAGGCCGACTTCCTCCTTCGTGAAGAGTCCACGACCCCCGAGGATCGCTTCTCCTGGGGCAGCCGGCGAATCGGCCTCGACGGCGAGTTGTTCAATCGCGTCCAATTCCAGGTTGAGCACGCGTTTCAAGATGACGACGACGATGACACGCCGTGGCGTGACGTGTATGTGGACGTTCGGGTCAATCGAGCCCTTCAAGTTCGCGGGGGCCGATTCAAGTTGCCGTACAGCCTCGAACGGACCACGAGCCGCGACGAGTTGGACTTCCTGCAGCGAGCAACCGCCGTGCGAGCGCTCGCTCCCGCTCGAGACACGGGCGTCATGCTTCACGGTCGGGTCCGTGATCGAGTGCTCGGGTACGAGGTGGGCGTCTTCAAGCATGCTGACGGGTTCGATATCACGAACGACGACAACGTCTGGGGCTCGCTCGGCGCAACGCTCGCCGGGCGCGTCACGTTTACTCCCATCCAGGGCCAGAACGACAAACCCACACGAGACCTGGAGCTCGGCGCCTCCTTCGTCCGGAACTCGATGCCGGAGGGGCTCCACAGCAGACGGGGCCGGACGTTTGCCGACGATCCATTCTTCGAGAGGATGTGGATTAGCGGCCAACGCACGAGACTCGGCGCCGAAGGCCTGTGGAACGGCGGCCGCGTTACCGTCAAAGGTGAGCTGCTCCAGATGAGCGACCAGCGTCTAGGACAAGCGGTGACCGGTGACGATCTCTCGGATCTGATTCTTCGCGGCGGGTACATCACGGGCGTCGTCCGCGTGATGGGCGAGCACGGCAAGAAGGGGCCGGCGGTCGACGTGGCGGCCCGTGTCGATCGACTGTCGCTCGGGAGCGGCAACCAGTCCGACGAGGCGTTCACCAATCCCCGGGCCGATCACGTCGCGCCCTTCGCGAAAAGCACGTGGACGTTTGGCGCCACGTGGCTCGTTCATCGCTGGATTCGGGTACAGGCGAACGCGATTCGCGAGCAACTGGTCGATGATCTCGGCGTTCGCAATCTCAACACCACCGCCACGTGGACGACCGTCATGCGTCTGCAATTCGCACTGTGACTTCACCGACTATGTGTATACGACGAGGCGTTTGTATCGGCCTGTTGGTATTCCTGTTTGGGTTCGCCGATCGTGTGTCTGCTCAGACCGCCGACGATCTCTTCAACGATGCCGCGCTCCAGACGCTGCAGCTGACGAGTCATACGCGCGACTGGGACACACTTCGCGCCAAT
>Ga0114129_10002085_pt1 | contig 27490 bp, 23 predicted proteins | sample RhiMetdeltSRZDD1_FD_80071 | JGI IMG/M metagenome (GOLD analysis project Ga0114129, IMG submission 80071) | Populus rhizosphere microbial communities from Tennessee, USA - Rhizosphere MetaG P. deltoides SRZDD1 (version 2) (version 2) | ecosystem: Host-associated > Plants > Roots > Rhizosphere >... | reverse complement strand
TGTTACCCCAGACCAAAATCAATGAATTGGATCGGTTTCCCCAGACCAAAATGTCGGCGTTTACGGTTGCGTTACCCCACACGAGAATGTTTCCCCACACGAGGATGTCCGCTCTGACTGCGTTACCCCACACCAGGATGTCTGCGTCAACAGTCCCTGTCCCTAGCAACGGGAGGTCAGAACCGGCTGCGTTGCTATCCCATACGAGGATCGTGAGCGGCTTGGCATTTCCCCAGACAAGAATGCTTGTATTGCCCCACACCAAGATCTGTGACTGAACGGAACCCTTTGTGTCGAGACTGCTGCTCCCAAAGGCAAATCCCGAACATTGCACCGCCTGCTGGTCGATGATGGTTTGAGGTAATTGCGTACCCGCCACTCCCTTCACCAGCTCCACCGCCGCCAGCACGTTCAGACTGCCCGCCCCTTCCTCGATCAACCCCGCGCCGGGCAGCCGGCTGCTCGCGATCTGCAGCGCGGCCTTGACCTGCGCGGGCTTCAGCCGCGGGCGCGCGTCGAGCAGCAGCGCCGCGGCGCCCGAGACAACGGCCGTCGCCATGCTCGTGCCGCTCAGCTCGATGTAGGCCGCCGATCCGCTTCCCGACACGATGCGATCCGGATACGTCGTCGCCAGGTAGCTGTTCGCGGCCGCAGGCGCCACGATGCGGTTGCCCGGCGCCGCGAGATCCGGTTTGACGTCGCCGTCCACCGCCGTCGGACCGCGCGAGCTGTAGGTCGCCATCACATCGTCAGAACGGCGCGCGGTGCCGCGCGTGTTGACGGCGCCCACCGTGATCACGTCCGGCGTGTTCCCCGGCGAGACAATGCCGCCGACGATGGGCCGCCCGTCGGGCATCTTGCCGAAGTTGCCCGCGGCGGCGACGACGACGATCCCGGCGTCGACGGCGCGCTGCGCGGCCTGGCAAAGGGGATCCTCGAGGTACGACTCCTGGACCGGGTGTCCGAGCGACAGGTTGATGACGCGGATGTTGAACTGATCGCGGTTGGCGATCGTCCAGTCGATCGCGTCGATGACGTCGCTCGTCCGGCCGCTGCCATCGGCGCCGAGGACGCGAAGGTTGATCAGGTGCGCGCCCGGCGCCATGCCGCCGAAGCCGCCGCTGTCGTTGCCCGCGATGATGCCGGCGATGTGCGTGCCGTGGCCGTACTCGTCATGCAACGGCGACACGGTCGCGCCGGGGAAGTCCACCGAGATGGCCACGCGTCCGAGGACTGCGGCGTGCGGCGCGATGCCTGAGTCGATGACCGCGACGCCGATGCCCTTGCCCGATGCGCCGCGGATCCCTTCGACCCCGGCCCAGACCTGATCCGCGCCCGTCGACTGCGTGGTGACCGCCATCATGCGGTGCACCGGCAGATCGCCCGCCAGGTGGGCGACGTCGGCATCCTGACTCAACGCCTCGAGCTGCCCTCCGGTCACCTCCAGAACGGCGCCGCCCCGTATCCGGCGTTTCACCCGCGCGCCATACCGCGCGGCGAGTTGATCGATCGCCGCGTCACCCGCGGCGACGATCACGTCGGCCGGCGCCTCGACCCGTGAGGCGAGGCGTTCGGCGACGTCCCGGGAGAGGCGGGCCCGATAGGGGCCGGCCTGCGCTTGCGGCGGCGCGCCGAGGAGCACTCACAACATCGCGAGACAAAGGAACTCCCGACCGAAAACGGTTTTCGTGTTGTTCTTGGTCATGAGGGTCGCAGGTGCGACCGCCTAAGGCACATCACATGCCACGGACGAGTTTCTGGCCGATCAGAGAGGCAGGCAGCTAGTTGGTAGAGCACGAAGCGACACGATAGGTCAACATGGTTGCACGGTTCGACACATTGCTCTACGATTACTGGACTGCACGCCGGCCGAGGCCGAAAAAGCAGCCAATGTATTGGCTTAGTCGGTGACACGATGGTCTCGGGTAAGGCCTACCCCTCAGAAAGCTCAGGAATTTTAACTGTGGAGATCGGTCAAGCAATTGGCCGGTGAGTTCAAGAGTGGCCAGAGCCTTTCGCCGCAGTGCGTTCCTCGTCGCTGCCCTCACAATTCTTGGAGCGATCTGGTGGTTCGCCGTTCACCGGCCGCGTACTCCAGGCCCCGGCCAGGCAACCGCGACGGCGCCGGTGTCGGGCGGGACGCTGGTGGTGTCGGTGCGGAGCGAACCGGCGTCATACAACCGTCACGTGGCGCCGAGCGCCGCCGTCGACGCGATGTCGCAGTTGACGCAGGGGAAACTGGTCCGCATCAATCGCGTTACCGGCGAAGTCGAGCCCTGGCTCGCAGAGCGATGGACAGCCTCTCCGGACGGACGAACCTTCACGCTGACGCTGCGAAAGGGAATCACCTTTTCCGACGGCGCTCCCTTTACATCGGCGGACGTCCTTTTCTCCTTCGAGGCTCTTTACGATCCAAGCGTCGACAGCGTCATTGCGTCCGGCGTCAAGGTGCAGGGCAAGCCGCTGCAGGTCACCGCACCCGACGCCGGCACCGTGGTGGTGACGCTGCCGGCGCCATTTGCGCCGGGGATTCAGCTGCTCGACAACGTGTGGATCTTTCCGCGGCATCAGCTCCAGGCCGCGCTTTCGGCCCACACGTTTCGCGACGCCTGGGGCCTGAAGACGCCTCCCGGATCGATGGCCGGTCTCGGTCCGTTCGTGATCTCGGAACACGTTCCGGGCCAGCGAATCACGCTGACGAGAAACCCGCGATACTGGCGCCGCGACGCTGCCGGAACGCAGCTGCCTTACCTCGATCGTGTCGTGTTCGAGATCGTTCCGACGCAGGACGCGGAAGTCCTGCGGCTGGAGGCAGGCTCGATCGACGTGATGACGCAGGCCGACCTGCGCGCCGAAGATTACGCTTCGCTCAAACGCCTGCGCGATCAGGGTGCGCTCAACCTCCTCGACGTCGGCGTCGGCGTCGATCCGAACGTGCTGTGGTTCAACCTGGCGCCGCCCCGAGCGCATCGCGTCCCTCCGTACGTCGCGCGCGCCGAATTCCGCCAGGCGATCTCCTACGCCGTCAATCGCGATGCGATCGTCACGAGCGTGTATCTTGGCGCGGCCGTGCCGGTCTTCGGTCCCATCACACCCGGCAACCGTGTGTGGTACTCGAACGCCGTTCCGACGACCCCGTTCGATCCCGCCCGCGCGCGAACGATTCTGGCGAGCATCGGGCTGACCGATCGCACGGGCGACGGGATGCTCGACGACCCGAATGGATCGCCGGTGCGGTTTTCGATAATCACGCAGCGCGGCAACGTGCGCGAACGAACCGCCACCGTGATCCAGGAACAACTGCGGCAGGTCGGGATCACCGTCGACGTCGCGAGCCTCGATCCACAGTCGATCTTTCAGCGCTGGAGCGCCGGAGACTACGACAGTATCTACTTCGGCTTTCAGGCGAGCGCGCTCGATCCGGCGAACAATCTGGATTTCTGGTTGAGCTCCGGCTCGACGCACGTGTGGAATCCAAATCGGACCCAGCCGGCAACGCCGTGGGAAAAGACGATCGACGATCTCATGCAGCGGCAGGTTGCGGCGCCGACGCTCGAAGAGCGCCAGCGTTTGTTTGCGGAGGTCCAGAAGGTCTTCGCCCAGGAACTGCCGGCGATCTATTTCGTCGCGCCGAGAATCGCGATCGCGACAAGCCGACGCGTGGGCGGGGTTCAACCCGCACTTCTGGAGCCGAAGGTGTTGTGGAACGCCGACAGCCTCTACGTCACGTCCCCCAGCCGCTAACCGTGATCCTTCGAACGGCCGAAAGTACCTGACGTGCGCGGCCAGTTCCTGCGATACCTGCTGGGCCGGGCGGCCGCCGCGTTCGCCCTCGTGTTCCTGGTGTCATCGGGCGCCCTTCTCCTCGCACAACTGGCTCCCGGCGACTACGCATCGGAGTTCGGCCGCGATCCCGCATCGATTGCCGCCGACCGCCATCGTCTTGGACTCGACCGGCCGTTCGCGGAGCAATACGGACGGTGGTTGAAGCGCAGCGTCACCCTTGATCTCGGCGAGTCGTTTTACTATCGCCGGCCCGTCACGGCACTGGTTCGCGAGCGTGCGGCTAACACCGCGCTCCTTGCCGTCGTAGCGCTGCTGCTCGCGACCGCGCTGGGTGTTCCCGGAGGAATTCTGACCGGCAGCACTCGTGGTCCCGCCGTGTCACTCGTGCGCGGCACGTCTGTCGCGTTGCTCTCAGTACCTCCGCTCATCACGTCGCTGCTTCTCCTGACGCTTGCCGCCCGCACGGGATGGCTGCCGGTGGGTGGAATCGGCAATCCGTCGCCAGACGCGTCATGGATCGCGCGACTAATCGTCAGCGCGCGACATCTCGTCATCCCCGCGCTCGCGCTGGCGCTGCCGCTTGCCGCCACGATCGAACGGCTTCAGTCGCAGGCGCTGCGCGAGGCGATGAACCGGCCGAGCACGATGGCGGCGCGCGCGCGAGGTTTGCCGCGATCCCGGATCGTCGGTCGCCACGCGTGGCGTTTGTCGCTCGGTCCACTCCTCGCGATCTACGGCATCCTGATCGGCTCGCTCTTCAGCGGATCGTTCGCGGTGGAGCTCGTGACGTCGTGGCCCGGTCTTGGCGATCTGATGCGTCAGGCACTGATGGCGCGCGACACGCACCTGGTGGCCGGCTGCGCGGCGGCGGGCGCGCTGTTTCTCGCGATCGGTGTCTTCGCTGCCGACGTCGCGCACGGCGCGCTTGATCCCCGAGTCGCGGGGTCGCGTTCATGACGATCCGTCAACGCGGCGCGCTCGTCATCGCCATCACTCTCTTCGCGGCTGCCGGACTCGCGTCATGGGTGGCCCCATACGATCCGGGACGCCAATTCCCCGATCACCCCTTCGCGCCGCCAATGCTGCCGCACGTGATCGACAGCAGCGGTCATCTGCGTGCCCCGTTCGTCTATCCGCTGCACCTGGTGGATCCGCTCGAGCGCCGCTACGAGGAAGATCGCACGCGTCGGATTCCCCTTCGCTGGTTCGGCAGCTCGCTGGCGCGCGTCGATGGGTCCGATCCCTGGTTTCCAATCGGGAGCGACGGTCTCGGACGCGACGTGCTCTCCAGGGTCACACTTGGCGCGCGGCTCTCCCTCGGGGTCGCCGCCGCGGCAACCGCGCTGGCCCTCCTCCTCGGCATCTCCGTTGGCGCGGCGGCCGGGTACGCCGGCGGCTGGATCGATGCGACCCTCATGCGCGCGGCGGACGGCGTCCTCGTGCTTCCCGCCATCTATGTCGTCCTGGCGCTGCGGGGCGCCCTTCCACTCGTTCTCACCACGACACAGGTTTTCGTGACGATGGTGGCGGTGCTGGGGGTGGTGGGATGGCCAGCAGTGGCGCGGGGAGTACGCGGAATCTTCGTCACCGAACGCAGGGAGGAGTACGCAGAAGCTGCACGTGCTCTTGGCGCAGGCCCGTTACGTATTGCCCTCGTCCATCTGCTGCCGGCGGCGCGCGGATTCCTGGGAGTGCAGTTGACGATCCTGGTGCCGGCCTTCGTCCTGGCGGAGGCGACGATCTCCTTTGCCGGCCTCGGTTTCGCGGCGCCGACACCGAGTTGGGGCGCGATGCTGCAGGACGCGGCGTCGGCCCGCGCGGCCTCCGATGCACCGTGGCTCCTGGCCCCCGCGGCCGCGATCATCGTGACAGTCCTGGTCCTGCACATGGCTTCCGGACGGTGGGCATCGGGGCTCTGGACGGACGCGTCGCTAACTGACTGAATAATTAGATGTTTACGGATGTTCAGTCAGATGTCCAAGAGTGGAACGTGTGTCACTAAACGGAACAGATTCAGCTAAGCCGTGTGAACTCAATGAGTTGGTGTCTGAACACGGGCTTAATCACGTTTCTGTTGCTGCAAAACGGAACAACCTCCCGGATTTGTCATTGTTAGCGGTCCCGGCTGCGAAACCTCTAAACACCAAGTAATCAATAGCTTAGGCCGCAGAACCGTAGCCCTGCCGTTGTGGCCCTGCCCTTGCTCAACGGTTCCCCGTGCTTAAAGTCCGTGTGCGTTCGAACACTCCGGTCCTGACGACGACCCTGTCGGCGCCGTCGGTGACGAGCAGCGACTGGCGACAGACGCTGCCTGTGCTTTCGGGCGCGCAGGTTCAACTCCGTGAACTGCGGCTTTCGGACGCGGCCTCGCTGCTCGCGATGCTGACGACCCCGGAAGTCTCCCGCTTCATCTCGCCGCCGCCAACGACGGTCGAGGGCTTCGAACGGTTCATTCAGTGGACCCATCGAGAGCGGGCCGCCGGCCGCTACATCTGTTTTGCGGTCGTGCCGGAAGGCATGGACACGGCAGTCGGTCTGTTTCAGCTGCGGCAGCTCGAGCCTGGGTTTTCGACGGCGGAGTGGGGGTTCGCAATTGGAGGCCCGTATTGGGGCACGGGGGTTTTCATGGATGCGGCAAGGCTGACTGTGGAGTTTGCGTTCGAGACCGTCGGCGTGCATCGCCTCGAAGCGCGCGCCGCGGTGGTGAATGGCCGTGGCAACGGCGCGCTCGCCAAGATCGGGGCCGTGAAAGAGGCCGTGTTGCGTCAGAGCTTCTTGCGCAACGGAGAGTATCTCGACCAGGCGCTCTGGTCGATTGTGCGGGAAGACTGGCGCCAGGCCAAGGCGGTCTGGGGATCGATCATTCATTAAGCGTCGCAAAGCGGACAGAGGTATTCATATCGTGACTCAGTGGCGAAAACTTGTGGCAGGAGCGGCGGCAACGCTGATCTGCCTGCTCGGTGCGGCGGCCCCAGCGGCCGCGAAGCCGGGAGACCATTACAAGCTCGATCGAAAGCTGAACGATCGCGCTGCGAAGGGCGCAAGCGGCACTTCGCGCGTGATCGTGACGCTGAAGCCGGGCTGGGATGCGTCGAACGACTTCAAGAGATACGGGAGGCTCGGGAGGAAGCTCGACCTGATCAACGGACAGGTCGTCGAGCTGCCGAACGTGCTTCTCCGGTTCGTGGCCGACTGGCCGGCCGTCGAGAGCATTCATTGGGATCGCCCCACGGGCGGTCAGATGAATCGCGCGGCGATCACCGTCGGTGCGCGGTCCGTTCAGGAAGACCTCGGATTCGACGGCGCGGGCGTCGGAGTCGCGATCATCGACTCGGGCGTCTCGACCTGGCATGACGACCTCACGTATCAGGGGAACGACCCCTCGGTGCGCGTGGTTGGCGGACAGCGCGTCGCGAAGTTCGTTGACTTCGTGAACGGCCGGACGACCGCCTACGACGATTACGGTCACGGCACGCACGTGGCCGGGATCATCGCGGGCAACGGGTACGACTCGTATGGTTCGAAGGCGGGCATCGCCCCGGGAGCGCATCTCGTCAGCCTGAAGGTGCTCAACGCCAACGGCGCGGGCTACGTCAGCGACGTGATCGCGGCGCTCGACTGGGCGATTCAGAACCGGCTCGCCTACAACATCCGCGTCGTCAACCTGTCGGTTGGTGCCCCCGTCACCGAGTCTTACCTCACGGACCCGCTCACGCTCGCGGCGAAGCGCGCGGTGGACGCCGGGATCGTCGTCGTGGCAGCAGCCGGCAACATGGGCCGCAACGCCGCGGGTCAGACAGTCTACGGCGGGATCACCGCTCCGGGTAACGCACCCTGGGTTCTGACGGTTGGCGCATACAGCACTCAGGGCACGATTACCCGACGAGACGACGTGATGGCGCCGTACAGCTCGCACGGGCCGACCGCGATTGACTACGTCGCAAAGCCCGATGTCGTCGCGCCCGGGACTGGCATCGTGTCCTTGTCGGATGCGACGAGCACGATGTATCAGCTGAAGGCGGCGTACCTGCTGAACGGGTCGCGCCCGACGTCTTACAAGCCGTATCTGAGCTTGAGCGGAACGAGCATGGCGGCCCCGATGGTTGCCGGCACCGTCGCGTTGATGCTTCAGGCCGACCCGAACCTCACGCCGAATCTCGTGAAGGCACTCATCGAGTACACGGCGCAGGATTACCACTACGACGCGCTCACTGAGGGCGCAGGCTTCCTGAACAGCCGCGGCGCCGTCGATCTGGCGCGGTTCTACGCGACCGCTTCGGTGGGCCAGCGGTATCCGTCGCAGAAAGCCTGGAGCCGGACGATCATCTGGGCCAACCACAGAATCAACAAGGGTGTGATTCGTCCTGGAGCCAACGCGTGGGCGAACAGCACCGTGTGGGGCGCGCTGCGCGATGCGCTTGACGAGAACATCGTCTGGGGCACGCTGCTCCGCGATGGCGAGAACATCGTGTGGGGCACGTCAGTGCTCGACACCGGTGTCACCGCGCTGACCCTCGACGAGAACATCGTCTGGGGCACGCTGCGAGTTGACGAGAACATTGTCTGGGGCACCCTGCGAGACGCCGAGAACATCGTGTGGGGCACGACGTGCGGCTCGGATGACTGCTTCAATGTCGTCTGGGGCACGTCGTTGCTCGATGCTGAGAACATCGTGTGGGGCACGTCGCTCCTGGGCGAGAACATCGTCTGGGGCACGAGCGGCACCACGGACAGCATCATCTGGGCGACGTCCGACGAGACTGGCGATGTGCCAGTGCTCTTCGATGACGTGCCGGTAGGGACGACCTCATTTGATTCGCTTTTCCCGCCGGAGCTTGCTCCGGTCTCGAGTTCAACCGATTCAGCAACGACGACCCCCAATATGGCTACGACTTCTACCGTTGTTCCGGTCTCGACCGGTCTTGTGGGAGGGCTCTAATCATGGAAAAGATGCCCTTCCGTGACGCACAGACAGTGTCGGACGTGCAGGCAGTCATTGCGGCTGCTCGCACCCAGACAGTCTCGTCGGACTGGCGGCAGGCGCTGCCAGTGCTGTCGGGAACCATGGTGACGCTCCGCGAGTTGCGGCTGGCCGACGCGCCGTCGCTGCTTGCGATGCTGTCGACGGAGGAAGTGTCGCGCTTCATTTCGCCTCCTCCGACGACGGTCGAAGGGTTCGAGCGGTTCATCGCCTGGACCCATCGTGAGCGTGCCGCCGGCAACTACGTCTGCTTCGCCGTTGTGCCGCATGGCATGGACAGCGCCATCGGCATCTTCCAGGTGCGGCAGCTGGAGCCGGGATTCGGAACGGCCGAGTGGGGATTTGCGATCGGCTCGGCGTTCTGGGGCACGGGCGTGTTCGTCGACGGGGCGAAGCTGGTCGTCGACTTCACGTTCAACGTGATCGGCACGCATCGCCTCGAGGCGCGCGCGGCCGTTCAGAACGGGCGCGGCAACGGCGCGCTGCGGAAGATCGGGGCGATGCAGGAAGGCGTGCTGCGCAAGTCGTTCCTGCGCGACGGCGAATACCTCGATCAGACGTTGTGGACGATCCTGGAGACCGACTGGCGCGCGGCGCGCACGGCCTGGGGCGTCAAGGTTCACTAACCATCAACGGAGGATGTAGCGTCCGGCTTCTGCTGGACGTCTTGAACCGGACGCGGGGGTTACCCGCGTCCGGTTTTTTTTGTGGTACGCTCCGCGCAGCGATGAATCTTCGCGCGGTGTTCCCGCCCATGCCCACGCCGTTCGTCGACGGCGAGGTCGATCCATCAGCCATCCGCAACAACATTCAACGCTGGGTCGCGGCCGGGCTGGGCGGCGCGCTCGTCCTGGGCACCAACGGCGAGGCTCCGCTGCTCGATGACGATGAAGCGGATCGCGTGATCGATGCGGCGCGTCAGGCGGTGCCGCGCGATCGGACGCTGCTCGTCGGCGTCGGCCGCGAGTCTACGAAGGCCACGATCGCCGCCGCGCGGCGGGCCGCGGCGCTTGGCGCCGATGCTGTCGTCGCCCGCACACCGTCGTTCTATCGCGCACACGTCCCAGTGGCCTCTCTTCACGTGCACTACACGGCCGTGGCGGACGCCAGTCCTGTCCCGCTCCTCCTCTATAACTACCCCGCGTTTACGGGCGTCAATCTGCCGGCGGATCTCGTGGGGCGCCTCGCCCAGCACGTCAACATCGTGGGGATCAAGGAGACCAGCACGGACGGCGCGCAGTTCGCCGATCTCGCCTCTGTCGTGCCCGATCGGTTCACGATCATGTCCGGCTCTGCGCCTGGCTGCTATACGGCTATGTGCGCCGGCGCGCGAGGCGCGATCCTCGCCGTCGCGTGCGTGGCGCCCGAGGCGTGCCTCGCACTGATGGAGCTCACGCTGGCTGGCCGGCTGGCAGAAGCGCTCGCGTTGCAGCAGCGGCTGACGCCTCTCGCGCGCGCCGTCACGACGGGCTTCGGCATTGCCGGATTGAAAGCAGCGCTCGATCTCGCCGGCTACGACGGAGGCGATCCGCGGCCGCCTCTCGGACCGCTCGCAGGCGAAGGGATCGAAAAGATCCGGACGCTGCTCGACGGTATCCATGCTCCCAGCCACTGAACGTCTTCTTCTCGGTCCCGGCCCGAGCCCCGTGTCGGCGCGCGTGATGCGCGCGATGGGCGCTCCAGTCCTCAGTCATCTCGACCCGGACCTGATGGCGATCCTGGACGACATCCGGGCGCGGCTGCTGTCGACGTTTCGCGCGGCGGACGGCTCGCTCGCGTTTGCGATCTCAGGGACCGGCACGTCGGGCATGGAAGCCGCGGTCGGCAACATCGTCCGTCCCGGCGCGCGTTCGACGGTCGTGGTCACGGGCTACTTCGGCGATCGGCTCGTGCAGATGCTCGAGCGCTACGGAGCGTCGGTATCGCGCGTCGACGTCGAATGGGGACGAGCCTGCGATCCTGCCCGTCTCGAAGCGGCGCTCGCGCAGAATGGCGCCGACGTCGTCGCGATGGTGCACGCCGAAACGTCGACGGGCGTCTTGAATCCGGTGGACGATCTCTGCGCGGTCGCGAGTCGCCACGGCGCGATGACGATCGTCGACGCGGTGACGTCGCTCGGCGCACATCCGGTCGACGTCGCGAAGTGGGGAGCGGATGCGTGCTACAGCTGCACGCAGAAGGGGCTCGGCGCTCCATCCGGTCTCGCGCCGATTGTGTTTTCAGAAAGAGCGCGTAGTGTCTGGCTCAAGCCACGTTCTTTTTATTTCGATCTCGCGCTGCTCGAAGACTACTGGGTGCGCCGCAAGTATCACCACACGATTTCGGCGCCGCTCGTCTACGCGCTGCGTGAAGCACTCGTCGCCGTCGAGGAGGAAGGACTCGATGCGCGATGTGAACGTCACCGGTGCAATCACCTTGCGCTCACGGCGGGTCTCGAACAGCTTGGACTGCGTCTGTTACCGCCAGGCCCGGAGCGCCTCTGGTCTCTCAACGCCGTCGTCGTTCCGGACGGCGTGGACGAGGCGCTCGTCCGCAATCGGCTGCTCAAAGAGTTCAACATCGAGATCGGAGCGGGCCTCGGGCCGCTGGCCGGTCGCATCTGGCGCGTCGGGTTGATGGGCTCCGGTTCGACGATCGCGAACCTGTCGCTGTTTCTCGCCGCATTGAAGACCGTTCTTCCACGCACCGTATAATTCCTCATGCGCGTCTTCGCGCGGGGGTTGGCGATCGTTCTCACCGCGGGCTTTGCGTGGGCTGCGTACATCTATCTCACGCTTCCCGATGTGCGCGTCCTGCGCACGACGAATCCATCCACGACCGCGTTCATGGAGCTGCGTGCCGCCGAGGCCGAGCGGCGGGGAGATCCTGTGACACGGGATCAGCGCTGGGTTCCGTACGCGCGCGTCTCCCAACACCTCAAACGCGCCGTCCTCGTCGCCGAAGACAGCGCGTTCTGGACACACGAAGGGGTGGATTACGAGCAGCTGAAGGAGTCGATGGAAGTGAACTGGGAGCGCGGCGAGTTCGCGCGCGGCGCGAGCACGATCACCCAGCAGCTCGCGAAGAACCTGTATCTCTCGCCGTCGAAGAATCCCGTTCGGAAGCTGCGCGAGCTGCTCATCGCACGACGGCTCGAGGCGGCGCTTTCGAAGCAGCGCATTCTCGAGTTGTATCTGAATCTGATCGAGTGGGGCGACGGCATCTGGGGCGCCGAAGCGGCGGCGCGCCGCTACTTCCACAAATCAGCCGCGGAGCTGACGGCGCAGGATTCGGCGCTGCTCGCGGCGGCCATCACCAACCCGCACGTGCTCGATCCCGGCCATCCGTCAGCGCGGCTCAGACGGCGCCAGCAGATGATCATGAAAAGGATGGGTGCGGTGACGCCACCCCCCGTCGTTGCCGAGCCCGCCGTTCCTCAACTCCCATCGCTTGAAGCAGTTCCAGGCCTGCCCAATCCCGAGGCGCCGACCGTCCTGCCCGGCACGCCGGTGCCTACCGACAAGGGACCGGGCAAGCCGGGAGGAGGATGAGCTGTGCTTTCTTTTTGCTCACCTTGACACTCCTCGGCGCATATCCGTAATATCGTTTCGTTCTCTGCTCCCAGCGACAAGCGGCAACTCATCGGGACGCCGGCGGAGCCTCGTCTCCAGTCGGTGTGTGTCTGCATGATCAACTACACCGAGCGCATTGCGCTCCTGATGCAGGACGTCGTTTCCCGCACGCCCTCGCTGTCGTTCCTCGACCTGAAAGAGGTTCTGGTTTTTGGTCGCTTTGGAAGGCCCGACGTGGACGGAGCGTTCGCCACGTGCCATTGCCTCACGCTGCCAGAGAGCGACCCCGGCTACTACTTCTGGCGCGATCGATCCACAGGTGAGCTGACGCGTCGCTCGGAATGGTTCGTCACCAAGACGCCGGTGGTTCGCGTCGGACCCACACAGATCAAATACCTGATTTCGTTCGTCCTGCCGCGCTTCTGCGAACAGAAGCTGGAGAAATCGTGGAAGCGGGAGCTCTACGGGTCGTTCGATCCGTGGGTCGCGAAGCTCGATACGATCGTCCACGAGCTGTATCACATCGATCCGTGCGCGAGCGGCATTCGCCAGATCGCCCACGCGAACGGATCGCGTTCGCGGCTGCACGGCCCGGAGTTCTACGAGCAGGTGGCGTCGATGGTGCGGGGCTACCTCGCGTCGAATCCACACCCGTCGCTGCTCGAGTTCCTCGAATGGGATTTTGCCGCGCTGCAGGGGCGCTTCGGTGGCGTCGCCGCGACGACGTTCAGGAATTTTCCGTCGTTTCCTCAGCGCTATATGGAAGTGTGCAGCGCGTTGCCGGTTGACTCAGCGATCAAGGTCGAGCCCCTGAAACAGTTCTCGCAGCCGCCGCTCTACACGGAAGACGATCTGCACGTCAGGCTGTTCACGGACACCAGCACGCGGCGACTCACGGGGAAGGGTCAGCACCGCGCGGCCTAGGACACGCGTTTCGCGCCAATGAAGCGGCTGGCCCAGTACGAGCCGCTCAGGCGCTCGACCCGCACTTCGCCGCGCCCGCTCGGCGCGTGAACGAACTCGTCCCCACCAATCGCAATTCCAACGTGCGACGCGCCACCGCTGACCGTGGCGAAGAACACGAGATCTCCAGGCTCCAGTTGCGTCCACGGAACCGATCGTCCCGTCTGATACTGCTCGGAGACCGTGCGCGGCATCGCGACGCCATGCTGTGCGAAGACGTAAGTCACGAAACCGCTGCAGTCGAAGCCTGACGGATCGTCGCCACCGTTGCGGTACGGCGTTCCGCGCAGCGCCAGCGCCGTCCCCGCGATCCCGTAGCCGCTTCTATCGACGATCGTCGTGCTCTCTGGTTCGGGAGGCGGCGTCTCTGCCACTGGTGCTCCGGGTCTGGGAAACGGTGAAGGCACGGCTCCGGTCGACGCACAGCCAGCGAGGAACCCGGATGTCAGGAAGAGGAGGATCGACCGCCGGAACACGTCCCAATTATCGGCTTTGTTCGGTCGGTTGTGACGGCCCCGAAACAGCCGTCCGGCGACCGCGACTGTTTTTGACGGCGGACGGCCTCCGGCCACCCCCGGGCGACCCCGCCGGACGCAAGAACTGGCCTAAACTGCTGGAAACACTCTTGTTACGCCCGACACGTCCTTGACACCTTGGGACACTATCGGGCACAATGACTCAGGCTTATGGAGCAGACGCTCCTTCTGAACGCCACGTACGAACCCCTCAAGGTCGTTCACTGGCAGAAGGCGGTGACGCTTTGGTGCCAGGGGAAGGTCGAGGTCATCTCGACGTACGACCATCGGGAAGTCCGGTCCCCCTCATTCAGCTTCAAGCTGCCGTCGGTCATCCGGCTGCTGCGATATATCAGAATCAAGCGACAGATCGACTACGTGCCGTTCTCGCGCGCGAACATCTATGCGCGGGATAACCACGCCTGCCAGTACTGCGGTGAGTCCCTCCCGAAGGAGGATCTGACCTTCGATCATGTCGTGCCGGTCGCCCAGGGCGGCCGAAAAGATTGGGAGAACATCGTTACCTGCTGCATCCCCTGCAATCGGCGCAAGGGCGGGCGAACGCCCGAGCAGGCTGGAATGCATCTCGTTCGCGTTCCGAAACGACCTGACAAAGCGCCGGCCATCCGCATTAGGATAGGACTCCGCAACCCGCCAGAAACCTGGCGCGATTACTTCTATTGGAACGTGGAGCTCGAAGAGACCTGACGCGCGCACCGCTCGGCGGGTCTTCCACATGTCAGCGTTCGTTTCTTCCGGCCGCATTACCTCGGTTCGTCCGCTCTGGGCGATCGAGGGAGGACGCGTCACGCTCCACGGTGCCGGCTTTCCGGTAGATCCCGTACTTCCGCAAGTCCGCGTCGGCTCGCAGCCTGCGAGACTCGCACAGGCCTCACCGACGGAGTTGTCCGTCGTGATCCCGTCCGGCATCGACGGCGGGTCGACAGCGATCCGCATCGACGAGCTCCCGGGTGAGACGGCCTACATCGACGTCGCCGCGCCATTCGTCACCGGCGTCCATCAAGTCGACAGCCCGGCATTCGATCGACACGGAAATCTGTACGTCACGTTCAGCGGATCGCGCGGACAACGGGCGCCGGTTGCGATCTTCCGCGTGCGGCCCGACGGCACACGCGAGCCGTTCGTGACGGATGTGCCGAACCCGACGTCGCTCGCCTTCGATGGAGACGGACGACTGTACGTCTCGAGCCGCTTCGACGGAAGCGTGCACCAGATCGAGGCCGACGGGAGAGCGACTCTTTACGCCAGCGATCTGGGAGTTGCGTGCGGTCTCGCGTTCAGTTCCGACGGCGCGCTGTTCGTCGGGGATCGTTCGGGAACGATCCTGCGGATCGATGAGACCGGTCGTGCACGCGCCTTTGCGACCGTGCCCCCAAGCGTCGCCGCATTCCACCTCGCCTTTGGTCCGGATGATTGTCTCTATGTGGCCGCGCCTACCCTGGGCCCCAACGACGTCGTCTACCGCATTCTGCCGAGCGGACGTGCATCCGTCTGCTGCAGCGGTTTCGGTCGGCCGCAAGGACTCGCATTCGACGCCGCCGGACATCTTTATGTCGTCGACGCGCTGGCCGGGGGGAGCGGGGTCTATCGCGTGAGACTTGATGCCCCTGACGATCCGGAACTTGTGCTGGCGGGAGGCGCAGTGATAGGCATCGCCTTCGATCCTCACGGCGGCGTGGCCATTGCCACGGCCGACACCGTCTATCGCCTCAACGTGACCCTGCGCGGGATCCTGCCGCTGTCGTCCCAGTGAATCCGGATAGAATCGCCGTCGCATGACACAGCTGTTCCGGCGCAAGCCGATCTCTGAGCTTCTCAGCGAAGGCGATCACTCGCTCAAGCGCGTGATGGGGGCGGGCGATCTCATCATGCTGGCGATTGGGGCTGTCATTGGCGCCGGCATCTTCGGCGCGATCGGCACCGCAGCGGCGGGACAGGTTGGCCCGAACGGCGAGGTCATTCGATACGGCGCCGGCCCGGCACTGGTCCTGTCGTTCATCCTCCTTGGTTTCGCGTGCGCGCTTGCCGGCCTCTGCTACGCGGAGCTCGCCGCGATGATTCCGCAAGCGGGCAGCGCCTATGCGTATTCGTATGCCACGCTCGGCGAGCTGGTCGCGTGGATCATCGGCTGGGATCTCATTCTCGAGTACGCGGTCGGCAACGTCGCTGTCGCGATCTCGTGGGGCGATTACTTCAACACGCTGCTCCGAGGCTTCGGCGCCTCGCTGCCGGTCTGGCTCACGACGGGTTACCGCACTGCGCTGCTGAGCTCGGATCCCGCGGTCCACGGGCTGCTGCAGACGGCGCCGCATGTCGCCGGCATCCCGATCGTGATCCACGTTCCCGCGTTCGCCATTGTGATGGCGATCACCTGGCTGCTCCTTCAGGGCGCAAGGGAGAGCTCAACCGCGAACAACATCATGGTAGTGATCAAACTGGTGGCGCTCGGCCTTTTCATTGCGGTCGGCGTCACGCATCTCCACCCTGAGCATTACCATCCGTTCGCGCCGAATGGCTTCACGGGGATTCATCAGGGTGCGGCGATCGTCTTCTTTGCTTACATCGGCTTCGATGCCATTTCGACGGCCGCGGAGGAGACGAAGAATCCTCAACGAAACCTTCCGATCGGGATCCTCGGGGGTCTTGCCATCTGCACGGTCATTTACGTGGTTGTCGGGGCCGTGCTGACCGGGATGGTGCCCTACAAGGAACTCGCGGTCGCCGATCCGCTCGCGCGCGCGCTCGAGCTCGCAGGATTCAACACCGTCGGCTGGATCGTCGCGCTCGGAGCGGCCGTTTCGATGTCAGCAGTACTGCTGGTCTTTCAGTACGGCCAACCTCGAATTTTCTTCGCGATGGCGCGCGATGGATTGCTTCCGCAATGGGCAGCGCGTGTCAATCCGCGCACGAAGATTCCATCGGCGACGACGCTCCTGACGGGCGTGTTCGTGGCTCTGTGGTCGCTCATCGGCGACGCCGCCGAGACGTACGACCTGACGAACATCGGGACGCTCTTCGCGTTCATGCTCGTCAGTATCGGAGTCCTCGTACTGCGCTACAAGGAACCGAATCGCCCGCGTCCGTTCCGCGTGCCATTCGTCTGGCCGGTGACGATTCTCTCCGCAGCCGGTTGTCTGTTCATCATGAAAGGACTTCCGCGCCAGGCATGGGAACGTTTTGGCATTTGGCTGATGATCGGTCTGGCGTTGTACTTCGTGTACGGCTTCCGCAATAGTCGCCTCCGCGCGCCCGCGCCGGCGACAACAACCTAGTCGCGGGCACACCTTACCCGCGTAAACGACTTCGTGATCGCGAAAAAAATTTTCGATCGCGAAGAGATTCTGTATTGACGAACGTTCGCGCCGAGCGTATCGTTCGCGGCTCACCGAAAGATCGTCCACACCCAATGTCTCGTGTGCCGCGAACCACGGCACCCTGCGAACGAGACCGCAAGGAGGCGCAGTATGCAGCGTCCGCGAGCGGTAACGTTGGCATTCGTGTTGGCGTCGGTCGCGTTCCTCAGTACTTTCACTCTCAACGTCGAAGGTCAGGTGGCGGCTGCCACCGAAGCGCCGGCGGCGTTCGACAACCAGACCAACGGGTTCATTCCACAGCCAGACTTCGATATAGCCCGTGCGGTCTTCGAAGAACGGGAAGAGATCGCCGACGGTCTCGGTCCGGTCTACAACGCGCAGGCGTGCTCGGAATGCCACCAGAGCCCGGTGACTGGCGGCATCAGCCAGGTCGCCGAGCTGCGCGCCGGCCATCGCGATGGGTTTGGCAATTTCGTGGGCGCGCCGGGCGGATCGCTCATCAACGACAGAGCGATCAACGCGGCCATCCAGGAACGCGTGCCTGGCGCCGAGAACATCCGGACGCTGCGCGTGTCAGCCAACGTGCTCGGCGCCGGCTTCGTCGAAGCGATCAACTCCAACACGCTGGTCGCGATCGCCACCGCGCAGCCTGGGCAGAGCGGCGGGGCCATTGCCGGTCAGATCATTCAGGTCCCGGTCCTCGAGGCGCCAGGGAACAATCGCGTCGGCAGGTTCGGATGGAAGAATCAACACGCGAGCCTGATTTCGTTCTCCGCCGATGCGTACCTCAATGAGATGGGCATCACGAGCCCATTACAGCCCAACGAGAACACCTCGATGGGACGGTCCGTTGCAGGCTTCGACGCGGTCCCCGACCCCGAAGACAACGGCGACGACATCCAGGCGTTCGTGAACTTCATGCGCGCGACGAAAGCAGTCCCGCGCGACACGGCCCTGGCCGCCACGCAGGATGCGGCAGTCGGTTCGGTACTCTTCGATCAGATCGGCTGCAGCATCTGCCACACGCGATCGATCACGACCGCGGCGGTGGGGACGGTCATCAACGGCGGCGCGTTCACCGTGCCGGCCGCGCTCGGCAGCAAAATCATCCACCCGTTCAGCGACTTCCTCCTGCACGACATCGACACCGGCGATGGCATCGTGCAGAACGGCGGCCAGTCCACCGCGAACAAGCTGAGGACGATGCCGTTGTGGGGGACGCGGACGCGTTCACGGCACATGCACGACGGGCTCTCGCTGACGTTCACCGATGCGATTCTGCGGCACGGAGGCGAGGCCACCAACGTCACGAATCGCTTCCGTTCGCTGACCAATCAGCAACGGAGCCAGATCGTGGTGTTCCTGCAGTCACTGTGACTTGAGGAGTGGGTGTATCGGCGATCTGCGGTCCCGGTCATCGATTCACCTACTGTCAGCAACTGGGGCGGCCCGCTTCGGCGGGCGCCCCACCTCAGCCGGCCGTCAGCCTCCCTGCCCGCGGGCCTGCGTGGTACAATCCTCGTTTGGGCTCTTTGCGAAATCTCCTTCAGTAAGACATGGCACACGACTGGGTTGCGGTGCGCGGCGCGCGCGTGCACAACCTCAAGAACATCGACGTCGATCTTCCGCGCGATCAGCTGGTCGTCATCACCGGACTGTCAGGATCGGGTAAGTCGTCGCTCGCCTTCGACACGATTTACGCCGAAGGGCAGCGCCGCTACGTCGAATCGCTGTCGTCCTACGCGCGGCAGTTCCTCGAGCAGATGGAAAAGCCGGACGTCGATCTCATCGACGGCCTGTCGCCGGCGATCGCCATCGAACAGAAGACCACGGGGTCGAACCCACGCTCGACCGTAGGCACGGTCACCGAGATCTACGACTACCTCCGGCTGCTCTTTGCGAACGTCGGCGTGCCGCATTGCCACTTGTGCGGACGGGAGATTGCGTCGCAGTCGCTCGAGCGGATCATCGACATGGTCATGCTCTCGCCGAACGACGAGCGCGTGAACGTACTGGCCCCCGTTGTCCGCGGCCGCAAGGGAGAATTCAAGAAAGAGCTGGCGGCGCTTCGCGCGCGTGGGTTCACCAAGGTCCGCGTCGATGGTCAGCTGCGATCGCTCGACGAAGACATCAAGCTCGATCGACGCCGCAATCACACGATTGACGTGGTTGTCGATCGGCTCGTGCTGAAGCCGGGCATCGAGCGGCGCCTGTCCGAGTCCGTCGAAGTTGCCCTGAATCTCGCCGACGACATCGTCGTCATCAACACGCTGGACGGAGGCGATCGTCTGTTCTCGCGGCGCCTGGCCTGTACTTACTGCGGCGTCAGCATGCCGGAGATGACGCCTCGCGCGTTCTCGTTCAACTCGCCGCACGGCGCGTGTCCGGACTGCCAGGGCCTCGGTGCCGTTTATGACTTCGATCCCGCGCGGCTCGTCCCTGACGAGTCGCTGTCGCTGCAGGATGGTGCCATCGTCCCCTGGGCGCGCGGCGACCGGAAGCTCGTCAAGGAAGCGCTGTCGTCTCTGAGCAAGCATTTCGGGATCGACCTCGCGCTGCCGTTCAAACGTCTTCCAAGGAAGACGCGCGATCTCCTCTTTTATGGCACCGGCGCGGGGCGGAAGGAAGGCAAGGATCCGTTTGGCGCCGGCTTCGAAGGACTCGTCCCGAACCTGCGGCGTCGGTACGAAGAGGGAAGCTGGCTGGAACAGGAAAGCCTGGAGCCCTATCGCGCGCTGCGGCCGTGTCCGACGTGTCAGGGAGCGCGACTCAAGCCTCAGAGCCGGGCGGTCCGGGTCAAGGGACGCACGATCACGGATTACGTCAACCTGTCGATCACGGAGGCGCTGCGCGTCTTCGAAGGCCTCGAGCTGACCAATCGCGAAGCGCTGATCGCCAGCCGCATCCTGAGGGAGATTCGCGATCGGCTGCGGTTCCTCAATGACGTCGGCGTCGGTTACCTGACGCTCGGCAGAAGCGCCGCAACATTGTCCGGCGGCGAAGGCCAGCGCATCCGGCTCGCGACGCAGATCGGATCGAACCTGACGGGCGTGTTGTACGTCCTCGACGAGCCGTCGATCGGGCTTCATCAGCGTGACAACCGCGCGCTCCTGGCTACGCTCGGACGCCTTCGCGATCTCGGCAACACCGTCGTTGTCGTCGAGCACGACGAGGAAACGATCCGGACTGCGGATTACGTGATCGATCTCGGTCCGGGTGCCGGAGAACACGGCGGTCACGTGATTTTCCAGGGGAAGCCCGCCGACCTGTTGAGCAATGGCCACGGATCGCTCACGGGTGCTTATCTGCGGCGGGAAAAATCGATCGAGACGCCAGCGTCGCGCCGCCCCACGAGTCGTGGCTCGATCGTGATCAAAGGGGCGCGCGAGAACAATCTGAAGGACATCGACGTCGAGTTCCCGCTCGGCGTGCTGATCACCGTGACGGGCGTCAGCGGCTCCGGGAAGTCGACGCTCGTCAACGAGATTCTCTACCGCGCGCTGGCCAGGACGCTCTATCGCGCTGCCGACGAACCGGGATCGCACACGTCGATCGAAGGCATCGAGCTAATCGACAAGGTCATCCAGATCGATCAGTCGCCAATCGGGCGCACGCCGCGCTCGAATCCTGCCACGTACACGGGTCTCTTCACGTTCATCCGCGAGCTGTTTGCGATGCTTCCGGAAGCGCGGGCGCGCGGATTTCGTCCCGGCCGCTTTTCCTTCAACGTCAAGGGCGGGCGCTGCGAGAGCTGTCAGGGAGACGGCGTCATCGCGATCGAAATGCATTTCCTGCCGAACGTCTACGTGACGTGCGAGCAGTGCAAGGGGCGGCGCTACAACCGTGAGACCCTCGAGATCAAGTATCGCGGCAAGTCGATCGCGGACGTTCTCGACCTCACCGTCGATCAGGCGCTGCCCCTGCTCGAGAACTTTCCTCCGATTGCCAACAAGCTGCGCACGCTGCAGGACGTCGGGCTCGGCTACATCGAGCTCGGCCAATCGGCGACGACGCTGAGCGGGGGAGAGGCGCAGCGGGTCAAGCTCTCGAAGGAGCTGTCACGCCGCGGGACGGGTCGGACGCTCTATATACTCGATGAGCCGACGACGGGTCTGCATTTCGCGGACACGCACAAGCTGCTCGACGTCCTGAACAAGCTGGTCGATCAGGGCAACACGGTCGTCATCATCGAGCACAATCTGGACGTCATCAAGTCTGCAGACTACGTCATCGATCTGGGTCCCGAAGGAGGAGCCGGCGGCGGCCGGATCGTGGCGCAGGGGGCTCCTGAAGCCGTCGCCAGGAACCGAGAATCCTTTACGGGCCAGTTCCTGGCGGCCATCCTCAAACCGCCCGGGGACAGTCACGTTTTAAAAACGTGACACTCACGTTTTAAAACCGTGACACTCACGTTTTTAAAACGTGAGTGTCCCCAATTCTGGAGACGTTTCTGTGATCCGTCGCTGTGGTAGAATTGCCACACTCTCGGCCTACGGGCCTGTGGCTCAAGGGCCACAACGGAAACCATTCCGGACCCCCTGCACGTCGACCCCTGAGATGGAACTGACCTCGTTTCAACACTTTAGGTGTGTCGACCTTAACCGGTTTCCGCTGGCAGCCGCTTTGCTGAGCTATGACCGGCTCGCCCAGCGCCTATAGAGAGGTCATGACCGCGCAGCGTACCCTTCGCCGACCTGTGTCCTGCACTGGCATCGGTCTTCATTCGGGAAACAAGGTCACGTTGTCTCTCAAGCCCGCGCCAGCCGACTTCGGCATCCGATTCCAGCGTGCCGACCTGGGCGGCCTCGAGATTCCCGCAACCGTGACTCACCTCGGCGGCATTCAATACGCCACCGGACTGACGCGCGAGGCGGTCTCCGTGGAGACCGTCGAACACCTCCTCGCGGCCCTCACTGCGCTCGGAATCGACAACGCCATCGTGGAGTTGAACACTCCCGAAGTGCCGATCATGGACGGCAGCGCGGCCCCGTTCGTTTATCTGATCCTGAACGAGGCCGGCGTCAAGCGACTCCCGGCGCCCAAGAAGTACCTCAAGGTCCTGCGGCCCATCTCCCTCAGCCAGGGCGACAAGCGGATCTCGCTGTATCCGTCGGACCATTTCAAGGTCACCTACAGCATCAGCTTCGATCATCCGCTCATCCGCCACCAGTCGCGGACGATGAAGATCAACGAGGAGACGTTCGTCGAGGAAATCGCGCCGGCGCGGACGTTCGGGTTTCTCAAGGAAGTCGAGATGCTGCGGCAGCGCGGCCTCGCGCTCGGCGGCTCGCTCGACAACGCCATTGTCCTGGGCGAGACCAGCGTGCTGAACAACGCCCTTCGATTCGAGGACGAGTTCGTCCGTCACAAGATTCTCGATGTGATCGGCGATCTGTCGCTGGTTGGTTTCCCCGTGATCGGCCACCTCGTGGCGCATCGCGGGGGTCACGCGCTGCACACGGCGTTTGCCGCGCGCATCCTCGAAGAGATCGACGCGTGGCGCGTCGTCGAGACGTCGACCGAGCCGGCGGTTGTGTCGATGCCGGTGCCGGTCTCCGTCAAGAGCGCGGCCCGACTCGCAAACTAGCCAAAAAGGAACATCGCCTACGGCCGTACGACCAGTTCCCTGGTCGTCGTAGGCGATCCACACGCTTCGAACCAATCGATCCCTTCACTGACGAGATCGAACTTCAGCACGTAGTGCCCGGGGGTTTCGGGCGCTTTGATGGTGATGGGGACGTCGGCGGCGCTCCCCGGCGACAGCGCTGACGGCAGCCAGGCGCGCTCGTAATCCCGATTCAGCAACGCCCCATCGGCCCCGCACAACTGCGCCCCAAGTCGAACCAGCCGGCGACCGTACGTCGCTTGCGCGGGGAAAGGACGCGTTGACAGATTTGTCACGCGCGTTCGGAGCGCCACCTCCGAGCCAGCCCTCACGCGAAGCGGTTGTCGGGTGAGGTCGGAGAACCACGAGCGTTTCACATCAATCGCGGCGCGCGGTGTTGCGCCCGGAATGGCATTGCCGAGATTGTTGTCGTCCCAGATCTCGCGCTTGATGGCATTGTGATCCTGGCTGCCGGGAGCGAACCGACGCGAGAACATGTCCTCGGGATGATCGGTGATCTCCCAGCACAGGCGGTCGACGCCAACGTCCGCCGCGATTTCCCGCGCCAGCTGCATTTCGCGGTCGCTGTCGTTGTGCGAGAAGAGAATGTAGCGCCAGTTGACGAATGGAACGTCGAGCGATGCCGATCGTTTTTCGTCCACCAGCGTGCGCATGTTTCGGATAGCCTTGTCGAAATCGCCGCGCTTTCGATACTTCACGTAGCTCTCGGGCGTGGCGCCGTCGATCGAGAACGTCACCTCGTCGATCCCCGATCGCGCGAGCCTCCGGATTTGATCTTGCTTGAACGCCAGACCGTTGGTGCTCGTGTAGAGGTAGACGTGAGGGAAGCGCGACTTGATGTACTCGCACATCTCGACGGCGCGCTTGTGAAGAAACGTTTCGCCGTAGTTGAAGAAGTCGATGCGAACGAGCGAGGGGCCGGCCTCGTCGACCACGCGGCGGAACAACTCGAAATCGAGCATGCCCGCCTGCCGCGTGCGCGTGATGCCGGTTTCCGGCGCGCAGCACGCCTGGTCGCAGGAGATGTTACAGGCGGCGGTGCATTCGATGTATAGACGCGAGGGCAGCGGCGGCACATCGAGGCCACGCTGCGGAGCCTGGGCGCCTTTCAGTGGAAGCTTGAGCGGGCAGTCGCCGCAGAATTTCGATCCCCCGCCATTTATGTCGACCCGGAGACTCCGCGCGGTTTCGCCCGTCCAGACCGCCGAGACCGTCGAGGTACGCGCATCGCCGAGCACCCGCTTGCCGTACGGATCCGCGCAGCCGCAGACCAGCCGTCCGTCGCAGAGGAGCACCATGGTGCTCCACGGCCATGAGCACGTGAAGCGCGTTGCCAGGTAGTTCAGAGACACGGCGGCCCAGAGTTACTTCTTGCTCAGCTTCTTGATGTACGCGCCCAATCGCTCGTTCTCGTAGGACACGGTGTTCAGGAACAAGCTCTCGGACAGGTACTGGCGGCGCTCCTCGTCGGACATCTGCTCGATGACGTGCTGGATCTCGCGCGCCATGTCTTCGAAGCTCGATTGCAGCGCGTGTTTGGCGGAGACCTCCAGATAGAGCATTTCCACGAGCGTCAGGAGATCGCCGTCGAGTGGGAGCTCGGCGCCGCTCGTCATCTTGATCGTGCGCATCTCAGGCTCCGAAGCTCTTGACGGCGCTGGGTTCGTCGGGATGGACCTCGATGAAGTTCTGCGCGCCGGTCATCGTCAGCATCGTCTCGACGCGCTTCTGGACGCCGGCGAGCTTGAGGGCGCCCCCTGCGGCGTTGGCCTGACGGTAGAGATCCATCAGGCAGCCAATCGTCGCGCTGTCGACGTAGCCGACCGACGAAAGATCGACGACGACGCGGCGCTCGCCCGACGCGATGAGCTTCTGCACCGCGGCCGAGAACTCCGACAGCAGCGGGTACATCAGGCGTGATTCGCCGACGCGCACGACCGCGATGCCGTTGGCCTGTTCGGTGGTGATGTTCATTCAGATACTCCGCTGCGCCGCATCGCGCCGCGCTTGCGCGGTTTGACCGGCTGCTTCTCCTGCAGCCGCCGCAGCTGGTGCGCCAGCTCGATGCGGCCGCGGTTGATACGTGACTTCACGGTGCCTTCCGGCAGGGCGAGTCGATCGGCGATCTCCTGATACGACAGCTCCTGCAGATCGCGCAGGACGACGGCGGTCCGCAGGGTGGAGGGCAGCATCTCGAGCGCCTGCCGCAGCATCGCGCGCAGGTCCTGGTGCTCGGCGACCGCGTGCGGGCCGCGCTCCGCGGACGCCGGCTGAAGATCCCCTGCGTCCACGTCGCGGGCGATCGTCTGTCGTTCCTTGCGCACGCTGCGGTAGTGATCGATGCACAGGTTGCGGCTGATGCTGATAATCCACGTCTGAAAATTCGCGCGACGATCGAAGGTGCCGAGCGCCTTGAAGATCTTCAGGAAGATGTCCTGCGTGAGATCTTCCGCCTCATCGTGTTTGCCGACGAACTTGTATGCGACATTGAAGACCTTGCGCCAGTTCTGACGGACGATCGTCTCCCATGCGGCCTGGTCACCGCTCAGACACTGCTCGATGAGGCTGTCGGGCGTCGCGGGCTGAGCGGCCGCGGAATCAGCAGACATGCGTCTTTATCGTGTTATCTTACATGCTTTCCTTCTCAGATCGAATGTCTCACGTAAGTGACCCGTCGACGCCATCGTGATCGGATTCTTCCGCCGGGGGCCCGCGCTCGTCTGCGACGGCGTGCCGCTCACCGACCTCGCCGACGCCCACGGCACGCCGCTGTACGTCTATAGCGCGGCCCTCATCGCCTCGCGCTATCGAGCGATCGATGCTGCATTCGCCGCGCACCCGCATGCGATCCATTACGCGCTGAAAGCGAATTCGACGCTGGCGATCGCGCGGCTGCTGCGAGGTCTCGGCAGCAACGCCGATGCAAACTCAGGCGGTGAAATCGACGTCGCATTGCGCGCGGGATTCATTCCGCCGCAGATCGTGTTCACGGGCGTCGGAAAGACGACGACCGAGCTGGCACAGGCGATCGAGCTGGGCGTGCGCACGATCAACGTCGAATCGGCGGGCGAGCTCGAGCGCATCGACGCCCTGTCGCGCGAGCGGCAGACGACGACGAAGGTCGCGATTCGCGTCAACCCCGATATCGACGCGAAGAGCCATCCGCACATCTCGACCGGCATGAAAACGAACAAGTTCGGGATCGCGCTCCACGAGGTCCGCGAATTGTGCCGCCGCGCCCGAACGCTGACGGGAATCGAGATCGTCGGGCTCCACAGTCATGTCGGATCGCAGATTACAAACCTCGAACCACTCGGCCGCGCCGCCTCAGCGCTCGCCCGGCTCGCGCGGGAGCTTGCCGATGATGGGACGCGTATAGAGCATCTCGATCTCGGGGGAGGTCTTGGCGTGTCGTATGACGGGTCGCCCGTACCAGGCGTTCAGGAATACGCGGACACGCTCCTGCCCGCCGTGCGGGGCTCCGGGCTCAGCATCATCCTCGAGCCTGGACGGCATATTGTGGCGCCGGCGGGCGTGCTGTTGACCCGCGTCATCGACGTCAAGGAACAACCCGGCGGCAGGCTGTTCGTGGTGATGGACGCGGGAATGACCGAGTTGATCCGGCCGATGCTCTACGACGCCTTCCACCGCATCGAACCGGTGCTTCAGTCATCCGCGCCGGTCGTCGGTGCGGAGATCGTGGGTCCGCTCTGCGAGAGCAGCGATACGCTTGGAAAGAACCGTTCTCTCGCGTGGCCCCAGGTGGACGATCTGTTCGCGGTGATGGACGTCGGCGCGTACGGATCCGTCATGGCGTCCAACTACAACCGCCGGCTCATGCCCGCGGAGGTCCTCGTCGAAAACGGCGCCGCCGCGGTGATCAAGCGGCGGCAGACGATCGACGAGCTGTTGTCATTGGAGAGTTGATGTCTTGTTAATCGCCTTCGAAGGCCTCGACCAGAGCGGCAAACAGACGCAGGCGGAGCGCCTCCACAGTTTCGTGGAGTCGCGCGGACGCACCTGCCGCCTGCTGTCGTTTCCTGCATACGACACGAGCATCGGCCGCGAGATTCGGGAAGCCCTGCACGGTGGCCGCGCGTACTTGCCGGACGCGCTCCAGTTGCTCTACATCGCAAATCGGTACGAGCGGAAGCCGCAGATCGAACAGTGGCTTGCGGAGGGCACGATCGTCGTCTGCGATCGCTACCTGGCGTCGAGCATTGCGTACGGCGAGGCCCAGGGGCTCGATCCGGCCTGGCTCGCCGACGTTCAGCGGCTGCTCCCTGCTCCGGCGCTGACGATTCTGCTCGACATCGCACCGGAGACCGCGGCGCGCCGAAAAAAGATGAACCGCGATCGGTACGAGCGCGATCTCGCGCTGCTGTCGCGCGTCCGTCAGAGCTACCGCCGTCAGGCGCAGCAGGATGGCTGGCTGTCGCTCGACGGCGAGCGGCCCAAAGAAGCCGTCGCCGCCGACATCGTCAAGGCAGTCGAGCCACGGCTCGCGCGGCCGTAAGGGCTCGGACTTCACGGGCTCCTGCGTCAACGAGGGCCCGCGCGCACGCGTTCAGCGTCGCTCCAGTGGTGCTCACATCGTCGATCAACACCAGCGTCAACCCCGTCACGTCAGGCGTCCTTTTATCACGCGTGAAGGCGTGCCGGACGTTCGCGTGGCGTCTGGCCGCCGGCAGATCCGCTTGTGACGCGGTCTTCCGGATTCGACGCAGGACGTC
>Ga0114129_10002084_pt1 | contig 27490 bp, 25 predicted proteins | sample RhiMetdeltSRZDD1_FD_80071 | JGI IMG/M metagenome (GOLD analysis project Ga0114129, IMG submission 80071) | Populus rhizosphere microbial communities from Tennessee, USA - Rhizosphere MetaG P. deltoides SRZDD1 (version 2) (version 2) | ecosystem: Host-associated > Plants > Roots > Rhizosphere >... | reverse complement strand
TTTGTTGTATTGTTTGATTTCTGGAAAGCCGGCGAGGCTTCGGAAGAAGAAACCAAACAGGCATACGAAAAAGCCCTGCAGCAGCTCGATGAAGCCGAGTTTAAGAGTACGCTGAACCAGCCCGAAGATGAGCTGCCCGGCGTATTGCAGATCAACAGTGGCGCCGGTGGTACCGAAAGCCAGGACTGGGCCGAAATGCTTGCCCGCATGTACCGCATGTACGGTGAAAAGCAGGGCTGGCAGGTGACCGAGCTCGACTGGCAGGAAGGCGATGGCGCCGGTATTAAAAGCGCCACCCTGCAATTCGAAGGCCCCTTTGCCTATGGCTTTTTAAAGGCCGAAAGCGGGGTGCACCGGCTGGTGCGCATTTCGCCGTTCGACAGCAATGCCCGCCGCCATACGTCGTTTGCATCGGTATTTGCCTATCCATTGGTAGATGACAGCATAGAAGTGGCTGTGAATCCCGCCGACCTGGAATGGGAGTTTTACCGAAGCGGGGGTAAGGGCGGACAGAACGTAAACAAGGTTGAAACGGCCGTGCGTTTAAAGCACCTTCCCAGCGCTATTGTGGTAGAATGCCAGAAAGCCCGTACACAGGGTGAAAACCGCGAAATGGCGCTGCAAATGCTTAAAAGCCGCCTGTACGAGGAAGAACTGCGCCGGCGCGAAGCCCTGAAAAATGCCACCAATGCTTCGAAAAAGAAAATAGAGTGGGGGAGCCAGATCCGCAGCTATGTATTTCATCCCTATAAAATGATCAAAGACCATCGTACCGATTTTGAAGTAGGGAACGTACAACCCGTAATGGATGGCGAGCTGGATGGATTTATAAAGGCTTATCTGATGATGGAGAAAGAAGCAGAACTGTAAGTTGTAAGCTATAAGTTTTAAGTAATAACCCGAAAGAAGGTTGCAAAACATACCGCAGCCGTATTTCGGGTTTTTTATTTTATGTCCACACTTAAAACAAAAAAAAAGAGTGCTACACCTTTGGAAAAGTAGCACTCTTTTCTTTTTTGTTTTGTGTATCTCAGCACTGAGAACCCAGAACTCAAAACTGAGAACTCAGAACAAGTGATTTTGCCTGCAGTTTCATAGTTGCAACTATGGCTGCAGGCAAAATATGAATACACCAATTAATATTGCCCGAATAATACAGAAACCAATCCGGGATTACTCGTGTTTATACTTCTTTTATTACCTCATGGCTGTATCGTTGCTCAGACCCTGAGCATACAATGAGCCAGGTAATACGTTCCAGATCAAAGATACCATGCGGCGGCGTTTGTCGTCCGCTTTGTAGTCTTTAACCCTATCAGGATAAGGTAATTCTTCACCTTTACCCATCCACTTGATGTCGTAGTTGATGAGTTTCGGATTCGGAATTAAACCCTCATTTATTTTGATCAGGTCAACCAGCAGGTTGGCAATTGATTTTGCCCTGAGTTCAGATAACTTAACATTCAGTTCCTGACGGCTGGGGTTATTGGTTTTCATTTTGGCGAGGAGCGGCGCATACAAGGGCGATTCCTTGGCTATCGGCGTTTCGTCAGAAAAACCATAACATACAATTACAGCCACAAATCTTTGCCGCGGGTGGTCGCCAAAGAATTTGATGATCCGCTGTACGATAGGCTCAATCGACTTTTTGGCCTCATCCTGTTTTTCAGGAGGAATACCAAACGTACCTGCAGGGAAGAAGGTAGCGGTTTCGAATGAAGAGAATGTGGAAATGTCGTACAGGTCATTCAGCGATTTCAAATCGGTCAACGCACTTTGAATGATCACATTCGTGCGTTCAGCGAATTTCAGAATCGCTTCCCGGTTACCGGTTTTCTCAAGCACAGCTGCCTGGGCCAATTGGGTGTCGATCTTCTTTTCGGCCTCTTTCAGGTTGTGGATGATTTCTTTTCCGATGTCCGGATCCACTTCATAATTTTTAACTTTTTCAACTGTCATCGCGATGGCGCGCTGAGCTTCTTTCTTAACGAGTTCCAGAGTTTCCTGGGTGGTTTTCGTCAGGCTTTGGACCCTTGATCCGGCACAGGATGCCATGAACATAGTCATGCCTGAGGCAACCAAGATTAATAGGCTACGAAGCATAAGAGTAAAGGTTTTTTAATAAGCAGGACCAAAGGTAACCTGCTCTTTTGGTTTACTAATTGGCTTTTTCGGATTGGTTCTTAAAAGGACACCTACGGTATCCTGTTGACTTTTAACGGCGTTTGGATGAAAATATTCTCTTTCTTTAACAATTTCTTTCTTTTTTTCGCGAACCGGGGCCTCTTCGTACGCATAAGAACTGTAGGAACTGTAAGAATTTCCGGTTTTTTGACTTTTTGTCACTTCCCGGGTCACCTCAGGCACCGACGGAGGATCGGGCGGGCTTACACTCATCGTGGTGCGATTTTTCGCTGCTTTGGCAATTTCAGGGTCGGTATCGGTTACCGGGGTCCATGAAATTGAACTTATGTTAGCCGATGATGGTAATTTTACTTTTAGTAATTTTTCGAGTGACTCATTTATCTCATTTATATTATCATCTTTTATAAAGGCATACGATTTAATGCCCATTTCGCTAAACCATTTGCTCCAGATGGTAGTTAACAGGTTGTATTCCCCCGTCCAGTCGTCTTTCGGGTTCAATTCCAGCACGATCACCTTTAAGTTGGGGAAACGTTTATTAACGGGTAATAAGCCATAATCGCCTTCTTTAAAACGGCCGTTCCAGTCGGGCGCTTTTTTCAGGTTATTGATGATCTGAGCGCAGGAAGTGTAGCGGTTGTTGCGCGAAGAGCGACCCTGCAGACTTTCAAAATCCATATACCCGTCGGTAATAATAAATAAGGTGTTCTGAGCGTCTTTTTCGAGATCGTCCTGCAGGTCTTCATTGAAGTACTTCCAGATATCTGCGCCTGCGTAGGAAGTGCTGTTGTTGCTGATCACTGCTTTGCGGTACATCTGGGGCAACAGGGTGCTGAAGTTCTTTTCAGTTTGCTCGAGCATTTTTGCCTTTTGTTCGGGCTGGGCCGCAGCCAGTGCCACGCGCATATTGCCTGCCATATCATATACTTCCGGTGCTGTGGTGCGCTGGGGAGCGACCATCAATTTCAGCTTATCGTTTACGGTAAAGTATAGTCTGGTAGGATCTTTGGCGTTTAGCTTCGACTTAAAAGCGGCGTAAATACTCTGTATAACCTGGATGTCTTTAGGGACCTGCTGCTGGTTATTGAAAAGTATTCTGTCGCTAAGGTCGAGCAACATAATATAATTGTCTTTGGGCGGTGCGGAGCCATCTTTCTTAGCATCCTTCACAGCCTCTTCGATTTCATTGCAGCCGGCGAATGCGCAGGCGCAAAACATAATTAAAATAGTGAGGTAGCGTGCCATAACCATAAGGATAAAGAAAACTTATAAAAAAATATTTAAATAAGATTCCTGAATGTTTATTTAAAATATGATTCCTGAAACTCTTTTAATTCTTTTATATAAGCATCTGTTTTTTCATTGATGAGCTTTATTTGCTCCTCACCTTTTTCCCGGCCGTACAAGGTTGCCAGATACCCGTTCCACCCGTCGCGAAAATAATTGATGTTCTTTTCAATTGAATCTACAGGTAAAACAAGCCGGTCTTTTTCCTTGTTCAGGTCTTCGGCGCGTTGCGTGATCTGTTGCAGCTCGTTTTCGTATAACATCCGCTTTTCTTCCAGTTGTAAAATTTCATCCTGTAAACGACTAATACGTTTGTAACGCAGTTTCAACTGGTTGCGTTTGTTCCATTCCATTTGCATTAGATAATACACCGAGCTCCAGATTGCAAACACTCCAAAACCAAGAAATAGCACCAGGTAAAACCGTGAATCGGCATATACCGGAACTATCAGCGATTTAAACTCGTCGCGGTTCATCTTAATTAATATCTCATTAACGGCAGAGTGAACCTGAAGAGCCAGTAAAATGTCACCAATGAAAACCAGGCTAAGCAATCCCCAAACAATTTTCTTAAAATGCGAACCTTTTTCCGAGAACAAATGAATAGATGTTCCCAGGGCAAAGAAAATAGTGGGGAATACGATCAGGGGGGGGTAATTTATGATAAGATAGACCAGTCTTCGAAGGCTGGGTAACAATTGTATGTTTAGCCTTCCTTCCTGGAAAAGGGTTAATGGATCAACACCGTTCAACGCAAAATCAGCAACACTCATGTAAAAGTATAACAAGTAAAACGAAAGTGCAACTAAAAGGAACAATAAAAATAAAAAAGTACCGATGCTGAATGTATTGTATTGCGCCTGATTCGTAGATATACGGTTGGTGTTTATTTCATCTAATTGATTTTTAAGGAGATTGATTTCCGATTGCTTTATAGGCACCAATCCTTTCGTAATATCACGACTATTGTGAATTTCATCGGCTTTGCTGCGGGCTTCATAAAATTTTTCGAGCAACGCGTCGATTTGCTTCTGGATCCTTTGACGGGTTTCTTCTGTTTTAGGAAGTAAACGAAGTGAATCCTGTTCAGAAAGAATGGAACCGCTGCGAATTTTGTTCAGCAGCCCTTTATAGGCTTCAACGCCGCCTTTATAGGTACCTGCCTGTTCCACACCGTATTCGCGCATGTCTTTAACGACAATATTCGACAGATCAGGCATATGATACCTGTTACTATCAGAGAGCCTTTGCTTACCAGATATGATCACGTTTGAGGGTTACGTTTTGAGGGTAATATCTTCCAAATTTAATTTATTGCATAACCTGAAAAAATAAAGTTTACACCCTGTGGATAACTGGTGAAGTGTATTATGATTTAAATATATAAAAATTTGTTTGTCAGTGTTTTGGTCTAAAACCGTGTTTTTGTTAATTCTGGTGCAGGTAAGTACCTTCGCAGCCTCAAACAAAACATGATTATGGAATTGGGCTATTTTCACTATCCACTGCCGTTAAATGAACCCGTTTTATCGTATGCGCCGGGCACGGCCGAACGAAAACGCTTAAAGGAAGTGCTGACCGAATTAAAGCAGGAACCTGTTGATGTGCCAATGTATATTGGTGGTATAGAAGTACGTACCAATAAAAAAGCATCCATGCATCCGCCGCATGAAATAAAGCACGTGCTTGGCCACTATCATACCGGTGAAGAAAAACATGTAAAACAGGCTATAGAAGCAGCATTGGCCGCCCGTGAAAGCTGGGCGGGTATTAGCTGGGAAAGCCGGGCCCATATTTTTTTGAAAGCAGCCGACCTTATTGCTACCAAATACCGGCCATACATGAACGCAACTACCATGTTGGGCCAAAGCAAGAACGCCTACCAGGCCGAAATCGACAGCGCCTGCGAACTGATCGACTTTTTACGTTTCAATGTGCATTTCCTCAGCGAAATATACCGGCAACAGCCTGTTAGTGCTACAGGTGTTCATAACCGCATGGAGTATCGCCCGCTCGAAGGTTTTGTGCTGGCTGTTACCCCGTTTAACTTTACGGCCATTGGCGGAAACCTGCCTACATCGGCCGCTATGTGCGGTAATGTGGTGGTTTGGAAACCGGCCCATACACAAGTGTATTCAGCGCAAATGTTTATGCGTATTTTAAAAGAAGCCGGTTTACCCGATGGCGTGATCAACCTGATTTATGTTGACGGGCCTACACTGGGTAAAGTTTGCTTCAACCACCCCGATTTTGCCGGCGTGCATTTTACCGGTTCTACCGGTGTTTTCAATACCATGTGGGAAACCATCGGAGCGAATATGCCTTCGTATAAATCGTACCCGCGCATTGTGGGCGAAACAGGTGGTAAAGACTTTGTGCTGGCACATAAAAGCGCCGATCCCGTTCTGCTGGTGACCGCTTTATTGCGCGGCGCCTTTGAATACCAGGGGCAGAAGTGTTCGGCTGCCTCACGGGCATATATACCTTCAAATATGGCCGAAGAAGTAAAAAAGAAGCTGATCGCGGGTATCGAAAGCTTTAGCATGGGTACGGTAGAAAACTTCAAAAATTTTATTAATGCCGTGATCGACGAAAAGAGTTTCGATAAAATTGAATCTTATATCGAAAAAGCAAAGAATGATCCCAAGGCTGTATTGTGGGCCGGCGGCAAATGCGACAAAACCGAAGGGTATTTTATTCAGCCTACGGTCATTGAAGCAAAAGACCCATTGTATGTTACCATGTGTGAAGAGATCTTCGGTCCGGTATTGACCGTTTATGTATACAATGCCGAAAAGTTTGAAGAAACGATGGAACTGGTAAATAAAACTTCTCCATATGCATTAACCGGTTCTATCATTGCGCAGGACAGGATGGCTGTTGAACAGGCTACCACGAAGCTGCGTCATGCTGCCGGTAATTTTTATATCAATGATAAGCCTACCGGTGCCGTTGTGGGCCAGCAGCCTTTCGGCGGCGCCCGCGCCAGCGGAACCAACGATAAAGCCGGATCGATACTGAACCTGTATCGCTGGCTCAGCGCCCGAACCATTAAAGAAACCTTTAATGCGCCGGTAGATTACAGGTATCCGTTTATGACAGAAGAGTAAGTTGTAAGTATTAAGTTATAAGTAATAAGGCTCAGGATGCAGGTTTACTGCCTGGTTCCCGGGCCTTTTTCTTTTGCCTTCCTGAGCCTTGTTCTTTTCAGACTTCCTGTGCCTTGTATCTTGTACCTTTCTTGTTCCTTGAGCCTTGTGTCTTAATAAAACAAGGCACAAAGTACAATTGGCTTCCCTCTTGTACCTTGTGCCTTATGTTTTTCTTATGCCTTTTGGCCTTGTGCCTGGTTTATTTTTTTCCGCCACCCAGGTGAACCTGGAAGCCGATGCTCAAACCAAAATGATTTTCTTTATCACCGGCTGCATTTTCATAGTATTTGCCGCCGCGTGATTTATAATATAAAGCAAATTCCAGCGCCGTGTTGGGCGAAAGGAATATTGCCGGGCCTGCCATGATAGAAAGTTCATTCAAACTTACTTTATCATTATAACCGCCTTTACCAAAGCCATAAGCAGCATCGGCAAATACGTTTATTTTTTGTGCAGCAGGTAAAAAGTAATACCTGGCAAACGGTGCTACTGCAAAGAAGGTTGATGATTCATCATCACCTTTTACCTTGTTGGTCCACCAGTTTACCCGTAAACCACCGGCCAGGTTGTTAATAAAGAAATAACCTGCATTGGGACTAACCATAATGGTAGTGGATTTATAGTCACCCTGCTTTTCTGAATCAAAGCCGGCATTACCACCTACCAGCCATTGACCCTGGTTGATCTGAGCTTTCATTGCGTACGAGCTAAACAGTAAGAACGATGCAAATAATACCTTTTTCATTTTCATGTTTTAGTTTTTAGTTTTTAACAGGTTGTAATAGATTTTTAATGGGGCCAAAAGTAATGGTATGGACATAAAAAGTAAAGTATATGTTGCCTATTTATTATTGTGTTACGCATGAAAAATATTTTATTGATTAAATGCAATAAATTTTACTGAAAAAGCATGCTTTGTTGTGTATGGTTAACATTAAAGGATGGAAATAAATAAAATATGTGTGATTTACATGTTTTGGGTGGGCTAACAGGAAAGAAACCGTCGAAAACTGCAATTGAAATGGAGGATTTAGATATATTATATTTTTTATAATATATCTATCCGGCTCATAAATGAGCAAAAATTCTTTTGAATTAACAAAAAAAATAACGGGTTATAACATATGGAATGACAAAAATTGGCAATTCAAGATAAAAAGTTATCAATTCAGCCCCTTAGTATTTTGATTATCAAAGATCCTGTTATAAATTTGTTAATGCCTTAACCTATATGGAAAAACGCCGAAATCCAATAATCATCAGGCGGAGAATTGCTGAAAATCCTAAGAGTAGGCACCAAAACCCTTTAATCATTACAACGATGAAAAGTCTGAAAGCGTTGACTTTGCTCTCTGTTCTCACTGCCTCCTTCGTTCTTCTTACATCCGCTATTCCTTCAGGAAACTCTGCTGAAAAGCCTTCAGCTGCAAAAATGCAACAGGCTACACTGGCGCTTGACAAAGCTGCCGCTGATGGCAAGGTTTCTTACAAGGAATTAAAGGGTATTGCAGAAGATCTGAAAGGAAGTAAGCTTAACCTAAAAGAAAAAATTGCTCTTAAGCTTTTTGGCAAAAAGATTTCATCAAAAGCTACTACTTCGGCTCCCTATGCCGGAGGTAAGTCGCAGGTAATTGCGCTTATTCTTGTTCTGTTAGTTGGTGGATTAGGTATTCACCGTTTTTACCTTGGTTACACCTGGCAAGGTATTGTTCAATTGCTGACTTTAGGTGGTTGCGGTATCTGGTCTTTGATCGACCTTATCCGTATCATCGTGGGTACATTGAAACCCAAAGATGGCGAATATGAAACTACCTTATAATTTATTACAGGTTCCGGTGATTTCACCGGAACCTTTTTTTTATTCCTTTTCGTTATGAAATTCCGTTACTACTTCACTATAGCCAAACTGGCCCTGATTATATTTACTCCTGTTCTTTTATTGATTTTACCGGCCACATTTTTCGACAATGGCGAATCGATCTGTTTATCGAAACTCCTGGCCCATGTTGAATGCCCTGCCTGTGGTCTTACACGTGGTTGTATGCACCTCATCCATTTAGATTGGGAAGAAGCATATGCCTATAATATGATGTCGTTTATTGCACTGCCTGCCGTTGGTATCGTTTGGATACAATGGGGTATTAAAGAATGGAAGATCTTTAAGAAATTACAGGTAGCTGCAAAACAACAGGTACAGGGAGCGTAAGCGAGTGGCAGAGTATTAAACCCCCGGCTTCCGTTCGATAGCTTTCGGGCATCCGACTTCCGACTTCGGGCTTCAGACTTCCGTTCTTCGCCTTCTGATTTCCGGCATCCGACCTCCGGCTTCTGACTTCTTATTTCCTAATCTGGCCGTTTGCGTTTATTTTTATCAAAAATTTTTCTTGAAGACGATCTTAAATGAACAGCAACTGGCCATTACGATCCGCCGGCTCAGTCACCAGGTACTGGAAAATAATATTAACCTCGATAATACCGTTTTCATCGGCATTCAGCCGCGTGGCATTTTTGTGTCTGACCAAATGATACAGGTGATCAGGCAACTGGTGCCACCCGAAAAAGTGCAATACGGCCTGCTGGATATTACTTTTTACCGCGACGACATTCGTAACCAGCTGCATGTACCCAATCAAACCGATATTCCCTTCAGCATCGAAAATAAAAATGTAGTACTGATCGATGATGTGCTGTATACAGGCCGTACCATCAGGGCCGCCCTTGATGCATTGCTCGGTTTCGGCCGTCCTGCAAAAGTTGAATTATGCGTGCTCATCGACCGCCGCTTCAACCGTGAGTTGCCCATTCAACCCGATTATACCGGCCGCTCCATCGATTCTATCGTATCGGAGAAAGTAAAGGTCTTCTGGAAGCAAAGAGACGGGAAAGAGGAAGTTGTGCTACTGTAGGTGTTACAGGTTGCCTGTTTCAGCAATATAATTATGTTGCCGGTTGCCTGTTGGCTGGTACCAGGAAACAGGTAAATCGGTGTACTATGCAACCGGTAACTTACAACTTATTGGTGTTAGTTTTCATTCTTGGTTCGTAATTCTGATTCCCCTAAATTCGCACATTAGAATGCAACTTTCAGTTAAACATCTACTCGGCATAAGGGATCTCACCCGGCACGACATACAGACTATTTTAGATACCGCGACTCAATTCAAAGAAGTTTTACAGCGGCCTATTAAAAAAGTTCCTTCCTTACGGGATGTAACCATCGTGAATTTGTTTTTTGAAAATTCAACACGTACAAGAATTTCATTTGAGCTGGCTGAAAAGCGACTGAGTGCAGATACGATAAATTTTACCGCCAGCGCTTCTTCGGTTTCGAAAGGCGAAACCCTGCTGGATACGGTTAATAATATTTTGTCGATGAAAGTGGATATGGTGGTGATGCGGCATAGCGCCAGCGGCGCCCCTCATTTTCTGGCGCAGCATATACCGGCAGCCATCGTAAATGCCGGCGATGGCATTAATGAGCATCCCACACAGGGGCTGCTCGATGCCTTTTCGATGCGCGAAAAACTCGGCCGGCTCGAAGGCCTGAAAGTAGCCATCATTGGCGACATTATGCACTCGCGGGTGGCTATGAGCAATATTTACCTGCTTAAAAAAATGGGCGCTGAAGTAACTGTTGCCGGCCCGCCTACATTGATACCCAAATACATTCAGGAAGCATTCGATATACGGGTTGAGTACAACCTGAAGAAAGCGCTGGAGTGGTGCGATGTGGCCAATGTGCTGCGCATTCAGCTCGAACGACAGAACCAGGTGTTGTTTTCTTCACTGCGCGAATACAGTTTGGCTTATGGCATAAACAAACGCCTACTCGATAGTCTCGATAAAAAAATTGTCATTATGCACCCCGGGCCCATCAACAGGGGCGTGGAACTTGATAGCGATGCAGCCGACAGCAACCAGAGCATCATTCTGCAACAGGTCGAAAACGGCGTTGCGGTTCGAATGGCGGTGCTGTACCTGTTATCGGGCGGCAGGGAAACTGTTTAATGAAAAATAAAAAATGCCTTAATCTACACACATGCAACGCATTGCTTTATTTCCCGGAACTTTTGACCCTATTACCATTGGTCACCTCGATATCATTCACCGGGCGCTTCCTTTGTTCGACCGGCTGGTCATTGGCATTGGGCGAAATGTCAATAAAACCGCCATGTTTTCGGAAGAACAGCGAATGCAATGGATAAAAGATATCTTCCGCGATACTCCTTCGGTTAGTGTGGTGGTATATGAAGGTCTTACGGTAGAATGTTGCCGCCGGGTTGGCGCCAATTTCATTGTGCGCGGCATACGGTATGTGAACGACTTTGAATACGAAAAGGCCATTGCCGATATGAACCGCAGTTTGGATACCAACATCGAAACCGTTTTTCTTACCTGTTTACCCCAATATACCTCTGTTGCTTCAACACTGGTAAGAGATGTATTGCGCAACGGCGGCAATGCAAAGCAATTTTTGCCCGATATAGTGGCGAAGGATATTTAATACCAGACAACGAGGCAACAAGGCATAAAGGCAACGGGTAAAACCTATTCACCATTGACCATTAACCATTCACCATTCACGAAAATGATCTGGTTTAAAAAAGATTTACAGGTACAGGATCTAACCGGCATGACCAAAGGCACCATGGTTGAGTATGTGAGCATTGAGTTTACTGAATTGGGACCTGATTATGTGAAAGCACGTATGCCGGTTGATGCAAAAACCCGGCAACCTTACGGGTTACTGCATGGCGGCGCTTCCTGTGTACTGGCCGAAACGCTGGGCAGCGTGGCATCGGCGATTGTAATAGATCCCGACCGTTTCATTTGTGTAGGCATTGAAATAAATGCCAATCACATACGGGGTGTTCGCGAAGGCTGGGTAACCGGCACGGTAACACCCCTGCACCTTGGCAACTCCACCCATGTTTGGGATATTAAAATTCACGATGAACGCGAAAAACTGGTTTGCGTAAGCCGGTTAACGGTAGCGATTTTACCCTCCCGCCCTTAACACGTCGATAATCGATGGATACGTATTCGAAACATATTTTTCGAGGTTATCGGGAGCTACCCATTCAATTTGGGTGATCTGTTCAATGGTTTGCGGCACCAGGGCTTCCTTTTTTGAAGCAGAAAGCAAATACCACCAGGTTTCTTTTAATATATGATGACCGCTTTCGTCGTAGGTATGGTAGGTAGTAACCAAATGCTTTTTCAGTTGTACGTTCTTCAAACCGGTTTCTTCCTGAACCTCCCGTACCGCACAGGTTTCGAGCGATTCGCCCTCATCGAGCTTGCCCTTGGGCAGGTCCCATTTTCCACGCCTGAAAATGAATAATATGTTTCCATCTTCATTTAAAACCAGTCCGCCGGCCGCCTTTACCAGCATAAATTTCTTCCAGAAAGCTTTTCTCAGTTCTTCTACATTGGTATGTAAAAAAATACCGGCATGCACCTTTTCCTGCCGCATTTCGTGGATCATGGAGTTGATGCCGCCGTGCGAAAATTCATCAATAAACACGGCATCATCGTGATGCCTGTAAGGTTCAATATCTGCATTCAGGGCATCTGTAAGGAACAGCGGTTTGTCGTTAAAATATATCTTTATGTGCATAACTTATTTTCAATTTTCAGGCATCAAAGGCCAATTTCGCCGCTGCTGCTAAGAAAAGGCATCAAGGCAACGGGGCAACGAGGCATAAAGCGTCAGGCATCCGGCATTTCTTAAACTTTTTTCTTTACTCTTGTTGCCTTTATGCCTCTGTGCCTTGATGCCTTTATTCCTGGCGCCTTAGCGCAAAATTCTAAATAAAAATTATATGTCTTCGAACGAAAAGGCTGTAGCCGAAAAGCTATTACAAAGTAATGCTATTAAATTAAATCCCACACAACCCTTTACCTGGGCATCGGGATGGAAGAGCCCCATTTATTGCGATAACCGGAGGGTGTTATCATTTCCTTTTATTCGTGAATTTATAAAATCAGAAATGTGCAATGTGGTGTTTCAGCAATTTCCCGAAGCCGAACTATTGGCCGGGGTAGCCACTGCAGGTATTGCCTGGGGAGCCATGGCGGCCGACCAGTTGAAACTACCTTATATATATGTTCGCCCGAAACCCAAGGAGCATGGTTTGGGTAACCAGATCGAGGGATATTATACCCCCGCACAAAAAGTAGTGGTTATTGAAGACCTGATTTCGACCGGAAAAAGCAGTCTGCAGGTAGTCGATGTGGTGAAAGCGGCCGGCCTGGAAGTGCTGGGAATGGTGTCGATTTTTACTTACGGATTTCCGGTAGCCACCGAAGCTTTTGAAAAAGCAGGGGTGCCATATATCTCTTTAACCAATTATTCGACCTTAATTGAGCTGGCTGTTGAAAAAGGAATGGTGTCGGCCGACCAGCAAAATATACTCATGGAATGGCGTAAAGATCCGGGGAATTGGACGGGAAAATAAGCAGGGAGTTTCCCCGTTGCTTATCAGAGACGAGGTCTGAAATCGGGAAAGATGAGGTCGAAGTCGGAGGTCAGAAGGTGGATGCAGGAGGAAAAAAGTTGGATCTTTTTGATGAGTTTGTGCTGAAAAAAATCCTGACAGAATGACCTGTTTTGGACATTAAAAACTACGTGTTCGTTCACGTTGGTCAAAGCAAAAATTAACTAAAAAGGATGTGGCGGAATGTTTAAATTTGAAAAAACAAGTGGTATGAAGAAACTAATCTTACTGGCCATTGCCGTTATCGGAATCACATCTTATTCATCGGCCCAGGCAAAAAAAACAACTCAAACCGTAACAATTCAAACCCCAACCGTTCAATGCGAAAGCTGTAAAAAAAGAATTGAAGAATATCTGAAAGCCGAAGATGGGGTATTAAAGTCGAATGTGGATTTTAAAAAACATGTTACCAAAGTAACTTTTATAACCGAGCGCACGAATATCGAAAACCTCAAAACGGCCATCGCGAATGCCGGTTATGATGCCGACGATGTAAAAGCCGATGCCGAAGCATATAAAAAATTACCCAAATGTTGCAAGAAATCTGAAGACGGCGGCGGCATGGGAGAGCATCATTAAACCATTTTTTCGGACCTGATTTTTATAAAAAACCCTCCCGATTTCGGGAGGGTTTTTTTGTGAATATCTGAATTTGACGGCTGCTCCTTTGCGAAACTTCAGCGAAGCAAGGTCGGCAAACAGGTCGCGAATGGTTAAAAATTTTTCGTTTTTTGAGATCCCCAAATGCCGGTTTTCGATTCAAAGTCTCACGATTTTCGACACTTTTTCCGATGGTTATTGCCAGCCGATTTTCACCACCGGGTTGTACTTTTAACGGAACCGGTCAATAAAAAAACAGGTCGAACAAAAAAATGGCGGCGTCAAAAACGAAATTTCCGACATCAACTCAAACCACATTTTGCCTGGTTACCTGCCGCTGATTTCAACTTTTTTCAAAATTTTTTTTTTGATTTTGGAAAGAAACTTTTGGAGCCACCAACGTAAAAACTAAATTCCTGATTTTGGAAAAAGGGTGGGAGACAAAAATTTCAAAAAGCCTGAATTCCAAAAAATGGAATTCCTTCGACTACGCTCAGGACTTGTCGGTCGGCATCCGCCCTTCGACTTCGCTCAGGCTTTAGAACTTGATTTTTTGCATTCCTTCATACCTGATCGGCCAGTTTAAATATACACCTCCGCGACCAAGTTTTGCCTTTCCATCGAGTTTGATCAGCACGCTATCGCGCCCCATGGCCAGGGCCTGCAGTACCCCCATTGCCGTATTATTCATGTCGATTTTCAAGACCACCGGCAACAAAAAAGTATCTTTTTTTGGAATATTGATCGTTGAGTCGAGCGTGCTTTTTCCGAAAAAATTATTGTTCACATAAACATCAACTGCCGCCCCTTTCATGGTCACCGGGTACTTGTTAGGATTATAATATTCCACATCCGCTGCCACGGTCGACTCCTTCAAACCAAAGCTCAGCACCTTAAAATTTTTCACTCCCAGGTAATCGAAGCCGGTCGGCTTTGCACACCCGGCTGCCAGCAGGGGTAAGGCCATCCAAAAAAGCATTTTTCGCATGTCAATGATTTAGGGCACAATGTAACGGATAAATTTTTCCGGCCAAAAAAGGCGGCGTACTTTAGGTTTTTCTTTGCTAATAACTTTAGATTTAGATAAGCATAAAACAGTCAAAATCATCAAAAAAGAAGTGCCATTATTTTTAGTAAGACTTATTTAAAGTAAAATTTTAATTTTCAGATATTTTATGAGTATTTATTAAAATTAAAATGTCAAGTTTTTAGTACTAAAAATGGTTTATTTACCCGGTTTTTGAGTCATTCTTAAACAAAATTTGGACAAAACTATATAAAATGTATTTATTAGTTGATAGTCAATATTTTCCACCTGTTATCTTATTTAAAAAGTCAATAGAATTTTCAAATATAAAAATAGACATATATGAACCCTGGCGAAAAATGAGTTTCAGGAACCGTTGTGTGGTGGCGGGAGCAAACGGACCGATCAATTTGAGTATTCCGGTACTGGAAGGCCGGGAACAAAAAAAAGCGATGAAGGAGATTGTGATCGACAACCGGAAGCCGTGGCAGGGGCAACACTGGAAAACCATCACTTCGTGTTATAACCGGTCGCCCTGGTTTAACTTTTTCGGACATGAACTGGAGGGGTTATACCAGCAGCAGGTTGAGTACCTGGTTGACTGGAACAGGCTATGTTTTGAGTGGGTGGCAAAGAAGTTAGGAATCCATATTAATGTACTTTCTACGAATTCTTTTCAAGCTGTTTATGACGACCCGAACCTTGAAGATTTCAGGAACCGGCTGATGCCAAAATCGATCAACTCAAACTTTCCCAAACCAGTTTATTACCACCAGGTTTTTGAAGAACGAATTGGATTTATTCCTCATTTATCGGTTTTGGACCTGTTGTTTTGCGAAGGAAAAAATGCCGCCGGAAAGCTGGCCGTGGGATCGTAAAATTCGCCGGATTTATCACTGATTTCCCAAATGCGGAAATGGGAAAAGTATTCGAAATAATAACCATTTGGTTATCATGAGCTGCGGGAATCTGATGCTTTTTTTATTTTGTTTACCTGTTTTAAAAAATTGTTGCAGCTACTTTGCATGTTTAGCTGTCTATGGAAAATATCAGTTTGTACCCTACCTACGATCTGGAATCTTTTAATGATGAAAACGAATCAGGAAATTGTACTGAGGTTATGGTTTTTACAGGCTCGGCTTTTCGACATCCAGATATTATTCCGAATAGGCTAATCAATATCACAGGAGCTAACCTATGAATTTGGGTAAGTTCTCTATAAATTTTTGAAGGGTAACACCCCTGATCTTTTTTGGTAATGTCTGCGTAACCAATACCAACTGCGAACAACAAATCCCGCCAAAGGCGGGATTTTGTTTTTTATCCAGGGAAAGGGATCCGGGCTGAAAAAAGTGCCTGATCGGGTCCCTCAAAATCTCAAAAGGTAGCTCACTCGTTTGCAGCATAGTTGCATTATCCTGGATTAGAATTTTAATGATCCAGGATGTTTGAAAAGATAAAAACCCGAAAACATATAACAAAATGTGTAATGTGTTTTGAAAAATGGACCGGCTGATGAAGATTGTTTTGAAGGATGCCGGCTCCGAAAATTTGAATGACCAAAACAAAAAACCGGCTGACCAAAACATCAAAAAGGGGCTGACGCAGATAGCCAAAATGCAGCGGAAACTTTATGCTTTTTCGGTATGTGTCAGAAATGAAATATTCAAAATAGTAAGCAGGTGAGCAGGAAATATTGATTGCGATGTTTAAAGATTGTTTTGGTTTTGGCGACAAAAAATCCGGCAAAAGTTGATGGGTGATCCGGAAAGCATAATCCTCTCTTTCTGCCAGATAGTCATTATAGTGGTAATTTTTATTGAATGAATAATTGAGATTTTTTTCTGCACGCTTAATGCCCGAATCTGCACACTTATTGTAAAAACTGTACGAATATCAATTGGACCCTGAATAGTATTTTTCACTTCGTAGATTTGACAAGTGATTTGTTGTCATTAATCATTGTACCAGATGACAATGGAGTGAACGCAACCATAACTTCCGGAACTTATCCCGGTTGGCATGAAACTCCCGTTAATCTGCTGCCTGCACAGGTCTGCTCAAAACAGACCTGTTTGCGGCGGCTTTTGGTCCTGAAGCAGGAAGTCGGAAATCAGGGGTCTAAAGTCGGAAGTAAGAGTAAGAGGTAAGATTTTGGAATTGCCTTCTACCAGGTGCTAACCGTTCTTCATCGCCTCAATAACCATCTCTTTTTTACTCCGGGCTACCGGAACCTGGGTACCATTTTCGAGCAACAGGTAACCGCCATCTTCCTTTATGAGGCTTTTTATATATTTTTTATTTACCAGGTGTGACTGGTGGCAGCGGATAAATCCGTAACCGGCTAAAAGCTCCTCGTACTCATAAATGGGTTTCGAAACGATGATCTTTTCTTCATTCGATAAATAAAAGCTGGTGTAATTGTTCGACGACTCACAACGGATGATTTGCCCGGTGGCAATAAACCGGGTTTCTTTTTGAGTGGGCAACGCTATGCGCTGATCTTCTTTTTGCTGCCTGAACAGATTGATCAGGTTTTCGAGCTGCAGGTTTTGTTTTTTGTTGCGGCTTTTGGCAACAACCCGGCTAACCGCTATTTGTAGTTCTTCGGAGTTGATAGGTTTTAACAGGTAATCGATGGCGGCAAATTTTACCGCCTGAATGCCGTACTGATCGAATGCCGTAACAAAAATGACGTCGAATTCATAGTTCGAAAGCGACCGCAGCAGATCGAACCCGTTTTTGCCGGGCATTTGAATATCAAGAAAAACAACATCGGGCTGGTGTTGCAGAATAATATGGCGGCCTTCATCGGCAGTAAGGGCGTTGGCCAGTACCTGCACTTCGGGGCAATGCCTGTTCAATAATTGCTGCAGATTTTGGAGGTTGTTTACTTCATCATCGATCAACACGGCCTTTATTGTCATTGTAACCAGTTTTTGAATTCAATTACTATCCGGGTACCCAAAGCTCCATTTTCTGAAATAATCAGTGATATGATGCTGTTGCCGGGCATTTCGTTCAGCAGCCTGATCCGTTCGCGGGTCAGTTGCAAACCGTGTCCGTTTAAAGGTTCGCCGGCCACGAAGCCTTTTCCGTTGTCGCATATTGCTACCTGCATATCATTATTAAGTTTAATAAAATGCAGCTGAATATTACCATGTTGGTGCATGCCCGCCACGCCATGTTTTACGGCATTTTCGAGCAGGGGCTGTAACAGCAGGGAAGGGATGACAGTTTCAACCACATTTATAGCTGAATCAACTTTAATCTGAAACAAAAAACCAAAACGCAGTTGTTCCAGCTTCAGGTATCTTTCCAGCGTCGCTATTTCGTTATCGAGGGTATTAAAATCTTTATTGGCATTGGTTAGCGAATTCCGTAACAGGCTGCCAAACTCAGAAAGATATTTATTGGCCGTATCGGGATCGTTTTTATTAATGAGGGCCTGTATTGAACTGAGGGCGTTAAAAATAAAGTGCGGGTTCAACTGAGCATATACTGATTTCAATTCAAGCTTTAATTTTTCCTTTGTCAACCGTTCTTTTTCAACTTTCCTGCGCACGATCCTTAACCGGAACAATAAAACAATAAAACCAAAAAAGGCAGCAATTAAGCTGCCTGCCGTTATTTTAAATGCGGCGGTCTGGTGCCAGGCCGGTTGTATTTCAAAATCGTAGGTCGACACGTTGTGCCGTTGTTTACTGTACCGTATCTGCAACTGGTATTTGCCCGGCTTCAGATCTTTGAGCCAGATAAAATTATTGTCGTAATCGTTTGGCTTCCATTCATTGATCCTTTTTCCATCCTGTATCAGCTGGTATTCTACTTCTTCTTTTTTATTGATATCTGCCGAAAGGAAATAAATGATGGTATTTTCGGTTGATGGAAATACTGCATGTTGTGGCGAAATACCGGATTTTGTATTGCTGTTGTACGGATTTTTAAGGAGGTTAAAAAAGTCGTTTAAATTTTTTGTTGTATATATGGAACGAACTTTGGGTTTGGTTTCCTTCCAGTAAACAACAGATGATGTGAAGCTGGTATCGGTTCCCTTTTTTCTTAATTCAACAATGATATAGTTGCCCCAGGTGGTTTTGTAGCCACCGAGGTAAGCAACCCCTTTTTTGAAGGTATTTTCAGTATTGTCGAAAAAACGGGTAATGGCAGTCCAGGGAGTAATTACAGTTTTGGCATTTAATGTAACCCGGTATTCATAATCAGCAGCATTATTCCTAAATATGTGTGGCGTTATAAAATAAACTTCAGAAGAATCGTAGGTATATAATTTGCTGGCGTGATCTAACAGCGTTGATCTGAACCTGTATAACGATCCTTCGAAAGTTATATCCAAAGGGGTATTCATATCCATATCGCCGGCGTTCACAATGCCATTATCAGGTATGGCTGTCATCAGCAGGGGAAAAGAGTCGCTTATTTTGCCCGGAAAACTAGTTGAATACCAGGACATATTAGCGGCCGGTATTGAATCGATGCTCCAATCGATGCTCAATCTGACTTGCGAAAATGTTTTCTGAACGACAGTAAAGGAAAGGAGGTGTAAAAGGAAAAGTGTTTTTTTCATAACAATAATTTTCACCAAAAATCAGCGATCGTATCGCCGATGTATTGTGAAAATGTGCATCCGGCTGTTGCGGATGTGAATTTAGTACGTCTTTCCCTTTATATCTGAACTATTTTCTTCTTCTTTTTTACCGTAGTGCATTCTTTCTTTTTCTCTTCCTCCAGTTTCTTCAGCTCTTCATGTTGCTGTAAGCGGTCCATCAGTATCTGTTGCTGGGCCTGTTTCAGCTTTTCCTGTTGAATGGCGCGCTCTCTTTGGTAATTGCCTAACTGCACCACGTAAGCGTTCTGCACTTTTTGTAGCTGGTCGTTGGCGTCATCAAGAGCCTTCTGCGATTCGTCGTTGATCTTCTTCCAGTCGAGCTGCTGCATTGCTTTTTCAATTTCGCGCTGTATTTGCGCCATATCCACATTCTTAGACTGCGACTTTACATCTGCTTCCAGTTTTTTCCAGTTGATCTGCTGCAAGGCTTTCAGGGCTTTATCCATAGCTTCCTTTGCTTTTACATCATTATACGTCATGATGTATTTTTTCGGAAGTGCTGTATCTTCTACCGGTTGGCAATAGAAGCTGTTACCGGAAACATAAGGATAAATATCCAGGGCGGGTGGAGCAGGGGCCACCTGATTATTTTCGGGCATTGAATAATCGGCTATCTCAATATTATTTACAAAACCGGCCATTTGCGCGGGCAGTTGGTCCTGCATTTTATCAAACTGCTTGTTAAGCGCGGCCAGCCTGGCATCGGTAGTTATTTCAATAATCTGTTCAAGCTTTTTAAAAGGATCTTTGCTATAAGGACATGCATCTTTTTTATCTTTTTTCGCTGGAGCTCCATCACCATCAGCTATTACCGGCTCCTCTTCGATGGGCATATTTTGAACGGCAGGTGTGGCAAATGAAATTCCTGTTTCGGTTGATGCCGTTTGCAGCCGCACTTCATCTATCTTTTTTATAATAATATTACCGGGATTGCACCATCCTATGAACGCAATAAGCATCGACGATAGCAACCAGGCCGCCAGCTTTTGATTCAGCGGATTCCGGCGCACCGGTTCTTTACCCAGTATACGTTTAACCCTGTTCAATAAAAAATATTTGTCTTTACCGGTAGCCGCCAGCGCAAGGGCAGTGGGGGCAACGCGATTTTGCTCCAGCGTAAGCAGGGCACGCGCATAGCTTTGTGGTTCGTAACAAAACTGAAGTACCAGGTCGTCGCAACAGTTTTCGCGTTCGTTGCGAATGATCTTTGTAAGCAGCTTTGCAAAAGGATTAAAGAACAGCACCACATCAACACAGGCGATGAGCAGGTTCACGAGGTAATCGTTGCGGCGAATATGGTTCAGTTCGTGCAGAATAATTGCTTCGGCCTGTTTAAGCGTAAGGTGATTCACCGCAGCCACAGGCAATAAAATAACCGGTTTCCAGAAGCCCAGTGTAACCGGTGTATCAACCAATGACGATAACCAGATCTGTACTTTCTTTTTAATGCCCATACGGCCGGCAACCTGTTGCAGAAATGCTCTCCACTCGGGATCGGCTTTTTGTAAGCCGGTATTAAATAATAATTGTGTTTGCCGGTATTGAATATAAAAACGAATGAACAGGAAAGCGGCGGCCAGCAAATAAGCCAGCGATAAAAAGGGCAGGGCAGGTTCGAGCCAGCGGGTAATTACGTTGGGCCACGAAGCCGTAAGAAAGGTAGTATCGGTATCCGTTACATATAAAGTTACAACGGGTACACTTTTGGCAGCTTTGTAAAAGTTAACAATGAGGGTAATTAAAAACCACATTGAGCCTCCGGCAAGCGATAACAGGGCAATTGTATGTCGTTGACGGGATAGTAATTTTCTTCCGTTCGTCGTGAGCCCTATATACACCAGCCATAACAAAGCCATTTGCCATAAGCTGTCCAGTAATGACCATCCCAACGCTTTAAGAAAAGCAGATTGGATCAAATTCATTGGTTACTTTATTGTTTTTTCAAATTGTCAAGTATTTTCTGAATCTCTTCGAGTTCTTCGGCAGATGCTTTGTGGTTACCCAGCGCCTGCATAACCAGTTCGCCGGATGAGCCGCCAAACAAACTATCGATCATTTTATTCAGCAAATGTTTTTGTGTTTTTTCCTTACTAACTGCAGCCTGGTAAATATGGGTTTTGATTGAATCGTCGCGCTTCACCAGTCCCTTTTCGTGCATGATCTGCATCAGTTTCAGGGTAGTGGTATAGCCTGCTTCCTTGGTTTGAAGCAATTCTTCATGCACTTCACGAACACTGGCATTTCCCTTTTTCCATAATATCTGCAAAATCTCCAGCTCGCTTTCTGTGGGTTTTATAGTTTTTGTAGCCATATTGGAACAACATTTGTCTAAAAATACGACAAATTTCGTAAGGATTTGTTAATACAATATAAATACACGAAATTTTTCGTGGATGTGAAAAATTGTGAATGGGAGTATAGCTGTATAGGCGGAAACAGGGCCGCAGTGCAGGTTACAGGATTCCGGTTATCTGTTTCCGGTTTCCCGGTACCGGGTAACTGATACAAGTTGCAGGGAGTTGCGGGCCTGCAAATAATGAATTGAATAATAAGCCGATGAATATTGAAGTGTATTTCCTTCGTTATTCGAAATTTAACGTTCGATATTCTTCTGTTTTACTTTCTCATTCTTCATTTTTAATTCTTCATTCTTCAGTTCCTTCGTGGTTTTACTGGTGCCGTCGTGGCTCCAGCCGGGTGGGCGAATGATATAATTAATGCCATGGCGAACCGAATGCGATTTCAGGGCCTGCCCAAACATATCTGTCCATTCTTTAAAGGCTATTCGAACAGGATTATAGGAGTTGATGTTTTTAGTTAGGCCGTATACCGGCCGTTCTTCTTCGGGTTGAAAGGTGCCGAACAGCCTGTCCCAGATAATTAAAACGCCCGCGTGGTTTTTATCGAGGTATTTGAGGTCACTGCCATGATGCACGCGGTGGTGCGAAGGGGTGTTAAAAATATATTCGATGGGGCGGGAGAGTTTATTGATGGCTTCGGTATGGATCCAGAACTGGTAAATAAGACTGATCTGCTGCATCAGCATTACTACAATGGGATGAAAGCCCACCAGCGGCATCCACATCCAGAAAATAAAACTGCCGGTAAGGTTGCCCGTCCAGGTTTGGCGCAGGGCGGTCGACAGATTATATCGTTGCGAAGAATGATGCACCACGTGCGAAGCCCAGAACCAGCGCATATTGTGCGAAACATAATGGAACCAGTAATACGAAAAGTCGTCGGCGAAAAAAGCAAGCACCCACATCCACCAGGTAAAAGGAAGCGTAAACAGGCGGTATTCGTATACGAGGGTAAAAGCGGCCAGTACAATTATTTTTGCCAGCAGGCCCGAAATTACATTGCCAATGCCCATGGCCAAACTGCTAAAGGTATCTTTCACTTCATAAAAATGCCTATGCTCTTTCCACGAAAACCATGCTTCGAGCAGCAGCAATACCACAAAACCGGGTATAGCAAAATATAGGATCTCAGGAGCCATAGGCAAGTGTTTTATGCTAAGAGCTTAAAAGAGAAAAAAGAGGGTACCCTCTTAGCTACAAATTAAGATTTTTTCTTCAACCTAAAAACCGGTCTGTGCCTGCGGCCTGATGCCTTAAATAAAAAAACGATCCGCCACCTGGCGGATCGTTTTTTTATTTAAGGCATCGATTATTTATTCTTTTGTAAATGAAAGGGTCTTTTTGTATCCGGGCGATTGTACCGAAACATGGTAAACACCTGCTGGCAAACCTGCAATCGGTAACGTATAGGTGTCGACATTTGCCGTAATACTGATATTTTTCTTCATCAGTATTTGTCCGCTGTTGTTATATAACGTAAGCAACAACTCTTTATCCGGCATATTATTCAGTTGTAACACCACATAGCTGGTTGCAGGAACGGGATAAATGGTTGTGTTGGTGTTGGTCAATGCGCAACCTGAAGATTTTATACTGCTGTAGGTAATGGTATTGTTTGTACCGGATAGTTTTAAACGATATAACGATGATGACCTGCCTGCCAGGTCGGTATAATTGTACTCGTTACCTGCGCCGGCCGGTATTGTAACGATAGATTGCCAATGTAAGCCATCGCTGCTTCGCTGTACTTCAAAAACCGAACTGTTGGTATTGGTGGCGGTGGTCCATTTCAGGTTAACGGAATTGGTCTGGCATTTTACTCCAAAAGAAAGCAGGCCAAGTGGCAGCACATTATCTATGGTGCTGAGGGTCCATCGCTGCGTGTAGCCGCTGATGCTGTTGTATTCAACAAAATTGGCCGATGCATCGCGGCTGGTATATCCCTGAAGCGACCAATGCAAGGTGTCGTTGCTTTTCCAGATGGCCAGGTTGCTTTCGTTGAGGCCATTCAGTTCTGCATCAAAATAGTTCAATCGTACAGTCAGTGAAGAGGGTGGGGTGGCCGGTAAAATATCATAATACCGGTAAATGCTGTTGCCGGTGCTTAACGAGTTTTGTTGCGACACATGTCCGCGCCTGATCACTGTAACACCAGGGTTTTGTGCACTGGTGATAATAATGCCGAGGTTGCCGGGATTTTCGGATGATGGTACATTCAATGTGGCCGTGGCCTGTACATAACCACCAGTGATACCCGTAATTCTGCCGGTTTCACTTTCATTGTTCAGGTACGCCGAACCATTCAAAACAATATTATTGTTATTCAGATCGATGAGGCCCGATAAAAAATTAATGCTGTTATTAACTGAAATATTATTCTGAAGTGTGAGCTGGCTGCCGCTGCTTTTGTTTATCTCCAATATATGAAAGGCCGGCGAAGTATTTCCGCTGATGCTGTTGTTGCCGGTACCGCTGAACCGCACAGTGCCTGCCGACGGATTAAAGGTGCCGTTGTTGACCAGGCTTGCATCCTGCAATACCACATAACCTCCGGTTTGTACAAAATTATTTCCGGAAGAAAATATCATTTGTGCCTTTAAATTATAAAAGCATACACTAACGCAAACCAGTAACAGAATTTTATTCTTCATAATACTTGTTTTTAAAATGATGGATTACCGTATCTGCTGCCAGTTGCTACCATCTGAAACAATTGTTATGGAAGTGGCCGTTGTTAGTGTGGTTTGCGCCGTATTTGTTAAATCATTGTAGGATGATATGTTTGCAGTGGCTCCTGTTTTATTTACGATCACGTACATTCTGTTGGTACAGGTAGATGCTGCAGGCAAAGTAATATTTCCCGTGCCTGAACTATAGATCCAGATGCTGGCTGTGTTATCGGGATTATTAGTACCGGCCACCTGGCTGCTTTTCACCTGCATACCTACTGATCCTATTACGTCCAGTGTAGACTCAGGGGCAGTAGTACCGATACCAACGCTCACTGCATTGGCGCCGGTTCCACCCAGTATCATGCTATTGCTTTGCGACACATTTGCCAGATATCCAATAGCAGTGGCATTGGAAAAGTTGCCTGGGGTAACATTGGCGCCATATCCGATGGCTGTATTGCCGTTGCCGGTAGTATTACTGGTTAATGTTTCCTGGCCTACTGCAACATTATAAGCACCCGTACTATTGTTCACGAGCGAGTTCCAGCCAATAGCCGTATTGCGTTCGCCTGTGCTGTTCTCTCTCATAGCCTGTCCTCCAATAGCTGTATTGTAAGTACCCGTGCTGTTATATAACATTGCCAGTGAACCGAAAGAAACATTCCATGCGCCGGAAGTATTGTACTCCAAAGCCCCATAACCTGCGGCTGTGTTGTTGCTGGCTGTGTTATTGTACAGGGCTGCAAAGCCAAAAGCTGTATTGTTGTGGTTGTTGAGGTCATCATTAGCGCCGGCGCCCTGACCGAGGTAAGTCGACCCGCCTGTATTGAACACTTCTATCTGTCCTGTTGTACGTATGCGGGTATGCAGAATGTTATTGGTTCTGAAATCAAGATGCTGGTCATCGGTGGTGCCTATAAAATGGGTACCCGAAGTTGTGCCGCTGTTGCCGGTGATCGACCAGTTGTTGGAGCCTGATGCAGAAAGAGGCGTCCAGGCAGCGCCGTCGTAATAATAAAAAAGTGATAAGGTATTGTCGTATACCAGCAGACCGGTGGCAGGGGAGGTGATCGCCGTACGTTCTGTTGTTGTCATACGGGGAATCAGCAATCCTTTGACGGTGCTCGAAATGTCTAACATGGCCGAATTGTCGGGATTGGCGCCTGTGGTATTTATGGCAACCTGTGCCTGTGCCATACAACCTGTGAAAATGAAAAAGAGCAAAGAGCCGATTTTGGTTCTCATAGAGCCTGGTTGGGGTTTTGGGGTTGACTGTTACGAAAAACAGCATGGCTGTTCTTCCGGGAATAAATTGTCATGTTTAACGTACTGGTTTATAGAATGTTGTTTTAATATAAGGGTTTTATTTATTGTGTTTTTAAAAAAGTGGGTAATAGCTGGCATAAAATGTTAATTATCATTAGTGTGGACTGTTTTATAATTACATTGTCGGGTTATTGTATAGCCCCATTTTATTAACATGCGCCCTGAAATTCGCCATATAATTTGTGTTTGCTGTTTACTGGGAATCTCTGCTATTGTACATGGGCAGGACAGTACGAAGAAAAAACTGTCGGTAGGCGCATTGGTCCGGGATGTGTATCGCAATTTTTTAAGAGTAGAAGACAAAACACACGATTCTGTATTTTTTCAGAAAAGCGAAGAAAACTTTCGTCCGTTTGCCGGTAAGGTGATACGTAATATTAACATCCGCAATTTATCGTTTGGCGAAAATGTAACAGACACCGCTTCGGATTTTATCAGCACCATTAGCCGGGTGGCCGATAATCTTCAAACCAATACCAAAGATTATATCATTCGTGAATTGTTGTTTGTAAAAAAAGGGCAGTTGCTCGATCCATACCTGCTGGCGGATAATGAACGGTTCCTTCGCGACCAGAATTTTATTAAAGACGCCCGCATTGTGGTGCGGCTCGTGAGCCCCGATTCGGTAGACCTTACCGTTCGGTTGCGCGATGTGTTTAGCCTGGGGGCCGAGGTAAGCACCTCGGGTATTAAAGATTTTAAGGCTTCGATTTATGATGCCAATTTCCTGGGAATGGCGCAAAAACTGCAGTATACTTTGTTGTTTGACCGTACGCGGCGGCCACCGTTCGGGTCAGAAATATTATATCGTAAAACAAGTATCGCCGGCTCATTTGTAAACGTAAGCGCAGCCTATACCACCATCAACCAGGGCGCATCGCTGGGTAATGAAAATGAAACCGCTTATTACCTGAAGCTCGACCGGCCTTTGTATACGCCGAATGCCCGTATTGCCGGCGGACTGGAACTAAGCTGGAACCGCAGCACTAATGTTTATGAAAAGGCGGTTTCGGAGTTCAGCGATTATAAGTACCAGTTAGGCGATGCCTGGATAGGTTATAACATCGGTTTGTTTAAACAAAAAACCGATAATGAAGACAGCCGCCGCCGGCTGTTTGTATCGGTACGTTATTTTGATCAGCATTTTACCCAACCGCCTAAACTGAATGGTTTTGATCCGCGGTATGTTGATAAGCGTTACATGCTGGGGCAATTCACCTGGTATAAAATAAACTTTTACCGAACCAATTATATTTATGGCTTTGGAAGAACCGAAGATATACCCGTTGGTATGACGCGCAGAATCACCATCGGCCCGGCACGCACAGATAGCTTACAGCGGGTGTATGCAGGGTGGGAGTTTGATCACTGGCTGGTTGATAAAAAACAAAATTATTGGAATTATACGGTAGCTCTGGGCACCAATTTGTACAAAAGGCAATTGCAGGATAACACAGCATTTTTAAATGTAAACTGGTTCAGCCGGCTATATTCCATGAATCATACTATCAAACTAAGGCAGTTTGCCAACATCAGTTACTCCGGAATTTATAAACTACATGTATACGAACCCCTGTACATAAATAATGAGTATGGGTTGGATCGCTTTAGTACCGATAGTCTTCGGGGATTACAACGAATATCAGTGGGCACTGAAACGGACATATATACACGCTGGCAGATCCTTGGGTTCAGGATCGGCTTTTTTGCTTTTGGAAAAGCCTCTATGATGACGCCTCAGCATACCGGTTTATTCAACGGAGATATTTTTCCCGCCCTTGGCGGCGGCATCAG
>Ga0114129_10002083_pt1 | contig 27496 bp, 30 predicted proteins | sample RhiMetdeltSRZDD1_FD_80071 | JGI IMG/M metagenome (GOLD analysis project Ga0114129, IMG submission 80071) | Populus rhizosphere microbial communities from Tennessee, USA - Rhizosphere MetaG P. deltoides SRZDD1 (version 2) (version 2) | ecosystem: Host-associated > Plants > Roots > Rhizosphere >... | reverse complement strand
CTCGACTGAGCTTCGTTACGGAGGGACCGATGGCGTTCGAGGGCACTCTCCTCGCCGATGTGCGCTACGCCTTGCGTCAACTGCGGCTGAATCCGGGCTTCGCCGCGTCACGGTCATCACGCTCGCGCTTGCGGCGTGCGTCGATCCGATGACCGCGCTGCGCAACGACGGTTAACGCGGATTCAACACGCTGAGGATGTTCGAGAAGTCGTCGGTCCAGAGCGGCGTCGCCGCCGATGGGCTGAGCGGCTTCCAACGCCCATCGTCGGCCAGCCGTCCGAGATCGCCGCGCGTCCGCGCGATCGCGATCCAGTGCGACTCAGACCGCCCGAGGGGCCAGTCGGGCTGCCACCGGTCGAAATTGCCGACCGCGACGAGCCCATGTGCGTCGGCGAGCCGCGCGACGATCGGCTCGAGCGACAGATGCCGGTTGGACACGTGGAACAGCAGAGCACCGCCGGACGCCAAACGCGACAGATACAGCGACACCGCTTCGCTCGTGAGCAGGTGCATCGGAATCGCGTCCGAGCTGAACGCGTCGAGCACGATGAGGTCGAACGGAGGCCCTTCCGCGCGGCGGAGCGAGAGACGCGCGTCGCCGATGACGACGCGGCAGCGGCCGCCGCAGCGATCGAGGAACCCGAAATAGGCCGACGTGCGCGCGATGCGCTCGACCGCGGGATCGATCTCGAAGAACGTCCACTGCTGCCACGGGCGCGCGTACGCCGCGAGCGTGCCGACGCCGAGGCCGATAACGCCGACGCGGCCGCGCGCGGCGGCCGGCAGCGCCGCGTCGGCCTGGCCGAACGGGCCGGTGCGGTGGAAATACGTCAGCGGCTCGCCCTCGAGCGCGCCGCCGACCGCCCACACGCCGTGGAGCGTGGTGCCGTGCCACAGCTGGCGCGAGCGTCCCTCGAGGTCGGCGCTCACGCGATACACGCCGAAAAACGTCCGTTCGGCGTGCAGCAGGCGATCGCCGGTCGTCCCGATCGCCAGCGCGACGGCGAGCAGCGCCGCGGCGCTCGCGGCGAACCGCGCGGGACGGCGCCGCTGACCGAACGTCATCAAGGCCGGCACGGCGAGTGCGGCCAGCAGCAGCTGCACGCTTCCGCTCTGCCCGAACGCGCGCATCGCGATGAACGTCAGCACGCCGACGGCCGCGGGGATCGCGACGGCAATCGCGCGGCGCGACGCCGCGCGCGCGGCGGGAAGGACGGCACACGCCGCGACGAGCGCGAGCGGATACTCCACGACGGTGCGGAACATGACCGGCGCGACGAGCGCGTTGAACAGCCCGCCGAGCATCCCGCCGAACGACATCCAGAGATAGAACTCGGTCAGGTGCGCGCGGTCCGGGCGCGCGGCCGCCAGCGCGCCGTGGCAGTACATCGCGGCGGCGACGAACGTCAGGAGGTGCAGCGGAAACACGAGCAGGAGCGCGTTGGTGGCGCCGGCGCTCATGATCAGCATCAGCGGAACGACGAGCAGCGGGAAGATCCGCGCCGCCATCCGCCGCGCCGATTCGCCGTGCGCGCCGAACGCGACGACGAACGTGACGAGGTACAGGGCGAGCGGCACGATCCACAGCAGCGGTACCGCGGCGATATCGGTCGACAAGTACGTCGTCACCGCGAGCATCAGGCTGGAGGGAATGAACGCGAGCGCAATCCATCGCGCGCGCTGACCGCTCGAAACCAGCGACGCGGACGCGCGGTCGGGAACTGCGGCAGCGGAAGAGTTGACGGCCGAGTCCTCGCGGCGCCACACCACGGCCGCGCACACCAGCGCCATCACCACGAACAGCGCGTAGCCGGCCGTCCACAGCCGGCCCTGGTCGCGCAGCGTCAGCATCGGCTCGACGATCGCCGGATACGCCGCGAGCGCCGCGAAGCTGCCGACGTTGCTGGCGGCGTACAGGAAATACGGATCGCGCGCCGACGGATGATCCGTCCGCGAAAACCAGTGCTGGAGGACCGACGCGCTCGTCGACAACACGAAGAACGGCAGTCCCACCGAGCCGGCCAGCAGCACGAGCAGCCAGCCGACCGGATTGCCATCGGGCGGCGACAGCGTCTCGCTCGAGATCGCGACGGGCAGAACGGTGAATGGCGCCAGAAGCACCGCGCCGTGGATCAGCAGCTGCGTCGAATGCGCGAGCCGCTTCGTCCCGGCGTGCGCGTAGGCGTAGCCGGCCAGCAGCGTGAGCTGGAAGAACACCATGCAGGCGTTCCACACCATCGGCGCGCCGCCGAGGATCGGCAGCACCATCTTCGCGACCATCGGCTGCACGAGAAACAGGAGGAAGGCGCTGGCGAACAGCGTCGCGGCGAACAGCGGCACGAGCGCGGCGCCCGCGACCGCGGTCGTGCGCGCGGGGCGGACTTCGGTGACGGCGAGCGTCTCTGTGTTCATCAGCGATCGCGGGGGCGGACGAGCCGCGCGGTGCAACCGACATACCGCTGGGGCTGCGAACACGTCAACGGTTTCGGGCTGTGAGCCCATCGGGCGCGGACGATTCCGTTCGGGTGATTACAAACCTGCGTCGCCGACCTGGTACCGACGTTGCTGGTTTGCAGCAACAATGCCCGTAATGCGGTCTTCGTGTAACTGCGGCGGACACAAGGTGGGGTCGTGAGGGTTCGAATGACTGCAACGCCCCGGGAGACTGAAGTCGACGGCGTAAAGCTCGACAACCTCCCGCCCGGTGCCGTTCGAGATGTGTCGGCCAGCATCGCGACGTGGTTGATCGCCGAAGGTTACGCGGTCCCGGAAATGCGGAGCGAGGCTTCCGAAGGCGGCGCCCCCGATTTCGACGGCGATACCCGCGACTAGTGATCGCTCGCTGTGCGAAGGCGCCGCAGGACCGCTTCGTACTCGGCCGGGGTGTCGACGTCGGTGAACGCGCCCTCGTCGACGACGGCCACGTCGCCTGCAGCGGATGCGTGCGCGCGGATGATCGGCTTCGCGCCGAGCGCCGCGTCCTGCGCGCCGAACAGCGCGCCGAAGAGCGCGCGATCGATCAGGACCGGATGGCCGTGCTCGCCGCCGCGCACCGGCCGCACGATCGGCGCGCGCGTCAGCCGGTAGCGATCGATCACCGCGCGAACGGTTGCGGCGCTCACGAGCGGCGTATCGACGAGCGTGACGAGCGCCGCCGCAACGCCCGGACGATCGACGATGCGTAGTCCCGCCACGAGCGACGACAGCTGGCCCGATTCGTAACCGGCGTTGACGACGAAGCGCGCACGCGCGCGTCCCGCGTCGAACGCCGCGCGGATCGCCGCCGCCTCGTGTCCGACGATCACCACGACATCGTCGACGCCCGCGTTGTGAAACGTCGCGACGATTCGGCTCAGAAACGTTTCGCCGGCGCCGAGCGGCAGGAGCGCTTTTGCGCGTCCCATTCGCGTCGACTTTCCGGCGGCGAGCACCAGAGCAGGGATCACGTGGCGATCCTATCCCGTGTACAATTCGCGTATGAGCGACGACGCCGGGCTGCACATCCGCTGTCAGCGGTGCGGCGCGCAGATGGAAATGCGCGATCCCGCGCCGGGCGCCGCCTGGACGCCGGATCAGTTCTGGGTGTGCCCCCGATGCGGGCGCCACTTCTGGTCTACTTATCCGCCTCCGAACCGCGAGAAGGCCAAGCCCGCAGCGGAGTCGGCGTCGTGACAAACGTGGACAATTTCGATGGACCGCTGGTCCAGCTCGATGACGATTCTGACGATGACCTCGATCGCGACGAAGACGACGAGGACGACGATTTCGACGACGACGACTCGGAGGAGGACGAAGAGGACGAAGAAGACGACGAGCCCGAGACGTGGCAGGTCTCGGGCCCGTGACGTTCCGCTAAAAGCTGATGTTGCTTGACTTCCGGCTCCGAACTGCTAGACTGACCCCGATTTTCCAGCTCAGCTAAGGCTGGACCGACTCAGCTGGCCCGGTCCCGATGGCTCGGCTTCGCTTCGCCAGGCGCCCGTAACCGGCTGAGTCCCCCTTGGGATGTCCCTGGGGATTCGGAACGGAGGAGTTCGGGTATGCCGACCGGGACAATCGCGCGCCTCCTCATAGACAAAGGATTCGGGTTCATCCGCGACGAAGGCGGAATCGAGCACTTCTTCCATCGGAGCTCGGTCCGCGGCGCGGTCTTCGAGCTGCTGCGCGAAGGCCAGCGCGTCGAGTTCACACCCGAAGAATCCCAGAAGGGGCCGCGCGCAGGCGACGTCCGATTGATCGAAGGGTAGTTCCCGCTCGTCTTCCGGGCCCGGCGATCTCAACGTGAGGCCGGGCCGGATCCTCTCCCAACTCAACACACTGGCTTGCCGAGCCGAAGCTCGCTCACGATCGCGGGCGAGCGAAGGCTGGCGGAAGCGCCTCGGAGTCGAACCGAGCCTCCCCGCGTGAGCAGGGAGCAACCGATTTTGAAGACCGGGAGGGCCACCGGGCCCCGTTCGCTTCCAGTTCGACTTTCACCTTTCAACTTTCAACGCTCAACTTACAACTTTCACCGGTCACCTTACCACGCGGCCCTCGCGATTGCCGCGAGCACCGCGCTCGTGTCGCTGAGATCCGCGAACACGACGTCGGCGCCCGCGCCGCGCAGCGCGTCGACGCTGTAGCCGCCCGTCGCCACCGCGATCGATCGCGCGCCCGATGCCGCCGCGCACGCGACGTCGAGCGGCGTATCGCCGATGACGACGACGTCGTGCGCCGGCACCGCCGGCCCGCCGCACGCGCGAATCGTCTCGAGCGCCTTCGGCAGCAGCCCGTTGCGATCGGACGCTTCTTCACCGAACGCGCCGCATCGAAAGTACTTCCACAGATCGAAGTATTCGAGCTTCACGCGCGCCGCGGACGCGTAATTGCCGGTCAACAGCGCCAGGAAGACATCCGAGCGATCGACGAGCGCGTCGAGCAGCGGCCGCACGCCAGGCATGACGCCCTTGTTGGGACCCGGCCGCTCGAGCTCCGTTCGCAGATGGTCCAGGTAGACGGCGGGAAACCGATTGAGAAGGATGGGATCGATCCCGTGCGCGGCCGCTGCGTCGGACAGGATCAAACTGTCAGTGCGGCCCGGCATCGGGATGCCGCGAAAGGCGTCGGGAACCGCGACGAGGTCTTCGAAGGCGCGCGCCATCGCGCGGCTGCCGGCGCCGCCGGTGAGTACAAGCGTACCGTCGATGTCGAAAAGGAGGACTGTCGGCACGGCCGGAATCGATCTCAGAGACGCATTCCGGCCGTTATTGAGCTCAGGCCGCTTCGCCGCGTACGTTGCCGGCGCGAGGTCCCTTCGCGGAGGGCTCTTCTTCGAACGAAACGCGCTGGCCTTCGTTCAACTGGTCGAAGCTGCCCTGGACCGAGCTTCGGTGAAAGAACCACTCCTGTCCGCCGTCGTCGCGAATGAATCCGAATCCCCTGTCCCGAACGAGTCGCTTGATCGTGCCGCTCGGCATCCGAGTCTCCTTGGGCGCGCGTGCCCAAGAGTGGGGAATATCAATATTCGTTCCACCTCAACTTGCCATTTTCGGCCGTGTTTCGAGCAGAGGCTGCCCAACTCATCCAGATTTCGACTCGATTCGCGTCGTCCGTGTACAAACCTTTTCCAACTATTTTACATTTATCGTAATCGTCGTGCAGGTGCCCGGCATCGTCTTGTGGAGATCGTCGCCAAGCTGCAGGGCGAGCTTGTGCTTGCCCGGCGTGAGCTGCATGTCGATTTCCGATTTCCCGTCGCCGAAGTGCACCCACGAGGGCGTGCCCTTGACGATCAGCTTGTTCGCCGCGAGACAGCCTTGCTCGACGCCGAGGTGGTAGTGCGCAATGCCGGGGCGCGTCGTCGTGACGTCACCCGGCGGCACGGCAGCGATTTCGATCCCGTCGGATCCGAACTTGAAGTGCACGGGGCTCGTGACCGTCGCACCGGCCTTCGGCTCCACGAAAAACACACGCGGCTTCTTCGTCGCGGCTTTGCTCGGCTGCGCTTTACCCGGCGGCGTCTTGCCCGCGGGCGTTTTGGTCTGCGCGATTCCAATCATGGACACCGTTGCGCACAGCGCCGCCACGAGCAGCGCCTGATATCGAGTTCGCATCATCAGTCCCTCCGGTGCACATTCTAGCCGAGTCGTCTGCCAAACCAGCCGCCGGATCGCTGCTCGATCAGCCGGCCGGTCGCGGGTTCGAGCGCGAGCACGCGGCCGGCGACGACCGACGCGAAATCGCGATCCGCGGTCAGCGCCAGGAGCGCGGCACCGCGCCGCTCGACCACCGCGCGCAGCTCGCGTGCAAGCGGCGCGACCTCCGATCGCGGCACGTCGGCTGACGCGTGTTCGAGCAGCACGATGGCGGGATCGAGCGCGAGCGCCCGGCCCAGCCGCAGCCGCAGGCGTCCTCCGGCATCGAGGTCGGCAGCGGGCCGCTTCCACGCCGGCTCAGGCAGGCCCACTTCTCGCGCGAGCGCCATCGCCCGCGCCTCCACATCCGGCGGCGGCGGCTCGATCTCGAGCGTCATCGGCATGGCGAGGTTCTGGATGACCGTGAGCGCATCGAGGAGCACGGCGCGCGGGCTGACGATGCCGAAGCGGTCCACGAGCGCCAGCCACGCCGCCGAATCGTCGATCGCGGAAGTCGGCTGGCCGAACAGCCTGATCTCACCGTTGTCCGGCAGCGTCGCGCCGGTCACGAGGTTGACGAAGACTTCCGCCGCGGCTTGATCGAAGCCGAGCATTGCTACCTGGTCGGCGGCGCCGACACGGAGCGCTGCAATGCGAAGCGGGCGGAGACCGCGATAGTCCTTGGACACGTCTGCGAGCTCGACGACCGGCGAGCTCACGATCCGAGCAGGCGGTTGACGTCGTCGACGATGTGGCTCGACTCGGTGAGCGCGCGTATCTCGAGGCGCACGGCGGCGACGTTGCACACGATCGCACCGTAGGCGACGAGCGCGTGCACGATCGGCGGCAGCACGCCGGTGTCGACGCTGGCGCCGAGCAGGGCCGCCACGATCGTGGCCCCGATCGCGTACGCGCCTATCGAGAACACCGGTTTGCGCACGGCGGCAATGCGCTGGTAGTAATCGCCGGTGAGCTGCCTCTCGGCCATCGCGTCCTTGACGGCCTTTCCTTTCCCGATGAGATAGAACATCATCATCGAGTGCGCGAGGAGCATGACCAGCGTCGAGAAGATGCCGAAGGAGATGTGGCGTGAGAGGTCCGCGACGCTCGTATCGCGCAGGCCCAGGAACGCCGTCACGAGGAGGCCGGCGAGGCCGAGGCCGACGGCGGTGAGCAGAGCCTGAGCCATGACCTTGAGGCTGATCGTAATCCAGATTCTCGCCGCGGTGTCGATGGCGCCGGCGCCGCGCGCGTACCGCTTCGCGGTCGAGTACTTCACGTTCGACGCGCAGGGGGCGTTCGTCCAGAAGCAGCGGATCATCGGCGATTACACCGCCGGAAACCCCGGCGAGGCCGTGAAGTGGTCGCACGTGACGCTCGCCTCCGGCACGACGCTGGCCGGTCCTTACGCCGCGGCCGAGCCGCAGCGGTACATGGAAGGGTTCAGTTACCAGCCGGATCGCCAGCGGTTATTCCTGCCCGAGTTCTTCAAAGAATTTCCCGCCGCCGCGACGCACGCGAAGAACCTCGTCTGGGATACGTTCATGCTGGAGACGTTCGTGGAAAACCTGCGGCTCGTGAAGGAAGCGTCGCCGTACCACATGCCGTCGTGGGCCGTTCCGCTCGCCGGCGCTGGCACGTTCACGAACACCGACATCACACTCACCTGGATGGGCGTCGTCGATCGCAACCGGCAGGAGTGCGCGCTGGTGCGCTACGAGGCGCTGTTCAATCGCGTCGATCACACCCTGCCCGGACTGCGCCTCGTCGCGCGCAGCGATTACTGGGGCGATATCTGGGTGCCGATCGCGACCGGCGACATCGAGTACGCCACGCTGTACGAAGAAGTGACGGGCGAGCTGACGATCGGCAGCGAGAAGCCCAAACCGATCAGCATCGTGCGGAAGGGAACGTTCGAACGGCTGCGACCTTGAGAGAGCGGAGAAGACGGAGGTAACGGAATCACACGGAGCAGCAGAGCAGCAGAGAAAATTCACTCTTCTCCGTTTCTCCGTTTCTCCGTGTAATTCCGTTATCTCCGTATCCTCCGTTGTCTCGCGCGGAGCGCGTCGAAGGCGTCGCGCGGCAGCGTGGCGGCGCCGGGCGCGGGCGCGCCATGTGATCGATCGCCGTGGTAGTCCGAGCCGCCGGAGATCGCCAGCCCCAGCCGCGACGCGAGCTCGACGTACTGCCGGGTCTGTTCCGAATCGTGCTCCGTGTAGTACGCCTCGATGGCGTCGAGACCCGCGTCGGCGAGTGATGGAATCCAGCCGTCGCGCCGCAGCAGTCCCGGATGCGCCAGCGACGCGAGTCCGCCCGCGCCGTGAATCTTGTCGATGACGTCGGCCGGATCCGCCGCCAGGCGCGGTACGTAGCCGGGACGGCCGCGCGACAACCAGGCGTCGAACGCATCGCGCGTCGTGGGGACGATCCCGCGATCGACCATCGCACGCGCGATCCACGGACGTCCGGCCGATCGGGACGCGTCGGCGTGCGCCGGCGTCAGAATCGCGTCGGCGTCGAGCTCGACGCCGCAGTCCGCGAGCCGATCGATCATCAGCCGGACGCGCTCGATGCGCCGCGCGCGCTGTTCCGCCAGAAACGTCAGCAGCGCCTCGTCGTGCGCGTCGACGAAGTAGCCGAGCACGTGGACGTCGACGCCGTCGCGCACCGCGGTGATCTCGATGCCCGGCACGAACTCGATCCGGGCCGACGCGCAGGCGGCGGCCGCGGCGTCGCAGCCGGCCGCCGTGTCATGGTCGGTCACGCCGAGCACCGTGACGCCCGCGGCGGCGGCGCGCGCGACGAGCTCGTCGGGCGTGCACAAGCCGTCGGACGCGGTCGTGTGCGTGTGGAGATCGATCACGGGCGGCGCGAACGGCGTCGGACGCGCCCCGGCGCCGCGCGCCGGTGGCGGGCGCGCAGCGCGCGCAGCTCGCGGATGAGCAGCTCGAGATGCACCCGCTCCTCGGCCGCGAACTCGAGGAAGATCTGCTTGCCCTCGGAGTCCTCGAACCGCTCGCCGTAGCGCTTGAAGAACTCGTGCGAGCCGCGCTCGCACTTGATCCCGATGATGAGCGCCTGCTGATCGTTGACGCCCTTGCGGAGCGTCTCGGCGCCCGCGGCGAAGAGGCCGGTCGCGGCGCCCTTGAAGAACAGAAACGTGGGACGCGACTCGAGCTGCGCGTCCTGCGCCAGGAGCGCCGCGTAGCGCGCCTCGAGCGTCGACAGGTGCTCGCGCTCCTCCGCCGCGAGCCGCTCGAACACGGCGCGGCCGCGCGCGTCGCGCGTCAGGCTCGCCGCGCGCGTGTAGAACTGCAGCCCGCTGCGCTCGGTCGCGATCGCGATGCGAAGCGCGTCGCGGGCGAAGACGAGCCCGGTCGTCGCGCCGTCGATCGCAGTCGTCGCCTGGCCGGTCCGGCACGTGTCGCAAATCCCGTGAATCTGGACGGTCGTCTGCGTCGCGTTGAAGCGGCGCGCCGCGGCGACTTCCTCGACAACGGCTTCGATGTCCGAGCTCAGGAACTCCGACGATCGGTGGCAGCTCGTGCAGATCAGATGGAAGTGCCGCGGGTGGCGGTACGACGCCTCGTAGCGCGATCGGCCCTCGCCGAAGTCGACCTTGCGCGCGACGCCCGCGTCGACGAGCCACTGCAGCGTGCGGTAGACGGTCGCGCGGCCGATGCCGGGATGATCGCGCCGGACGAGATCGCACAGCTCGTCCGCGCTGAGATGGCCCTGCTGGCTGACGAAGACACTGAGGATCCGATCGCGCTTGCTGGAGCGCTTGCCGCCCGCTGGCCGGAATGATGCGAGATTGGGGGGCTGCATTTGGTGAGCTGAGGAGCTGGCGAGCTGGTGAATGGCATCACCAACTCACCAACTCACGAAGTCACCAATTGCGATTAGTCGACCGAGAATGACTGGCCGCAGCCGCACGTCGACGTCGCGTTCGGGTTCTTGATCGTGAACCCGCCGCCCGTCACCGTGTCGACGAAGTCGACTTCGGCGCCCTTGAGGTAGCGGACGCTGATCGGATCCACGTAGAGCTTCACTCCGTGCGACTCGAAGACCTGGTCGCCCGTGCCCTGACCGTTCTCCTCGATCATCAGTCCGTACTGAAACCCGGAACAGCCGCCGCCCTGGACGAAGACGCGGAGGCCGCTGCCCGCCTTGTTCTCTTCCGCCAGCAGCTCGTTGATCTTGGCTGCGGCCATCTCGGATACGTTGATCATCGTGCTCCTCGGATTCCCTTCCATTATAGCAAGATCGCGGTTGGTATACTGCAGGGTCCATGCCGAGCGTTCGCGTTCCGGGCGCGCCGCGCAAGTCGTTGATGGACGCAGCCGAAGGGCGATGGAGCGCGATCGACCGAGCGCGTCCGGACCTCGGTCCCGCGGTCGACCTTCAGCGGCGCCTGCTGACGTTGGTCGTCGATCTCGCGGCGACCGTCGACAGCAAGCCGCTGCCCAGATTATCTCTGCCGGGGAAGTACCTCGCCGCGAAGCTGGCCCGCGGCGTCCCGGCCTTCGCGGGCGAGCCGATCCCCCTGCCGGTCGCGTCGATCGCGCCGACGCTGGTCGAGCTCTGCGCGCAGCTTGCGGCCGGCGGCGCCGGCTCGACCGCCGATCGGATCCGGGACGCGATCGAGAGCGGCGGCATCGACGCCGGCTCGCTGCTCGCGGCGTCGCTGGCGCGCGATCAGAACGCGATTCGCCAGGGCGCCACGCATCGCGGCCTCGCGCCCGATCTGGTGTGGCTGGTCGCCGAGCTCGCGGCGAGCCCGTTCGTCCACCGGCTGCAGCGCACGATCGCCGACAGGGCGGACGACGACGCGCCGCTTGCCGCCGCGCTCGACCGGTGGACGCACGGCTACTGCGCGGCGTGCGGATCGTGGCCGGCGCTCGCGGAGGTCGCCGGCGGACGCCGCGTCCTGCGCTGCTCGTTCTGCGCCGCCGCGTGGGAGCTGAATGCGTACGCGTGCATCTACTGCGCGGAGGCGGGCGAGGCGTTCGTCACTGCGGCGCCCGACGAAGAGCGGAAGGATCGGCGCGTCGAGGTGTGCGCCACGTGCGGCGGCTACCTGAAGACCGTCGACGTGTCCGAGCTGTCGCCATTCCCGCTGCTGGCGATCGCCGACCTCGAGACGATGGATCTGGATGTGGCGGCGATGGAGCGCGGCTACGGCCGGCCGCCGCTGAAGGATTTCACACGCTGATCTCTTCGAGCCGCTGTGCTGATTCCTGCTCGATGTCCTTGTGCAGGCTGTTGCCGTGCGCGTCCATCGTCACGATCGCGGGGAAGTCCTTCACGGTCAGATGCCACATCGCTTCCGGCGTCCCGAATTCGAGCAGCGACACGCCGTCGACCGATGTGATGGTGCGCGCGTAGAACTGCGCCGCGCCGCCGATCGCGTTCAGATAGACGGCGCCGTGCTGTTTCAGGGCCGCGAGCGTCTTCGCGCCCATGCCGCCTTTGCCGACCACGGCGCGCACGCCGTAGCGCGCGATGATCTCGCCCTGATACGGTTCCTCACGAATGCTCGTCGTCGGACCGGCGGCGGTGATCTGCCACGTCTCGCCGGTCTTCACCGCGACGGGTCCGCAGTGATAGAGGATGGATCCGCGCAGGTCGACGGGCGGATCGTGCTTCATCAGGTGTGAGTGCACGGCGTCGCGGCCCGTGAACATGCGGCCGGAGACGAGCACCACGTCGCCGACATGGAGCGCTCGCGCCTGCGCCTCGGTGAGCGGGGCGTCGACGCGCACCTCGCGTCCGGTCCGCACGAAGCCGGCCTGGTCCAGCATGGGGATGATCGGATGGGCGGGATCGCGATAGAGCCACCGCGCAATCGCGCCGCTCGTCGCGTCGAGCGAGACGCCCAGCCGCCGGAACGCCCAGCAGTCGTACGCCACCGACACGAAGAAGCTGGCCGGCAGGCGGTTGAGCGCGCCAACCTTGCAGCCGATCAACGTCACCTGCCCGCCGAAGCCCATCGTGCCGACGCCGAGCGTGTTGACCCGCGACATGATGGAGGCCTCGAGCTCGGCGAGCCGCGGATCCGGATTCACGTCGTCGAGCGTGCGGAACAGCTGTTCCTTCGCGTGCTGGTAGCCCGAGGTGCGATCGCCGCCGATGCAGACGCCGACCGCGCCGGGACTGCAGCCCTTGCCCTGGGCGTGCCAGACGGCGTGCAGGATGCACTTCTTCACGCCCTCCAGCGTCCGATCCGCGCGGCCCAGATGCGGGAGCTCGACCGGCAGGGCGTACTGCGCGTTGGTGTTCTCGCAGCCGCCGCCCTTGAGGATCAACTTGATCTCGATCTCGTCGCGCTCCCACTGATCGAAGTGGATGATCGGCGTGCCGGGACCGAGGTTGTCGCCGGAGTTCCGGCCGGTGATCGAGTCGACCGAGTTGGGACGCAGCTTGCCGCGGCGCGTCGCCTCGGCGACCGCCTCGCGGATCTGCCCGCGCATCCAGATCTGATTGGCGCCGACCGGCGTCTTGATCTCGAAGGTCGGCATCCCGGTGTCCTGGCAGATCGCGCCCTCGACGTCGGCGGCGAGATCGATGTTCTGCGCGATGATCGTCAACGCCTGCCCGGCGCGCGTGGCCGCCGGCTCGGCGTCGAGCGCAACCTTCATCGCAGCGCGCACGTCGGGCGGCAGATCGGTCGAGGTGCGGATGATGAGTTGCAGCACGCTGTCGAACAAGGACGGCAGCATACCGAGCAGTATACTGAAAGAAGGACGCGCGCCGTGGCTGGCGACTATGGCCGATAGATTTCGCATCGAGCGTGATCCGCTGGGCGAGATGCAGGTGCCCGCCGATGCGTTTTACGGCGTTCAGACCGCGCGCGCGGTCGAGAATTTTCCGATCAGCGGCCTGCGCGCTCCCGCCGATTTAGTCACGGCCACCATCCTCGTCAAGAAAGCCGCCGTCGAGGCGAACGCCGCGCTGGGACGGCTCGATGCGGATCGCGCGCGGGCGATCGCCGCCGCGGCCGACGAGATCCTCGACGGCCGCCATCGCGATCAGTTCGTCGTCGACGTCTACCAGGCGGGCGCAGGGACGTCGCACAACATGAATGCGAACGAGGTGCTCGCCAACCGCGCGGCCGAGATCCTCGGTGAACCGCGAGGTGTCTACGCGCTCGTGCATCCGAACGACCACGTCAACATGAGCCAGTCGACCAACGACGTGTTCCCCACGGCGACGCGGCTCGCGCTGCTGCTCGGCGCCGGACCCCTCGTGCGTGCCGCGCGGGATCTCGCGGACAGCCTGGCGCGCAAGGGCGACGAGTTCGCCGACGTGCTCAAGACGGGGCGCACGCATCTGCAGGATGCCGTCCCGATCACGCTCGGCCAGGAGTTCAGCGGCTACGCCGCCTGCATCCGCCGCGGCGCCGACGATGTCGCCGAGGCGTCGGAGCAGCTGCACGAGCTGAACATCGGCGCGACCGCCGTGGGCACCGGCCTGAACGCCGGCGACGATTACCGCCGCCTCGTCGTCGCGAATCTGAGGCGCGACACGGGCCTCAATCTCGTGCCGGCGGTGAACCTGTTTCGCGTGACCCAGAGCATGGGCGACGTGCTGGCGTATTCGGGCGCCATGCGGCGTCTCGCGGTGGAGCTCGGCAAGATCGCCAGCGACCTGCGCCTCCTCAGCATGGGACCGCGCGCGGGGCTCGCGGAGATCGCGCTGCCGGCGGTCCAGCCCGGGTCGTCGATCATGCCCGGCAAGGTGAACCCGTCGCTGCCCGAGATGGTCAACCAGGTGTGCTTTCAGGTCATGGGCTGCGACACGACGGTCATGCTGGCGGCCGAGGCGGGTCAGCTCGAGCTGAACGTGATGATGCCGGTGATCGCCTGGAACGCGCTTCACGCGTCGACGATCCTGCGCGAGTCGATGCGGGCGCTGCGCGTGCGATGCGTCGACGGGATCTCCGCCAGCGAGGCGCGCGCCCGCGAGCTGCTCGAACGCAGTACCGCCACCGCGACGGCGTTGAGTCCGTTCCTCGGCTACGCCGCGACCGCGGAGATCGCCAAAGAGGCCGTGAAGACCGGACGGTCCATCCGCGAGCTCGTGCTCGAACGCGGGCTGCTCTCCAAGGACAGGCTCGACGCGATTCTGTCGGTCGAGGCGATGACGCGCGGCGGGATCGTTGGGAGCGAGAGGCCGGAAGCGGCAGGAGAGGCCGGAAGGGCAGGAACGGCAGGAGGGGCAGGAGAGGCAGGAGGGGTGGGAAAGGCGGGACGGTCGTGAAGCGCGCGCACGTCGCGGCAATCGCGCTGATATCGATGGCTGTTCCTGCCCTTCCTGCCCTTCCTGCCCTTCCCGCCCTCGCGATCGCAGCCTCGCCGCAAACGCCGCCAGCCGCACCTGCGCAGCGCAGCCGCCTGTTCCGCGCGCAGGATCTCGGCCTGCTCGAAGCTCCCGATCGCGATCTGTGGCAGAAGCCCGACCAGATCATGGACGCTCTCAACATCGCCGAAGGATCGATCGTCGCCGATCTGGGCGCCGGCGGTGGCTGGTTCACGATGCGGCTCGCGCGCCGCGCGCGCAACGGGATCGTCTACGCCGAGGACATCCAGCCGCAGATGATCGAGCTGATCAACCGGCGCGTGCAGCGCGAGGGACTGACCAACGTGCGGCCGGTGCTCGGCACCCCGACGGATCCGCATCTGCCGAACGGCATCGACGCCGTGCTCATCGTCGACGCGTACCACGAGATGGAGGATCCAGCGGATCCGATGGCCATCGTGACGCTGCTCAAAAATGTCGCGAGATCGCTCAAGCCGCAGGGACGGCTCGGCATCGTCGACTTCAATCCAGGCGCCGGCGGACCCGGCCCGCCGCCCGACGAGCGCGCGGATCCACAGGAAGTGATCGCGGCGGCGAGCGCGGCGGGGCTGCAGTTCCTCGGCCGCGAGGACGTGCCGCCGTTCGTGTTCGTGCTGAAATTCGGGAAGAAGTAACTAACTCGCGCGGCGCCCGGTCAGCCGCCAGGAGGCGGGCAGCACCGCAGCGGCGGCGAGCAGCTTGAGAAGATCAGCCACGACGAACGGCATGAACCCCGAGGCGACGGCGCCCGACAGCCCACGCGACGGCTGGACGACGAACCCGAGCCACAGCACGCCGCACGCGAAGATGATGGCGAGGCCGGCCGCCATCGCGACGACGGAGGTCGAGTAGCGGCGATCGAAGCCGCGCTCCGCGAGCCAGCCGGCGGCGAACGCGGCAAGCGGGTAGCTCACGAGATAGCCGCCGGTCGGGCCGAGCAGGCGCGCGGCGCCTTGGGGGAGCGTCGGCGACGCGGCGAACACCGGCAGACCGGCCAGGCCGAGCGCCAGATACAGCATCTGGCTGGACATGCCCAGCCGCGCGCCGAGCGCCGCGCCTCCGAGCAGCACGACCATCGGCTGAAACGTGAACGGCACGGGCGTGAACGGCAGCGGCATGCTCACCTGCGCCGCCGCGGCGGTCAACGCCGTCACGAACAGCACGGCGGCGGCCCGTTCGGCGCGCTGCCAGCCGCGCGAGTCGACGCGCGTGGTGATCGTTTCGAGCAGTGTCGCCGCCGAGGCCGACGAGGTCGTGCGCAGCATGGACGAATCTTAACGTATGCGTTCCGCACTGACAATTGCGGGCAGCGACTCGAGCGGCGGCGCCGGCGTGCAGGCCGACCTGAAGACATTCGCCGCGTACGGCGTGCACGGCGCGAGCGCGATCACCGCCGTCACCGCGCAGAGCACCGACGCCATCGCGTCGATCGAGCCGCTGCCCGCCGACCTCGTCACGGCGCAGATCGAAGCGGTGGCGGGCGACCTCACGCTGCTCGCAACCAAGGTCGGCATGCTCGCCGTGGCCGCCATCGTCGAGGCGGTCGCGGCGGCGATCGAAGAGCTCGAGCTGCCGCTCGTCGTCGTCGATCCGGTGCTGGTATCGACGAGCGGCACGCGGCTGCTCGACGACGACGGCGTGCGTGCGCTGTGCGCCGAGCTGCTGCCGCGGGCCTTCGTCGTCACGCCGAACGTGCCGGAGGCGCGAACGCTGAGCGGCGTCGACATCAGGGCCGTCGCCGACATGAAGGACGCGGCGCGACGCATTCACGAGCTCGGCGCGACGTGCGTGATCGTGAAGGGAGGACACCTGGACGGGCGCGCGACGGACGTTGTCGACGTGCTGTTCGACGGCCACGTCTTCACCGAGTTCCGGGCGGACCGGGTTCAGGGCGGGAACGTCCACGGATCCGGGTGCGCGTTTTCATCCGCGGTCGCAGCCGGCCTCGCGCACGGCTGGCCGGTCAGAGATGCCGCCGAGCGGGCGCAGGCGTACGTCGCGGGCGCCATGCGTCACGCTCGAGCGATCGGCCGCGGGCCCGCAATCATCGATCACTTCTGGCAATGGCGTCGGCCGCCGCGTCCGTGAACCGGACGTAGCCGGCTGTCGTCAGGTGGCAGCAGTCGTCGGAGAACATCGGCGCCCGCTCGCTCGAAAACATCCGCGAGAGGTCGACGAACGCCACGCCCTCGGCGCGCAGCGTCTCGCCCGCGCGCCGCAGCAGCGGATAGCCGGCGCGCGCGCCCGGCCGGTACGGGTGGTTCTCGCGAAACGCGACGCGCTGCTCGCCGTCGGTCATCGGCTTCGCGCCCTCGTCGTACTGATTGGGCTGGAGGAACTGCCAGTACTCGATGCCGTGCGCGGCGGCAAGCCGCGCGAGCGCCAGCGAGCTCCGGCGCCACGTCGCGACGAGCAGGTCGAGCCGTTCGGCCGGTGTCAGATGCGCCGCGGGTGTGACGCCGAGCTCGCGAAATGTGTCGTGTGCGGACGTTCGCGACAGATCGACCTCGGCGCTCGCGGCGTGCGCCGCAAGCCGGCGATCGATCGCGGACCAGGCGAGCGCGGCGGTCGGCGACCACCGCAGCGGACGTCGATCGAAGAGCGCGGCCGCCCGCTCGCGATCCTCGGCACGGCGCGCCGCGGCGGCCAGGATGGCCAGCTGGTTCGGATCGGTCCACTCTCCGACGCGCATCGCCCACGCCCGCGGGTACGGCGGAAAAACGCCCCGCGGGTCGTTTTCCGCGCTGTCGAGCGCCACCTCGTTGAACCCGTCGACGTCGATGAGCACGTCGAGCTCGCCGCCGATCGCGATCAGCCACGCGAGCGCCGCCAGCTGCTGCGGCTGCTTCCAGCCGCCGTACGCCATATTGAGCAGCACGATCTCACGGCCCGCGAAGCGCGGCAGCGTGCCGAGGCGGGCCGCGAGATGCTCGCCCGCCTGGTCGTAGACATCCGCGGCGAAGGAGCCGCCGACCATCCCGACGAGCACACGGGCGGCGTCGCGCCGGGGCGGCGGCCATCCGAGCTTCCCCCAGAAGCCGAGGTTCGAGAAGCCCGCGTTCGCCGCTGGATTGCCCGTGAATCCGAGATACGGGTGCACGACGTCCTCGGCGACGTGCGGCGCCCGCTCGACAGACGTTGCGCGCGGCCGCGGCGCCGCCTGCCGTGCGCGCGCGCGGGCGTCGGCGAACGCGCGCCGCGAGAACGAACGGCCGAGCATGACCCGATGGACGCCGAGCGCGACGAGCTCGACGCCCACGATCGCGGCAGCCGTCGCGGCGATCGCCGAGACGACGCGACGCGTCCTTGTCCGCATGAGACGGCCTCCAGCCGGGAATATACTAAGAGGGTGGCGCAGCGGGTGGGCATCGGACGCGAGCCGCTTCAGGTCGATGCGCTTGCCCGATCGGTCGCCGAGCCGGGCTGTGGCGCGGTGGCCACCTTCGTCGGGCTCGTGCGCGACCACAACGCGGGCCGAAGCGTCCGATATCTGGAGTACGACGCGTACGAGCCGCTGGCGCTCAAGGTGCTGGCGCGCATCCTCGTCGAGGCAGAGGATCGGTGGCCGGGGACGCGGCTCGCCGTGCACCACCGGGTCGGACGGCTGGACATCGGCGAGGCGAGCGTCGCGATCGCAGCGGCCTCGCCGCACCGCGCGGACGCGTTCGCGGCATGCCGCTACGCCATCGAGCGGGTCAAGCAGATCGCGCCGATCTGGAAGCACGAGTACTTCGACGGCGGCGACGTGTGGATTGAAGGCGCGACCGCCGATCCGGATGACGATCGGGCGCGCGCGGAAGCAGAGCGCGCCGCATGCGCGTGACGGTGCGGCTGTTCGCGAAGCTGCGCGACATCGCCGGCGCGCCCGAGCTGGTGCGGGTCGTGACATCCGGGACGACGGTTGCGGATCTGTGGCGGGGCCTGGCGCGCGAGTTCCCGGACCTCGCGCCGTACGAACGGTCGATCTCGACCGCGGTGAACGCCGACTACACGCGCATGGATCGCGTGGTCCACGAGGGCGACGAGGTCGCGTTCCTGCCGCCCGTATCGGGGGGATGAAACGGCAGGCGTAGGGCGAGGCACGTCGGAGTTGTAGGGCGAGGCTTCAGCCGAGCCATTTATGTTTGACAAGCTGCAATCGATCGAACGGCGCTACGAAGACATCCTGAGCCGCCTCGGCACGGGCGAGGCGCAAAGCGACCCGTCCGAGTTCCGCAAGCAGTCCAAGGAGCTGTCGGAGCTCGAGCCGGTCGTGGAGCGTTTCCGCGAATACAAGACGATCGCGCACGATCTGGCGCAGACCGAGGAGCTGGCGGCCGGCGGCGACGCCGACATGCGCGAGCTCGCGCGCGAGGAGCTCAAGTCGCTGACCGCCCGCCGCGATGCGCTCCTCGCGGAGCTGAAGGGCCTGCTCGTTCCCAAAGATCCGAACGACGAAAAGAACGTCGTCCTGGAGATTCGCGCCGGAACGGGCGGCGACGAGGCGGCGCTCTTCGCGAGCGAGCTGTTTCGGATGTACAGCAAGTTCGCCGAGCGGCAGAGGTGGAAGATCGATGTGCTGTCGAGCAACGAGACGGGCGTCGGCGGCGTGAAGGAAGTGATCGCGACCATCGAGGGGCGCGGCGTCTACAGCAAGCTGAAGTACGAGAGCGGCGTGCATCGCGTCCAGCGCGTGCCGGCCACCGAGGCGAGCGGCCGCATTCACACGTCGACGGCCACGGTTGCCGTCCTGCCCGAGGCCGAGGAGGTCGATATTCAGATCAACGAAAAGGATCTGCGCGTCGACACCTTCTGCTCCAGCGGCCCCGGCGGCCAGAGCGTCAACACGACGTACTCCGCGGTCCGGATCACCCACATCCCGACCGGCCTCGTCGTCTCGCAGCAGGACGAGAAGTCGCAGATCAAGAATCGCGCGAAAGCGATGAAGGTGCTGCGCGCGCGCCTCTACGAGATGGAGCTGCGCAAGCAGCAGGAAGCGATCGCGAAGGACCGGCGCAGCCAGGTGGGCACCGGCGAGCGCTCGGAGAAGATCCGCACGTACAACTTCCGCGAGAACCGCGTCACCGATCACCGCGTCAACTTCACCACACACCAGCTCACCGAGGTGCTGAACGGCGACCTCACGGAGCTGCTCGACACCGTCATCGCGCACTATCAGTCCGAGAAGCTGAAGGAAGCCGTCACGTAATCCATCTTGCCGCTGCACTCTCTGGTCGCGGCCGCGCGCGCGCGCCTGCGCGCCGCGCGCATCCCGTCCGACGAAGCCGACCTCGACGCGCGGCTGCTGGCCGAACACGTGCTCGGCTGGGATGCGGCGCGCTATTTCACGCACGCAGACGAAGAGGCCCCTGCCGGGTTCGCGGATCGCTACGACGCGCTCGTCGCGAGACGGGCGGCGCGCGAGCCGGTCGCGTACATCGTCGGGCGGCAGGAATTCTGGGTTTTGTCGTTCGAGGTGTCGCCGGCGGTTCTGATCCCGCGGCCCGAGACCGAGCTGCTCGTCGAGGCGGCGCTGGAGCGCGTCGACGCTCGCCGCGTCGTCGACGTCGGGACCGGCAGCGGGTGCATCGCCGTCGCGATTGCGCACGAGCGGCGCGACGTGCGTGTCGTCGCGACCGATTCGTCCAGCGCCGCGCTCGACGTCGCGCGACGCAACGCGTCGACGCATGGCGTGGCGGATCGGATCAGCTTCGCGCGCGAGGATCTCTTCGATGGCCTCACGGGCGCCTTCGATCTGATCGTCTCCAACCCGCCGTACGTACCTGACGGCGACCGCGCCTCGCTGCAGCCGGAAGTGCGCGACTTCGAGCCCGGGGAGGCGCTGTTCGCTGGCGCCGACGGCCTCGACGTGATCCGCGCGCTGGTGGCGCAGGCGCCCGGCCGCCTGACGCCCGGCGGCGCTCTGCTGTTCGAGTTCGGCTTCGGTCAGGCGGATGCGGTCGCGTCGTTGCTTTCCGGCGCGGCCGGCCTCACAATGCTCGACCTGCGGCGCGATCTGCAAGGGATCCCTCGCGTTGCGATCGCGTCGCGGGAGTAAGTTTCAACTCTCAAGGCTCAAGCCCCAAATCTTCCGGTCCGCAGTACTTGAGACTTCAAACTTGAGACTTGACGGTACCACCCATGTCCAACTGCCTCTTCTGCAAAATCGTCAAGCGCGAAATCCCATCGTCGATCGTCTATGAGGACGAACGCATCCTCGCCTTCAACGACATCAACCCGCAGGCGCCGACGCACATCCTCGTGATTCCCAAGCGCCACATCGCCACGCTGAACGATCTGTCCGCCGGAGACGATGCGATCGTCGGAGAAGTCGTGCGGCGTGCAGCGGCGATCGCCAGCGATCGCGGGATTTCAGATGGAGGATATCGGACGGTCTTCAATACGAATCGCGGGGCGGGCCAGACGGTCTTCCATATCCACCTCCACCTCCTCGGCGGTCGGGCGATGCACTGGCCGCCGGGGTAGACAGCCGCGAGGCTTCACCCCACGAGCAGGTAGCGGCCCTTTCGCTCCGGCGGCTCGAGATCGATGTGAACTGCGCGGTAGCCGCGGGCGAAATAGCTGGTGAAGATCTCCCGCGTCGCGAACCGCCACCCGAGCGCGAGGTCCGGCGCGCGTGCGAGCATGTCGGTGAAGCCCATCGGGATTTCGACCAGGAGCCGCGGGCCGTCGAGTGCGAGATCGACGTCGGCGCACTCGAGCCATTCACCGGCTCGGCGCGTCCGGTTCACGGGGCGCGCGCCCGCGGCGTCGTGGCCGACCCGGTCGCGCCGAATCCACCATTCGGCGACGAAGCGATCGGTCGGGTTGCCCTTGTGGAGCGGACTGGCCGACTCGCCGTACATGTTCTCGTCGTACTCCTCGACGATCGCGCCGAGCCGCGCCAGGTTCAGGTGCGCATTTGCCGCCTGCAGCGGATCGAACGTCCATTCGATGAGATCGATGCCCATCGCGAGCGCGCGATCGCGCTGCAGCTGTTTCAACGCGTACCCGATCCCCGCGCGCCGATACTCGTCGACGACGCCGAGCATGTCGGACCACTGCGTGGGCCGGCCATCGCGAATGCCCGGCAGCGAGTAGACGAAGCCGACCATGCGCTCGCCCTCGAACGCGCCGATGAGAATCCCTCCGCGCTTCACCGTCACGGCAAGGATCGGCACCGGCACGACATCGTCATAGCCCGGGCCCCAGATGCGCTGCTCGAGCGCGACGACGTCCGCGAAGTCGGCGAGCGAGGTCAGATCGCGGTACGTCACGGACATCTGGTAATTGGGTAATTTGGTAATCTGGTAATTGGATTGGCTGATTGATTCAATTGAGCAATTGGATTGGGCAATCGATTCAATCGATCAATTCGATTACCAAATTACCAGATTACCCGATTACCAGATTGATCACCTCGTTCAGCGAGCTGATGACCGGAACGCCGCGAGCGGCGAGCTCGACGCGGCGGGGATGCGGCTCGGACCCGCGATGCAGCAGCACGGCGCGCATGCCGGCGCGCAGCGCGCCGTCGACGTCCTGCCGCACGCTGTCGCCGACCATCACGGTGTCGGCCGCGGCGACGTCGATCAGCTGCAGCGCCGCCGAGAAGATGCTCGGGTGCGGCTTCATGAACCCGTGCGCCGACGATGAGACGGCCGCGGCAATCAGGCCCTCCAGCTCGAAGTGCGACTGAAACGACGCGAGGCACCGGTGCGAGTTCGAGATCAGGCCGATGCGGACGCCGCGCGCCGACAGCTCGCGCAGGACCGCCGGCACCTCGTCGTACAGCTCGAAGTGCTGGCACGCGGCCCACTCGCCGTAGATCTCGCGGGCGCAGTCGTCTATCCGGGGCCCCGCTCCACCCATCTGCTCGATGATGTGCCGCGTGTAGCGGACGAAGATGTCGGCGTCGTACGGCTGGTCGTCGGGACCGTCGAGGACCGGCGCGGCGCTCGCCACCGCGTGCTCGAAGCGCGAGGGATCGACCGTCATCCCGTAGCGTGCGCAGAACGTCTGATATCCTTCGCCACGAAACATCGGACCGGGATAGATCAGCGTGAAGTCGACGTCGAACAGGACGGCCCGCGTCATTCCGCGTAGGGCCCGGCAATGACGATGGTCGCGCGCTCCGGATCGAGCAGGCGGCGGGCAGCGGCGTTCGCCTCGTCGATCGAGACCGCGCGCAGCAGGTCGGGCAGGCGGAGGTCGTAGTCGAGGCCGAGGCCGAAGAACTCCGCGTTCTGGAGAAAACTGGCGATCCCGGCGTTGGTCTCGAGCGTCCGCGGCATCGACCCGATCAGATACTGGCGCGATTCGGCGAATTCCTTTTCGGTCAGGCCGTCACGCACCAGACGTCGAGTCTCCTCGTCGACCGATGCAATCGCGCGATCGACGTTCTCCGGTCCGACCCCTGCCCGGATCGTGAGCGGCCCCTCGATCACGTTCGCGTCGAGCGCGCTGTAGACGTAGTACGCCATGCCCTGCCGCTCGCGGATGCTGTCGCCCAGCCGGCCGCCGATCGCGTACTGGCCGAACGCGTTGTTCATCAGCCAGACCGCGTAGTACGCCGGATCGGTACGGCGGATCGCCACGAAGCCGTAAGCCAGATCCACCTGTACTTTGTTCATCATCGGCACGACCAGGCGCTGGCGCCGCGGCGCGACGGCTGCCGGCGGCAGCGGCACGGGCGGCGCGGGCGGCGCGCTCCATCCGCCGAAGACGCGCGAGGCGGCCGCCGTCGCGCGGTCGCGCGCCACGTCGCCGACGATCGCCGCGGAGAGCCCGCTCGGGACGAAGCGCTCGCGATGCAGCGCCAGGAGCGCGTCGCGCGACAGCCGTTGGACCGTCTCGACCGAGCCCTTCGCGCGCCGGCCGTACGGATGGCCGTCGGGGTACAGGAGCGCCATCAGCGCCTCGGACGCGCGCACGGCCGGGTTGTCCTCGTCCTGGCGAATGGCCGTGATGACTTCGCCCTTCCGCGTCGCCAGCTCGGTCTCGGGAACGGTCGGCTGCATGAGGATCTCGCCGACGAGCGCGAGCACCGGCTCGAAGTCCTCGGCCAGGCAGGTGCAGACGATCGAGAAGAGATGACGCGTCACGGTGACGGTCAGCGCGATGCCGCGGCCGTCGAGCTCCTCCGCGATCTCGTCGGCCGACCGCGCCGCCGTGCCGCGATCGATGACGCGCGCGACGAGGTTCATCGCGCCGGCCGCATCGGCCGGATCGCAAATCGATCCGGCGCGCATCGCCAGATTGATCGCGACGGCGGGCGTCGCGTCCGCCTCCTTGGCGATGACGACCGCGCCGTTGTCGAGGACCGCCCGGCTGGGATTGAGACCGCGGCCGGAAGTCTCAAGTCTCGAGTTTGAAGTCTGAAGTCTGGACTCCATCGGACTCGAGACTCAAGACTTGAGACTTCCGTCGCCGATAGGCGACGGCTCGAACGTACCCACGGTGCGGTTGGATGCGGCGAACGTGGTGCGGGCGGCGGCGGCGACGGCCTCGAGCGTCACCGCCGCGATGTGATCCTGCAGCCGGAGGAACGTCTCGACGGTGGCGACCGTCTCGTAGTAGCCGAGCTGATGCGCGAAGTTGGTGATGCTGTCGTTGTCGAAGACCAGCCGCGCCCTCAGCTGACGTTTCGCTTTCGTGAGCTCGGCGTCGGCGACGCCCTCACGCGCGGCGCGGTCGAGCTCCTCGAGGAGCGCGGCCTCGACGGCTGCGGCCGGCGTCCGATCGGTGACGGTCGCCGAAATCGTGTACAGGAACGGTTCCGCAGTCGGCGCGAGCGAGCCGGTCACGGCCGACGCCAACCCGCGCTCGACGAGCGATCGATACAGCCGCGCGCGCCGCTGCGCCGGCGGCATGCGGAAGCTCGACCACAGGTTCAGTCCTTTGGCTCCCGTCAGGATCGCGTCGAGCACGAGCAGCGGGAAGAACTGCGCGTCGACGACCGCGGGCGCATGGAACGCGGCCTTCACGTAGGTCGTCGTGCCCGGCTTGCGAATCGTCACTCGCCGCTCGCCCGTTTGCTCGGGCTCCGTCGTCCGCTGCCGCGGCGGGAGCTCGCGCGACGGGATCTTTCCGAACTGCCGCTCGACGCGGCGGAGCGCGTCGTCGGCGTCGAAGTCGCCGACGACCACGAGCGTGGCGTTGTTGGGGACGTAGTGCTGCCGGTAATGGCCGTACAGGTCGTCGCGCGTCATGGACCGCAGGTCGGGCAGCCAGCCGATGGTCGGATGTCGATACGGATGCGCCTTGAACGCGGTCGCCGTGACTTCCTGATCGAGGAGCTGATCGGGATCGTTTTCGCCGCCCTGCAGCTCGGAGATGATGACCGTCCGCTCGGACTCGCAGTCGTCGGGATGGTACAGACAGTTGGCCATCCGCTCGGCCTCGATGAACAGCATGCGATCGAGCGCGTCGCGCGTCGCCGTCTCGAGATACGTGGTCTGATCGATCCACGTGTAGCCGTTCCAGCCGCCGCCGACCTGCTCGATGATCCCTTTGATCTGATCGCGCGGGATGTTGGTCGTGCCCTTGAAGTTCATGTGCTCGACCCAGTGCGACACGCCGGTGAGGCCGGGCCGCTCGTCCTTCGACCCGACGCGGTACCAGCACCAGACCGACGCGAGCGGCGCCGTGTGCTCCTCCTGCACGAGCACCTTCAAGCCGTTGTCGAGCGCGTCGACACGCAGCGGCGCGAGAGGTCGAGCTTCCGGCGAAGCGGACATCGGTTCATTATAAAATTGTTGGATACCCATGCCTGAGTGGAAAGACACGGTCAATCTGCCGCGCACCGACTTCCCGATGAAGGCGAACCTGCCGACGAGCGAGCCGCAGACGCTCGCGCGGTGGGACGCGATCGATCTGTACGGGAAGATTCGCGCGCGCCGCGCGGGCGCGCCGAAGTTCGTGCTGCACGACGGCCCGCCGTACGCCAACGGCAACATCCACATGGGCACGGCGATGAACAAGATCCTGAAAGACTTCGTCGTCAAGTCGAGGTCGATGGCGGGATTCGACGCGCCGTACGATCCGGGCTACGACTGCCACGGGCTGCCGATCGAGCTGCAGGTCGACCGCGAGCTCGGCCCGAAGAAGCGCGAGATGCCGGTCGCCGACTTCCGGCGCGCATGCCGCGCGTACGCGGAGCGGTTCATCGGCACGATGACCGAGCAGTTCAAGCGGCTCGGCATCCTCGGGTCGTGGGGCGACCCGTATCGCACGATGGATTTCCGCTACCAGGCGGCCATCGCGCGCGCGTTCGGCACGTTCGTCGCGCAGGATCTCGTCTACAAGGGCAAGAAGCCGGTGCACTGGTGCATCCACTGCCGCACCGCGCTGGCCGAAGCCGAGGTCGAGTACGAGGACCACTCGTCGCCGTCGATCTACGTCGAGTTCCCGCTCGCGGACGCGAGCGCCGCGGAGCTCGGCGCGCGCGTGCCCTCGCTGAAGGGGCGCGGCGTGTCCGTGCTCATCTGGACGACGACCCCGTGGACGATTCCGTCGAACCTCGCGATCGCGTTTCATCCCGAGTTCGACTACGCCGCGTACGACGTCGACGGCCGGGCCGTGATCGTCGCCGAGGCGCTGGCGGCTCGCGTCGGCGCGGCAATCGGACTACCGTTCGACACACCGATCGCGCGGATGAAGGGCGCCGAGCTCGAAGCCATCCGCTTCCGGCATCCGCTCTACGCGCGGGACTCGATCGGCGTCCTCGGCGAGTACGTCACGCTCGAGCAGGGCACCGGCGCCGTGCACACGGCGCCCGGCCACGGCGCAGACGACTTCAACACGGGCGTGAAGTACGGGCTCGAGATCTACGCGCCGGTCGACGCGGGCGGCCATTTTCTGGAGACGGTCGAGCTGTTCGGCGGCCAGCGCGTGTTCGACGCGAACCCGAACATCGAGGCCGCACTCAAGGAGCGGAAGCGGCTCTGGCATCGCGAGACGTTCTCGCACCAGTACCCGCACTGCTGGCGGTGCCACAACCCGGTGATCTTTCTGGCGACGTCGCAGTGGTTCATCGCGCTCGATAAAACGCCCACACAGCTGCGCGCATCCGCGCTCCAAGCCATCCGCGGCGTCCGCTGGGTCCCCGCATGGGGTGCCGACCGGCTCTCGAACATGATCGCGAACCGGCCCGACTGGTGCATCTCGCGCCAGCGCGCGTGGGGAGTGCCGATCCCGGCCGTCGACTGCTCGAGCTGCGGCGAGGCGCTGCTCACGCCGGCGCTCGTCGAGCGCGCGGCCGCCGTCTTCGATACCTACGGCGCGGACGCCTGGTACGAGCGGCCGATCGAAGAATTCCTGCCGGCGGGCTTCACCTGTCCGTCGTGCGGCGGCTCGACGTTCGAGCGCGAGAAAGACATCCTCGACGTCTGGTTCGACTCGGGATCGAGCCACGAGGCCGTGCTCTCGGTCCGGCCCGACCTGACCTGGCCGGCCGACATCTACCTCGAAGGCAGCGATCAGCATCGCGGCTGGTTCCAGAGCTCGCTGCTCGTCGGCCTGGGCACGCGCGGCGCGGCGCCGTTCCGCGAAGTCGTCACCCACGGCTTCATCGTCGCCGAGGACGGCCGGAAGATGTCGAAGTCGCTCGGCAACTCGATCGAGCCCGAGGACATCCTCAAGGAGAGCGGCGCGGACATCCTGCGCCTCTGGGTCGCGATGAGCGACTACACGCAGGAAGTGCGTCTGAGCAAGGAGATTCTCGCGCGCGCGGTCGAGGCGTATCGGAAGTTCCGCAACACGATGCGGTATCTACTCGCGAACCTGTACGACTTCGATCCGGCGACGGATCGGCTGCCGCGCGAGCAGCTCGAAGAAGTGGATCGGTACATCCTGGCGCGGTACGGCGAGCTGGCGAGCCGGATCCTCGCCGCGTACGCGGCCTACGACTACCCGTCGATCTTTCAGGCGCTGAACACGTTCTTCACCGTCGACCTGAGCGCCTTCTATGCCGATGTGTCCAAGGATCGGTTGTACACGTTTGCGGCCAGCTCCCCCGAGCGGCGATCGGCGCAGACGGCGATGCACATCATGTCGGAGGG
>Ga0114129_10002081_pt1 | contig 27525 bp, 17 predicted proteins | sample RhiMetdeltSRZDD1_FD_80071 | JGI IMG/M metagenome (GOLD analysis project Ga0114129, IMG submission 80071) | Populus rhizosphere microbial communities from Tennessee, USA - Rhizosphere MetaG P. deltoides SRZDD1 (version 2) (version 2) | ecosystem: Host-associated > Plants > Roots > Rhizosphere >... | reverse complement strand
GACCACGACGCGCTGCACCGCGCCGATCAGGTGATCGCCTTCTCCGTCATCGACACCGGCATCGGCATCGCGCGCAACAAGCAGAAGATCATCTTCGAGGCCTTCCAGCAGGCGGACGGCACCACCAGCCGCAAGTACGGCGGGACCGGACTGGGCCTGTCGATCAGCCGCGAGATCACCCGCCTCCTGGGCGGCGAGATCCACGTGGAGAGCGAGCCCGGACAGGGATCGACCTTCACGGTGTTCCTGCCCGACCGCTTCGCGGGCCCCGAGGACTCCGCCGAAGACGAGCCGCTCCCGCCCGAGGCGATCCAAGCGGTTCCCGCCGAGCACTCGCGCTCGGGTCCCGCGACGTTGCGTCCGCCCAGGCTCGAGGCGCTGCTGCCCACGCCGGCCGTTCAGCCCGAGGCGCTCGCGCCCAAGGCCGTCGAGGACGATCGCGAGCACCTGCGCGAGGGCGACCGGGTCCTGCTCATCATCGAGGACGACGTGAAGTTCGCCCGCATCATGGTCGGCATGGCGCGGGAGAAGGGGTTCAAGGCCGTCGTGGCGACGCGCGGCGACACGGGGCTCGCCCTGGCAAACGAGCTGCAGCCCGCCGCGATCACCCTCGACATCCAGCTGCCCGTGGTCGACGGATGGAGCATCCTCGACCGGCTGAAGCGGAACCCGCGCACGCGGCACATCCCCGTGCACGTCATCTCCATCGTGGAGAAGAGCAAGAAGGGCGCGGCGATGGGCGCCTTTGCCTACCTGGAGAAGCCGGTCAGCAAGGACGCCCTGGAAGGCGCCTTCACCCACATCCAGACGTTCGTCGAGAAGAAGGTCAAGCGGCTCCTCCTCGTCGAGGACGACGCTACCCAGGCGAAAGGCATCAGTGAGCTCGTCGGCGAGGGCGAAGACGTCGCGATCACCACGGTGAGCACCGGCGAGGCGACGCTGCGCGAGCTCGAGTCGGGCGACTTCGACTGCGTGGTGCTCGACCTGATGCTCGGCGACGTGGACGGGACCAAGCTGCTCGAGCAGGTCAAGACGCAGCCCCGCTTCCGCGACCTGCCCGTCATCGTCTACACGGGGAAGGACCTCTCCAAGAAGGAGGAGCAGCGCCTGAAGAAGTTCGCCGAATCGGTGATCCTCAAGTCGGGCGCCGCCTCCCCCGAGAAGCTGCTCAGCGACACCGCCATCTTCCTGCACCGCGTCGAGGACAAGATGCCGCAGCGGAGCCGGGAGATCCTGCAGGCCTCGCGCGAGGAGGGCGAGTCGATGGTCGGCAAGAAGATCCTCGTGGTCGACGACGACGTGCGCAACATCTTCGCGTTGACCAGCGTACTGGAGAGCCACGGGCTGGAAGTGCTCTACGCCGAGAACGGGAAGGACGGCATCGCCGCGCTGGAGCGGAACCCGGACGTCGACGTCGTGCTGATGGACGTGATGATGCCCGAGATGGACGGATACGAGACGATGCGGGCCATCCGCAAGGACCCCGCCCACAAGGCGTTGCCGATCATCGCCATCACCGCCAAGGCGCTGAAGGAGGACAGGGACAAGTGCATCGTCGCGGGCGCGTCGGACTACCTGCCGAAGCCGGTCGACACCGACAAGCTGTTGCAACTCATCCGCTTGTGGGCGCGCTGAGGAGCGAGCACTAGCTTCCCGACATGGCCGTGCCGCGCGCCAAGCCCTTGGTCGTCCAGCCGCCGCGAGCCGCCGGCGCGCTGGATCTGCGCGCGCGGATCCTGATGGTCGACGACCACCAGCCCAATCTATTGGCGCTGGAGGCGATCCTCGCGCCGCTCGGCGAGGAGCTGGTGGGCGTCACCTCCGGCGAGGACGCGCTCCGGCAGCTCCTCGACGGCGAGTTCGCGCTCATCCTCATGGACGTGCAGATGCCGGGGATGGACGGCATCGAGACCGCCGCGATCATCAAGCAGCGCGAGCGGAACCGGTCGACGCCGATCATCTTCCTCACGGCGATCGCGAAGGACCCGTCCTTCATCTTCAAAGGCTACTCGCAAGGCGCGGTCGACTATCTGCTCAAGCCGTTCGACCCGGAGATCCTCCGCACCAAGGTCTCGGTGTTCGTCGACCTGTGGAAGCGCGGCGAGCTGATCAAGCGCCAGGCGGCGATGCTCCGCGCGCAGGAGATGCGCGAGATCGAGCGCCGCAGCGAGGTGCGCTTCCACGCCCTCACCGACTCGATGCCGCAATGCGTGTGGGCCGCGCGCCGGGACGGCGAGATCTACTACTGCAACCGCGTCTGGCGCGAGTACGCCGGCGACCAGGCGGGAACTTCGTTCTTCGGCGGCGTCCCGGAAGACGAGCTGTCCGCAGTGCAGGCCGCGTGGTCGTCCGCGATCCGCGGCGGCCGCGGGCTGGAGCGCGAGCAACGCCTCCGGCGGCACGACGGCGAGCTGCGCTGGCACCTGTGCCGCGTGGTCCCGGAGCGCGACGAGCACGGCGCGATCGTCGGCTGGATCGCCACCGCGACCGACATCGATCAGCAGAAGCGCGTGGAAGAAGCCCACGCGGCGCTGCTGCTGCGCGAGCAGGAAGCGCGCGCCCAGCTCGAGGCGGCCAACCGCTCCAAGGACGAGTTCCTCGCCACCGTCTCGCACGAGCTGCGCACGCCGCTCAACGCCATCCTCGGCTGGACGCGCATGTTGCGCACCGGCGCGGTGGAGGGCGGGGAGAACCTGCAGCGCGCGCTGGAGACGATCGAGCGCAACGCGCGCGCCCAGAGCCAGCTGGTCGAGGACATCCTCGACGTGTCGCGGATCATCGCCGGCAAGCTGCGCGTCCAGGTGCGGCACATCGACCTGCGCAGCGTCATCCTCGCCGCCGTCGACGCGGTCCGCCCCGCCGCCGAGGCGAACGAGGTGGAGCTGGCCCTCGACCTGAGTGAAGACGCGGGCGAGATCCACGGCGACCCGGATCGCTTGCAGCAGGTCGTGTGGAACCTGCTCTCGAATGCGATCAAGTTCACGGAGGTCAAGGGACGCGTCGCCGTCGAGCTGCAACGGTGGGAAGGCGGCTCGGAGATCGTCGTCAGCGACGACGGCGCCGGCATCCCGCGCGATTTCCTGCCGCACGTATTCGATCGCTTCCGCCAGGCGGACAGCTCCATGACGCGGACGCAGGGCGGCTTGGGGTTGGGGCTCGCCATCGTGCGCCACCTCGTCGAGGTGCACGGCGGCACGGTGCGCGCGGAGAGCGAGGGGGAGGGGAAGGGCGCAAAGTTCACCGTCCGCCTGCCGCAGCGCCGCGCGGAAGCGGAAGCGTCGAACGAGGCGGACGCGAGCCCGAGCGGCGAGGTCGAGGCGGTGAAGCCCGCGACGGCCGACTCGCTGCGGGGCGTGCGCGTGCTGGTCGTGGAGGACGATGCCGATGCGCGCGATCTGGTCTGCGCCGTGCTCGGCCGCTACGGCGCGCAGGTGTCCGCCGTCGCTTCCGCGGACGCCGCGCTCGAATCGATCGCGCGGCAAATCCCGGACGTCCTGGTGAGCGACATCGGCCTGCCGAACGAGGATGGTTACGCGCTGATGCGCCGGCTGCGCTCGCAACCGCAGACGGCGCGGCTCCCGGCGCTTGCCCTGACTGCCTACGCGAGCATCGCGGACCACCGTCGCTCGCTGGAAGCCGGCTTCCAGCGCCACGTGTCGAAGCCGGTGGAACCGGCGGAGCTGGCCGGCGTGGTCGGCGCGATGGTCGCGGAGGCGCGCGTCCGGGCCGCGGCGGTCGCGGGGTCGGCGAACGGGTCGACGCCCTACGTGCTCTCGGCCGCGCCGAGAGCCTGATCGCGGCGCTCATCTGCGTCGGGCCGTCGGTGCAGACGTGCTGAATTGAACGAATCCTGGATTCCGTTCGCTCTCCGATACTTCACGGAGAGTGCAGGGCTTTCAGACCCGCTCCGGAGCATGGAATGGGTGTGCCGTATCGTATCCAGGTGCGCTGCGCCCTCGGGTCCGTACCGGCGGCGACGGTCGCGCGCCTGCGCGCTCGCCTGCGTGAGATCGGCCACACCCTGGGCGCCGTGTCGGAATCGAGCGCGTTCTGGACCTCGATGACGGAAGCGCCGCTCTACGTCGACGTCGACGGGTGGCGCTTCACGTATTCCGTCGAGCGCCGCGCGCGCCTGCTGGTGGTGCGGAACGTCACGCGCGTCTCCGAGGCCCCGGCGGCGTACGAACGCGCCAAGGCGGCGCGAACGCGCTGGTAGGTCATCCCGCCGCAGCGGGCATCTCGGCCGTCCGAGGAGGCGCGTTTCCGAGGAGATGAAGGATCTCGCGCAGGAGATCGTCGGGCAGGCACGGCTTTTCCAGCGCCACCGTGGCGCCGGCGGAGAGGGCGCGCCGCCTGTACTCCTCGCCGGTGTGCGCCGACAGCACGACCACTGGCACTGCCGCCGTCGCGCTGTCTTCGCGCAGCCGGCGCGTCAGCTCGATCCCGTCCAGGCGGGGGAGGCTCACGTCGAGGACGATGGCGTCCGGCTTCCCGGTCCGCGCTTGCAGGAGACCTTGCAGGCCGTCGGCCGCTTGCAGGACCTCCAGCCCTTTGAGCTGGAAGTACAGCGCATACATCTCCCGCGTATCCGCGTAGTCCTCGACCAGCAGGACGCGCACCCTCGCCACCAAAGGAAGATGGGGCGCCCCGATGCGATTGACCACCGGGCGGTGCGGGCAGCTGGCCGGCCGCGTCGTTCGAAACGACTGCGCGCCTGGGCGCGACTTGACGGCGTCCGCGATCCCTGGTTCTGAACCGCCGTTGTGGAAACGCGCGCCGGGCTACGGGCCGTGGAGCTGCCGCCTCGCGAGCCGGGTCTCGACCGCACGCTCGTCCTCCTGCACGGCTTCGGTGCGGACGAGCACGACCTCCTTCCCATCGGACACGAGTTGGACCCGCGGCTCCGCGTCGTCAGCCTGCGCGCTCCCCTCGCGCTCGACTTCGGCGGGCGCGCCTGGTTCAACCTGCAGCAGACGCCCGAAGGCTTCGCGTTCGACCCCGCGGAGGTCGACGAGGCGGCCAGGCTGGCCCGGGAGGCGATCGAAGAGGTGGCCGCGGACAGCCCGCATCCCCTCATCGGCGGCTTCAGCCAGGGCGCCGGCATGGCGTTGTCGGTCGCGCTCGCGCGGCCGGATCTGCCTTCCGGGGTGCTCGTGTTGTCGGGCGTCCCGCCGCGCACGGGCACGCCGGCCGCGGTGGGGTCCCTGCGCGGATTGCCTGTCTTCGCCGCGCACGGCGTGCACGATCCGCTCATCGCCGTCGAGGTCGGCCGCGCCACGCGCGACCTGCTCCAGCAGCTCGGCGCCCGCGTGACGTACCGCGAATATCCCATGGGCCACATGGTCGTCCCCGCCGAGCTGGCCGATGCCCGCGCCTGGCTCTCCTCCGTGCTGGCCTGATCGCAACCTTGCTTGCGCGCGCGCGGACCGGGGAGTAGAGACGCGTTCCTTCGAAGGAGGCGCTCCGTGGTCTGCCGAATCCTGGCCGTCGCCGCCGCGCTCTGCAGCCTGCCGGCGCTGGGCGCCGATCCCGAGGTGAAGTTCGAGAAGTACCGCCTGCGGAACGGCCTCACCGTGATCCTCAGCGAGGACCACCGGCTGCCGCAGGTGTCGGTCAACGTCTGGTACCACGTGGGGGCTGCGAACCAGACGCCGGGCCACAGCGGGTTCGCCCACCTGTTCGAGCACATGATGTTCTCCGGCAGCAAGCACGCCAAGGACCCGGACACCGTGCTCGAGCAAATCGGCGGATCGAACATGAACGGGTCGACGAGCTTCGATCGCACCAATTACTACGAGACGGTCCCCTCGAACGAGCTGCCCACGGCGCTGTGGCTCGAAAGCGACCGGATGGGCTTCCTCCTGCCGACGCTCGACGAGCAGAAGCTCAAGATCCAGCGCGACGTCGTCTCCAACGAGCGGCGCCAGCGCGTCGACAACGTCCCCTACGGCCCCACGCAGCAGCGCACCTGCGACCTTCTGTTCCCGCTCCCGCACCCGTACTACGAGTGCGTGATCGGGGACATCCAGGAGATCCAGGCCGCCTCTGCCGAGGACGTGCGCGACTTCTTCCGCCGCTATTACGGCCCCAACAACGCGTCGCTGGTGCTGGTCGGCGATTTCGACCCGGCGAGCGCGCGCAACCTGATCGAGAAGTACTTCGCCGACATCCCGCGCGGGCCGGAGGTGAAGAAGCCCGAGGTGAAGGCGCCGCCGATCGCGTCCGTGGTCAAGGAGACGCTCGAGGACCGCCTCGCGCAGCTCCCACGCATCCAGCTGGTGTGGAACGGGATCACGCCGTTCCACGAGGACGAGGCGGCCGGCGACGTGCTGAGCGAGGTGCTGGTGGGAGGGAAGTCGTCGCGCCTGTACCAGCTGCTCATCCTCGACAAGCAGCTGGCCAGCAACGTCGACGCGACCAACCTCACGCTGGGGCTGAACGGTTGGATCCAGATCGGCGCGACGGCGCGGCCCGGGCATTCTCCGGACGAGCTGCGCGCGCTCCTGCAGCAGGGGATCGACGAGGTGAAGCGCAACGGCGTCGCCCCGGACGAGATCGAGCGCGCCAAGCTGAAGATCGTCGCCGGGCAGCTTCGTTCGCTCGAGCGCGGCAGCGCGCGCGCCGACCTCCTCAATACGTACGAGATGTGGCTCGGCGACCCGGGGTACCTGCCGCGCGATCTGGCACGGTACCGGGCGGTCACGCCGCAGGCGGTGCAGGCCTTCGCGCGCAAGTACCTGCCGGACGACCGCCGCATCGAGATCACCACCATGCCCGCCGGCAAGCGGACCGCGAGCGCGCCGTGAAGGACGCATCCATGACCCCGCGCCTCGCCGCCGCCGTCCTGGCAGGAATGGTGGCCTGCTCACACGACCAGCCGCGTCCTGCTGCTCCTGCGTCGCCCCCTGCGGCAGCTCCGCCCGCCGCGCAGACTCCCGCCACGACCACGCAATCCGGTCCGCCGCTCTACTCGGGAGAGACCCCCGACGCGCCGTTCCGGGCCGAAAAGCCTCCGCCGCTGCCCGGCGAGCCGAAGTTCCAGGCTCCGGTTCCCGTCGAGCGCAGGTTGAAGAACGGCGCGCGCGTGCTCGTCAGCGAGCTGCACGCCGTACCCATCGTGTCCATCGACGTCCTGTTCGCCACCGGCGTCAACGGCGATCCGCGCGGCAAGTCGGGGCTTTCCGGATTCGTCGCCAGCATGGTCACGGAGGGGACGACGACGCGCACGACGACGCAGCTGGCCTCCGAGCTCGACGAACATGCCATCGAGCTCGCGGGGGGCGCGGGCAACGAGACCAGCCAGGTCAACATGAACACCTTGAAGGAGGCCCTGCCAAAGGCCGTCGAGCTGCTCGCCGACGTCCTGCAGAACCCGGCCTTCCGTCCCGCGGACGTCGATCGCATCCGCAAGCTGAAGCTCGCGGGCCTCGCCCAGAAGCTCGGCAGCCCCGCGGCGCTGGCGTCCGACGAAGCGGCGAAGATCCTCTACGGCGACAAGCACCCGTGGGGCCAGCCGTCGGGCGGTACGCCGGAGACCGTCGAGTCGATCACGCGCGACGACCTGCGCCGGTACCAGCAGACCTGGTACCGCCCGAACAACGCGCTCATCTCCGTCGCCGGCGACGTCACCGCCGACGAGATCGTCAGGCTCCTCGACTCGCGCCTCGCGGGCTGGAAGGCGGGGAAGTTGCCCAAGCTCGCCTTGCCGGCGTTCCCGCCGCTCGGACGGCGGTACGTCAATGCCATGGACAAGCCGGGCACCAATCAATCGCAGGTGTGGGTGGTCGGGCGGCTCTTCGACGCGCGCCACCCGGACCGGCTGCCGATGTTCGTCGCCAACGAGGTCCTCGGCGGTCTCTTCACCAGCCGCCTGAACATGAACCTGCGCGAGGAGCACGGCTACAGCTACGGCGTGCACAGCCGGGCGCAGCTCGGCCGCAGCTACGGGACCTTCACGGCTGCGGGCGGGATCGTCGCGCAGCACACCGCGGCTGCGGTCGGCGAGTACGAGAAGGAGCTGGAGCGATTCGCCGCGGAGGGACCCAACGACGGCGAAGTCGCGAAGGCGAAGGAGACGCTGGTGCGCGGATTGCCCGCGGCGCTGGAGACCAACGACGCCGTGGCGTCGGCGCTCGCCACCATCGTCTTCTACGGATTGCCGCTCGACTACTACCGGAACGTCGCGGACCGGATCGAGCGCGTCACTCGCGCCGACGCCGCGCGCGTCGCGCGCAAGTGGATCCGCCCGCACGAATGGCCAGTCGTGGTCGTCGGACCCGTCGGCGGCGCGGCCGACGCGCTGCAGGCCCTCGCGCTCGGCGAGGTCCGGCTGCACAGCGCGCCGTGCACGCTCGAGGTCAGGGCGGGCGCGCCGCAATCGCCTGCGGGCGCGAAGGGACCGACGGCGGGCACCGTGCGGGCGCCCGAGCCGCCTTCCGCAACTGCGCCGGGCACTGCACAGCCGGGAGCGCCGTCGGCGCCGCCGCCTGGGGGAGCCGGCTCGCCCGCGGTCCCTCAGCAGCCGCCGCCTTCGCCCTCTCCGGCAGCGCCGGCCGCGTCGCCGGGCGCGGTCCCGCCCGGAGCTCCTCCGGCGTCGCAGCAGCCGACCCAGCCGCAGCCGCGTCCCTGACGGCCCGCTGCAGTCACTTCCGCTGCGGTGGTTTGCAACGCCCCGCGCCGGACTCCCACCCGCCCGCGGCTTCCTGCCAGGAAATGGTGTCCCAAGCGCCGTCGGGCTGACGGACGCACAGAGCGGTGGCCGCGGAGCGGCCGCGCGCGAGCGGCGCGATCGCGGCTCCCGAGCGCGGCGGCTCCGCCGTGGTCCAGGCGAGGACGCGCGGCTCGAACGTGACCGCGGCCGTCAGCACCGCCTTGCCGCCGTCGGACCAGCTGGCGACGACTGCGCCGCGCGCGGGCTGCCCGGGCGCTCGGATGTCGAACGGCTGCGACAGTGTGAGCGCGCCGCACGATGCGAACGGCTCGCCGACCTCGACGGGATCGCCCCGCAACGCCGCGCCCTCGAACCGCGCGACGAGAGCGCGCGCTTTCGCTCCGGTGCCGCAGGCGAAGACGACCGTCGCCTTGCCGTCGGGGACGGCCCCGAGTACCTGGAGCCCCGCCGGCGCGTCGCCCGGCGCGAACGCGGAGAGGATCTGCCGTTGCTGGTCCGCCGTGAGCGCGGGCGGCGCCGCGAGGAGCAACGCCGCGAGCAGCGCAGTCATCGGCCGCGCACCGCGAGGTTGAGCAGGTAGGCTGTCGGATCGAGGAAGCTCGCCAGGTTGCCGGCGCCGTAGCAGGCGGCGATGTCCTTGGTTCCCGGCGGGTATGTCTCGAAATGAAGCATCGGCTGGCCGCCGTCCATCCGCCCGACCGAGGCGATGGGTTGCCCGGCCCGGACGCGGTCGCCCACCTGGAGCCCCAGCTTCTCGAGCGAGTCCGGATCGACCCCACCATAGTGGATCACGATCCCGCTCGTGCAGCGGACCAGGAGCTTGTTGATCCCGGAATGGAGCGGCTCGAAACGCGCGATGGTGCCTTCCTCCGCCGCGACCACCGCGTCGCCGAAATCGGCGTAGAGATCGACACCGCCGTTGCACCATCGCTCCTCGCCGGCGCGAAGCTCTGCCAGGAAGTGTCGTTGCGAGGTCGGATCGGACTTCGGCCCGCCTCCGTAGCCTCGACCGTCGTCGCCGAGGAAGGCGACGGCGCGCCCGTACGAGCTGCGCGTGCGCACTGGCCAGAACCGGCCGCTGACCGGATCGGCGAAAGAGGCTGGCGGATTCGATCGCGGGCTCGCCGCCGGCGCGCGCCACGGCGGCGGTCCGGAGGGGACATGCTCCCAGTCGGGGCCCGGCTCGGACGCAGGTTCCTCTTTCTTGCGAGGGGCGTCGTCGGCGCCGGACTGCCGCTTCTCGTAGGCGTCGAGCGCGCGGCGGTCCTCGTCGCGCGCCGCGCAGAACCGCTGCAGCGCCCACCACGTCCATACCATCGTCATCGCGTAGTGGGTCGCCCAGCCCGAGTGGGCCTCCGCTTTGGCTCTCCTCGGCCACTGACCTCCGATCGCTCCGGCCGCGATCCACTCGCTCTCGTGCGCGTAGATCGAGTGCTCCACCTTCTCCTTCGCTTCGGAGAAATGCACGCTGATGCGCGCCGGCGTCTTCCCGCCGTTGTCCCGCCAATCGTCGAACTCGGTGGGCTCCTCCGGCCCGTCGACGCTCCCCGTGCGCTGCACGGTCGCGCCGTATCCCTCGCCGTACGAGCGGGTGCGCTCGGCGGACTCCGGTTGTCCGCCGCCGCCGCCGCCCTTGAACATCGTGTAGATCGCGGTCTTCGAATTGCGCTTCAGCCCGTTCTGCGCGACGGACGCCAAGCCGCTGGACGCGCAGGTGTCCGCGAAACCGAGGACGCGGAGCTGGTGCACGGCGCCGCTCTTGTCCTTGAACTCGCCGTGCTCGTTCGCGACCTTGTACAAGCCGTTGTTCTGGTCGCAGCCGGCGCCGGAATGCCCCGCCAGCAGCACTTCGTCGAAGTCGATCTCGAATCCGGCGTTCACCCGCTCCAGCTCCTCCGCGACGCGCTGGACGAGCTTGCCCAGGTCGAATGCGCGCCACAGGCGGCCCGCCGACTTGTTGTCGTGCGCGCTCGGCGCGGCGATCGCCAGCGGCCGCACCTTGCGCGCGTGGATCAGCGATTTCGCCAGATACCCGAGATGGCAGGCGAACTCGCGGTCCTTGAAATCGTCCCGCAGCTGCGGGTAGTCGCAATCCATCGGCTTCAGGTCCCCCGGCGCGATGCCGTGCAAGAAGATCAGCAGCGGCACCTTCCCCGCGGCGGCCGCCGCCGGGTGCGCCCACAGCCGGGCGTCCTTCTTCCCCTTGTTGTCGTACTCGAACTCGTACCCCTCGGCGAAGAGATCGAGCGCCGACGTGGCGGATCCTTCCTTGTAGGAGAGGTTCTTCTCGTGCTGCTTCTCGTCGTCGTCGTCGTCCTGTTGCTTCGGCTTGGGGTCCTGGTTCTTGGGCGGCGTCGGCTTCTTCCCCGTTGCCTGCGCGGCGAGCACCGAGGAGTGGAAGAACGTGTAGTGCACCGCGCCCCCGCCCTCCTCGATGAGCGACTGGAGGTGCCCCCAGGGCGACGACGCGCCGCTGCCGCCCCACACGAGCTGCGCGCCCTTCGCGGGACGGCGCGGTGCATCTGCCGCCTCGCCCGCGGCGAGCCGCACCGGGACGGCCGTCGCATCTCCTTCGACGATCTTGTGGCCTTCGTCCGTGTCCGCCATCTCAGGACCCTCCGGCGAACCAGTAGCTCTCGGGCGAGCTGCACCCGTCGAGGAACCGGATGGGCGTGTTGTCCTTGTCGAACTTCTCCTTGCGCTTCTCGAAGTCGTCGTCGCTCTCGTTCTTGTTCTGCGCGGGCGGCTTCTTCTTGATCTTCCGATCGACGGCGACTCGCACGTAGCCTCTCACTTCCCGCTCGGCTCCGGGAGGCTTGCCGCCCTCCCAGCGGTCCTTGGGCGGCATCCCCTTTCCGCTCTCGATGGCGCTGCCGTCTTCGTATTGCCAGTGGTTCACGAGGACGTTGCCGGGGTCGACGATGAGCAGCTTTCCGTCGTCGATGCCGTGGATGACGACGAAATGGCCGGGCATGCAGACGACTAGCGGTCCCCGGCCGAGCGCCTTCTTCACGGTGGCGACCCGATCCTTGCCGAAGGACAGCTTCGCGGCGCCTTTGTCCATGCCCAGCGCGTGTTCCGCCGCCTCGCGCAGGGCAGTGTGATCGACCTTGTTGCTCTTCGCCGCCACCTCTCCCTCGAGCTGCGGCCAGAAGGCCTCGCACATGCGCTCCGGATAGCGGTCGGCACCGAACCGCGACGAAGCAGCGCTCGGGAACGCGACCTTGCCCGCCGTGGCCGGATTGTCCTCGGCGATCCAGCGCAACACCGCTGCCACGGAGCACGGGTGGCACCCCGAGTTCTGCCACGTCGACTCCTTGTCGTGCAGCGTGTGCCCGCCCCACCGCGAGTCCCACTGCGGCAGCATCCGCATCGGCGGAGAGCAGACCGCCTCGCCCGCTGCGGGTGGCCCTTCGAGCGGCGGCGGCGCGCCGCGCCCGGCGGAGTCGCACCACCCCTTGATCTTGCCGTCCGGCACGAGCTGCTTCGCTCCGCCCCCCGCGTCGGCGAGCTTGAACGTGTAGCTGCCGTTGCAGAGCGTCCAGGCGCCCTTTGGATCGTCGTCGTGCCCCGGATTGAGCGAGGCGCGCAGGTCCAGCGACAGCTTGTTGCCGTCCTTGTCGACGAAACAGGCGAAGAGGGTGTCGTTCCAGCCGCCCTGCTTGGGCGACCGGTAGCAGAGGTCCTGCAGGTCCTGGACGCCGACGAGGTTGACGTGGCCCTTCGCGTCGTCCCACTTGCCGCCGCGGTCGGCGACGACCTTCTTGAGGGCGTCGTACCGCTCCGCCGGATCGGAGGGGAGCAGGGCGGCGCTGATCTGCGTCCCGGGTGCGGGCGCCTCGCCGGGATGCTCGGTGTGCGCCGTGGCCTTGCCGAGATCGTCGAGGTGCGACCACCCCGCGAACTTGTCCGGCACGTCCTCGACGCGGATGACCTGCACGGCCCCATGGTCCTTGCCGCCCTCCGGCAGCGGCCCCAGAAGGCGGCCGCCGCCGAGCCAGATCATCGGGTGCTGCGTGCTGGCCCGGTCGTGATCGCCGGAGCCGAACCAGGCGAGGTCCCCGGGCCGGATCTCCGGCGGCGGGTCGTCCCGGTCGGACCCGCTCGGAGGGTAGAGACCCGCTAGCGTCGCGGTCGTCACTTCGTCTGCGTCCTTGAAGACGCCGACGCGCTTGAGGCAGAGGCCGATCAGGCCCGCCCCGTCGAGGCCCTGGTCGGGCTTTGCGCCGCCCGACTTGTACGGAACGCCGAGGAACGACATCGCGGAGCGGAGGAATTCGTCGCGCTTGCCTTCCGCCGCGGGCGCGCCCGGCACCGTCGCGTCGGGGCTCGTCGGCATCGGCTCACCGGCTTTGCGCACGGAAAGCGCGATCCGCCCCGGCCGCGATCCCACGCGCAGCCGGATCGTGCGCGCGTCGACCTGCACCGGCGCCGGGAGCGGCTCCGGCGGATCCTCGGCTCGGATCGGGGCAGCCGGCTTGGCCTTCTGCGCCTGCTTGGGCTTGTCGGCGGGCTTCGCCGGCTTGCTGGCGGGTTTCGCCGCTGGCTTGCCGTCGGGCTTGCTGGCAGGCGCGCCGCCCCCGGCGGGATTGTTGAAGCAATCTCCCACCGTGAGCGCTGCGTAGCGGATGATCTTGTCCCAGTCGACGTACGGCCCGAGGTCGTCGCGGTTGCCGTAGTTGACGTTGACGTGGTGGCAGATGCCGCGGAAGCGCGGAATGTCGCGCTTCGGGTCGAACGCCTCGAAGCGGTGCTCCTCCGGCAGGATCATCTTCGGGATGGCGTGCTTGTGGCAGATGGCCTTGAGGAGCTTTCCGACCGCGACGTACTGGGCCTCGGTCCAGGTGGCCCAGTACTTCTCGCTCGCGGAGCGCCACTGCTTCTCGACGTACGCGTCCTTGTCGTCGGTGGTGCAGTACGGAGCGCCGTACTTGTGGGTCTTGTCGCCTTCGCCGTAGAGGATTCCGTCCTTCAGCAGGAGCTTGCCGAGGTTGTCCACCTCGATGCCGATCGTGTCCGTGCTGAACGGCGGCGCGTGGTTCACTTTGTATCGGGTGTCGACGAATCGGTAGACGTTCCCGTCGCGTCCGACCATGAAGTGGATGCTGACGAAGTCGCGATCGCCCATCAGCGTGCCGAGGTGTCCCAGCCCCGACGTGTGGTGCAGGATGATGGCGCGCTTGGGCGTCTCCTGCATGTGGCAGAAGCTGCTCATCGGATGGCCCTTGCGCGTGCAGAACCGCACCGAGAGCTCGCTCTCGCCGGGGATCTCCCACGGCTCCGCGACGTAGGTGACGCCGTCGTCGAGCTCGCCCGAGGAGGCGGCGCGCTTCGCCCACCGATCGTTGACCACCTGGAGCTGCAGCTTCATGCGTTGGCCTTCGCGGGCACCTTCTCGAGCCCCATGATCTGCGCGTAGGTCGCGCGCTTGCGCAGCTTGAGGACGGCGCCCGGCGGGAGCGGCCCGAGCGGCGTGGAGGCCGGGACGAACGCCATCAGCGCGACGTGGTCGCCGTGCCGGCCCTTGAAGTCGAGCTTCCAGTGCGCCTCGTACGACATGCCGCAGATGTGTCCCCAGCCGGCCATCCCGTCGCGCTCGACCTGGGCCTCCGGGACCGCGTCGTTGCCGTCCTTCGCGCGCGTGTTGCCGCTCGGCCCGTAGTCCTCCATCGAGCACACCACCGCATAGCCGTTCTGCGGATTGATGACGACGACGCGCACGTTGACGCCGCGGCCGACCTGCGCCGGCGCCCCCGAATGGCCGCCGTGATAGGGGTACACGGTCTGGTCGCCGGACTTCGCGCGCATCGTCAGCGAGACGTACCAGCGCTCGCGCTCCTCGTTCTGAGGTCCGCGCACCACCGTCTGCAGGAAGCACTTCGACTTGTCGTGGCGCACGCTGTTGCACACGCCCAGCGCCGAGTAGCAGTGCACCGCCACGACGGGGAGCTTCCCCGGCGAAGGCACCGCCGTGCGGCACAGGTTGCGCCCCTTGTCCGCCGCCGAGTTGGGGTCGGGCTTCACGTTCTGGCAGGAGAGCAGGTTGCGCGTGCGGATCTCCTCGGTGCAGCCCGTCTTCTTGCCGGCCGCGCAGACCTCCTTCTTGCAGTCCTGCGCGCACACGCCGACCGTCATGCCGTTGTCGCGGAAGAACGCCTCCTCGGGCTTCGAGAACAGCTCCTTGACCGGCGCGCCCGGGTAGATCGCCAGCAGCGCCGCCTTCTGCTGCTCCAGCGCCTGCGCCGCGGTGAGGTGCTCCTGCTCCTCGGTGGCGAGATGCATCTCGCGGACGATCCCGCCCACGAACAGCTCGTCGCCGCCGTCGGAGACGATCCGCCTCGCCACTTCGCCGGAGAGCTGCGCCAGCTTGCGGGTCTGCGGCTCCTTGCCGTCCTTGGTGTGGTAGCGGTCGACGGTGCCGCCCCGATCGATCTCGGTGAAGGCGTAGATGGCTTGCGCCGCCTCGGCGGCGGGTTCCGCGGCAGGAGCCGGCACGTCCGCAATCCGCCCGTCCGGGTAGATCGCGATGGCCTCGTCCCGGAGCGACGCTTCTCCGCCCGCGTACTTCACCTTGGCGTACACGGGCCGTACCGCGTTGAGCAGGTCGTGGTCCGCGACGAGCTGGTGCGGATCGAAGCCGACCGCGAACCCCTTGTTCGCGACCTTCACCTTCTCGCCGTGCAGCTCGACGTCGTGCTCGGGCGCGCCGGTCGCGAGGATGGCGAAGAAGCGGACCTGCAGCTCGGCGCCGTCGTCGATGCCGTGGACGCGGCCCGCGAAGATCGGATGGTCGTTCAGGTGAGCGATGCGCGCCGACCACGACGCCTGGACAGGCGGGTGGCCTCCGGGCGGTGCGGGCACTCCCGGGTCGTCCTCCAGCTGGTGCTCGCCGTCGGCGATGGACCACAGGTAGACGAGTTGCCCGCCGGCGCGGGCCTGGACGGCTTCCAGCTTTCCGTCGTCCTTGCGGTAGACGATGCGCTCCACGGCGACTTTCGCGCCGGCCTCGAGCGTACCGATCGGGTCCTGCAGCTTGAAGGCGCGCTCGTCCCATTGCGAAAACGTCTCGGGCGCCTTCCCTTGCCGCACGCGGAGCGCGAGGCCGAGGTGCGGCTCCGGCAACAGGTCCGTGCCGTTGAACGCGTGATCGGCCGGCTGCGTCCCGGGCAAAAGGGTGCGCGACGCGCCCGATTCGTTGAGCACGGCGACCAGCTGGCCCTTGTCGCCGACCGCGTCCTGCGCGACCGCGATCTCGATGTCCTTGCCCTTCAGTTTCTGGAACGGCAGGAGGAGCTGGCCGTCGGCGTCCGTCTTCTCCTTGAGCAGCTCCTGCCCGTCGAGCTTGACCGTGACCTCCACCTCGGCGAGCGGCCCGTCCTTGTCGCGCAGCAGCAGGACGAGGTCGTCCTGCGCCCGCAGCGCCGGGTCGCCCTCCGCCGCCGGAGGATCGTCGTGGTCCTCCGCGAGCCCCACGTGGGCCATCAGCCGCAGGGCGGTGATGGGATGGACGTACACCGCCACGCCGTCGGCGGGGAAATCGTCCGCCGAGGAGAGGTCGCTCCAGAAGAGGAACGGCTTGATGCTCTTCTTGAACTCCTCGCGCTCCGTCTGCGCGTGCGACTTGTAACGCTCGAGGGCGAGCATCTTCTCGACGTCGAGGTTGAACTCGCAGCGGCCCTTCGCCGCCAGGTAGCGGGAGCGCCAGGAGCGCGTCGGCGTGCGGTAGAACGAGGTCAGGTCGCCGCGGACGACGACGCCCTGGGGCAGCTTGGCGATGTGCTCCTTCTTGGGGTCGAGCGCTTCCAGCAGCTGCTTCGTGTGCTCGTGCGTGCCGGCGTCGTGCGCCGTGAGGTCGAGGCTCTGCACCTTCACCTCGTCCTTCGCGCCGTACTCGGCGTTCGGGAGCGATCCGGACGGCAGGACCGCATCCTTCGAGAACACCGCCCAGTGGAACTGCGGCATGCCGAGATACGTCCCGGCGGTGCCGACCACCTCGCCCGCCCCGACCGTCCAGCGATGCTTCCCGTCCTTCTTGTCCGTGTCGAGGACAGAGACCTTGCCCTCGCGCAGCGCCTTCACCAGCGCGCTGTTCTTCGCCGCCACCTCGAGATCGAAGTCGGCCCACGGCGACAGCTCGTGCGCCGTACCCTCGCCGTCCTGCAGCGAGGCGCGGATCCAGCCGCCGTCGAGCTTCACGTACAGCGCGTGGTCTTCCGACAAGCGATCTTTTTCCTCGTAGACGCCGGGCTTCACCGTCGTCTTCGGGTCCGCGTTGACGGGCGAGAAGCGGCCCTTGTCGGCATCCTTCCAGGTCGGGACTTCCTGCGTGACGCGCCATTTCGGCTTCTGCCCGCCCGCGCCCCCCATCGCGTCGGCGAGCAGGCGCGACAGCCAACCCGACGCGCGGTCCGGATGGAGCGGCTCGCGCTCGAGGTGCAGCATCAAGCTGTAGAGCGTCTTCCCGCCGTCGATGGGATGGCGCAGCAGCACGAATCCCGTGTCGCCCCAGGGATGCGCGCCCCGCTCGACGGAGATGCGCGCCGCGACGACCTCGCCGCGCGCGACTGCGCGCAGCTTGGTGCGCTGACCGACGAGGAAGTGCGCGCCGCAGTGGAACGTCGTGCTGTCCGAGAGCGGGAAGTAGCCGCCGGCGCCGCGCTCCGACGAGTGGTACAGCGCCACCAGCGCGTCGGCGTCGACCGAGCTCGACCCGCGCACCTCGAACGGCAGCGAAGTGCCGCCCACCGCGGGCGCCGCCGGCGGCGCCTTCGCCGACTTGTCCGTCTTGTCCTGCGACGTCGGCTCGAGCACGTGCACGACGTCGGCGTCGTCCTTCACCGGCTGACCTACGACGACGAAGTATCGCCCGATCTTGTCGTGCTCCATGTAGCTGAGGAGCCGTTTGCCGGGCTTCTGCGGGTGGGCCTCGAGCAGCCGCGAGGCGCGCACCCAGTACTCCGAGAACGAGCTGGGATTCCGCTGGACGAGCGCCCAGTTGCGCCTGCCCAGCAGGTCGTCGTGCGGGCTGGTCGGGTCGTTGACCCGCAGCCAGAGCTCGCCTTCGACCTTCTTGAACCCGGACACGCAGACGATGTGGCCGCCGTTCTTGCTGGTCGAAAGCCGCGTGTACAGGACCACCGGGTTGTTGCTCTTGATGGCGTCGGTGATCGGCGCGAACCGCTTCTCCACGCTGATCGGGTCGGTCTCGATCTCCTCCTTGGGCGAATGCTGGAGGAAGTCGTCCGTGTGCTTCCACCCGCTCCGCTCGAAGATCTGCGCCGGCGCGCAGCGGCCGTCCTCGGCAATCCCGGCGATCTCGTCGGCGTGGGGGCCCCCCAGGAAGCGGAGGTTGTCCTTCTGCTTGCCGTTCGCGCCCGGGCCGGGCTTGCCGGTCTTGTGGCCGACGTACTCGGACGTCTTGCCCTGCGCCTTGCAGTAGTAGGCGTGGACCATGGCGGCCGCGGCGCGCCCGCACCAGAGCCAGCTCTGCACCTGTCCGTTGAACTGGGGCAGCCGCGGAACGTCGAGCCAGCGGCCGTCCGATCCCAGCTTGTCCGCCTGCGCCATGGTCGCAGGCGTCCGCAGGGAGTCGTCCGGTTTCAGCGGCAACGTGGGCTTCACAGCGCCCCCCGGCGCGCAACTCGACGGCGCGCTGTGCTGTCGTCGTCACCTGCGGTGTCGCCACAACACCGCTTGGTTGCAGTTTACCGGATCCGGCCGCGCTTGTGGAGCGAAATCGGTGCCGGAGGGCGGCAGCGGTACCGCGAAGTCGTCGGATCGCTCCACATCCGAGAACGAAATGAGGCTGTGCAGCCGTCTGCTTTCCGCGGGGCGAGACATCCGTCGGCTTGGTCGATGCGCCGGTTCGCGCGAACGTCGCGCTACGCCTCGCGGTCCAGGACCTGGCGGACGCGGCGCGCCAGGACCTCCGGGATGAACGGCTTCTGCAGGAACGGCGCCCCCGCCTCGAACACGCCGTGGCGCACCATGGCGTCGTCGGCATGCCCCGACATGAACAGCACCTGCAGGCCCGGGCGCATCGCGACGAGCTTCTCGGCCAGGACGGGGCCGGCCATCTCCGGCATGACCACGTCCGTCAGCAAAAGATCGACCGGGCCTTCCTCCGCGGTGGCGACGGCGATGGCCTCGCGCGCCATGCGCGCCTCCAGGACGCGATACCCGAACTTGCGCAGGATGCCGGCGGCGAGCAGCCGGACCTGATCCTCGTCCTCGACGATCAGCACGGTCTCGCTGCCTTTCACCTTGAACGCCGGCTGGGGCGCCGGCAGCGAGTCGGGCGCGTCGACGGTGGTGGGCAGGTACACCTTGAACGTCGCGCCCTTGCCGGGTTCGCTGTCGGCCCAGATCGAGCCGCCGCTCTGCTTGACGATGCCGAACACGGTCGAGAGCCCCAGCCCGGTGCCCTTTCCCTTCTCCTTGGTGGTGAAGAAGGGCTCGAAGATGCGCGCCCGCGTCTCGCCGTCCATGCCCATGCCGGTATCGCGCGCCGAGAGCATCACGTGCGGCCCCGGGCGCACGCCCAGGTGCTCGGAAGCAAATCGCGCGTCGAGCTCGACGTTCCCCGTCTCGATGGTGAGCTTTCCGCCCTCGGGCATCGCGTCGCGCGCGTTCACCGCGAGATTGAGCAGCACTTGCTCGATCTGGACGGGATCGACCCGGACCTTGGCGAGCCGGCGCGCGCAGCGCAGGTCCAGCTCGATGTCCTCTCCGAGGAGGCGCTGGAGCATGCGGCGCATGCCGCTCACGATGTCGTTCAGGTCGAGCACGCGCGGCTGCAGCACCTGCTGCCGGCTGAAGGCGAGGAGTTGCTGCGTGAGCGTGGCGGCGCGCTCTCCGGCGCGGCGGACCTCCTCCAGGTCGCCGCGCAACGGGCTCGCTGCGGGAACCTGGTCGAGCATCAGATCGCAGTAGCTGAGCACGACGCTGAGCACGTTGTTGAAGTCGTGCGCGATCCCGCCGGCGAGCCGGCCGATGGCCTCCATCTTCTGCGCCTGGCGGAGCTGTTCCTCGGTCCGCTGCAGCGCTTCCTCGGCGCGGAAGCGCTCGGCGATCTCCAGCTGCAGCTCGTCCGTCCGCTCCGCGACGCGCCGCTCGAGCTCCGCGTGCGCCGCTCGCAGGGCCTCCTGGGCGCTCCTGGCCGCCGAGTCGCCGAAGAACGGCTCCTCTGCCCGGTCGAAGAAGATGACGACGGATCGGCCGGGCGCCGGAAAAGCCGCGACGTTGAAGGTGCGCTCGCACTCGCCGCGCGAGAACGCGATCGCGCCGAGGCTGATCGGTCTCTGCGTCCGGCAGACGTGCGCGTACGATCGGACGCGCGCCCCGGGCACCCACGGGAACGCGTCGCCGATCTTCATCCCCTCCGCGCGGCGGCCGTCGACGCCGGTCAACTCCGCCGCCGCGGCATTCGCGTACACCACTCGAAGGGAGGAGTCGTCCGCGGCATCTTCGAGATGCAGAGCGACGACCCCCACTGGCGCTGACTCAAGGACCGAACGGAAGAACTCACCGTTTGCCATCGCTGCTCCCTCGCCCGCCTGGGCACCGGCGGGAAGCTGCGGGGTCCACTTGCTGAAAACCCTATTTCGGCGATCCGGCGTGCGACAGGGGTAGCGGCCCGGCCGGCGGCCGCAGCGCCCTCTCTTGTCGGCGCAGGCGTCCCCGTGCTGCCCGCGGAACGCGCGAGCAGTTGCGATTGCGGTCGCCGGGGGCTTCCTAGGTCGCTCTTCCCACCGTGTAGGCGGCGATCTCCCGCAGCGCCTGGACCACGGACGGCGGCAGAGGTGCGCCCTCGAGAGCGCGCAGCGCGTGCGCGCAGAGCCTCTCGGCTTCCTCGCGGCACGACTGCGCCGCGCCGCTCCGCACCAGCGCTTCGCGCAGCGCGTCCGCACCGGCGTCGTCGAGGCTCGCGTTCCCCAGCTGCGCGCGCAGCAGCGCCGCATCCCGCGGCGCAGCCATCTCCAGAGCGCGCGCGACCAGCAGCGTGCGCTTTCCTTCGCGCAGATCGCTCGCGTTCGGCTTTCCGGTGACCGCCGGAGCGCCGAACGTCCCGAGGAGATCGTCGGCGATCTGGAAGGCTTGACCGAGCGGCCGCGCGAATCGCTCGAGCGCGTCGAGCACCGGTCCGGTCGCGCCCGCCAGCAGCGCGCCGAGGCGCAGCGGAAGCTCGAACGTGTAGCCGCCCGTCTTCATCCGCTCCAGCTCGAGCACCTGCTGCGCCGACAGATCGGGACCCAGCGGCGCGGCGACGTCCTGCATCTGGCCGATCGTGACTTCCTGCAGCGCGCGCGCGAGCAGCTGCCCCGCCGCCGACCTCCGCTCGGCCGGAACCGGCGCGCCGAGCACGAGCTCCAGCGCCCACGCCTCGCACAGCGATCCGAGCAGCACCGCCAGGCTCGCGCCCATGTGCGCGGAGCGCGTCTCGCGCGCGAGGGCCGCGTGCACCGTCGGACCGCCGCGCCGGACCTCGTCCCGGTCCATGAAGTCGTCGTGCACCAGCAGGTACGCGTGGAGCAGCTCGATGCCGATCGATGCGTCGAGCGCCTGCTCCGGCTCGCCGCCTCCGGCCTCGCAGCCCAGCACGACCAGCGCTCCGCGGAGGCGCTTCCCGCCGCGCAGCACGTAGTCGCGCAGCGTGGCGAACGAGGTCCCGAGGTCGACGGGGAGCGAAGCGGCCGCCGGCGAGCGCGAGTCGAGGAAGGCAGCGATGCGCGACTCCGCCAGCGCCGCATACCTGGCGAGGAACTCGGGAGTCTTTGCGCGCGGCGCCGCGGAGTTTGCGTCCGGCTGCGGCCTCGCTTGCGTCACGTCACCTCGGCGGCCGGCTTCTGCGCCACCAGCTTCGCGAGGATCTCCTGCGCGCGGTGCAGCTTGATCTCGCCCGCGGCGATGAGAGCGCGCGCGACTTCCTCGACCGCCGTCCCCTTGGCGCCGGCCGACACGGCGACGGAGCGCGCGTGCAGCGCCATGTGGCCCTTCTGGATGCCGACGCTGCCCAGCGCGCGGAGCGCGGCCATGTTCTGCGCCAGCCCGACCGCCGCCATGATCGCGGCGAGCTTCTGCGCGCCCGGGTTGCCCATCAGCCGCAGCAGCACGGGCACGAGCGGGTTCGCCTTGACGGCCCCGCCGACCGTCCCGACCTGCACGGGCAGCTCGGCCTTGCCGCGGAGGTGACCGTCCTCGATCCACCACCGCGTCAACGGCTCGTACCGGCCGTTGCGCGCGGTCCAGGCATGGGCTCCTGCCTCGATCGCGCGCCAGTCGTTTCCGGTGGCCAGCGCGACGGCGTCGACGCCGTTCATGACGCCCTTGTTGTGCGTGCAGGCGCGGTAGGGATCGGCGTCCGCGAAGCGGCTGGCCTCCGCGATGCCGTGCGCCACCTCGGCACCCGAGAAGCCGAAGTCCGCCAGCGCCTCGAAGGGGATGCGGCAGGTGGCGCGAGCGAGCCGATGGTCCGCGAGGTTGGACAGGATGCGCAACCGCACGCGGCCACCGGTGATCCGCTCGACGAGAGGCGCGACGCCCTCGCACATCGTGTTGATGAGGTTCGCCCCCATCGCGTCCTGCGTGTCGACGAGCAGATGGACGATGGCGTGGACCTCCGACGCGCCGTTGTCCGCCTCGCGGACCGGGACGAGTCGGACCTCGACGTCCTTGGCGCCCCCGCCGCGCGCCTTCATTCCGGGCTGCAGCGCATTGGCGGCCTCGAGGATCTGGTCCTTCTCCCGGAGCAATGCGGCCTTCGCGGCCGGCGGATCGGCGAGGTTCGAGACCTGGACCTGCCCGATCATGAGCGGCGCGTCGGCTTCCGCCTGGAATCCGCCTCCCTCGCGCGCGATCTTCGCCGCCAGGCTCACCGCCGCGATGACCGACGGCTCCTCGACCGCCATCGGCACCAGCACGTCTTCGCCGTTCACGAGGAAATTCAGTCCGATGCCGACCGGGAGGCCGAGGACGCCGACCGCGTTCTCGATCATGGCGTCGGCATTGGCGAGGGGCAGCGTGCCGGTCTCGCCCAGGCCGTCCAGCTCGTCCGCATCCACCTCGAGCTGTTCGGCGATCCGTCGGAGCCGCTCGGCGACGCGCATCTTGTAGAAGCCCGGGAGCCGGCTGGTCCCCATCGAGTCACGCTCCTTGTCGGACGGCGCAGAGTCTGCCCTGCAGCCGCCGTGCCCGCACGCGCAATCCGCCCAAACCGCTCAGGCACGCCCGCAAGGGGCGCACTCTGGCGGTCTGTGGCTCCACAGTCAACGGGCCGAAGGATTATGGGCGTTCGTGAAACCGACGTGTGGTGGCCGGGAAGATTGTGGGAAGAGCCCGGTCCGCGCGGCGGTACGGCGTCAGCGCGCCGCCGCCGTGTGCGGAGGACCCTTCCGCAACGCGAAGAAGATCGAGCGGCCGTTGCGACGGACGAAGAGGCGCGTGACGGCGCCGCCCTCGGCGATCGCCTTGCTGAAGGCGTCGCGGTCGCGGACGGGACGGCCGTCGACGTCCACCACGAGGTCGCCTTCGCGCAGGCCAGCGCGATACGCGGCGCCGCGCAGATCGACCGACGCGATGCGCAAGCCAGGGAGTCCCTGCTGCTCGTCGACGGAGAAGCCGAATGGCTCCTGCTCCTTCCGCGCCGTGGCGGCGACCGCGCGCGCAGGGGGCTCGTCGGAAGCCCCACCCGGCCGGGGCGCCAGCGAAACCGTTACGGTGCGCAGCTTCCCATCCCGCCAGACGCCCATCTTGACGGTGCGGCCGGGGCCGGCGTTGGCGGTGAGCCAGCGCAGGCGATAGCTCTCCACCACCGGATCGCCTTCGAACGAGACGACCACGTCGCCAGGGCGGATCCCGGCGCGATCGGCGGGACCCCCGCCGACGACGTCGGTGATCACCGCCCCTTTGCCGCCCGGGACGCCGAAGGACTCCGCCAGATCGGGTCCCATCTGGTCCTGGACCGACATCCCCATCCAGCTGCGGACGACGCGTCCCTTCTCCAGCTGCGGCGCGATCTCCTTCAGCATCTGCACCGGGATGGCGAACCCGATGCCCTGCCCGGCGGGGTTGACGGCGGCGTTGATGGCCACCACGGCGCCGCGCGCGTCGAGGAGCGGCCCGCCCGAGTTGCCCGGGTTGATCGCGGCGTCCGTCTGGATGAAGTCGTAGTAGCCCGGCCGCCCGGAGGGGTTCACGTCGCGCCGTCCCTTGAAGGAGACGATCCCCGTCGTGACGGATCGGGACAGGCCGAAGGGGTTCCCGATGGCGACGACCCACTCGCCGACCTCGACCCCGTCGCTGTCGCCCAGCGCGAGCACGGGGAACGGACCGCCGTCCACCTTCACCAGCGCGAGGTCGGTGGCGTCGTCCTTCCCCACCAGCACGCCGCGCAGCGGGCGCTCCTCCTCGCCCACCTGCACGGTGATCTCGGTCGCTCCCTCGACCACGTGCCCGTTGGTCGCAATCAGCCCGTCCGAGCGGATGAAGAAGCCCGTCCCGATGCCCCGCACGGGCTGCTCCCTCTCGCTGGCCGGCCCGTACATCCGGTTGAGGAAGTCGTGGAACGGGTCCTGCTCGCCGCGCGCGGTGACCGCGACGATGCCGACCACGGCCGGCATGGCCTGCCTGACGAGCTGGGCGATGGACTGCGGCGGCGCGGTGGGTCGCGTCGCCGCCGTGGGCGCCTCGGTCCACGGCTTCTGAGTGTGCGGCACTGCTGCGATGGCTGCGGCGGCGATGGCGGCGAACATGGCCGGCTCCGGCGGGTCGCTCGCCCGCCCGCCGAACGTGGGGACGCCCGAGGTAGCCGGCAACGCGAGTTCACTAGAACACACCGTCCGCGCTTGAGCTGCACAGCGCCGGCGCATACCGCCGGCGACTGGACGTTCAGCGCTGGAGCTGGTCGAAGATGTGCTGGGCGGACGCGTTCGCCGGCCGGGGAGGGCGCTTGCCGTCGAGCAGGACGCGAAACTCGTATTCCGTGGCGGGATCCATCGGCAGCGAGCACCGGACGTCCACGTCGCCGAGCAGGCCGCTGACGACCTTCCCGTCGCACCGCGGCTCGCCTCGTCCGACCTCCACCAGCGCGTCGAAGACGCTCTTTCCGCCGCGCCCGGCGGGCCGGTGATCCAGCGCCAGCGCGATGCCTTTCTTCACGTCGCTCTGGTCGAAGCGGCCCTGCAGCCAGGTCAGCGTGGCGGCGAGCAGCACCACCATTCCGATCGCGATCGGCAGCCGGCGCTGCGGGATGCCGAAGAAATCCGCCATGGCGCGGTCGTAGCACGACCTGCGCTGCACCCGCCGCGTCGTGTCGCCGCGCGCGGCCGCTCTCAGCGTGAACGGGCGTGCACGAGCCGATCGAGCGAGGCTCGATCGTCCGGAGACAGACGCTCTTTGGGCGGTGCCTTGGCGATGCGCTCCGGGGCCGCGTCGGGACGGCGTCGCGCTGCCGGCGCCGCGTCCGCGGAGATCGTCCGCGCCCTCTTGTGCGCCGGGCCGCGGACCCAGGCAATGGCCCCGTGCAGGGCGCTTGCGGCCGCCGAGGAGAACCCGTCCTCTTGCGCGTGGTCCCAGATCGTCTTTCCGTGGACCGGCACGAGGCAGACGGCGAACACGGCGGCGACGAGGAGCAGGAAGAGGACCTTGCCCATGGGGCGGACCCTGCCACGCAGCCGCTGCGGCGGCCAATTTCCGGTCTTCTTGACGCGGCCCGGAGCCGCCCGCATGGTACGGCGTCCCATGGCGCCGCTCGCCTCCCGCTGGACCGATCGTCTGCTCTGGGGGATCGTCGCGGTCGCCGCGGCGGCCGTCGTGGTGGTCGCGATCGCGCGCGGCCGGATCCGCGAGCACGGGTCGCGCACGGGCCTGGCGACGCGCGTCTCGCTGCCGCTGCTCGAGGGGAAAGGCAAGGCCTCGATCCAGGCGGGCCGCGTCACGGTGGTGGACTTCTGGGCGACGTGGTGCCCCCCGTGCCGGGTCTCGATGCCGCGCATCCAGAAGCTCTGGCGCGAATACGCGCCGCGCGGAGTCGATCTGTACTCGGTCGACACGGACGACCCGAGCGCCGAGCGCGAGGCGCAGGTGAAGGAGTTCCTGCGCAGCAACGATCTGACGTTCCCGGTGGTGCTCGACGACGGCAGCGCGATGACCGCGTTCTCCGTCGCGCTGCTTCCCACCATGCTGGTGCTGGACGGCGACTCGCGCGTGATTTGGAAGCACGTCGGCGAGCTGGGCTCGTCCGGCGAGGACGAATTGCGCGGCGTCCTGGATCGCGCGCTCTCCGGAAAATCGGCGGCCGCAGGCGGCGGGTAGCGTCTACCTCACGCGATGGTGCGGCCCATCGCGTGGTAGCCCTTGTCGACGTAGATCGTGGTCCCCGTGATCCCGGTCGCCAGCGGGCTGCAGAGGAACGCCGCGGCGTTCCCGACTTCGGCGGCGGAGAGCTCCTCCGGCAACGGCGCGTTCTGCGCGTAGTACTTCACCATCTCGTCGATGAAGCCGATCGCGCTCGCCGCCCGCGAGGCGAACGGCCCCGCGCTGATGGTGTTCACGCGCAGCCCGTACTTGCGCCCGGCCTCGTAGGCGAGCGTGCGCGTGTCGCTCTCCAGCGCCGCCTTGGCCGAGGACATGCCGCCTCCGTATCCCGGCACGGCGCGCTCGCTCGCCATGTACGTGAGCGAGAGGATCGACCCGCCCGGGCGCATGAGCGGAGCGAGACGCGCGAGCAGCCCCACGAGCGAGTACGCGGACACGCTGACCGCGGCGAGGTAACCCGCGCGGCTGGTCTCGAGGAGCGGCTTCTTCACCTCTGGCCCGTTGGCGAGGGAGTGGACGAGGATGTCGAGCGGCTTGTCGCCGAAGTCCTTCACCAGCTGCGCCGCCATTCCGGCGATGGAGAAGTCCCCGCGCTCCGCGTAGCGCTTGTTGGTCCGTACGTCCTCGGGAACGTCCTCGAGGCGGTCGTACGCGGCGTCGAGCGGGTAGATGCGCTCGAACTCGAGCATCTTGCCGTCGGACATCCGCCGCGACTCGTCCATCTTCCCGCGCCGGATCAGGTTTTCGAAGATGTTCAGCGCGGGCGGCCAGGTGCCGACGCAGATGGAAGCACCCGCTTCCGCCATCGCTTTGGCGATGGCGAAGCCGAAGCCACCGTCGTCCGCCACGCCCGCGACGAGCGCCCGCTTGCCCGACAGATCGATGGGGAGCATGCGCGCCCATATCGCGCGCGCCGGGTCGGGATGCAAGTCGCGCAATGGTGTACCGTGCACGGCCGATGCATCTCTCGGCGGGCGCGACGGCGGGACTCCTCGTCGCCGCGCTCGCCGCCGGGATGCTGGACGCGGTCGCCGGCGGCAGCGGCCTCATCGCCGTTCCGGCCCTCCTCGCGGCCGGGCTGCCGCCGCACCTCGCGCTCGGCACCAACAAGGCGCAGGGCGTCTTCGGCACCTGCGCGTCGACCTTGCGGTACGCGCGCGCCGGCCTGCTCGACGGCAAGCGGGCGCGCGTCACGTTCCCCGCCGGCTTCGCCGGGTCCCTGTGTGGTGCTGCCTTGGTGCTGCTCGTCCCGCCCGCCACGCTGCGCCCCGTCGTGATGGCGCTCCTCGTCGGGGCAGCCCTCGCATTGGCGCTGCGTCCGGCCGTGCGCGGCGGGACCGCGGCGGCGAGCAAGGGGAGCTCGCTGTCCACTCCCGATGCGTCCTCGAACCCGTCCGCGACGCGCTCTACCTCCGGATCGTTCGCGATGGCGGCGGCGGTCGCGCTCCTTCTCGGCGCCTACGACGGATTCTTCGGCCCCGGCGCCGGCACGTTCCTCATCCTCGCTTTCGCCTTCCTCTTCCACCTCCCGCTGCAGCGGG
>Ga0114129_10002080_pt1 | contig 27529 bp, 19 predicted proteins | sample RhiMetdeltSRZDD1_FD_80071 | JGI IMG/M metagenome (GOLD analysis project Ga0114129, IMG submission 80071) | Populus rhizosphere microbial communities from Tennessee, USA - Rhizosphere MetaG P. deltoides SRZDD1 (version 2) (version 2) | ecosystem: Host-associated > Plants > Roots > Rhizosphere >... | reverse complement strand
GCGGGTGCTGACGTTCCCGCTCGTCGCGTACGCGCTGTTCGTGACCACCCCGTTCGTCCTCTACTTCGGCAGCCTGTACCGCGTTTCGCTGGAGAATCCGCTGGTACACGAGCTACTGCACATCCATTTCATCGCCGTCGGGTGCCTGTTCTTCTGGCCGCTGATCGGGCTGGACCCGTTGCCGGGGCGGTGGCCGTACCCGGCCCGGGCGCTGTTGATGGTGCTGTCCACGCCGTTCCACGCGATACTCGGGCTGACCATCATGCAGAGCAACGAACTGCTGGGCGGCGACTGGTACCCGTCGCTGGGCCTGACGTGGCTCGACCCGTGGGCGGACCAGAAGGTGGCCGGCGGCATCCTCTGGGCCGGCGGCGAGTTGGTGAGCGTCACGATGCTGGCCGTCCTGGTAGCCCAATGGATGCGCGCCGCGGACCGCGAGGCGGCCCGGATCGACCGCCAGTTGGACCGCGAAGAAGCCGCCGCCGCGGCCGCTGGGTACGATCAGCAACCGTGACGAGCCACCGGACGTACCACGTCCTCCTCTACAGCGACGATCCCGCGGTGCGCGATCGGATCCGGTTGGCGATCGGGGCGCGGCCGGCGTCGGATCTCGCGGTGACGTTCGTGGAGGCTTCGACGTATCTCGAGTGTGTCCGGTACGTCGACGACGGCGACATCGATCTGCTCGTGCTCGACGGTGAGGCGGTACCGGCCGGCGGACTGGGCATCGCCCGGCAGCTTCGGGACGAGCTCGACGACTGCCCGCCGATTGTGGTTGTGATTGCGCGGGCAGCAGACCGATGGCTTGCCGCGTATGCCCGAGTGGATGCCACGCTCGTCCATCCGCTCGACCCGGTAACGACCGGACGGACAGTCGCCACCCTGCTCCGACACGAAGCCACGGCGAGTCCCGCGGCGTAGGCTGAGCGCCACCGCGCCCGCTCTACGGAAGGCGACCATGGGGGAACGGACCTGGCCGCAGCTTCTCGCCGCCATACTTCAGGGCGCCGAACTGTCCACTGGGGACACTGCCTGGGCGATGGGCGAGATCATGTCGGGTGCCGCGACGCCGGTGCAGATCGCGGCGTTCGCCATCGGACTGCGCGCCAAGGGCGAGACACCGGGCGAGATCGCCGGTCTGGTCGACGCCATGCTGTCGGCCGCCGTCCGGGTCGAGCTACCGGAGGACGTACGGGTCTCGGCTGTCGACGTCGTCGGTACCGGAGGCGACCGGGCGCACACCGTCAACATCTCGACGATGGCGGCGATCGTCGTCGCCGGTACCGGGGTGCGGGTCGTCAAGCACGGCAACCGGGCCGCCACGTCGTCGTGCGGAGCGGCCGATCTGCTGGAGGCGCTGGGCATCCCGCTCGACCTCGGCCCGGAGGCCGTCACGCGGTGCGTGGTCGAGGCCGGCATCGCGTTCTGCTTCGCCCCGCGGTTCCACGCTGGACTGCGGCACGCCTCGATTCCCCGGCGGGAGCTGGGCGTACCGACGTACTTCAACTTCCTCGGCCCGCTCACCAACCCGGCGCAGCCGCGCAGTGCCGCCGTCGGCTGTGCGGACCTGCGGATGGCACCCGTGATCGCGGAGGTGTTCGCCCGGCGCGGGGACTCGGTACTGGTCCTGCGCGGCGAGGACGGGCTCGACGAGTTCACGACGATCGCGCCCACCAGGGTGTGGGCGGTCCGCGACGGCACGGTCACCGAGACCGTCGTGGACGCGATCGATCTGGGCCTGCCCAGGGCGCGGACGGGCGACCTGCGGGGAGCCGACTCGTCGTACAACGCCGCGGTGGCCAGGCGGGTGCTCGCCGGCGAGACCGGTCCGGTGCGGGACGCCGTGCTGCTCAACGCCGCCGCCGCCCTCGCGGCCCACAAAGGTGGAGATCTGGTGAGCGGGCTGCGCGAGGGCCTGAAGGCCGCCGCGGAAGCGGTCGATTCGGGCGCGGCAGCAACCATTCTGTCGCGGTGGGTCACTGTCGCGCAGTCGACGCTCTCTGATACGTAGGGGGCCTGGCCGCTCGCACTACTTACCGGCTAGGGTGCCGGTCGTGAAGCCGTCTGACATTTACCGCATGCGGATGCCCGGTACCCCGACCCTCAGCCCGGACGGTCGCCATGCCATCGTCTCGGTACGCCGCATGGATCCGGAGGCGGACGACTACACGGGCCAGCTCTGGGTCGTACCGACGGACGGTTCGGCGCCGGCCCGCCAGCTGACCCAGGGCTGGAAGGACGGCTCGCCGGCGTACTCACCGGACGGCAAGTGGCTGGCGTTCCAGCGCGCCGAGAAGGACGCCAACGGCAAGCGGACCGGCAAGCCGCAGCTGTACGTGATGCCGACCGCCGGGGGCGAGGCGCGCCGGCTGACCGACCACCCGCTCGGTACCGGGGCGCCGGTCTGGAGCCCCGACTCGGCGCGGTTGTGTTACACGGCCCGGGTGCCGGAGGAGGGCCGTTACGGCACTGACGAGAAGGTCGGCCCGGACAAGGAACGGCCGCGGCGGATCACGACCATGCTGTACCGGGTCGACGACCTCGGGTTCCTCGGCGACCGGCGGTCCCACGTGTACGTGGTCGACGCGCATGCCGAGAAGCCGGAGCCGGTGCAGGTGACGTCCGGCGACTACGAGAACGGCGACGTCGACTGGAGCCCGAGCGGCGACCTGCTGGCGTTCGTGAGCGCCCGGCACGCCAACCGCGAGCAGGACCTGCGGACCGACGTGTACGTGTGCGCGCCGGACGGTACGGGCCTGCGCGCGCTGACCGACGGCGGCCTGGGCGTGGGGCAGCCCCGGTTCACCTCGGACGGCGCGACCGTGTGCTTCACCGCCGGCCCGCTGGACGGGAACGAGCTGCTGGGCGTCTGCCGCAACGAGGGGCTGTGGTCGGTACCGGCCCATGGCTCGGCACCGGCGCGCCAGCTCACCGACCAGGCCACGTACAACCTCGCGTCGCCGGGCGGCATGATCCTCCCCACTCCGGACGGCGTGCTCTACACCAACGAGGACCGCGGGGCGGTACAGCTGCTGCTGGTGCCGTACGACGGATCGGCGCCTCGGGTCCTCGTCGACGGGCACCGGCAGGTGCTGGGGGTCGATACCAGGGCGGGCGTGACCGCGGTGACGGTGGCTGACCCGTACACCTGGGGCGAACTGGCCGTGCTCGGACCCGACGGCGCGCTGGCGACGCTGACCACGTGGAACGCCGCGTACCCGGTGGAGGTCGGCGTCTTCGGCATGACCGAGCTGACGATTCCGGCGCCGGACGGCTATCCGGTGCACGGCTGGCTCGTCAAGCCGGACGGCGACGGCCCGCACCCGGTGCTGCTGATGATCCATGGTGGACCGTGCACGCAGTACGGCTGGCGGCTCTTCGACGAGGCCCAGGTCTACGCCGGCGCCGGGTACGCCGTGGTGATGGGCAACCCAAGGGGATCGTCTGGGTACGGCGAGGCGCATGCCCGTGCGGTCATCGGCAACGTGGGCGAAGTGTCCGCAGTGGACCTGCTGACCCTGCTCGACGGTGCGCTCGGTTCGGACTCCACATTGGACGGTACGCGGGTCGGGGTGCTCGGCGGCTCGCACGGCGGGTTCATGACGACCTGGCTCGCCGCGCAGTACGGCGACCGGTTCAAGGCGGCCATCAGTGAGCGGGCGGTCAACGCCATCGACAGCTTCACGGGCTCGTCGGACATCGGTTGGTTCTTCTCGGCCGACCTCTACGGATCCGACCTCGACCAGCAGGCGAAGCAGAGCCCGTTGACCCACGCGGACCGCATCGACATCCCGATGCTGATCGTGCACTCGGAACAGGACTGGCGTTGCCCGGTCGAGCAGGCGCAGCGGTTGTACGTGGCGTTGAAGCGGCGCGGGATACCGGTGGAGTTTCTGTTGTTTCCGGGTGAGGGGCACGAGCTGTCCCGGTCCGGCCTTCCCTCGCACCGGTTGGCGCGGTTCGAGGCGATCCTCGATTGGTGGCAGCGCTACATCTGACGGGCCGCGTGGTCAGTCGGCGTCGGCGAAGCCGATGGAGAATGCCTCTTCCAGGTCGTGCTGCGAGTACGCCCGGAACGCGATGTGTGTCTCGGTGTCCTGAACCCCGGGCACCTTGGAGATGCCGCCGGCGATGACGTCGGCGATCTGGTCGAAGTCGCGGACGCGGACCATCGCGATGAGGTCCACACCGCCCGCGACGGAGTAGACCTCGCTCACGCCGGGCAGGCTCGCGAGCGTCTCGGCGACTTCGGGGATCGAGTCGGTGGCGCAGTCGATGAGGACGATCGCAGTAATCACGAGCCCATGCTCTCACGCTGCGCGTTCCCGCAAAGTGAGAGCATGGGCTCGGTCCTTCGCTACCTCTGGTCGAGAGGTAGTGCCAGATCGGTCACCTGCCAGCCGCGCGGGAACTGGCCGAGCTTGTCCGCACGGCCGGTGATCAGCGAGACCGAGTACAGGGTGCTGCGCCCGCCGACCGTCAGGGTGGCGAACCCGGCGGCGTCGACGGCCGTACCGTTGCGCAGCCGCGAGTAGATGTCGAACCCGGCGACGGCGCCGGTGTCGACGCCGAGCTTGCCGATCACGCTGAGCGTGCCGTTGTTGGCCGGAGCCTGCAACGCCACCTGGTCTGCCACCGTGTCGATGTCGTACAGCGCGGTACCGGTGTTGACGTCGAGATCGTTGTTCGTGTACGCCACCGCGGTCACCCCGGTGGTCGCCACGGTCGCCGGCGGAGTTGTCAGCATCGTGTCGGAGAGCGTGGTACCTCCGGTGTTCACGTTGTGCCGCAGGTTCTGCCCGGTGTCACTGACGATCCGCAGGCGGTCGGCGGCGGGGTTGAAGTCGACACCGAACGACGTACCGCTCAGGGCGACCGTCAACTGGCTCACCTTCGTGGCCACCGCGTTGCGCGTCGAGATGGTGTACACGCCACCGGCGTCACCCACGCCGTACAACTGTCCATCCTGGACCCGGTAGTCGATGCCCACGAGACCGGTGTCGCCTTGCAGTCCGCTGATCCTGCCGATGTTGCGGCCACGGTCCGGGTCGTCCACCCGGAAGCTGACCAGCCGCTGATCCACCGTCAAGCCCACGGCCGACAGCCGCGCGTCGTAGCCACGGTCGAAACTGACCAGGTCGGGGGACGAGCCGCTGGGTTGCGACCTGACCACGAACAAGGTGATGGCCGCCGCGGCCACTACGACGAATGCGGCTGTGCCGCCGATAATCCAACGCTTCATGTCCTCCGATTCGTCGCTGGAGCGATTCCGGTTTGCCGTCGGTCTATGCTGAGCCGGGCGTACCACCTTTCTATGGATCGTGCGAGGTCACGGTGCGGTTCACGGTGCTGGGAACGGTGGCGATCGTCGAGGGGGACGAGCACCACTCGGTAGCCCGGGCGCAGACCCGTGGCGTGCTCGCCCTGCTCGTGCTCAACGCCGGCCGTGTGCTGTCCCAGTCGTCGGTCATCGAGGCGCTGTGGGGCGGGGCCGCTCCATCCACCGCGCGGAACCAGATACAGACGTCGGTGCACGCGATCCGCCGCAAGCTCGCCGACCTGAACGCGGCCGAGACCGTGCTCGGTGGCGCGGCCGGCTACCGGCTCGTGGCCGAACCCGACCAGATCGACGCGTCGGTCTTCGAGGACCTCGTGCGATTGGCCCGCGACGTCGCGACGAACGAACCCGAGGAAGCGGTCCGGTTGCTGCGCCAGGCCTTGGCGATGTGGCATGGCGAACCGCTGGCCGGCGCCGCCGGAGCCTTCGTACCGGCCGCCCGGGCCCGCCTGGTCGACCGGCAACTGGCGGCCGTGGAGGCACTCGCCGACACCGAACTGCGGCTGGGCCGGCACGCGGAGCTGGTCGACGAGTTGGCGTCCCTTGTGGACACTCACCCGATGCGGGAGACGCTGCGGGCGCGGCTGATGACCGCGCTGTACCGCACCGGTCGCCAACTCGAGGCGCTCGACACCTATCGCGCGTACCGGGGACTGCTCGCCGACCAGGCCGGGCTCGACCCGGGCGCGGCGCTGGCCGAGCTGGCGGTGGCGATCCTCCGACACGACGCACGGCTGGCGGACGGGCCGGTGGTGGCGTCGGTCGAACCGCCGGTCAGCCGCCTGACGCCGGCCCAGTTGCCCGCGGACGTACCGGACTTCACCGGCCGGGAACCGCACCTGCGGCGGCTCGACGGCTTCGTACCGATCAGCGCCGGAGACCCGCCCGCGGTCGTGGCGATCGCCGGTGCTGCCGGGGTGGGCAAGACGGCTCTGGCCGTCCACTGGGCGCACCGGGTGAGCGACCGGTTCCCGGACGGCCAGCTCTACGTCAACCTCGCCGGCTACGCCCCGGGACCGCCGGTACCGCCGGTGGCCGCGCTGGCCCGGTTCCTGCGCGCGCTCGGCGTGCCGGACGAACTGATCCCGGTGGACGTCGAGGAGGCCGCCGCGACGTTCCGCAGCGCACTGGCCGGCCGCCGGATGCTGCTGCTGCTCGACAACGCGCGCGGCGCCGACCAGGTGCGGCCCTTGCTGCCCGGCAGCCCCGGTTGCCTGGCCGTGGTCACCAGTCGGGACGACCTCGTCGGCCTCGCGGCGCGGGAGGGTGCCCGGCGGCTCGACCTCGACGTGCTGTCGCCGGACGAGGCCAGTTCTCTGCTGGGCCGCCTGCTCGGTGCGGACCGCGTCGCCACCGAGCCGGCCGCCGCCGGGGAACTGGCGCGGCTGTGCGGCTACCTGCCACTCGCGCTGCGTATCGCCGCGGCCAACCTGAGCAGCCAGGCGGGGCAGACCATCGCGGCGTACACGGCCAAGCTGCGTACCGGTGACCGGCTCGGCGCGTTGGCGGTACCGGGTGACGACACAGTCGCCGTCCGCGCCGCCTTCGAACTGTCCTATGTGGACCTTCTGGCGCCGGTACGGCGGATGTTCCGGTTGCTGGGCATCGCGCCCGGTGTCGACTGCACCGCGGAGACCGCGGCGGCGCTCGGCGGGCTGCCGGTAGCCGAGTCGGCACGGCTGCTGCGGACGCTCGCCGATGCCCACCTGATCGACGAGTCGGCGCCGGGGCGGTACCAGTTCCACGACCTGTTGCGCCTCTACGCCGCCGATCGCGCGCTCGCCGAGGAGGACGCCGCCGAGCGGGACGCGGCCATCGACCGGCTCTACGCGTACTACGTGTCCACAGTGGACGCGACGGCCCGGGTGCTCTACCCGCACGTGATCCGGCTGCCGAGCGCGGTCGAGCACCCGGTGCCCGGGTTCGAGGATCACACCAAGGCGTCGGAGTGGCTGGACGGCGAGCGGCCGAACCTGGTGGCGGCCGTGGCGTACGCCGCCGAGCACGGGCCGCCGGAGCGGGCGTGGCTGCTCGCGGACGGGCTGCGCGGCTACTTCCAGCTGTGCATGCGTACCGTGGATTGGCTCGCCGTCGCCCAGACGGGCCTGGCGGCGGCCGACGCGGCGGGTGACCGGCGCGCGCAGGCCGCCGCGCACCTGAGCCTGGCCGCCCTGCACTGGCGGCAGGGCCGGCACGACAAGTCGATCGACCACCACGGTCGCGCGCTGACGCAGGCCCAGCGATCCGGCTGGGCGGACGGGGAAGCGGCCGCGCTCGGCAACCTCGGCGCGGTCTACAACATGACCGGTCGCCTTGCCGAGGCGGCCGACCACTACGCCGAAGCGCTCGCACTCAACCGGCGGCTCGGTGCGCTGGGCGGGCAGGCCGTCAACCTCGGCAACCTCGGCGGCGTCTACTCCGAACTCGGCCGGCTGGCCGAGGCGGCGGACCACCACGGCCAGTCGCTCGCGCTCTACCGGAAGATCGGCTCGCGCAGCGGGGAGGCGTTGGCGCTGAGCAACCTCGCCGAGACGTTGCACGGCCTCGGGCGGCTGGTCGAAGCGGAACGGCACCTCGTCGAGAGCCTGACGCTGCGCCGCGAGGTCGGCGACCGCGGCGGGGAGGCCGACACGCTGACTATGCTCGCCGTGGTCCAACGCGACTCCGGCCGGCCCGCCGAATCGCGACAGCTCGCCGAGGCGGCGCTGGCCCTGGCCCGGGAGATCGGCCACCAGCGGCTGGCCGCCAACGCGCTGAACACGCTGGGCACCATCCACCTCCGGCTGGGCGACGGGCGGCGCGCGGTGGACCTGCACGGCGCGGCACTGCGCGAGATTGGCGACACGACCGGGCGGTACGCCGATGTCGAGGCCCACCTCGGGATCGCCCGCGCGGAGCACCTGCTCGGCGACCCGGACGCGGCCGGCCGTACCGCCCTGCGGGCACTGGGGCTCGCGCGAACCGCCGGCTACCGGGTGCTCGAGGGGCAAGCGCTGACCACGCTCGCCGAGGTGAGCCTCGACTCGGGCAGCCTCGACCGGGCGGCCACGCTCGGCGAGGAGGCGCTCGCGTCGCACCGCGACACCGGACACCTGATGGGCGCGGCGCAGGCACACGCCGTGCTGGGCCGGGTACGCCGGCAGGCAGGCCTGCTCACGGCCGCCCGGGCGCATTGGCGGGAGGCGGTGCGGCTGTACGAGGAGATCGGTACGACGGACGCCGACGACGTGCGCACTTTGTTGGGTTGATAACGCGTACGGTTGGGATCGATGCGCTTTCAGGTGCTCGGCCCGCTCCGGGTGTGGGACGGGTCAATGTGGTCGATGATCGGTGCCAGCCAACAGCGGCTGGTGCTGGCCGTCTTGCTGACCGAGGCCGGCCGGGTGGTGTCGACGGATCGGCTGATCGACGAGATCTGGGGTGACCAGCCACCTCGAGCGGCCACGACGACGGTGCAGCGGTACGTCATGCGGCTGCGCCGGCTGCTCGGCAGCGGCCCGGTGCCGGCGATCCTGACCCGGGACCGCGGCTACGAGCTGGTGATCGACGACGGTGACCTGGACGCCGCGGTCTTCGAGCGACTGGTGGACGCGGGCCGGCGCAACCTCGCCGCAGGGGAGCTGGAGACCGCGGTAACCCAACTGGCCGAGGGACTGGCGCTGTGGCGGGGAGCCGTGCTGGCCGACGTACCGGCGGCGCCGACCGTCGTCGCGCAGGCCACCCGGCTGGACGAGGTGCGGCTCGGCGCGCTGGAGGACCGGCTGGGTGCACAGCTCGACCTCGGCCGGCACGCCGAGATCGTGGACGAGCTGCGCCGGCTGGTCGACGAGCACCCGCTGCGCGAGCGGCTGCGGGCCCAGCACATGCTCGCGCTGTACCGCTGCGGCCGGCGGGCCGAAGCGCTGGACGCGTACCAGCGGGCGCGCCGGGTTCTCGTCGACGAGCTGGGTCTGGAGCCGGGTCCCGAGCTGGCCTCGCTGGAACAGGCGATCCTGGCGGGCACCGACGTCGCGCCGACCCGCCCACCGGAGGCCGCGGCAGGAGGCCGGGTCGCACCGGCCCAACTACCGCCGACCGTCGCCGGCTTCACCGGAAGGGCGGCCGCGCTCAAACAACTCGACGCGCTGCTGGACCGCGGGGGCGACGCGCACCAGGTGCTGGTGGTCTCGACGATCGCCGGTACCGCCGGAGTGGGCAAGACCGCGCTGGCCGTGCACTGGGCACACCAGGTCGCGGACCGGTTCCCCGACGGGCAGCTGCACGTCAACCTGCGCGGATACGCCGCCGGGCCGCCGCTGCGGCCGATCGACGCGCTGGCCCGGTTCCTGCTCGCGTTGGGGGTACCGGCCGAGCAGGTACCCACCGGCGTGGAGGAGGCGGCCGGGCTGTACCGCAGCCTGCTGGCCGGCAAGCGGATGCTGGTGGTGCTCGACAACGCACACCAGCCGGACCAGGTACGGCCGCTGCTGCCGGGCAGCTCGGGATGCCTGGTGCTGGTGACCAGCCGCGACCAGCTGGGCGGGCTGGTGGCCCGGGACGGCGCGGTCCGGGTCAACCTCGACGTGCTCACCCCCACCGAGGCGCAGGCCCTGCTGGCCAGGCTCGTCGGCGCCGACCGGGCCGGCGCGGAGCCGGGTGCGGTCGCCGAGCTGGCGCGGCTGTGCGGGCACCTGCCGCTGGCGCTGCGGATCGCCGCGGCCAACCTGATGGCCGAACCGCCGCGGGCGATCGCCGACTACGCCGCGGCCCTGATCGCCGGCGACCGGCTCGGTGCGCTGCAGGTGGCCGGGGACTGGCAGGCCGGAGTACGGGCCGCCTTCGACCTGTCGTACGCCACCCTGCCCGGCGACGCCCAGCGGGTGTTCCGGTTGCTGGGCCTGGTACCCGGTCCCGACGTCACCGCCGAGGCGGCGGCCGCCCTGGCCGGTATCCCGGTCGACCGGTCGGTGCGGCTGATGCGGTACCTCGCCGACGCTCACCTGCTCGACCAGCGGATACCGGGCCGGTACTCCCTACACGACCTGGTGCGCCTCTACGCCGCCGAGCAGACCGAGGCGGACGACCCTGAGCCCGAGCGGCTGGCCGCGCTGGACCGGCTGTACGAGTACTACCTGCGTGCCCTGGACGCGGCGGGCGACCGGCTCTACCCACACATCCTGCGGCTGCCCCGTTGCTCGCCCGCCGGCCCGGGTGGGCCGGAGTTCGCCGACCACACCGAGGCGTTGACCTGGCTGGAGGCGGAACGGCCGAACCTGGTCGCCGCGGTCACCCATGCCGCTGCGCACGGGCCGCACCGGGCCGCCTGGCGGCTGGCCGACGCGCTGCGCGGCTTCCTCTACGTGCGCATGCACACCGTCGACTGGCTGACCGTCGCGGAAGCCGGGCTGGCCGCCGCCGAGGCCGACGGTGACCTGTACGCCCAGGCCGCCGCCCAGCTCAGCAACGCCGGGCTGCACTGGATCACGGCCCGGTTCGGGGTGGCGATCGCTCGCTACACCGCCGCCCTGGAGCTGAGCCGGCAGGCCGGCTGGATCGAGGGGGAAGCCGCCACGCTCGGCAACCTCGGAGTGCTGTACTGGCGCCGTGGCCAGCTGCGCCGGGCCGCCGATCACTTCGTGCTGGCGCAGGCGATCGACGAGCGGCTCGGTCGGCCGGCCAGTCTCGCGGTCAACCTCGGCAACCTGGCGCTGGTCCGGGCCGCTCTGGGTCGACTCGAGGAGGCGGCCGAGCTGCACAGCCGGTCGCGGTACCTGCACCAGCGAAGCGGTTCGCGGGGTGGTGAGGCGAGCGCGCTGGGCAGCCTCGGCGAGACGTACCACGATCTCGGTCGGTTCCCCGAGGCCGTGGACATGCTGATGCTGGCGCTGGCGCTGCACCGCGAGGTCGGCGACCAGAACGGAGAAGCCGAGGCCATCCGCTTCCTGGCGGTCATCCGGCGCGATACCGGCCGCCGGGCCGAGGCGCAGGAACTGTCCCGTGCCGCCCTGGCCCTGGCCGAGGAGACCGGCGACCGCCGGAGCGTGGCCGAGGCGCTGGTCGCACAGGCGAGCGTGTACGGGCACATCGGCGACCACGAGCAGGCTCTGCGGGGCAACCGACGCGCGCTGGAGCTGGCTCGGCACGACGGGTACCGGTACACCGAGGCCGAAGCGCTCACCGGACTCGGTACCTCCCTGCGGCTCACCGGCCGCCTCGGCCTCGCCGGGATGTACCTGCGGCAGGCGCTCGCGGTCGCCGGCCGGGCCGGGTTCCGGATGCTCGAGGGCAATGCCCGTACCGAGCTGGCCGCACTCCACCTCGACCGGGGCCAGCCGGCGCAGGCGCTCCGGCTCTGCGGGTGGGCCATCGCGGTACACCGGGAGACCGGTCACCGCCTGGCGCTGGCCCGTACCCACCTCGTTGCCGCGCACGCGCTGCGCGCCTTACACCGGCACCGCGAGGCGCGCGCCCACAGACAACGAGCGCTGACTATCTTCGCCGAAACCGGTGCTCCACCAGGGGAGCATGCCCGCGTCACGTCGCCCGTTGATCTCAACCGAGAGGAGCCGACTAGACGCGCTTTGTGACGGGCGCGATCCTTGGGGGACAACTCTGGGGAGGGCACGTGGCAGCGACGCCGCCGGATGGATCGACCCGTACACCCAACTTCGACCTGCTGCGCTCGATATTCGCGGTGATCGGGGTCATGGCGTTGATCCTCGGCTACGTCGGCCTGGCCCAGTTGGGTACCAGCCAGCGTCAAGTGGACCTCATCTACTCCGCCCTGCAGTTGTTCGTGCTCGAGTTCGCGGCGGCCGATCATCCGGGCCCGTACCCGATGGCCCTGGAGATCGCCCGCTTCGCGGCGCCGGTAGTGACGATCTATGCGTTCGTGGAGGCGGGCCGGCTGATCTTCGCAGCCGAGGTGCGCAAGTTCCGGGTGTGGAGCGCGCGCGGACACGTGATCGTGTGCGGTGACACGATGATGGCGACCACGCTGGCGAGGCGGGTACGCAGCGAGGGGCACCGCGTCGTGGCCGTACGGATCACCGACGGGCCCGGTGCGCCGGGAGTGCTGCGGGTCGTCGGCGACGCCCGCGACCCGGACGTGTTGCGGGGAGCCGGGATCGGGCGGGCGACCGCGCTGTACGCGTGCACCGACGACAGCGCCACGAACACCGCGATCGCGCTCGCCGCACGCCGGTTCGCGCGCGCGTCGAGCCGCTCGCTCGCGGCCTACGCCCAGGTCGCCGACCCCGACGTGTGCCTGGCATTGCAGGCGCGCTACCTCGGCCTGCCGCAGCCAACGGGTCTACGGCTGGACTTCTTCAACTCCGACGACCTCGCGGCGCGCAAGCTGTTCGCCGAGGAACCCGTGCACGCGATCAACCGCCGGCCACCCCTCGTGCTCGTCGTCGGCGCGACAGCCTTCGGCCGGGCGGTCGTTGTGGAGGTGGCCCGGCGCTGGCGCGCCATCGAGCCCGAGTCGACCGCGCGCCTGCACCTGGCACTGGTCGACGACGACGCCACCCGGATCATCGATCAGCTGACTCACCGGTACCCGTTCCTCACCCAGGTCTGCCACCTCACACCGCACGAGGACGACGTGTCGACGCTGCGCGGCGGCCGTGGGTTCGACCGGGTCTTCATCTGCTACGACGACGAGGTACGGGCGCTGAAGACCGCCCTGACCGCGGAGTGGCTGTGGTCCGGCGGTCCGCGGTCGGTCGTCGTACGCCTGGATCGCCTGGCCGCCCTGCGCGAGGCGTTCGGCACCAGCGGCGACCAGCTGCTCGACGAGGTGTCCGGCACCCTGCGGCTGTTCGGCGTGGTCGAGGGGGCGAGCGATCCGGATCTGATCGGCGACGACCTGGTGGAGCGGCTGGCCCGGGTCATTCACGACAGCTACGAGCGGTCGCGGCGGCGGCGCGACCCCGCCGGCGCGAAACACGTGGCGTGGGAGGACCTGCCGGAGACCCTGCGCCGGGCGAACCGCGCCCAGGCCGAGGACATCGGCCGTAAGCTGCGGGCGGTGGGCTGCATGCTGTCCCCGCGGGTTGGGCCGGGGATCGAGTACGCCCTGGCGGACGGCGAGGTCGACCAGCTCGCGGTGATGGAGCACGACCGGTGGCGCGAGGAGCGGGTCGACGCGGGTTGGCGGTACGCCGAGCGCCGCGACGACGCCCGCCAGCTACACCCGAGCCTGCGGGACTGGTCGGAGCTGCCCGAGGACACCCGGCAGAAGAACTACGACGCGATCCGGGAGCTGCCGGCGATCCTCGCCGACGCGGGCTTCCGCATCGTCCGGACCTAGGGGGTGTCCCGTGGCTCGCATCGGCGTCACCGGTCATGTATCCCTCAGCGCGGACAGCGTCGAGCCCGTCTACCGACTGTTGCTGCGGGCACTGCGCCGGCATGCCGGGCCGGATCTGCACGGCGTCACCTGTCTCGCCCGCGGCGCCGACCGGGTATTCGCCCGGGCCGTCCTCGCGCTGGGCGGAACGTTCGAGGTGGTCCTGCCGGCGCTCGACTACCGCGAACGGGTGGTGCCACCGACCGAGCGCGGCGAGTTCGACGACCTGCTCGACCAGGCGTCGCAGGTGTCGTGCATGCGGTTCGCGCAGTCGAGCCGGGACGCGTACGTGGCGGCCAGCGAGGAGCTGCTGCGCCGCAGTGACTTGCTGCTCGCCGTCTGGGACGGTCAACCATCCCGGCGGCGGGGCGACACCGCCGACGTCGTGCGCACCGCCCGGCGGTGGCGGCTACCGGTGTCGGTACTGTGGCCGCGCGGCGCCCAACGCGAACGACCCGTGCGCGCCCGGGTCTAGCTCGCGCCGGCGGAGGCCGGCGCCAGACCTCTAGCGGGCGGGAACCGTCAGGTCGCGGCCGACGCGGATGGCGTCGGTCAGGTGCTCGTCGGCGCCGACGTGACCACCCGGCCACACCACCGCGCGGGTGACCCGTCCGTCCACTGTGGCTCCGTTTCCCACAACGGCCCGGTGGAGGTGGCCGCTGACTTTCGCGTCCGGCGCCACCAGGTTGCCGTCCCCGGCCGCGTGCAGGTTCGCGGCCAGGTAGTCGGACGGGGTGCCGGTGTCCACATAGGTCCCCGGATACCCCACGACCGCCAACCGGCCGGCCCGCTCCGCCGGTCGCCATACCTCGTGCACGAGCTCCGCCGGCTCCGGTCGCAGTCGCTCCACATAGGACCACGGCAGCAGCGAGAACCCGGCGAACCGGTGGCCGCCGAACCGGTACGGGTCGTCCGGGTGGGTCGGTACGCCGAGGAGGCGGATCCCTGTGCCATCCCAGCCGGCCAGCAGCGGTGCGATGCCGGCGCCGCCCAGGTACGCGTCCGCGTTGCCGACGAGCACCGCCCGGCCGTCGATCCAGTCCCGCAGTTTGCCCACGCCACCGGCCGTCCCCAGTGGACGGTCGGGCTCGACGGACACGTGCGCCCGGCCGGCGACGTGGGCCACCACCTGGTCGGCGAGCCAACAGGCGTTGACGGCTACCGTGGCCGGCCCGGTGAGCCCCAGGGCGCCGATCCGCTCCAGAGCCAGATCAAGCAGCGGTACGTTGCCGACCGGGCACAGCGCCTTGGGGCATACCTCGGTCAGCGGGCGCAGCCGCAGCCCCTCGCCGGCGGCCAGGACCACCGCGCAAAGCTCACCGCTCATCCGGACCGATTCCGTAGTGCGACAGCAGGTGCCTGGTTTGCCGGGTCAGCCGGGGGAGGGCGTCCAGCGGGTGCCAGGCGGCCTCGTACACCTCGGCGCCGTCGGGGACCAGCCGCACCTCGTCGGCTGGTACGGCGGCCGTGAAGACCATGTCCACCCAGCCCCCCTTGTGGTGCACGATCGCGTTCGGTGTCGCCGGGGTGAGGTCGTCCTCGGCGAGCCGGATGCCGGTCTCCTCGTACAGTTCGCGGGCCGCGCCGGCCACCGGTGACTCGCGCCGGGCCAGCAGGCCCCCGGGGAGGGACCAACCCGGCCCGGGCGGCTGGCGGAGCAGCAGCAGCCGGCCCGGCGACTCGGCGGCGGAGTCCCGGACGAGGGTGACCGCCCCGACGGTGTAGGTCGGCGCGCCCAGCCGCACCAGGCGCTGGCGGAACCGCTGGGGCAGCCGGTAGAAGGCGGCGTAGGCCAGGGCCCGCAGGCGGCGTCGCGCAGTCATCCCGCCAAGGCTAGATGTTCGTCAGAATGCGGTTGTGGACGTCCCCGGTGGGTCGGTGCGCGGCAGGGTCGACGAGGACCTGCCCGCGCTCGTGGCCGGGCTCGAGCTGGTCGCCGCGGCAGACCGGTACCCGACCCGCTGGCCGGACGACCCCGCGACCTGGCTGCGGGCAAAGGGTCCGCTCGCCGCGTGGGCCGCCGAGTATGCCGGTACCGTCGTCGGTCAGGTGGTGCTCGCCCGCCCGCGCGACGAGATGCCGGTACGCCTGTGGTGCGCGGCTACCGGCCGGGAGCCGGATGGGTGCGCGGTGATCAAGCGGCTGTTCGTCGTACCGTCGGCGCGTGGCCACGGGCTGGGCCGTGCGCTCCTGGCCGCCGCGACCGAGGAGGCGGCCGTCCGGTCATTGCACCCGGTACTCGACGTCGTCGACGAAAACCGTTCGGCCGTACGCCTCTACGAGCGGCTGGGCTGGGTGCGACTGGGCAGTTATGTCGACAGATTCTTCGCCGATGGCCCAGTGGAACGGCTCCATTGTTTCGCCGGTCCATCCGTAAATACATAACAAGATGTCGATGTGTTAATACACATGAATCTTGTAATAGGCCGGTCGCTCGTGGTAACTTACGGCGGGTCGACGAGGGTACGAGGACGCTTCGGCGGCCGTTTGTTTCGCCGAGCGAAAAGACTGCCCCCGTGACGAATGCGCTCTCGTACGCGCGGCGGTGCCTGCGCAAGGTCCGAGAGTGGTCCGCGCGCTATCTTCCCGCCGAGATCGTCGGCACGATATCCGCGGTCACCTGCGCATTCATCGTTTTCAACAGCACCGGTGAACGCGGGGCCGCGGCGATAGCCGGCACCCTCGGGGAGAACGTCGGCTTCTACGGGGTAATGATCGGTACCGAATGGTGGCGGCAACGGCGCGCCGGCCGGATCGGGTTGCTGTCGACCGGATGGCACACGATGCGGGTGATGGTCGCCGAGTTCGGGCCGGCCGAGGCGCTCGACTCGCTGCTGTTGCGCCCGCTGAGCATGTACTCCGGTCCGTTCGTGACGGGAGAGATCGCGAGCGGCTCGCTGCTCGGCAAGCTCCTGGCCGACGCCATCTTCTACCTGCTCGCCATCACCAGCTACGAGTTCGCCCGACATCGCGCCCGCTCGAGGGGAGGACCCGTTGGAGCCACCGGAGGGTACGCCGGCGCTGCTCATGGATCTGGACATGGTAGCGGCAGCCCATCGGGCAATGGTCGCGGCGTTACCTGGAGTCGGCCTGCACTACGCCATGAAGTGCAACCCGTTCCGGCCGGTGCTGACACTGTTGAACTCTCTCGGATGCCGGTTCGAGGTCGCGTCCACTACCGAGCTCGCTGAGCTGCTGGCGATCGGCGTCGACGCGGGCGAGGTGCTGTTCAGCAACCCGGTCAAGCCGGTGAGCCACATCGAGCGGGCGTACCGGGCCGGCGTGCGCACGTTCAGCTTCGACTCCGCCGAGGAGCTGGCGAAGCTGGCCGGTGCGGCGCCGGCGTCGGCGGTCGTGGTACGGCTCGCGGCTCACGGGATCGACAGCGATGTGCCGAGCGAGGGCAAGTTCGGCGTCGATGCCGGTACCGCCGCGACGTTGCTCGCCGCGGCTTCCGACTTGGGGCTGCGCCCGTACGGGGTCGCGTTCCACGTGGGGTCGCAGATGATGTGGCCGCAGGCGTGGCGGGCGCCGCTGCACGCGGTCGGCGAGATCATGGGCAAACTCGCGGCCGACAACATCCACCTGGACCTGGTCAACGTGGGCGGCGGGTTTCCGGTGCGGTACAGCGTCGTGCCGCCGCCGCTGTCCGAGTACGGGCGGGTCATCGCCGCCGGGCTGGCGGATCTGCCGTACCCGGTACGGGCCGTCGCCGAGCCCGGTCGCGCCCTGGTCGCGGAGGCCGGCACGTTGGTGAGCACCGTCATCGGTACCGCGACTCGCTTCGGGAAGCGCTGGATCCATCTGGACGTCGGCGCGTTCAACGGGTTGATGGAGAGCCTCGAGACCGGCAATCAGCTGCGGTTCCCCGTAGCGGACTCGGTCGCCGCGCCCGTTCGCGAGCTGTGCAACCTGACCGGACCCACGTGCGACAGCCAGGACACGATCGTGTTCGACGTCGAGCTGTCGGCCGGCCTGGCCGCGGGGGACCTCGTGTACATCGGGTGCGCCGGGGCGTACACGACGGTCTACGCGTCGAACTTCAACGGGTTCGAGCCGCCGTCGATCCGGTGCGTGTCGAGTTGCTGACTCGCCGCTCTTCCCTCGCTCGGGAAGGACCGGTTAATATCAACCGGCGTCGCTTCCGGCCGATTCTCTCGGGGACCGTGAAGCGATTATTGCGCGGTGCGCAAAGGCAATTGCCGCGTTGCCGTATCCATCGATCAAGATCATTGTTTCGGGCATGTTTCCGATGAGGGGCGGGGCAGTGACCGCGACCGGCACCCGGGCCAGCAGTACCGACCGCGACGCAAGCATCCTCGCTTCCCCGGCATATCGCATTGTCACCTGGGCGATTGCCGGACTCGGTGTCACATATGCGTTGACCACAGTCATTCCGTTCGAGGAGCGGCCGCAGTTTCTCGATACCTGGTTCTACTCCATCGTGCTGGTGCTCACCTGCTTGCTGGCCTTGGCGCGGCCGATCCTGATCAGACGGAACCGGCAGGCGTGGGTCTGCATCGCGCTGGCCATCACCTCGTGGTCCGTCGGCGACATCTACTGGTCGGCGGCCTTCTCCTCGATCGATTCGAGCGAGATCCCGGTACCGTCGCTGGCGGACGTGTTCTACGTCGGCATGTACCCGCTGGCGTACGCCGGCTTCATCCTGCTGGCCCGGGCCACCGTGAGACGGCTGCCGCCCTCGGTCTGGCTCGATGGCGTGGTGACGTCGTTCGCGGCGGGCGCGGTGTTCTCCGCCTACACCCTCAACGACATCCTGTCCTCCACCGAGGGCGTGCCGTTCGCCGAGGCGATGACCAACCTGTCGTACCCGATCGGCGACCTGGTCCTGATGGTCGTGACGGTGGCCGCGCTCGCGATGGTGCGGTGGCGGCCGGACCCGGTCTGGTGGCTGCTGGGCCTGGGCGCCGGGTCGTTCGCGGTCGCCGACACGGCGTACCTGTTCGGACTGGCCAACGACACGTACGTGGACGGCAGCTGGGTCGACGGCATGTGGATGCTCGGCCTGACGATGATGGCGCTGGCCGGGTCGGTGAACTGGCCGCGCAGGGCCGAGGAGATCCGCGGTTTCGCCGCGTTGCTCGTGCCGATCCTGTTCTCGCTGTCCGCGCTCGGTGTGCTCATCCTCGGTACGTTCGTGCCGGTCCACCCGGTCTCGATCTTCCTGGCGAGCGGCTGTCTCGTCGCGGCCGGCATCCGTACCGCGATGACCTTCGAACAGACGCTGGAGCTGGCCCGCAGCCGGCTCGAGGCCCGTACCGACGAGTTGAGCGGGTTGGGTAACCGCCGGCTGCTGGACGACCAGTTGCCCGAGATGATGGCGAGCCTGCCCGGCGGGGCGCAGCTCGTGCTGACGATCGTGAGCATCGACCACCTGCCCGAGATCAACAGCATTCTCGGGTACACCGCCGGCGACGCGATCGTCAACACGGTGGGCCAGCGGCTGCGGGACAATCTGCCGGAAGACGCCGTCTCGGCGCGCCTCGGGGGCGCGGAGATGGCGGTGCTGCGCGTGGTGCGCGGGGCCGACGCGGCCACGGTGGACCGCCAGGCCCGCGAGCTGCTGACGACCCTGGGCGCCCCGGTACCGGCCGGTCAGGTACCGGTGCACATCGAGCTGAGCGTGGGCGTCGCGGCGGCACCGGTGCACGCCACGCACCCGGTGGATCTGATCCGGTGCGCGGCGGACGCCCTGCGCAACGCCAAGGCGAACAAGTCCGAGGTGGAGATCTACGACCCGACCCTGGACATCGGCAACGAGTTCGGCTCGCGGCTGTACCCCGACCTGTTGCGCGCGCTCGGCGACGGCGAGTTCGTCACGTACTACCAACCCAAGGTCGAGCTGTTGACCGGCCGGCCGGTGGCGATGGAAGGCATCCTCCACTGGCACCACCCGACGCGCGGCGTGATCGACGGCAGCGCCGTGCAGCCACTTGCCCTACGGGTCGGGCTGACCCGGCAGATGACCCGGAACCTGCTGGAGGCCGCGCTACGCAGCTGTGCTGCGTGGCGCGGCCAGGGGGTCGCGCTGGGGGTCGCCGCGGACCTCACGGCCGCCGACGTCCTCGACGTGATGCTGCCGTACGACCTGGCCAAACTGATCAACGCGTTGCAGATCCCGCCGTCCGTGGTGACCCTCGAGATCGCCGAGGAGGTACTGCTGATCGACCCCCGCCGGACGGCCGTGGCGCTGGGCCAGTTCCGGCACTTCGGGGTACGGCTCGCGTTGGACCACTATGGACGGTCGGCTCCGTCGCTGGCCCGGCTGCGGACGATGCCCGTCGACGAGTTGAAGCTGGACCCCTCGTTCGTCACCCCGATGCTGAACAGCCCGCAGGACGCGGCAGTCGTACGGTCCACTGTGGAGCTTGCCCGGTCGCTGAACATCGCCACGTTCGTCGAAGGCGTCGACTCCCGCGAGCTGCTCGACGCGGTGACCGCGTGCGGCTGTGCCGGCGTACAGGGTGCGGTCGTCGGCGGCCCGATGACCGCCAACGCTCTGCGTGCCTGGCTCGCCCAGGCGACGGCGTCCACCCGGCCGGCGGATCAGGCCCCGCCCCGCCGCGACTGGCGCCGCAACCCGACCCTCCAGAGTCGATCATGAAGTTGACAGCCCGACACGCCGCCCACCCACCAACTAAGTTCATGATCAACGGGGTGGTCTTGGTGGGGTGGTCTGGGCGGGATCAGCCTTGGTCTACTGAGGCGATCAGGGCGTCTACCACTTCGTCTGCGGTGACGGTGTGGTCGGCGACTGCGACGAATAGGGCGTCCAGGTCGGGGTAGCCGAGGTGGATCGCCAGGCGCAACAACGGCAGATCGCTGGCGAGGCCCCGGTCGCGCGCGCGGAGCGCCAGGCCGATCGCGGCCCGGCCGAGGCGCACCTGCTCGGCCACATGCCGCGGGGGCTCGTTGTCGAGCTCGTGGTGTGAGATGTCCTGGTGGTGCTCGCTGAACCAGCGACTGATCTGCAGCTGGGCGTGCGGCGTCTTGACCGAGGTGAGCCATTCGCGTTCGGGGCCGAGGTCACCGGTCTGGTCGGTACGGTCGGACATGTCGGTCAGGATCTCGACGACGTCGCCGTCGGCGAGGGGTGACGAGAGCGGTACGAGCCGGCCGTTGACGGTCGCCGCCACGCAGTGGTCGCCCAGATAGGTGTCGAGTGCGTACGCGAGGTCGACCGGCGTCGCCCCTACCGGCAGCAGCATCGGCCGGCCGGCGTGGGTGAAGACGTGGACCTGGCTCGCGCTCAGGTCGGTGTGCAGCGCCTCCAGGAACCGGCCCGGGTCGGCCGCCTCGTGCTGCCAGCCCAGCAACCGGTGCAGCCAGGCCAGCTCGTCGGCGTCGGCCTCGTCGCCCAGATCGGGGAAGCGGTAGTTGGCGATGATGCCGTACTCCGCCCGGTGGTGCATCGCCTCGGTGCGGATGAGCACCTCGACGGACTTGTCGTCGGGGCCGATGACCGTGGTGTGCAGGGACCGGTAGAGGTTGTTCTTCGGGGACGCGATGAAGTCCTTGAAGCGGCCCGGTACCGGACGCCACGCGCCGTGCATGGCGCCGAGGGCGGCATAGCAGTCGGTATCTGGGCCGTCCACGATGATGACGATGCGCGGCAGCTCGTACGGCTCGCGGTGGCCGCCGGTGTCCTTCCAGATCGAGTGGTAGTGCCGGGGCCGCGGGGAGACGTCGGCGGTCACCTTGCTGCGGCGCAGAGCGCCCTTGGCCGCGGTCGTGACGCTCGCCAGGTACTCCGTCCACGATGGACGGTTCTGGATGTAGTCGGCGATCCCCTGGTAGGCCTCGGGTTCCAGGTGGTAGAGGACGCCGTCCTCCAGCTCGCGCTTGAGGGCCTGGACGCCGAGCCGGTCGCACAACGGGATCAGCACGTCTCGGGTGTTGCGGGCGATCCGTTGCCGCGAGGCAAGGGAACGGGCGGCCAGCGTACGCATGTTGTGCAGGCGGTCGGCCAGCTTGACGACGAGGACCCGGACATCCCGGCCGGCTGCGACGATCATCTTGCGGACGGTCTCCGCCTCCGCGTACTCGCCGTACGACACCCGCTCGAACTTCGTCACCCCGTCGACGAGCAACGCCACCTCGCCGCCGAAGTCGCGGTCCAGCTCGGCCAGGCCGTAGCTGGTGTCCTCGATCGTGTCGTGCAACAGGGCGGCTACCAGAGTGGTGGTGTCCATGCCGAGGGCCGCGAGGATGCGGGCGACCGCGACCGGGTGCGTGATGAACGGCTCGCCGCTCTTGCGCAGCTGCCCACGGTGCGCGTTCTCGGCGATCTCGTACGCCCGCCGCAGCGGTGTCGGGTCGGCGGACTGGTGCAGGGATCGGTGCTCGCGGATCAGGTCGGCGAGCGGGTCCGCGCCACCGTTGCGTCCCGTGCCGGCCAGCAGTGAGCGCAGCCGGTGGGTCAGGGCGGACAGGCCGGTGTCTATCGCGGGACGCTGGCCGCTGACAATCGTGCCGTCGGCGGCGACGGGATCCACGGGACACCCCCTCCCTCGCGAGGATGTACATAGCGTAAACAAACTTCGGGCGACAAAGTGGACCCCAAGCTCATCGTGACCGTTCGGCCGAGGGAGTAATCACCCACCGTTACGGCGCGAGTGCTCGGTCAGCTCGAGCAGATCGCGGTACCGTCCGGCGTTCGCAACCGGGGAGGACCAACCGTCCGACACCTGGACGAGCCGCGTCTCCGGCCGTTCGACCCAGGCGAGGATCCGCTCGCTCTCCGAGTTCGTCGCTGGTTCTATGAACGTCTCGGCGGTCGTGAGCAGGGTTTCGATGGTCGATCGCGGGTGCAGCCGGGGCGGTGACACCCCGGCCGCGACCAGCCGCCCGTGCCGCACGATCGCCAGCTCCCAGCCGCCGGCAGTGCTGGGGCGGGCCGCGACAAGTTCACCCAGCCGGGTGAACGCGGCCAGCCGCTGCATCCGGACCGCCGCACGCAGCAGAGCACCGAGACGGTTGCGGACGACCGCGGCGTCCTCGAACCGTTGCGCGCCGGCGAGCACGTCGATGCGGGCGAGCAGCCGGCGCACGACGATACCCGGATCCGCGGTCACCGCGTCCCGGACCGGAGCCGCGGCGCTGTGCTCGTACTCCTCGGTGGTTATCCGCAGCTCGCAGGGTGCCGCGCAGCGACCCAGCTCGGCCAGTGCGCAGGCCGGCGTGGGCGTGCGCGGCGAGAGTTTCGTCGTGCACTGTCGCAGCGGCACGGCGTCGTAGACGGCGGCGGCGGCCAGCTCGGCGGTGCGCCGGCCGGAGAACGGGCCTAGATACACCCCGCCGTCGGCGATGCGCTGCGACACGAGCGACAGTCGCGGGTACGGCTCGGCGGTGAGCTTGAGCCAGCTCACCCTGTTCGGATACTTCGAGCGGCGGTTGTACGGCGGCGCGTGCGCGGCAATCAGGCGCAGCTCGCGGACCTCCGCCTCGAGCGCATGTGCGCACTCGATCGCCTCCACCTGCTCGGCGGCCGACAGCATCTCCGAGATCCGCGCCCGCTTCTCCGCGGCGGTGAAGTACCCGCGGACCCGGGTGGCGATGTCGCCGGAGGTGCCGACGTAGAGCGGCCGGCCGTCGCGGGCACGGAAGATGTAGACCCCGGGGCAGTGCGGCAGACCCTCGGCGAGGTACCGCTTGCGGCGCTGTTCCGGGGTGATCGCCTTGGCGAACTCGAGCGCCTCGCCGACGGTGAGAATCTTGAAGCTGCCGAGCCGGCCGATCAGTGCGTGCAACAGGTCCACTGTGGCCAGTGCGTCGGCGAGCGCGCGGTGGCAGGGCTGGTGCGGCGTGCGAAAGTACGCCGCGAGCGTGGACAGCCTGCGGTTGGGCACCTCCTCGCGGATCAGGACCCGCCGGGCCAGCGCCGCCGTGTCCAGCACCTTGGGGTTGGGCCACGAATAGCCGTGCTTGGCGCAGGCGGCCTTGAGAAAGCTGACATCGTACGGCGCGTTGTGTGCCACCAGCACCGCACCGTGTGCGAACTCGAGGAAGGCCGGCAGCACGGAGTCGATCGAGGGCGCCGGCGCGACCATGGTCTCGGTGATCCCGGTCAGCACGGTGATGAACGGCGGGATGCGCTCACCCGGGTTGACCAGCGTCGCGAACTCGCCCAGAGGCTCACCGCCGCACACCTTGACCGCGCCGATCTCGGTGATCCCCCCGCCGTCCGGAGCACGGCCCGTGGTCTCCAGGTCGACCACGACGAACGTCGTCTCGCGCAGCGAGGGATCGGCGAGCGGAGTGTCGATCGTCAGTTGGAGGTACGGCTCACGCTCCGGCACGGAACGGACGGTAAGTCCAGGGTGTGACATTTCTGTACCGGCAGTACCCGGTTCCTGGGCTCTGATCACTAGCGCGCGAAATCGCCGTCGGTGCCACACTGGGGGGATGACAGCGCCGGACGATCTCGAAACGGGTCGAGAGCTCGAGCTCGAACCCGTGCTGCCCGAGGCTGTCCGGCAACGGGTGATCTCGCTCGCCGCCGACGCTTTGAACGGCCTGCCGCAGGATGAGGTACCCGTCGCGTTACGCCGGGTGGCGCGTTTCGCCCCGGCCAAACGGGCCCGGCTGGCCGGTGACCTGATCGCCACGCAGCTGGCCCTCGATCCGCTGTTCCGGCAGCGGGTCGCGTCCCGTGCGGTCACCGACGCGGGTGAGCTGGGCTCGGCCGTCACGGAGGGCACCGTGCCCGCTGCCGCCGACCCGGTCGAGGTCGCCGCGCTGGCGTACCTGGCCCGGGCCGCCGGCTGGCTCGACCAGGTCGAGGCGGCGATCGAGGCGGTGCGCGCGTCCGCGAGCAGCGCCGCGGTCGCCGACACGATCCGGGACGCGGAGCAGCGGGCGGCCCGCGCCGAGCACGATCGCGCGGTCGCCCGCGTCGAGGCCGACAAGTTGCGCGATGAGCTGTCCCGGCTCCGCGACGAGGCCGGCGGCCTGCGCGAGGAGGTCCGCACGCTCGCCCGCAGCCTGCGCGAAACCCAGGCTCGCGAACGCAAGCTCACCGACCAGCTCGCCACGGAGAAGGGCCGGGCCACCCGGGCCGCCGCCGACCACGACGCCGAGCTGCGCCGGATCCGCGCCAAGCTGGCCGAGGCGTCCGACGCCGTCGGCAGCGCGCGGCAGGCCGCCAAGGACGCCCGCGCCGTCGACGACGCCCGGCTCTGGCTGCTGCTCGAGACGATCGGCCAGGCCGCCGTGGGGCTACGCCGGGAGCTGGCGCTCGAGCCTGCCGACCGGATGCCCGCCGACTTCGTCGCGGACATCGCGGCCGATCGGCCCGAGGCGCTGACCACCAAGGCGCGCGCGCTCGACGCCGACGACCCCGCGCGGCTCGACCAGCTGCTGGCGCTACCGCGGGTCCATCTGCTGGTCGACGGGTACAACGTCACCAAGCGGGGGTACGGCGAACTGTCGCTCGAACAGCAGCGCAGCCGGCTCGTCAACGGCCTCGGCGGGGTGGCGGCCCAGACCGGTGCCGAGGTGACCGCCGTATTCGACGGCGCGGAACGGGTCCACGGCTTGCCGCCGGCGCCGCGCGGTGTCCGGGTGCTCTTCTCACGCAAGGGCGAGACGGCCGACGAGCTGATCCGCCGCCTGGTGCGCGCCGAACCCGCGGGCCGTCCGGTCGTCGTGATTTCGTCCGATCGCGAGGTAGCCGACGGCGTACGGCGCCACGGCGCCTACCCCCTAGGCTCCGACGCGCTCCTGCGCCGCCTCGCGCGTAGTTAACCCCTCCGTCGTCGTTTGCTGCCTGGTCGACGGGATGAGCAGGACGCTCATCAGCAGGCCCAGCAGGGCTTGCACGATCGGCGCGCCGGTGTAGACCTCGGGGATCGGCTCGACGTGGCCGTCGGGGTTGAAGATCGGCGGGCTGGTCAGGTACGCCGTCGCGATGAAGATGGTCCACGTCAACAGTGGGGCCGCGGCGGCGAAGACGCGATACCGGATGAGCCGCCGCGGGCTGGGGCGCAGCCAGCGGGCGAGCAGATCCACGCACATCCCCGAGACGATGAGGCCGATGATCAGTTCGCGGTTGTGGAAACCGGTGATCGCGGCGGACAGGATGCCCGCGGAGGCGTAGACGGCGGTCGCCGTGCCGAGCGGCAGCGTCCAGCGCCGGGCCAGCGTCAGCACCGGCAGCAGTAGGACGAGGTTCGTCACCGCCAGGTGCGAGACGAGGGTGGCGGTGAACCCTTGGTCCATAGTGGACAGAGCAATGACGACGTCCCCGCTGCCGTACGTCAACGCGTTGGCGTACTGGAGGAACAGCAGCACCACCGTGGTGGCCAGCGCGGTGGACAGGATCGACGGCAGCAGCCGGTTCGTCCGGTCCGCCCACGCCGAGCGCACCGGCGTGAGGAGGATCGCCACCATCGACGCGCCGAGGCCCAGGTGGGTCGGGCTGAACAGGATGTCGATGCTCTGCTCGATGCCGAAGATGAGGTGCCAGGTCATGTCGCCGACGGCGGATACGCCGAACACCACTACCGCCACGGCCGCGGTGCCGTACCCGACCGGGATGTCCCGGAACTGCCGCGCGAGTACCGGCCGGCGCACGGTCCAACCGATCCACGCCGCGGTAGCCGCGAAGCCGGTGTAGAACACGGCGTGCCACGGCGTGAAGAAGGTCTCCAGCTCCGGCACGTTGTTGTGCGCCCACGCGTCGAGCATCAGGCCGAGGGTCAGCCAGGTACCGAGCAGCGCGGTCACCAGGTTCGTGCGGTAACTGGCGGTGGGGCGCCGGACGACGACTTCGTGTGGACGTTCGGTCGTACTCACCATGTACGAACTCCTGGGGTGGACGGAAGGCGGCGCATGCTCGCCGAGGTGAGGAGGATCAACATAACCGCTACCACCGACAACGCGATGGCCTCGGCGATGCCCAGCGGCACGGTTGCCGAAGGCCAGCCGAACGACCGGAACAACGCGAAGTCCAGCAGGCTCGCGGCCCGCATGCCGAGCACGGCGACCGCGAGGATGGCGAGCGCGGGAGCCCACGTGTCGCTCGACCGGCCGAGCCTTCGGGCGGACAGATACACCACGGCGGCGGCCACCATCACGACGGAAAGCACCCCGTCCCAGTCCAGTGGTGGCAACGACGATCCGGCGGCCTGCAGCAGGATCACGTACCCGATCACGACCGCCATGGCGTACGGGAGAGCGAGCAGCCAGGGCCTTCGTGGTATCGGTGGGGCGTCGCGATGGAACACGACGAACATCGCCGCAACGAGGAGGATGGCCAGCAGGCGGTCGTACGACGAGGAGACGGTGAACACGTCGCCGGGCCAGCGCTCGATCCAGACCATGTATACCGTCGTCGCCGCGACCGCGATCGAGGTCAGCCACCGCGCCGCGGTCCACCGTCCGAAGACCAGCAACAGGTACGCCGGCAGCCACAGCAGCCCGCCGACGATCCGGAACGTCTCCCACGGTTGCCCGTACAGCAGCAGCCTGTACTCGTCGGGCATGGGCGGAGGTGGCAGGAACGGGATCACGCCCGCCAGCCACAACCCGGTCAGCAGGCCGACCGCGCTACTCGCCGCGTGCCAGAGCATCGCGGACAGGGCCGCCAGGCGGATGGCATGTCCCCAGAGGGTGGACCGCGGTGCCGCGCCCGCGCTGCCGACCCGCAGCTGTACCGCCAGCGCGACGACGCTGGCCACCTCCGACCAACTTGGCCGGCCGTAGTCCGCCGCATAGTCGGCGTCGTCGGGATCGGAGGTGTCCACGCTCGCCAGGTAGGTCGCGACCATGTCCTCCTCCCACACCTCGCGGTACCACGCCGGCAGCAGCCGCAGCACCCGCCGGTAGCGCTCTTCCAG
>Ga0114129_10002079_pt1 | contig 27545 bp, 26 predicted proteins | sample RhiMetdeltSRZDD1_FD_80071 | JGI IMG/M metagenome (GOLD analysis project Ga0114129, IMG submission 80071) | Populus rhizosphere microbial communities from Tennessee, USA - Rhizosphere MetaG P. deltoides SRZDD1 (version 2) (version 2) | ecosystem: Host-associated > Plants > Roots > Rhizosphere >... | reverse complement strand
CTCCTGCCGAGCCATGAACTTTCGCGCGCTCGCGGCGGCCCGCACTGCCTGAGTCACCCCCTGGTGCGGGACCCGCTTTGAGCGATCTCGCGTCGCGACTCGACTTCGCCGTGAGGGTCGCGCGGGAAGCAGGCGATCACACGCTCCGCTACTTCAGGCGTCCCGATCTCGAGATCGAATCCAAGGCAGATATCTCACCCGTCACCCGAGCCGATCGCGAAGCGGAAACGCTGCTCACCGAGCGCATTCGTTCCGCGTACCCCTTGGATGGCATCCTAGGTGAGGAGCTGGGAGAGAGTCCCTCCACGAACAGATATCGCTGGATACTCGACCCTATCGACGGCACGCGCTCCTTCGCCCGTGGCATCCCACTCTTCGGTACCCTCGTGGCGCTCGAATATCAAGGCGAAAACGTGCTCGGGGTGATCCACTTGCCTGCCTGTCGCGAAACCATCTACGCCGCCAAAGGCCAGGGTGCGTGGTGGCAGGTGGAGTATGCGGCTCCGATCACGGCGCGCGTGAGCTCGGTGAATGCGCTGGCCAAGGCCACGCTCCTCAGCACCGCTCCGGAAGGGTTTGCCAAGCCTGATGCCGTAAACGCGCTTCGGAAGCTTGAAAGCGAGTGCCGAGAACTCAGAACCTGGGGAGATTGTTACGGCTACGCACTGATCGCGACCGGACGGGCGGACATCATGATCGATCCCAGGATGGCGATCTGGGATGCCGCGGCGCTCTTGCCGATTCTTCAGGAAGCCGGAGGGCGGTTCACGGACTGGAAGGGACGGGAGCGCGCCGACGGAGGGAACGGCATTGCTACGAACGGAGTCTTCCACGACACCGTTGTCGAACGGTTCCGCTCTACCAGCGCTTCGTCTTGAGGTGTCCCCACGTCACCGGTTGCTGCGCGGTCGGATTACCGAACAGGTACAACACGGGGAGATACGCTTCCGCAAGCAGTACCGACATGTTGGATCGCCACATCTGAACGCGAACGTGATCGACGATGGCGGCTTCCGAGGTGAGCGTAAAGTAAGCCTGGCTTACCCCTGATCCTGCGGGCAAGATCACCGAGGGTCCAAACGCCGAACTGGGGGCGGCGGTGTACCCGGCATAGGGTTGAAAGAAAATCCGCACCCCCGGAGCGTCGTTGGTGCTGTAGCTGAACGCCACCTGGACGTTATCGCCAAACTTCATCACTGCTCCAGGCCCCGGATCGAAGCCGATGTCGAACACCGCTCCTTTCGCATTGAACGCATACGTGACCGGAAGAACGGATGAGAACAAGAGGGAATCCGGTTGGGTGTTTGACCACATCTCCAGACGGAGCTCGTCCACGTTCACGATACCTCCCAGAATGGTGAACGTGCAGGTTCCGCTTCCCGAGCCCGCGCCAGGAAAGACATCACTGTGAATGGAGTCTTCGGGGCTGGGCACTCCCGCGGAATAGGGGATGGCCACGATGCGTGAATTCTGATGCACCGTGATGTAGTCGAAGGACACCTCTACGGGAGTCCCCACGAGGAGGATAGAGGGGGAGGTGGGGCTCAAAGAGGTTACCGTGACTTGGGCGGCTCCCCACGCTCTCCCGGTAAGAACCAAGAAGGCGACCAAGGGCCAAGTCAACAAACGTGCGCGTTGCAGCATGAAGGTTCTCGCGGGGGGGACTCAAGAGCCGACGAAGAAGGAGTTATTTTACCAAAAAACGACTCGCTCCAGAGCGAGTTCCTTAAAAAGGAGGACCCGCTCGCTCTGGAGCGAGCTGGCAAGATACCCGTCGCGCCTAGGCAGCTTTTCTGGACTTATAGTCGAACTTCTGGCCACCAATGCTGGCTTCGTACATGAGGCCGCCCTTAGCCACGGTGAAGACCGCCATTCCGTTCTGGTATCCACCCGCCGTCCGGGCATGGTTTTCGTCGCCGCTTGCGCTGGCGCCGCTTCCGCCCGTCGTAGCCTGGGCAGAGGCACCGGCCGTAATGGCCACCGCGGTGGCTTGGGCGCCGAATTCGAACTTGCCGCTCGTGAACTTGTCGAACGCTTCCTTGTTTTGGAAGAAGATGATCTCGCTATAGACTTGACCACCGAGCTGAAATCCGATCGTGACCTGCGTCATCTTGGTATCGCCGAGATACGCCCCCCCGGCGTATACGCGACCCGCGCCATGCGCTCCGCCGATGCCTATTCCCCCCTTGCCGATCGAAGGGAATACGGCATAGCCGTAGCTATCTGCAAAATATTTTCCGCTTTCGCCCGCATCACGAAACGTCTGGATCGCGTCCTGATACTTTTGTGCGTGTTTGTCGGTGGTAGTACTTTTGTCCGTCGTGGCGCTCGGATTGCCGAGGGCGGGCGCAAGCGCCAGGACGATGAAGAGGATGGACAATCCGAGAACTCGTTTTCGCATTTAGACCTCCTGAATCCAGACCTAAGCATGAGTCATTTTTGAACATTCGAATAGGGCACCGGCGGTTCGGTTCTGAGTCTCCGCATCCTTCAACTCTGCTCTTCCATGATATACCCCGGCACGGGGCGTGGTTTTCCCCAGAAGATGGGCCCTCGGTGAGCCGACAACGTTTCTACGAGAGTTCCCCCATTCGGAACCGTAGGAATCCCTATGCTACTCTCAAATCATGTTCCTGATGCGAGTTGCGGCGGAATGAAACGCAGCGCCCTCTGGTTGCTTCTCACCTTATCTATTAGCGCCTGCAGCCGGGATTCCCGACCTCCGGACTTTGCCTTTCTCCTTGGGGCCGAGCCGGAGACGATCGATCCCACCCTGTCCGCGGGCCAGCCGGAAGGCCGGGTGGCCCGAACGCTGTTTGAAGGCTTGACCGCGAATGATCCGGTCGATCTTCATCCGATCCCCGGCATCGCCAAATCCTGGGACATCACTCCGGATGGTCTCGTTTACACGTTCCATTTGCGACCTTCGGTGTGGAGCGATGGCCATCCGGTCACGGCAAGCGACTTCGCCTACGCCTGGGAGCGGCTTCTCAATCCAAAGATGGCGGCCCGCTACGCCAACATGCTCTATCCGGTCGCGAACGCCGAGGCTTACAACAAGGGAACGCTCACCGATCCCTCACTGCTCGGGTTTCGGGCCGCCAACGACACCACTTTCGTGGTTACCCTCAAATCTCCGTGCGCTTATTTCCTGGATCTTTGCGCCTTTTACACCCTCCTTCCCGTACCCCGGACCACCATCGAGACCTACGGCGACGAATGGATCAAGCCGGAACATATCGTCACCAACGGGCCCTTTCTGCTCGGCGAGTGGATCCTGAATCGCCACATTCGGTTTCTCAAGAATCCCCGTTACTGGGATGCCGAACACGTGTACCTCAACGTGGCCGATGCCTACACGAGTGAGAACATCAACGCCAACTTCAACCTGTACATGACCGGCGTTCTGGATTGGCTCGATTCGGGGGGGGTGCCGCTCTTCGTGGTGCCCGACCTCCTTCGCCGTTCCGACTTTCATGTCGCGCCGTACTTCAACACGTATTTCTACAGGTTCAACGTCACCCGGCCCCCCTTCAACGACGCGCGGGTGCGAAAGGCGTTTTTTCTGGCCATGGATGCGAGCGCGATCACGCAATACGTGCTCCGGGCGGGACAGCAGCCCGCCCACAGCCTCATTCCCCCCGGGATTCCCGGTTACACCGAGGTCCAGCTTCCCAAACGCAACATCGAGGAAGCGCGAACGCTTCTCGCCGAAGCGGGGTATCCGAATGGGCAAGGATTCCCCAAGGTCGAAGTCCTCTTCAACACCTCGGAAGCGCACAAACAAATCGCCGAAGTGCTTCAAAGCCAATGGAAGGAAGCCTTGGGAGTGAAGGTCGACCTGGTGAACCAGGAGTGGAAGGTCTTCCTAAACAGCACGCAAACGCTCGATTACTGGATGGCGCGGGGGGGATGGATCGGCGACTACCTGGATCCGAACACGTTCCTCGATATGTGGACGAGCCAGAACGGTAACAACCGGACCGGCTTTGCCGATCCCGCCTACGACGCCCTGATCGAGCGAGCCGGCCGCACGCTCGATCCTGCGGAGCGCATGCAGCTCTTGCATCAGGCCGAGAGCTGGATCCTCGACAAGGAAATGGTCATCCTACCGATCTATTACTACGTGGTCATGAATCTCTACGATCCCGAAGATTTCAGTGGGCTCACTCCCAACCTGCAAAACCAAATCATCCTCAAGGGAGTGAAGCCCCTCCGCGGCCACCGCGGCAAGCCTCGGGACGTTCACGCTCCGGTAATGGCGGGGGAGTGATGGGCGCGTTTCTCCTGCGTCGTCTTCTCGCCACGATTCCGCTTCTCTTCGCGATCCTCGCTCTCAGCTTTCTCTTCATGCGCTCGGCCCCCGGCGGTCCCTTCGATGCGGAACGGAGCGTTCCCCCCCAGGTGGAGCGGAGCCTTCGCGCCAAGTATCACCTCGATGAACCCTTGACCGCTCAATTCGCGCGCTACATGGGCGGGCTCTTGCACGGGGATCTGGGGCCATCGTTCAAGTATCAGTCCCGCACCGTGAACGAGATCATCGCCCAGGCGTTCCCGGTCAGCTTGACCCTCGGGGCGCTCGGGCTGGCCATTTCGCTCGTCATTGGGATTCCCGCCGGCGTGTTTGGGGCGGTGTATCGCAATCGCCCCGCCGACTACGGGATCATGAGCTTGAGCTTGCTCGGCATTTCGATTCCCAACTTCGTGATCGGCCCCCTGCTCATCATCGTCTTTTGCTTCACGTTGGGATGGCTCCCCGCGGGAGGGTGGGGTTCGCTGAGCCAGATGATCCTGCCCGCCATCACGCTCGGCGCGCTTCGGGCGGCCTACATCGCCCGCCTCATGCGGGCCGGCATGCTCGAGGTCATTCACCAGGACTTCATACGGACCGCGCGGGCCAAAGGCCTTCCCGAACCGGCGGTGATCGGCAAGCATGCCCTGCGGGTGGGCATCCTGCCCGTGGTGACGTATCTCGCCCCCGCCACGGCCAGCATTCTCGTGGGCTCGGTGGTGGTCGAGCGGATCTTCGATATTCCCGGGCTCGGAACCTTCTTCGTGAACTCCGCGCTCAATCGCGATTACACGATGGCCATGGGCACAGTGCTCCTCTACAGCACCATCCTCATCACCCTCAACTTGCTCGTCGATGTTGTTTATGCGGCCCTCGATCCGCGAGTAGAACTCAAATGAGGGACCCGCTGATGAAGGAAGCCCCGGTCCTGGGATCGGCCACCGATACGATCGAAGCGCGGCTCATGGAACCGGTGGCCGGGGTCGGTTTCTGGAAAGACGCCTGGCGCCGGTTTCTAAAAAGCCGCATCGCGGTGACCGGCGGCGTCATTCTGATCGCGGTCATCTTCGTCACGTTGCTCGCGCCCTGGCTCACTCCCTACGCCAACGATCAGCAGGATCTCGCCCATCAGCTCCAGGCGCCCTCCTGGCAACATCCGTTCGGGACCGACATGACCGGCCGCGATCTGTTTACCCGAACGCTCTACGGCGGACGGTTGTCGCTCGCGGTCGGGCTCGTCGCTACTCTGGTGAGCCTGGTCATTGGCGTGACCTGGGGGGCGGTGGCGGGCTACAAGGGGGGCACGGCCGACAACGTGATGATGCGCTTCGTCGACCTTCTCTACAGCCTCCCCTTCATGTTCTTCGTCATTCTTCTCGTGGCTTATTTCGGCCGCCACCTCGTGCTCTTGTTCCTCGCTTTGGGCGCGGTCCAGTGGCTCACCATGAGCCGCATCGTGCGCGGACAAATGCTGCAACTGCGCGGCCAGGAATTCGTGACCGCCATTACCGCTTTGGGCGCGAGTCATCGGCGCATCATTCTCCGGCACCTTTTGCCCAACCTGCTCGGGCCCATCATCGTGTACGCCACGCTCACCGTTCCCGCAGTCATGCTCGAGGAGGCCTTCCTTTCCTTCCTGGGTCTCGGCGTGCAACCGCCCAATTCCTCTTGGGGTTTGTTGGCCGCCGAAGGGGCGAGTTCCATTACCGCCATTCACACCGCCTGGTGGCTCATCCTCTTTCCCGGGCTTGCTCTGGGTGCCACGCTCTTCGCGCTCAACTTTCTCGGCGACGGCCTCCGCGACGCGCTCGATCCGCGGCTCAAGAACCGCTAGACTCCCGGGCCGGTTCAACTCCATGAGGCACGCGTGAAGCGAGCGGAATCCATTTTGGTGTGCGGCGGAGGCGTGATCGGCCTGGCCTCGGCCTACTATCTTGCCCAGTCGGGCCAGCGCGTGGTCGTGGTCGAGCGCGGACCCCAGGATCACGATTCGTGCGCACTCGGAAGTGCGGGCTTCGTGTCTCCCAGCCACGTCGTTCCTCTGGCCGCTCCGGGAACGGTGAAGCTCGCGCTCAAGTGGATGCTGAATCGCAAGAGTCCCTTCTACGTCCGCCCGCGTCCCGATCCCGAGTTCCTGCAGTGGGGCCTTCTCTTTCGGCGCGCGGCCACCCGCGAGCGCGTACGCCGCGCCGCTCCCGCTCTCCGCAACCTCATGATTTTTTCGCAGGCCCTCTACGAGGAAATGGCGGCGGAGATGGGGAACCCATTCGAGTACGTGCGCCATGGGATGGTCATGCTCTGCAAGTCGCCCAAGGCGCTCGAACACGAAGCGCAAGCGGCCGCCCTGGCCGGTCACCTCAACATCGAATCGCGCATCTTGGGACCGGCCGAGCTGGCTCAGCTCGAACCCGCGGTGCGCATGGACGTGCACGGCGGCGTTTACTACCCCGGCGACGCCCACCTCACCCCGTCCAAGCTCATGGATTCGCTCACGCGAGAGCTCAAACGTCTGGGGGTGGAGTTCCGATGGAACACCGCCGTGCGCGGATGGCGCGCGCAGAACGGACAAGTGTGGGCCGCGATCACGTCGTCGGGGGAAATCGAGGCCGACGCGTTCGTACTCTCGGGAGGCGCCTGGTCCCGTAACATGCTGGATGGGATGGGCGTGCACATGCCGCTCGAAGCGGGCAAAGGGTACAGCCTCACCCTCGCGTGGCCGCCTCGGTTGCCCTCCGTCTCGATGATTTGCGCCGAAGCGCGCGTGGCCATCACGCCGATGGGACGGACCCTGCGCTTCGGCGGAACGATGGAGTTGGCCGGCCTCGACATGTCGATCCGCCCCGAACGCATCCAAGGCATCATGGAATCGGTGCCGCGCTATTTGCCGGAGTTCGGCCCCCAGGACTTCAAAGCGGTGCGGCCTTGGTGCGGATTGCGTCCGCTATCTCCGGATGGACTTCCGTACATCGGCGCCTTCCGGCGCTATCCCAATCTCGTTGCGGCGACCGGACACGCCATGCTGGGGGTCACGCTCGCTCCCGCCACGGGGAAGCTCGTGGCCGAGGTGTTGAACGGACAAAAGCCGAGCCTCGACTTGGAGCCCTTTCGCCCCGACCGTTACGCGTGGTTTTAAAACCACCCCGTCAGTGACGGAGCACGCGCAAGAGGCTAGTGCGGCGATCGGTCCAGAGCACCGGATCCTCGGTGGATCTCCAGGGCGTGACTCGATCGGCGATCGATTCCAAGAACGCGTTGTTTTGCGTGACCAGCACCCAATCGTTCGCTTCGCGTCCGGTGGCGGGATCCGGGGTTTGAGTGATGAGGACGGACGGCCAGCCCAACGACTCCGCCGCTCCGCGCACCACGGGAGCGAGTCGCAAGAAACGGTTCGAAACGTGTACGGCAATGATGCCGTCGGTTTGGATCACGCGGCGGTAGATCTCGAAACTTTCGCGGGTGAGAAGATGGGTGGGAATCGATCCCCCGGAAAACGCATCCACGGCCAGCACGTCGAATCGGGTGCGGTCGAGCGGTTCGCGATCCAGTGAGATCCGCCCGTCCCCGAGAACCGTTTCCACTTGCGCGCGGCTGTCATCTAGAAACGTGAACGAAGATCGCGCATAGGCCACCACGGCGGGGTTGATCTCGTAAAAACGAAGTAGATCGCCGGAGCGGCCCCAAGCCGCCACCGTTCCTACGCCGAGCCCGATGACCCCCACGCGGAGCGGCGCACCCGTTCGGCGCTTGGGGTGTTCCTCCAACGCCAGGGAAACGCCGCTGCCGGCACCGAAATACGTGGTGGGAAACCGGCGAGCGACCGGCGTCTGAAACTGCGAGCCGTGAAGGGTGGAACCGTTGACCAGCGTTCGGAGCGGCTCACCCGAAGCGGAAACCGTATTGTCGATGAGGAGCACGCCGTAGAAATTGCGTTCGTGGCGATCGAAATTGAGAACCTGGAGGAGCGGGGCGGCGAAGACGAGCGGCCCCACCACTCCGGTGGCTACCATCAGCCATCCCCAGACGCGGGCCGGCCTTCCGCCGCGAAGCGGCGATTGGGGATCGCGATGTAGCGACACCAAGATCAAAAGCCAAACGCCGACCATGCCCAACGGCACTTCCCAGTAGGTGGAGAACACGAGTGGGGCCACAATGCCGACGAGAAGGCCACCCAATGCCCCGCCCGCCGCGATGCAGAGATAAAACGCGGTAAGGCGTTCCGGAGCGGGACGGATCCGCACCAGCTCTCCGTGGCAGATCCAGGCCGCCGAGAAGAGCGTGCCCACCCCGAGCAACAGATTGGGTAATCCGTGGGAGGAGAAAATCACCGTGCGAGGTGTCCACAAGAGAAGGCATAGCCCGAAAATCGTTCCCAGCACGCGCCGCGAATACCACTCCGGCTTCTCGAAGGCGAGCACGAAGGTCAACAAATAGAGCGCGAGCGGTATCACCCAGAGAAACGGAACCGCCGCCATCTCGGCGCTCAGCTCGTTGGTGATGCCAAGGAGGAGCATCGAAGCCGCCCCGGGAAGAAGGATCCAGAGCAATTCGTCCACGCGAGACCGAGGGCTCGACAGTTCCGAAATCGTCACGTCATCGCGATGCGCGGATCGCCGGGCATACGCCACGCTCACGGCCAGGAGCGACAGTACGAAGAGCGCGTAGCCGCCCGACCAGAGGTGGTCTTGTTGGGTGAGGTCGAAGAGCGGCTGCATGACGAACGGATAGGTAAGGAGACCCAAGAGCGAGGCGGCATTGGACAAGGCGTAGAAGCGATAGGGCGCCGCTTGCGTTTCTCGCGAAAACCAGCGCTGAAGGAGGGGTCCCGTGGCGGCAAGGAGGAGAAAGGGAAGCCCGACGTTGCGGAGCAACAGGCGAGCGATGCGAAGCGCCGGTTCCCCTCCCTGTCCGGAAGACGCCGATTCGTTCATGGAAGTGATGGGAAGAAACGCGATGGAGATCAAGAGGAGGAGCCCATGCACGACGGCCTGGCGCCGAGGGCTCCAGGCTGAAATCCAATGCGCGTAGGCGTAGCCGATCAGGAGAAGGATCTGGAAAACGACCAGGCACGCGGCCCAAACGCTCGACGAGCCGCCAAACCGGGGAAGCAGGGCCTGAGCGAGGAGCGGCTCCACTTGAAAGAGGAGAAACGCGCCCAGGAAGATCGCGGCACCGTAACGAAGACGCAATCCCCACGCCGGGACATGAGCCGCTTCTGTCACGATTGAGGAAACGGGAACCGGATCCACGTGACGATTCAGGCCGCTTGGCCGCGAAGATCGTCCAGGGCCTCGTCCTCGGCCGGAAACCACGTCAATGACCCGGCCGCACCGGAAAGACCCAAGATCATCGAAACGGTGCGAGAGGGCGAGATGAGACGCAACCAGCCTCCCTGTCGTTCCTGAACCGCGGCTTGTTCGAGAAGGATGCCGAGTCCGCTCGAGCAAAGATACTCGACTTCCGAGAGATCGACGAGCAGATGAGGGGCGCGCCGTCCCGATTCATCCAGCCGCTCCCGAAACGAATCCTCGGTCAGCTTACGCACCGAACCCCGGAAGCGGACGCAGGACACTTCGTGTCCATGATGGAGGCGCAGCCGGCACATCGAAATGAGGTGACTGTCGAGATCACGCGGCATTGCGGAAATGCTCCTCGATCACCCGGGCGAGGTGATGGGGATCGAACAGAAGTATGAGCTCGTTCCCACCTCCGGGCCGGGGGCGATGCACCATCGAGGTGGTGAGAAGACGCATGAGGGCAAGTCCTCGGCCCCGGGATGCCCGGCGCCGAGCCAGCTCCTTGAGATCGCCCGGCACAATGCGAGTCACATCCGCCAGCGGCGCGCGATCCCGGAGCGTGACCTCAAAACGGTCGTCTTCCAGCGCGCAAATCCGGATGGTGAGTGGGCGACCCTCCTCGTTTTGGTATCCGTGCTCGAGGATGTTGACCGCCGCCTCCTCCACCGCCAAAAGGACCAGCGCGCGTTCCTCGGGTTTGCGAATCACCGAGGTAAGGGCGTCTCGCATCCGCGCCACCAGTCGCCCGAGGGTGCCGGGGCCGGAGATGAGGCGGAAACCTGTGTTGGATGAAGCTGTGGAAGGGGTCACCTTGGCGTTATCGGCGACCCAGACCGGGGATTGAGAAGGCCTCTCGGGCCTGCCCGGGTTTCATGAGAGCTCTGGCCGGCCTATGCTAAGCTGGTTAAGCCTATAGGCAATTACCCCTTAGATGTCTTGACCATCGCGGGCTCACGTGGAGACTCCATGCCGAAAGGGTTCTGGTTGGCCGCTCTCGCCGGGGCGGCCCTGCTCACGAGTTGCAAGGAAGATAGGGCGGCGGAATGCGACTTGGCGGCGAAGGGTGATTTCGTGTTTTCCGTGGTGCCGCGGCTCCCCTCGCCTTCCGATTCGACCGCCGATATTGACGTCAGCGTAAACGCGGTGCTCGACACGGTGATAGCGGCTCCGAATTTCATACCGCCTCTGATCACGTATCGCTTCACCGCGGTACCGGCCGGTTGGTTCGGCACGCGCGACATTCGGCTCACCGATCTATTGGTGAGCGAGGAACCCGATCCAGCCAAGCGCGGCTTCCCGGTGGTCAAAGGCCAAACCTATACGTTGCATTTCGAACTGAGTCAGCAGGTCATTCCTCCCGCCATGTCGATCCAGATCTCCGATGTAGGAGGGGTGCGGTTCTTCGGCCTCAACGACTGGCGACCGTCCGGCACGACGGGAGCGCAGATTTACGAGAACGGGTACAACGATCTGGATCCCGGTGGCGAGCTGCGCGTGCAGTGGTCGGACGGCGGCTGCCAGACCCAGAATGTCGATTTCAACTGTTACCAGGAGTGGACCAACCGCCCGCTCGGTTTCATGATTGGAAACGACGGTCCGCTCGAACTCTGGAACGGCCAGGAAGGCACGCTCGGCAACTGGCATTTCATCGTCTACAAAGCGGCCAAGATCGTGGCCAAGGCGGGTTGCACCGAATCCTTGCTGCGCCAGAACGGCACCTCCTTCACCGTGGAACGGACCGGCCTGCGCTGATACTCTCTGGACCTTTCCTTTACAGGAGACTCCATTCGTGACCACGACGATCGCCGAGCCGACCTCCAAGCAGCCTAGCTTCTTCGGGGATGTGAACCGCTATTTCGACAAGGCGGCCGCGCTCCTCAACTATCCCCAGGGACTTCTGGAGCAAATTCGCCACTGCAACAGCGTTTACTTCATGCAGTTCCCGATCAAGACCGCGGGAGGGGGCTACGAGGTCATCTCGGCCTGGCGCGTGGAGCACAGCCAGCACCGCCGTCCGACCAAGGGCGGGATCCGCTACAGCCAGAAGGTCGATCAGGACGAGGTCATGGCGTTGGCGGCCCTCATGACCTACAAGTGCGCGATCGTCGACGCCCCATTCGGGGGAGCCAAGGGCGGCGTGAAGATCAGCACGACCAAATATTCGGTGGAACAGCTCGAAGCGATCACCCGCCGCTACACCGCCGAATTGGTGAAGAAGAACTTCATTGGACCCGGCTCGGACGTTCCGGCCCCCGACTATGGAACCGGCGAGCGTGAGATGGCGTGGATCGCCGATACCTACGCCGCGTTTCATCCAGGAGAGATCGACAACGACGCGTGCGTGACCGGCAAACCGGTATCCCAGGGCGGGATCCGGGGCCGGCGCGAGGCGACCGGCCTCGGGGTTTTTTACGGGATTCGCGAGTCGCTCAACAACAAGGCGCTCATGGACCGGTGCGGGCTCCCGGTGGGACTGGACGGAAAGTGTGTGGCCGTTCAGGGGTTGGGAAACGTGGGCTACTACACCGCCAACTTTCTCACCCAAGCGGGCGCCAAATTGGTTGCGGTCTCCGAACGCGAGGGGACGATCGTGGATCCGCGGGGTCTCGATCTGGAAGTCGTCATGGGTGTCCGCAAGGAGACGGGCTCCATTCTGAAGGTGCCGGGAGTGAAATCCTTCCCCGATGCGGACGCTGTTCTCGAACAAGAGTGCGACGTGCTCGTACCCGCCGCGCTGGAGCGGCAGATCCGGCGTGACAACGTGGAACGCATCCAGGCCAAGGTGATCGCCGAAGGCGCCAACGGCCCCACCACGTTCAACGCCGCCGACATCCTGGCTGAGCGCGGTCGCGTCGTGATTCCGGACCTCTATTTGAATGCCGGCGGCGTGACGGTCTCCTATTTCGAATGGCTCAAGAATCTCTCGCATGTCCGCTTCGGCCGGATGGACAAGCGGTACGAGGAAGCCTCCCGCTCGGCCATGGTATCCGCTTTGGAGGAGCTGACCGGGAAGACCCTGGGTCCGGCCGCGCGGGCCAAGGTCGTGCGAGGCGCGAGCGAAGTGGACATCGTGTACTCCGGTCTCGAGGAAACCATGGTCACGGCATTCCAGGAGATCGCGCAAAAAATGGAGTCGGACCGCCGCGTGGACACGCTTCGCACCGCCGCGTTCGCGATCGCCATCGAGAAGGTCGCCCGGGCTTACCTCGAGTTGGGAGTCTTTCCATGATGAGGAATTGGATCCGGCGTTCGCGCCCGAACCCCTAAATGTCTCTGCATATCCGGCGCCCCACGCCGACCGTTCTGGTCGGCGGAGTCCCCATCGGTTCCTGCCATCCGGTCGTGGTTCAGTCCATGACCAATACCGATACCGAAGACGCTCGCGCCACCGCAGAGCAGGTCGCTCTACTTGCCGAAGCCGGGAGCGAGCTCGTCCGTGTGACCGTGAACACTCCCAGCGCGGCCCGCGCCGTGCCCGAGATCCATCGCCTCCTCGAGGATGCCGGGGTGGACGTGCCCTTGATCGGCGATTTCCATTACAACGGGCACTTGCTGCTCCATGACTTTCCTGACTGCGCGCGAACCCTGGACAAATACCGTGTGAACCCGGGGAACGTAGGGAGCGGCAAGCATCACGATCCGAATTTCCGGAAGATCATCGAGGCGGCCATCGAGCACGGAAAACCGATTCGCATCGGGGTGAACTGGGGCTCGCTCGATCCCAAGCTCCTCACCGATCTCATGAACGCCAACGCCTTGCTGCCCGAGCCCTCCGACGCGCGGGACGTGACGCGGGAGGCGATCGTGCAAAGCGCACTTCGCTCGGCGGAGCACGCGGAGGCGTACGGTCTCGCCCACGACAAGATCATTCTTTCGGCCAAGGTCTCGGGAGTGGAGGATCTCATCCTCGTCTATCGATCGCTGGCCGCTCGCTGCGATTATCCGCTCCACGTTGGGTTGACCGAAGCAGGCATGGGGGCCAAGGGTGTCATCGCGTCGACGGCGGCTCTGTCCATTCTTCTCGAAGAGGGCATCGGCGATACGATTCGGGTGAGCCTCACCCCGCGTCCTGGAGGAGATCGGCGTGAGGAAGTCGAAGTGTGTCGGCATATCCTTCAGTCTCTGGGGATGCGCGCATTTACCCCGCAGGTGAGCGCGTGTCCGGGCTGTGGGCGCACGACCAGCACCTATTTCCAGGAGCTGGCGGAAACGATCGATCGTCACTTGCGTGAGCGGATGGAAAGCTGGCGGGTGAAATACCCCGGTGTGGAAAACTTGAAGATCGCGGTGATGGGATGTGTGGTGAACGGTCCGGGGGAATCGAAGCATGCCGATGTCGGAATCTCGTTGCCCGGCACAGGTGAGGATCCCAAAGCGCCCGTGTATGTGGACGGAAAGCTCCGAACAACGTTGCGTGGCTCAGGCATAGCGGAAGAATTTCTCGCGATGGTAGATGAATATGTCGCGCGTCGATTTCAATCTCACGCGACATGACATGAATGAATTCCTTACACGCGATTCATAGTTGAAAAACCCCCAAATACGTGGGGGAAAACTCACGCAAAACATGAAAAAGCTTGCGACATGGACCGGTGTGATCTCCGAGCGTTCATCCTCATAAGATAAAAACACCGAACAAGTTAGCTATTGCGTCGGTTTGGAATTCATGTATAAGCTCAGCCAAGGCACGGCGTTTGCATCTTAAAGGCCGCAGAGGAAGTCCGTGGATGTGCCCCTCGGTGCAACCCCATGGAATGCCTCTATTTACAGGGGACAGCATGCCGGCGCTAGGATCTGTCGAGGCCGCTCCGACCGGCGAAACGCCCCATAAGACTCTCTTGTTGCAACCATGCGCTCGCTTTCTCGTCGAAAGCTGCTAGACTGGGCGCCCATTGCAGGGGGGTCTTAATCGCCTGAAATCAAACGCCAGCACCCAACCTCGACAAGGAGAGAGTTCCAACATGAGCAAGCTCGTCCACTTCATCAAGCACGAAGAGGGCCAGGACACGGTGGAGTACGCCCTTCTGGCTGCTTTCATTTCGATCTTCGCGATCGTCGCCATCAAGGCCATTGGGCCGCTGGTGAACGCCATCTACACCAACGTGAAGACCGCTCTCACGCCGTAGTGGTAAGGCATGTCGGGGGGTGCCCAAAAGGCGCCCCCCGAATTTGTCTTGTCGGCTAAATTTCACTAGCCCGTAAGACCCCGGGTGATGGGGGAGCCCCTCCTTTCAGGCCGCCCAGAAAGGTCTCATCCTCCGTAACCCCTTGCCCGATAAAGGCAAGATAGGGCTGCTATGGAGGGTGCTGGTTTGGTGTCAATGCCTGTGCCCGCTTGGGGCACGGTTATACTCACGCTTTTGCTGGTGGGCACGACGTACACCGACCTTCGGTGGCGTCGCATCCCCAACCTGCTGACGTTTCCCGTCTTTGCGGCCGGTCTGCTACTATCCGGCCTCAACAGCGGATGGCAAGGCCTGCTGTTGTCCTTGAGCGGGGCGCTCTTGTCGCCCTGCCTTGTGTCTCTAATGCACGGAGGGAGAGGCCCGGGCATGGGGGACTTGAAACTCGCAGCGACCGTCGGGGCATTCCTCGGCCCAGTCATCGGTACGGTCGCGATGCTCCTCTCCATGATCGTGGGTGGTGTCGTCGCTCTCGTTTGGGCCATGCACGAATGGGGCATGTTCGGCCGGGGCCGAATCAACGATTTCGTGGGACGGGTGTACTTCCTCGGAAGACGCTCTCCCCTCCCCGGCGAAGACGAACGTCCATCGACCATTCCGTATGGAGTGGCGTTGGCCGTCGGAACCCTAATGACGCTGGTGGTATGCCAATGCACAGGAAAACAGGACTTTCTAAGCTACGTGAATCACGCGGCAATGCCGTAGTCGAGATGGCGCTGATCCTGCCCATTCTCCTGCTCCTGGTCTTCGGGATCACGGAGTTCGGACGGGCATGGATGGTGGTGAACATTCTGACGACCGCGGCCCGGGAAGGGGCGCGGTTGGCGGTGGTCACCACTCCCACTCCTGACGTGGCCGCGGTTCAGGCACGGGCGACCGCGGTGTGCAACGCGGCCGCGATCACCCCGACCTCGGTGACTTGCTCGGGACCGATCAGCACGGATCCCGAGCGCAAGGTAACCGTGACCGTGAACACCAACTTTAGGGTGGTTTCCGGCAGGGTTTTGAACGTGTTTCAAGGCACGATTCCGTTATCCGCGCAGTGCTCGATGCGGAGCGAAGGCGGTTAGTCTCGGGTCGTAAGAGGGGCGGCCTTAGCCGCCACGAATGGAGAGGCAACATGAACAACTGGAAGGGAATCGGGCTACTTCTGCTCGCCGCGGTGGTCGCGGTGGCGGCGGGAGGGATCGCCTATCTATATCTTACCGGTACCGCCTCCGGCCATGGCGGCCACGTTGCCACCGTGCCCGTGGTCGTAGCGGCCGAGGATCTCACCTTCGGCACGCGTCTGGAGGCCAAGCATCTACGCGTGGCCCAATTCCCGACTACGGCCGTGCCCCAGGGTGCATACGCGAGCCCGGACAGCATCTTGAAACAGACGATCAAGGTGTTCGTCGTGAACGGCGAGCCGCTTCTGGCGTCCAAGCTGTCCACGATCGGTGGTGGTCTCTCCGTCCGGATTCCCGAAAGCATGCGCGCCACCAGCATCGATGTGAACGTCGTGTCGGGCGTGAGCGGGTTCGTCCTTCCCGGTGACCGGGTCGACGTGCTCTGCACCATCGAAAACGCCCCTGGCCAGCAGCAGGGCGTCGCGATCGTGAAGACGATCTTGCAGAATATCGAGGTCGTGGCGGCAGGGGTGAAGACGACGACCAACAAGAGCGATCCCATCACCGTGCAAACCGTGACCTTGATCGTGGAACCCAAGCAGGCCGAGGACCTCACTCTCGGCATGCACGAAGGCCGCATTCAACTGGTTCTGCGAAACCCGGTGGACAGCGAGATCATCGCTATGCGGGCCACCGATACTCGCGAGGTGTTCGGGCTGTCGCAGCCCAAACAGACCGCCACTCGTGTTGTGATGAGAAACTCGCAACCGCAAGTGGTTTATGTGGAAAAGAAACAGGAAATCGTACCGACTCCGACCTACACCATCATCAAGGATGGGTCGATACAGAAGCAGAAGTCTCCTACGGAGGAGGGAAAAGGCTCGAATCCTTAGGGGCTCCTTCCCCCTAAACCTGCCAGCCCGGCAACTAAAACCTTGGCTCCCAGGAGAGTGACGATCATGAACCCTGTCCGGACCAGAATCGTGCTCGCCAGCTTCGGGGTCTGCTTCATTGGATTGCTTATGTCAGCCATGCTCGCGCCTGTAGAGGCCGGTAACCCAAAGATCAGCGTAGCCGTCGGTCAGTCGGTGACCCAGCGGGTCCCTACGACCATCAAGACCGTGTCCATTGCCGACTCGGACGTGGCGGACGTGGTCGTGGCCGGCCCCCGCGAGTTGCTCGTTAACGGGAAGAAGGTCGGTTTCACGACCTTGGTGGTGTGGGACGAGAACAACGTCTCCAGCATGTTCAACGTGGTGGTGCGGGGCGCTTTCAGCAATCAGCAAATCGAGCTGCAGGTGCAAGTGGCCGAGGTGGATCGCACCAAGGCGACGGAATACGGAATTGACTTCCTGTTCCGCCAGACCACCAACCATAACGCGTGGCTCGGCGGATCGTGGGCCGGCGAAACCGGCCCCCCTTCTATTCCATTGACCCTGACGCAGCAGGCAACGATGGCCCTGGGGTACGCGAGCGGCGGAACCGACATCCAGTCCATCATCCATGCCCTTCAAGAAGACGGCGTGCTCAAGATCTTGGCCGAGCCCAACGTGGTGGCGGCGAGCGGCCAGAAGGCCAGCTTCCTGGCCGGCGGTGAGTATCCGATTCCTATCGCCCAGGGATCGGGAGGTGGGGTGATCAGCGGCGCGGGCAACCAGACGGTTTCCACCGCGATCACGATCGAGTTTAAAGAATACGGCGTGAAAGTGAACTTTACCCCGACTCTCGTCGATTCGGGTGTTATCAGTCTCCAAGTGGCGCCGGAGGTCAGCACCCTCGATTTCAATGTAGCCATTTCTCTGAACGGCTACTTTGTTCCGGGATTACAGGTGCGGAGAGCGGAAACGACAGTCGAGCTCGAGGACGGTCAAGTTCTCGTGATCGGCGGTCTGCTTCGCGACGAGGTGAGAAGCACGGTGCGGCGTGTTCCGATTCTGGGGCACATCCCGCTCGTGGGTCTCTTCTTCAGCAATACGAAGAAAGAGCATAGCGAGCAAGAGCTGCTCCTAGTCGTCTCGCCTCATATCGTTCGGGCACTACCTAAGGGAACACAGGTCACTCTCCCCGGACAGGAGAAGAAGAATGGGTAGGATTCTTCTTCGGGCGAGGTAAACATCATGATTCGCAATACGACTCGATTTGGGTTACGGAACGGCCGGTTTGGCCGCATACGGAACGAAGCGGGGAGCGTCATCTTGACCTTCGCGGTCTCGATCGTGGCGCTCTTCTGCTTCGCTGTGGTGGCCATCGACGGCGCCATTCTCATGACCACCAAGAACCAGCTCCAGGTCGCGGCCGACGCAGCCGCGCTCGCGGGAGCTTCGGCCTATAACGCCGGGGATACCGAGGTGCGCCGGCGCGCTGCGTACTTCGCTTCCCAAAACTTCGCGGTTCAGGACACGATGCGGGCCTGCACCATCAATCCCATCGTGGACGTGGTGATCAATCGCGTCGTCAGCGATCCCTGGGTCCAAGTGACGACGCACCGCACGAGCGGCACCGGCGATCCGCTTCGGACCTACTTCCTCAAGATCCTGGATGTAGCGGCCGGTACGCCGATGCGGAACAACACCGTCGATGTGTTTGCTCGGGCAAAAGCGAATCTCGTGGACGAGTGCGGGGTGAGGTGCGTCAAACCGTGGGCGATTCCAGATCGGTGGCAAGAGGCCAGCGTTCCACCCAACACGACATGGGACCCGGGCGATCCCTATGACCCGATTACCACCGGTTACATTGCTCCCCGGGACGTGGGCCTGCAGATCGTCCTCAAGGTGGGCTCGTCGCAGGACGCCACGGCACCTGGCCAGTTCAATCCGATCGACCTTCCTCCCATCAACAAGGGGAATCCCATCTCCGGCGCTAACCAATACAATTTCTGGATTGCCAATTGCTGCCCCTTCATCGTTGCCCCCGGCGATACCTGTATTACGGAGAACGGCAATATGAAGGGCCCAACCAAGGCGGGCGTCCAGGATCTAATTAGCCAGGACCAGTCGGCCTACTGGGACGGCACGAAGGTAGTTTCGAGCTACCCGGGCATGAGCCCACGCATCGCCTTGGTGCCTTTTTACGATCCCCGGTTGACTCCCAGGACTGGAAGGACCGAGGTCTACATTTCGAAAATCGGGGCGTTCTTCATCGAGAGTGTGAGTCCGCAAGGCGAAGTGACCGGTCGTTTCGTCCAAGTGAACGCCCCGGGCACGCCTTGCGCCAACAACACCGGCCAGAGTCTCGTTCAGGGAATACATTTGATCGAGTGACTTGGGAGCGAATGAACCCCGTAAGGAGAGCGTCGTGAACGGAGGGCAAGGAGCCAGCGTCGTACTGATCGATCGTGACCGGGTGGCCCGGGGCTCGATGAAGGGCTATCTGGGGTCGGTCGGCGCGAAGGTCGTCGGCGAGGCGGACAATCTAGGTGCGGGACTGGGCCTGGTGAACGGGCTGCATCCCGAGATTCTGATTCTCGAGCTTGCAATGCCCGCTGACGCCGCATTGGAAACGGTGCACGCGCTCAAGATCGAGCATCCGGGCATGGGCGTCATCGTCACCGCCCAGGATGCGTCGCCGCAGGTCATCCTGCGTTGCATGCGCTCGGGAGCCCAGGAGTTCCTCACCCGCCCGGTCGATAACCGCGAGCTGGGGGAGGCGGTGCGTCGCTTGAGCGGTATCGCCCGCCGCAATACCGCCGGCCGGCGCCGGGCCGCTCGCACGATCGCCGTCTTTTCTTCCAAAGGCGGCGTGGGCGTGACTTCGGTGGCGACCAACCTGGCCGTGGCCTACGCCAAGAACCACAAGAAAAACACGGTTCTGGTCGACCTCAATCTCCAGATGGGAGACGTGGGGCTCATGCTCGACATGCGTCCCGAGTACACGATGGCCGACGCGGCCGGGCCGACCAACCTCGACGAGTCGCGGCTTAAGGGTCTGTTGACTCGCCACGAAACGGGCCTCCATTTCCTCTCCACGCCGGAAGATCCGGTGGAGGCGGAAAAAGTCACCCCCGGGGCGCTCCTCGAAATTTTCGGTCTCTTGCGCGGGATGTTCGATGTGATCGTGGTCGATGCCGGCCACGTGTTCGACAGCCGCGTGCTCGAGGTCCTGAATCTCGCTGACGTTATTTTGGTCGTGGCGGTGCTCGACGTGCCCACGGTGCGGAACGTGCGCCGCTGCCTCCATTTGTTCCAACAGCTCGGCTACTCCTCGGACAAGGTGAAGATCGTGGTCAATCGCTACGAGAAGAAGACCGAGGTGAAATCGGATCATCTCGAGGAGGCGGTCGAGGCCAAGGTGTTCTGGATGATTCCCAACGACTACAAGACGGTGATCTCCGCCATCGATGCCGGGAATCCCGCCGTGGTTCGCTCGCCGCGGGCCAAGATGTCCCAGAGCATCGACCAGCTTGCCCGGGAGCTCTCGAAGGGAGCGCTCGAGCTGGCACCTTCACTCCAACCTGGGGAGGACGATCACGATCTCCCCACGAGCGCAGCCCAGTAAAGTAGGTGCTTCATGAAACTCGGTGATCGCTTCCAGAAGATCCAGGAGCAACGGCAGAGTGCGGCCGCCGCCCGCGCCAACCCGACTCCACGTACCGCGCAGCCGACCCGCGCCAACCCAGGTGCCACCTCGGGTTCCGCGCGGCCGGACCAGCTATCCGGGTCCCCGGATCGGCGGAACAATCTGAAGGGGCGGATCCACCGGCGGATGATCGAGCGTCTCAATCTCGCTTCCTTGGAGTCGCTGGATTCCGAGACGTTGCGTTATCAGATCCGCCAGATCATTTCGGGGCTGATCTCCGATGAGTCGATTCCGCTCTCCGAACGCGAGCGGACCCAGCTCGAAGACGAGGTGTTGAACGAAACCTTTGGGTTGGGCCCCATCGAGCCCTACCTGCACGACCCCGATGTCTCGGACATCCTGGTCAACACGCACGATCAGGTGTACATCGAGCGCTTCGGCATGCTCGAGCTCACCGACACCCAGTTTGACGATGACGATCACCTCATGCGGATCATCGATCGCATCGTGGCTCGAGTGGGCCGCCGCGTGGACGAATCCTCGCCCATGGTGGACGCCCGCCTTCCCGACGGATCGCGTGTCAACGCCATCGTCCCGCCGTTGGCCGTGGACGGACCCATCCTGTCCATCCGTCGCTTCGGCGTTAAGACCATGGACGTGAACGACCTGTTGCAGCTCGGCTCCTTGACCGCGGGGATGATCGAGCTCTTCCGCGGCATCATCAAAGCGCGCCTCAACGTGATCATCTCGGGGGGAACCGGTTCGGGCAAGACGACGCTCCTTAACGCGGTGTCGCAGTTCATCCCGGCCGAGGAACGGGTGGTCACGATCGAGGACGCCGCGGAGCTCCAACTCTTGCAGCCTCACGTGGTGCGGCTGGAAACCCGCCCCGCCAACATCGAAGGCTCCGGAATGATCAACCAGCGCGACCTGGTGCGAAACGCCCTCCGTATGCGGCCGGACCGCATCATCGTCGGTGAGGTTCGCGGTCAGGAAGTGCTGGACATGCTCCAGGCCATGAATACCGGCCACGACGGATCGCTCACCACCGTGCACGCCAACAGCACACGCGACGCCCTCCATCGGCTCGAGACCCTGATGCTCTTGTCGGGGGTTGCTCTGCCCCATAAGGCCATGCGCGAGCAGGTCGCCTCCGGATTGGAAGTGATCATCCAGGTGGCTCGAATGGTGGACGGAAGCCGAAAGGTGCAAGCGGTGACCGAGATCGTGGGCATGGAAGGCGAGGTCATCGCCCTACAGGACATCTTCGTGTTCCATCGGGTCGGCGTGGGGGATGACGGACGCGTGGCCGGGCAGTTCCGGGCGACCGGCATCCGGCCCCGGTTTGCCGACAAGCTTGCCGTCGCCGGCGTGCCGCTGCCCATTGACATCTTTGCCGAAGGCCGGGTGATCTAATGCAGGATCGCATGATCGGGATCGTCGCCGTATTGGTCTTCGCGGCCGTGTTTGTCGCGGGGCTGGGCGTGTTCTACGTGTTCATGGAGCGGCGAAAGCTCCGGGTGCGCAAGCGTCTCGAGGATTTGAACCGGCTCGGCCTTTCCGAGGCCGCGGTGGAAGCCTCCATCTTGCGCGACGACACGATGAGCGACATGCCCGCCTTCGACCGCATCCTGCAAAAGCTCTCCATCGCAGCGCGGACGCAATCGCTTTTGATGCAGGCCGATGTGAAGATGCGGGTGGGGACGTTCTTCCTGATCACGCTCGCTCTGGGCATTCTGGGTGGAACCATCGTCGCCATCGGATCCGGGATCTGGTGGACGTTCCCGCTCGGAGCGGGGCTGGTCGGTTGCATTCCCTATGCCGTCATCTATCGCAAGAAAGAAGTGCGCAAGCGTACGTTCGAGCGTCAGTTCCCGGACGCGTTGGATCTCATGACCGGGGCGTTGCGTTCCGGGATGGCGTTCACCGCCGCGCTGCAGGTGGTCGCGGAAGAATGCCCGGATCCGGTATCGAACGAGTTCCGGATCGTGTTCGAGGAGAACCGGCTCGGCATGAGCCTTCGGGACAGCTTGAACGACATGACCAAGCGCATCGATTCCACCGAGCTCAGGTTGTTCGTGACCGCGGTGCTCATCCAGAAGGACACCGGCGGTAACCTGGCCGAGATCCTGGAAGGAACCGCGTACGTGATCCGTGATCGCTTCCGGATTCTCGGGGACGTCCGCACGATCACCGCTCAGTCGCGGCTTTCTGGAGTCATCTTGACCGCGCTCCCCTTGGCCATGGTCGCGGCGCTTCTGGTCATCGTGCCCTCGTATTTGAAAACCCTTATTGAAGACCCGGTGGGTCCTTATCTGATCGGCGGGGCTGCGTTCATGCAGCTCCTGGGCTTCTACCTGATCCGCCGGATCGTTAACGTCAAGGTGTAACCCATGGCGATCTATCTAGCGCCTCTTCTCATTGCGCTCTCGGTGTTCGTGGGGATCATGGGCTTCCGCGCGCTCATGCCGCGGCGGCAACGCGTCACGGACCGGCTCGAAAAGATCCGAGTTTCCGAAGGCGCGGTCGTAGAAAGCGGCCCGAGCATCGTCGACGAGCCGTTGCCGGCCTTCTGGCGCGCGGTGTCGGTGGTGGGATGGATATTGCCCAACCTCGCCCAGTCCGAGAACCTGCAGTGGGATCTCGCCCAGGCCGGATACCGCCGGCCCGGAGTGACGGGGCTCTTCGTCGCCTGCAAGGTCATGCTGGCCGTGCTCCTCTGGGGTGGGTCGTATCTTTTGGGGCTTCGGTATCACGTTCATCAGGACCAGCTCATCATCCTGTCGATCGGCTTTGCCGCGGTGGGATTCTATCTGCCCAACATGTGGCTGTCCCGCCAGACCGGGAAGCGGCAGGAAGAGATTCGTCTGGCCTTGCCTGATGCGCTCGACTTGATGGTGATTTGCGTGGAGGCGGGTCAGGGCCTTAACGCGGCCCTAGTGACGGTGGGACGGGAAATGGCAAACCACGCGCCGCGACTCAGCGAGGAAATGCGGCTTATCTCCAGCGAAATTCGCGCCGGTCTCGCGCGCGCCACGGCGCTTCGCAACTTTGCTTCACGCACCGGGGTGGAAGAGGCGCGTGCATTGTGTGCGGTGCTCATCCAGAGCGACCGGCTCGGGACGAGCATTGCCCAGGCTTTGCGGGTCCATGCGCAGTCGATGCGGACCCGTCGGCGTCAACGGGCGGAGGAAAACGCCCGTAAGACGGCGGTGAAGCTGCTCTTCCCCCTGGTATTCTGCATCTTTCCCGCGCTCCTGGTGGTCATCCTTGCTCCGGCCATGCTACAGATCGTTCGGGCCCTGATGGATACGCAAAACCCGGGGCATTAGACGGCCCTTCGGAGACAATTCAACCAGAAAGGTGGAAGACATGTTGAACGCGATCCTGATCGTGCTCCTCCTGATCATAGGCATTGCCTATATGTCGGTGAGGAACCGTCGGAAGCAGCGCGAACGCGCGGCTAAGAAGTAACGCCGCTTTTGTAGCGCGTTTCCGGACGGGTCGCGAGCCCGTAGAGCGAGTGGCTCTACGGTTGGCTCGCGATAAGCGACGACCCCGTGGCCATGGAGGGCACCGGGGTCGTTTCGTTTTTTGGGAAGTGTTTCGTTCCGGGCCGCCGCCGCATTTCCACTGCTGCGTTGTCCCGGTCACTCGGGTCTTGCGGTACGATTAGGGGGGAGTGTGGCCCCATGAAACCATTTACGGTTCCTGTCCTGATTGGCATGTTGACGTTGTTGGCGACCGACGCAGCGGGCTGGGGCTGGAATAAGGATGCCAAGATCTCGTTGCACCTGGAAGAAGTAGATGGTCGCGAGAGCCCACCGTGCCTTCCGTCTTCAGGAGTTCCGCCTTGCAACCAAGGCGAGGCTCATCTCACCATCCAAGGGGATCTCGAAACCGAATATTTTGTCTATGTATTGCTGCAAGACGGGGACCCCGACTATGGATTCAATAGCGTGGAGTTCGGCATAACGTACGACGATGCGGTGGGGAGGGGAGTGGACATCGAATCGTGGCACTCGTGTGCAGATTCGAGCTTTGATTCTCCAGATTGGTTTCAAAAATCGGGATCGTTCATGCGAGTCGCGTGGACCAATTGCCAGTTCGCTCCCATTGCGCTCGATTTGGATAAGAGACCTAGCAAAGTCATTGGTGTATTCAAGGTCATCGCTCATTCGCCGGATGTCATGAGTGTTAGCCCTATCAGTCCCGAGCAATACGGAAATAAAGAAGCGGATTATCCTGTGTGTCCGGTGAGGTCGTGTCCGGGCGTTGTGGTTGGCCTGTCCGGACCTATTGCGCTTGGAAGCATTGCCTTTGGTAAGAAGGAGGGCTGTGATCCATGTAAAGGGCCCTGGTCGCCATATGCCACATTTCAGGAGCTGAACGCTAATGAGCTGTCGTCCTTAAGAATACATTTGGGGTACATGGGTGCGTCGCATTTTGGCGGAGAGTTTCCGGACCTCATCCTCGAGAGTAAGTCATCCGGCGAGCATCTGGGCATGTTCCTGCCATTCTTCCATCCTACCTTGAGATATATCTACCTGCTCTCCGTTAGACCAACCTGCTTAGAAGTCCCGCAGAAGGCGATGGCCAGCATTATCGAAAAGCTTTCCACCTTGGCCGATTTCACTGATGGTGACGTCGATACACAGGAGGTATGTATGGGCGTTCAGGTTGTGGCTACCTACCGGGGTACAAATATTGGTTTCGAATCAATTGTCAATCCTTTTACGGCAGAAGAAGTTCTCGAGCGGATCAGAGAAGGTCTCCGAGGCGAATGGGATATGATGTTGACCCTGGATAGCTTTGCCTGCCATCTGGGTGTGCCAAGTGGACCTCCTGCTACAAACGTCTCACCGTCTGTGAAGGTTCAATTCGAGGGCCAAGCCCGTGAAACTGCCCGCGATACTTGGTCCCGGCCACACCACCACAAGGTACGCTTGACCAATGTTTCAAAGTCGACACTGCCCCCCCCAATTTCATTAGCCATCAAGCAGCAGTTTGACATGGAGGTTCTATCGCCACCGCCTTCTCGACGGTATTACGGTGTGTGTGGGGCCTGGAACTATATGTGCTTTGATCTATCGAAGACTGCGGGACTACGCCCCGGGGAGACCATAGAGTCAGATCTGAATGGAACCCTAAATGAAGTTGATTTGGATCCGATTATTTTTTCTGGCCCAGGGGTTCGGGGCATCGATGGATCCAAGTTGCGGAGGTGAGCCACCTGGCACTTAGCGGCCCTTTACGAAGCCAGGGAGGGCACCAGGGGTTTCGTTTTTGGGGCGGTCAGCGTCTTGAAAACACGGTGGCAATGGAGTCTTCGTAGACTTTCACAAAGAGTAGCTCCTTGGCTAACACAGAGGTCAATGGGGCATGCCTTTCTAGAATGACGAGGTTGGCGGAGCCGAGATCGGTATCGTTTCTCCAGCCCGACGTTCCATCCCAGGTCGCCCAGTGACGCAAGGTGCGCTCTTCCCCGTGCACGTTGATTCGGCCATCCATGCTGACTTGTATCTCGGGTAGGGCCCAGATGAGGAAACTGCCCCAGTCGAAGGAGTTGTAGAGAGCGCCTCTCAGAGATCCTTCCGGCTTGAGGTGGGAACGTACAAACGCGACGGCAGCGAAGGGATAACGCGCTTCCAATTGTTTCTGTTCGGTGGCGTTGTTCAGGGATTTTCCGAATCCTGCGGCGAAGAAGAAAAGAATAGAGATTGGAACGATGGCCCAGGAGTAGGGCGGGAGAGTGGGTGTGTCCTTGGCGGTCGGCCGGGCGGCCTGAGCGAAGACCAGGCCTGAAGTCAGGATCGATAGCCAAATATCCCGGCGAGAGTGGAGGAAGAAATAGAGTCCGGTGAGGAGGCAGAGGCTCAATAACACCCGGTGGTTTGAGGCCCTCAGGACGGTGTACGCCGCGATCGCAAACACCAGCACGGCTGCGACCTCGGGGAGGTTGCCAAAGTGGGGCGGCGAGGCATCCTGGATTTGAGTGAGTGCCTTGGATTGCGACGCGTACTGGGCGATGGTGCTCCAGACCCTGAAGCCGTAGGGGTTGATCAGCGTGGCGGCGGCACAGAGGACCGCGGCGGCGGCCAGGATCACCGACGTGCGTGCGCGACGCTCCACGATATTCGCGATGGCGAACACTACGATCATGACAAGCCCAATCACGAACTGGATGTGCAGATTGGCCCAGAGAACGTAGAGCGGTAGGAGGCCCAGAAGGGCTTGCGGGCGGCCGGAATCCTGGAAGGAAAAGAGGATCTTGAGCTCGATCAGGGTAAAGAGCGCGGAAAAAAGCCAGGGGCGTGGCGTGAGGACAGGGGAAAGCCCAAGCAGGGCGAGGGCCAAGAATGCCGTAGCCCAGTGCGTTTTGTGCCGGGCATAGACCTCCGCCATCAAGAGAAGAGCGGCTAGACCGCCAAGTAGCGCGATGAAGAGCTTGATGCCCGCCCAGCCAAGGGCGGCATGGAGAGATGCCAGCGCTATTTCGAAAAGCCAACTGTAGGCAATATCGAGTGCGCCATGCTCCGCCCCTGCCCGGCTGTAGGGGTCCGCGTGTGGGACATGATGCGAGTGCAGGATGTCGGCACCAGTTCGGAGATGGAAGAAGAGATCCGCGTCCTTGATCTCTCGCGAGGAAAGGAATAGGACGAAAAGCAGGAGCCCGGCTTGAATCGCGATGAGCGGCAATGCGGCGGCAAGACGGGTGTTCGGGCGTGCCGCAAGCAATCGCATGCCCGGTGTATCGGCTACTTGCCCGGAACTGTCAAGGCGGGCCCGCGAACTCGCTCCGAAGCGAGTGAAGCTAAAGTAGCCGCTGAGGTTGGGCCGGTGCCACGCCCTCTATCGCCAGAGCGGAAGCCACCAGCTTGTACCGGATCATTCGCCCCGGGGCGAAAGACGTGTGACCATGTGCGGTACTAGTTCCGGAACCAGTACCGCGTGCGGTCCCACATCCTCCCCTCTGTACTACTCGTTTTAAAACCAGTGAATTATGTAAAGTAGCTGACCCCACGTGCGGTGGTTTTGTTGCAATGAAGACGGGCTGTCCCCCCGCAGACCGCAGTAAGGTCTGCGGTGAACCAACGGGGTCATCAGTAGGTGATGCCCCAATAATAGGGAGGACAGCCCATGCAACAGTACG
>Ga0114129_10002078_pt1 | contig 27546 bp, 19 predicted proteins | sample RhiMetdeltSRZDD1_FD_80071 | JGI IMG/M metagenome (GOLD analysis project Ga0114129, IMG submission 80071) | Populus rhizosphere microbial communities from Tennessee, USA - Rhizosphere MetaG P. deltoides SRZDD1 (version 2) (version 2) | ecosystem: Host-associated > Plants > Roots > Rhizosphere >... | reverse complement strand
TCAAACTCAACGGCTACCGCATCGAACTCGGCGAAATCGAAACCACCCTCACCCACCACCCCCACATCACCAACGCCATCGTCACCCCCACCAACAACCACCTCACCGCCTACGTCACTGCGACCAGATCGTCCACTATGGATGACGCCGCGCTCGGCGCGGAGCTGCTGGAGCTGTGTCGCCAGCAGCTGCCAGCGTGGATGGTGCCGGCGCGGGTGGTGCGTGTGGACCAGTTCCCGCTGTCCAGCAACGGGAAGGTGGACCGCACCGCGCTGCCGGCCGCGCCACCCCCGGCCGCGCCGGAGCCGGCCACCACCGCCCCGCGCAGCGAGCCCGAGCGCGTACTGCACGAAATCTGGTGCGAGCTGCTCGGCCGTGACTCGGTGGGCGTATTCGAAGACTTCGCGGCGGCCGGTGGAGACTCGCTGCTCGCGCTGCAGGTGCTGCACCGGGCGGCCGCCCGCGGCCTGCGGATCAGTCCGCACGACTTCTTCGCCCACCCCACCATCGCAGATCTGGCGGTGTTCGCGACATCCACGTCAGCTGACACCGTCGCGTACGCCGGCGGAGCGGACGTGTCTGGACCGGTCCCGCTCACACCGCGCCAGAGCGCCTTCTTCACCGCATACCCGGACCCGCCGGCGCACTGGCTTTACGCGATGCTGTTCGAGCTGGCCCAACCGCTGGACCGGACCGCCTTGCGGGTTGCCCTCAGAGCCGTGCTTCGCCACCATGACGGGCTTCGCGTCTCGTTCCGCCGGACGGGTCAGTGGAGCGCGGAGATCGCCCCAGCCGACGGTTTCGAGCTGCCGTTCACCTGGTCGGACGTCAGCGACCTGGCGCCGGACGAGCAGCGCGACGCGATCCAGCAAGCGTGCCGGGCGGCGCAGGCGTCCATCGACCTCGCCGGTCCGCTGCTGCGCGTCGTGTACTTCCGGGCGGCACCATCCGGTCCCGACCGGCTCTTCGTCGCCGGGCACTGGCTGATGTGGGACAACTACTCCAGCCGGATCTTCCTGGAGGACCTGCTCGACGGGCACGACCAGGTGGTGGCCGACGGCGAGCTGCGACTGTCGCCATCCACACCGCTTGCACGGTGGGCGGAGCAGCTCGTCGCTCGGGCTGCCAGCCCCGACGTGGCCACGGAACGGGAGCAGTGGACGGTGCTGACGACGGCGCGGCCGGTACTGCTTCCGCTGAGCGGGCCGGGCGGGGACCGGACCGAGGACGCCCGCACGGTCATCGCCGCACTCGGGCCCGAGGCCACCGCGCGGCTGGCGGAGCTGGCCGCCGGCGCGGCGACCGTGGTCGCCGATGTCCTGCTCGCCGCGACCGCACGCGCGATTGCCCAATGGGCCGGCGGCGACCTGGTTCGGGTGGACCTGGACGGCCACGGCCGCAACCGCAGCGACATCGAGGCCGATCCATCCCGCACCATCGGCCGGCTGTCCACCCGGCACCCGCTCGACATCCTCACCGGCGGCGACCTGTTCGAGGTGGCCCGGGCCGTGACCACGGCCCGGCAGGCCATCCCGATGAGTGGCGCCAACTTCGACCTGCTCGTCCACGTGGCCGGCGCGGCCGACCTGGCGACGGTCCGGTCGCAGGTGCTGTTCAACTATCTCGGCCGGGTGGACTCGCTGCTTCCGCCGGACCGGCTACGGCTGGCCGAGGAAGACCCCGGCCCAGCGCATGCGGCCGGCGTGGAACGGGAGCACGTCCTGGAGTTCCTCGCCGGCTCGATCGCCGACGACACGCTGATCGCCTGCACGTACGGGTCGTCCAGCGGTTCCGACGGGACCGTGCCAGCCCTGCTGTTAGCCGTCCTCGACGACATCCGGGCGGCCTGCGGCGCGCCGGCGCCGGTAGACAGCTGGGCGCTGCCACCGATCGCCAAGTCTCTCCCGCACCTGCTGGCTGCGGCCTAACCGTCCGGCCTGGACCACGAAACGGAGTACCAGCCATGACGAGTATCGCGAGTCTCCCCGAGTCGGCCGCGACCGTACCGGCGCTGGGCGGTGCCACGATCTTGGAAGGACTGCGGCGGGGTGCCAGCATCGGCCGCCGGCTGGCCGTACTGGACGCCGATCTACGCGCGCAGGATTTGCCGTACGCGGAGCTGGTCGAGGCGAGCGAGGACCGGGCGAGCGTCCTCATTGGACGGTACGGGGTGGCGCCAGGCGACCGGGTCTGCCTGTTCGGTCCGACCTCACCGGCGCTGCTGGCCGCGCTCCTCGGGATCTGGCGGGCCGGTGCGGTCGCCGTGATCCTGCCGATGCCGCGCCGGACGGATCCGGCGAATCTGGTGCGCGAGCTGGTCAGCCGGGTCGGCGCGGCACGGTCTCGGCTGGTACTCACCGACGCCGGATTGAGCAGGTTCATCGGCGATGGGCCGCGCGGCGTCACCGTCACCGACTACCACTCGCTGTCTGGCGGCGGCGGGCGATCGCTGCCGGCCGACCCTGGGCCGCACGACGTCGCGCTGTTGCAGTTCACCTCCGGCACCACCTCGAACGGCCGGATCGTGGCCGTCCGGCACGGCCAGATGGTCGGCAACCCGGTGACCGTCGTCGGCGTGGTGGGGATCGAGCCAGGCGAGACCGTCGTATCGTGGCTCCCGCTCTACCACGACATGGGCGTGATGACCGTGACCGGGTGCATCGGGGCGGGTCTGAACCTGTGCCTGCTCGCCACCGAGACGTTCGTCGGCAACCCGAACGCCTGGCTGCGCGCGGTGTCCACCTACGGGGCCGCGCTCACCGTCGCCCCCAATTTCGCCTACGGCCTGGCCGCCAACCAACTGTTGCTCGACCACACCCCTCTGGATCTGTCAAAACTGCGGTGCGCCATCAACGGGGCCGAGGTGGTCGATCGCCAGACAGTCAACCGGTTCGTCACCGCCGCCGGCCGGCACGGGACGCCACCGACGGCGATGTGCCCGATGTACGGCCTGGCCGAGGCGACCCTGGCGGTATCGGTCACCCGGCCCACCGAGCCGGCCCGGTTCCTGCGGGTCAACCGGACCGCGCTGGAGGGCGGGCGGGCGGTCCCTCAGGACGACCTCGCCGGCGGCCGGGATCTGGCCGACTGCGGGCAGCCGATCCCGGGTACCACCGTCACCATCACCGACGCCTCCGGCCAGCCGGTGCCGGACGGTACGGTCGGCGAGGTCCGGGTGCTCGGACCCGGCGTGGCCGGCCATTACTGGACACCGGACGGTGCAGCGCCGGCCGAGCCGATGTGTGACACCGACGGCCGGCTGATGACCGGCGACCTCGGCTTCCGGTACGACGGCGGGCTGTACCTGTGCGGCCGGCAGAAAGACATGATCATCGTCGGCGGCCGCAACCTGTACCCCGAGGACTACGAGTACCTGGCCGAGCAGGTGCCCGGAGTGCGCGCCGGGAACGTGATGGCTTTCGGCCTGCCCGGCACCGAGCGGATGGTGGTGGTCGCCGAGACCCGGCTGTCCGGCGCCGACGCGACGGCCGTTGGCCAGCAGGTGCTGGACACGGCGCGGCAAGAGCTGTCACACGCGCCGCACGAGGTGGTACTGGTGCCGCCCGGCAGCCTGCCCAAGACCTCGTCCGGCAAACGGCGCCGACAGCGCTGCCAATCGGACTACCTACACGGAGCGTTGACCGTCGTCGCGGCGGTGCGGTGATGCCCAGTACGCCCGAGAGACCGGGGAGATCCCAGTGCTGACAACCCTTGCCAATGCCGTCGTCCGGCGCCGCCGGCGGGTCCTCCTGTTGACCGGCGTGATCGTCGTCCTGGCGGCGCTGGTGGCGAGCCCGGCCATGAATGTCTTGTCCAACGGCGGCTTCCGCGACCCGAACTCCGAGTCGGCGGCCGCGAGTGCCCTGCTGGATTCCCGGTTTGGTGCAGGCGACGTGAACTACATCCTGCTCGCCACCGCCCCCGGCAGCGTGGACGCGCCAGCAGCCGATGCGGCCGGGCGGCAGTTGGCGGAGCGGCTCGCGGCCCAGCCCGGGGTCAATTCGGTCACGTCGTACTGGGCATCGGCGAACCCGGCCCTGCGCTCCCGCGACGGGACCCAGGCGCTGGTCCTGGCCCATCTGGCCGGCAACGAGGATGCCGCGATGCGGTTGGCCCGGCGGCTTGCGCCACAGTTCACCGGCTCGCACGGCCCGCTGACCGTACAGGACGGCGGGGAGAGCGTGATGAACTACGACGGCTCCGACCGGATCAAAAACGACCTGGCCAAGGCCGAATCGGTCGCGATACCCATCACGCTGCTGCTGCTCATCATCATCTTCGGCAGCCTCACCGCCGGGTTGCTGCCGCTGGTCATATCGACGATCTCGATCATGGGGGCGCTGGCCGTGCTCCGGCTGCTCCAGCTGGTCACCGACGTGTCGGTGTTCTCGGTGAACCTCACCACCGCGCTCGGACTCGGCCTGGCCATCGACTACAGCCTGTTCATGGTGAGCCGGTTCCGGGAGGAGCTGCACCGCGGTAGCGAGGTACCGGAGGCGGTTCGGGTGACCGTGGCGACCGCCGGCCGGACCGTGCTGTTCTCCGCAGTCACCGTGTTGATTTCGCTCTCCGCCCTCCTGGTCTTCCCGCTGTTCTTCCTGCGCTCGTTCGCGTACGCCGGAATCTCGGTCGTCGCGTTCGCCGCGCTGGGCGCGGTGGTGGTGTTGCCGGCGATCCTCGCCGTCCTGGGCCGCCGGGTGGACTCTCTGAACGTACGCCGGCTGCTCCGCCGGTTCGGGCTGGGCCGGACGGCGCGCCGAGCCGAGGCCGCCGGGTTCTGGCATCGCCTGGCCATGCTCGTGATGCGCCGCCCGGTACCGGTCGCGCTCGGCGTCACCGCCGTGCTGCTGGCGCTGGCGGTACCGGCGCTGCGGGTCTCGGTCGGACTGCCCGACGACCGGGTAATGCCGGCGAGCGCGTCCGCGGCCCAGGTGGGCACCGCCATCCGGACCCAGTTCGACACCCGCTCGGCGGATGTGCTGCAGGTCGTCTTGCGCGACGCCGGACCCGACGTGGCGGCCTACGCCGAGCGGCTATCCCGGATCCCCGGCGTCGACCTGGTCTACGGGTCGACCGGCACCTACCGCGCCGGCGCGTTGGTGTCCCCGCAGCCGGCCGTGCCCGGCCGGTACGTGTCTGGGTCGGACGTCCGGCTGGTGCTGGTGTCGGCGGTCGAGCCGTTCTCCGGCGCCGGCCGAGATCTGGTCCGGGAGGTCCGGCAGACCCCGGCACCGGCCGCGGAATCGTTGGTCGCCGGGACGGCGGCCGCTTACACGGACACCATGCGTGGGTTGTACACCGCCGCGCCTTGGGCGCTGCTCATCGTCGTGCTGGTGACTGCCTGCCTGCTCTTCCTGTTCACCGGAGGAGTTCTGGTTCCGGTCAAGGCGATCGTGCTCAACAGTCTGGTGCTGGCGGCTACCTTCGGCGTACTGGTCTGGATTTTCCAGCAGGGGCATGCCACCTGGCTCACCGGCAGCTTCACCGAAAGCGGTCGGCTCGACATCACCATGCCGCTTCTCATGGTGTGTGTCCTGTTCGGACTGTCGATGGACTACGAGGTGTTCCTCCTTTCCCGGATCAAGGAGGAGTACGACCGCACGGGCGACAACCGGGCCGCGGTCGCCCTCGGGCTGGAACGCACCGGGCGGATCGTGACCGCAGCCGCCGCGCTACTGGCCATCGTCTTCATCGCGCTGCTCACCTCCGGCTTCACCCACATCAAGATGCTGGCACTGGGCACCGCCTTCGCCGTACTGCTGGATGCGAGCGTGGTGCGTGGCCTGCTGGTCCCGGCCGTGATGCGCCTCGCCGGACGGCTCAACTGGTGGGCGCCGGCACCACTTCGCCGCCTGCACGAGCGGTTCGGCATCCGGCCCACGGAAACCGTGCCCGCCGGCCCGGCCGCCCGGCCGGCCGCGCGACCGGCGAGTGCCCGTAGCGGCACCCGCTCTCGCGGGGAGGGATGACGGTATGACAACCATGCTTCTAAACGCACCGGCCGTACGACTCCCGGCCGCACCCGTCCCGGCTACCCGCCACCTGGCCCAGCCGAGCACCCGTGGCTTCCCGTCCCGGTGGCTGGTCGAGGTCAGCACGCACCGGACCGATGCGCTGCCCCTGCTGATCTTCCCGCACGCCGGGGCCGGGCCGAGCCCATACCGCCGGCTGGCCCAGGCAACGGCCGGCCGGTTCCGGCCTTTCGTCGTCCACCTTCCGGGACGGGAGACGCGCCTGGAGGACAGCCCTTGCCGCGACCTGCCGTCGTTGGTGCAACCGTTGGCGCGGGCGGTCGCCCCGTTGCTCGGGTCGGGCTTCTCGTTCTACGGCCATAGCATGGGCGCGCTGCTCGCCTTTGAGCTGGCCCGCCAGCTCCGCCGGGCGTACGGGATCGAGCCGGATCACCTGGTGGTCAGCGGTCACGCCGCGCCACGCAAGCCGACCAGCCAGCTCCGCCACCGGTTGGCCGACGACGCCCTGTGGAAGGCGGTGTGCGCCCTGCTGGGTACGCCGACCGAGGTGGCCGCCGATCGGCAGATGCAGGAAATGCTGCTGCCTGCGCTGCGAGCCGACTTCGAGATCTGCGAGACCTACCAGTACCGGCCCGAGCCAGCCCTCGACTGTCCGATCAGTACGTTCGCCGGCGACCGCGACGACGAGGCGCCACCATCCGAGATGGCGGAGTGGGCCGCCGAAACGCGGTCGGCGTACCGGCAGCAGACCCTGCCCGGCGATCACTTCTTCAACCTGTCCGACGGCGGGTTCCCCGCCCGGCTCCTGCAAACCTTCGACTACCCCCAGTAGTTCTGCCACCCCGGTAAGGAGAACCCGTCATGGACACCGATGTCCTGGTCATCGGCGGCGGCGCCGCTGGCCTGGCGGCCGCCACCCGGCTGCGGACCCACGCGCCGAACCTCGCGGTCACGCTGGTCAACTCGACCCCGTACAACGTGTACCGACCATGGTTCATGTACGCCCTGCCGCATCTGGTGCCGCCGGAAGACCTGCGCATCCCGCTGGCCGACCTGGCCGCCCGGTACGGCTTCCAATTCGTCCAGGCCGAGGTGGACAAGCTCGACGCCGGCTCACAGACGGCATTGGCGGGCGACACCTCGGTGCGCTACCGGCGAGTCATCGTCGCTGCCGGCGCGCCCACCGACCAGCACGCTGTCCCGGGCGCTGCCGAGCATGCCGTCTTCCCCTGTGATCTGGCCGGCTTCGGGGAGTTCCAGCGTCGCCTGGACGCGCTGCACAGCGGATCCGTGACGTTCGTGCTGCATGGCGAGCGGATCGGGCCCGGACTGGAGGACGCCGCCTGGCTGGCGCGGACCCGCCATGCACTGACCCGGCCTGACATCGAGGTCCGCCTCGTCGACGACGGCGACGGCGTGCTCACCCAGTTCGGGGCGGCGGCCACAGACCGGCTCCGCCGGCGATTGGAGGGGTGGGGCGCACACGTGGTCCTGGGTACGCGGGTGGCCTCGATCGACGCCGCGTCGGTGCGCCTGGCCGACGGCCGCGTCCTCCCGTCTACCCTCACTGCTCTGGTCGGCGCACTGACCGGTCCCGACCTCCAGACCGCCGACCTGACCGACGCGCAGGGCTTCTTCCCGGTCAACTCCACCTTGCAGAGCCGGTACGAACCCTCGGTCTTCGCGGCCGGTGACGCGGTCGCGCACGGTGAGCACGCGGTCCGCAAGAACTGGCAGCGGGCCGTCGGACAAGCCTACGTGGCCGCCGAGAACGCCGCCCGCAGCCTGCGCGGGGACCCGCTGGTGAGCTACGACGACAGCCGGGACCGGCGGCTGACCAAGTTTTCGCTGCCCGACGTGGGCGGCGTGGCGTACCTGGTCTGGAACCAACGTCTCCTTTCGGCCGGACGGGCCGCACGCCGGATCCGGACCACCTTCGACCGCAAGCATTTCGCCGCGTACCTACCAGCCGCGGACACCCGGTGGAAGCGCATGCCTGGCTAGATCCGCGCGATGCGCCGCTTCCCGAGCACGGAAGGGAGGACTGAGTGCGATGCTCAACCTCCGCGAACCAGCGGTAGAACGCCGCAACGGCAATCCCGGCCGCCTGCCGTCGAAGGCGGTCAATGGGGCAGCCATCGGCGCGCCGATCCCGCTCACCCCGGACCAGGTCTCGTCACCAGAGCCGATGCCGCAACCGGAGCCGGTCCGCACCGTCGAATCGACCGCATGGTTGCCGGTCGCCGTGGCGCGGGTCCGGGAGGACCTGACCGCCGCCTACGAGCGGGATCCCGCCTTGAACGGATCCCGGGTCGCCGAGCTGGCCTTGTACCCGGGGCTGTGGGCACTGTGGACCCACCGCGTCGCGCACCAGCTGTGGGCACGCAACGTGCCGTTGGTGCCCCGCCTGCTGTCCCAGAGCGCCCGGCTGCTAACCGGGATCGAAATTCACCCCGGTGCGCGCATCGGCCGCCGCTGCTTCATCGACCACGGCATGGGAGTCGTCATCGGGGAGACCGCCGAAGTAGGCAATGACGTCACGATCTTCCACGGGGTGACCCTCGGGGCGCGCGGGTTCTGGCGCGACGAGAAGGGCGCCAAGCGGCACCCGACGATCGGCGACGGAGTGGTACTCGGCGCCCGCAGCAGCGTCCTGGGACCGGTGAGCGTTGCCGACGGATGCCGGTTGGGGGCGCACGCGCTGGTGGTCAGCGACCTGCCGGCCAAGACGACGGTGACAGCGCTGCCGGCCGTCGCGCATGACCGGGGCCAACCGCAGCCACAACTTCTCGACTATGAGATCTAGGAGAATGCGATGAACATCCATCCGAACGTACTCAGCCTGATCGGCCGCACGCCGCTGGTAGAGCTCGGGCAGTTTGGCCACGACCTGCCGGCCCGGCTGGTCGCCAAGCTGGAGTCGGCCAACCCCGGCGGCAGCGTCAAAGACCGGATTGCGATAAGCATGATCGAAGCGGCCGAAGCGGCCGGGCTGCTGAAGCCCGGAGTGGAGATAGTCGAGCCGACCAGCGGCAACACCGGGATCGGGCTGGCCATGGTGGCCGCGGCCAAGGGGTACCAGCTGACCTTGACAATGCCGGAGAGCATGTCAGTGGAGCGGCGTGCGCTGCTGGCCGCGTACGGCGCCCAGATCGTGCTGACCCCGGCGGCCGAGGGCATGCGCGGCGCGGTGAATCGGGCCACCGAGCTGGCCCAGCGCCCGGGCACCTTCATGCCGCAGCAGTTCGAGAACCCGGCGAACCCAGACGTTCACCGGCGCACCACGGCCCAGGAGATCTGGGAGGACACCGACGGCCAAGTCGACATCTTCGTTGCCGGGGTCGGTACCGGCGGCACCATCACCGGGGTGTCCGAGGTGCTTCGGGGAAAGCGGCCACACGTCCACACCGTAGTCGTGGAGCCGGCTGAGTCGCCGGTGCTGTCAGGCGGCAGCCCCGGTCCGCACGGCATCCAAGGCATCGGTGCGGGGTTCGTCCCCGGTGTTCTCGACACCTCGGCCTATGACGAGATCGTGCGGGTGAACGTGACCGAGGCGCGGGCGGCCGCGCGCCGTCTGGCCCGGACTGAAGGGATCCTTGCCGGTGTCTCCAGCGGCGCCGCCCTGCACGCGGCCTCGCTGGTGGCAGCGCGGCCGGAGAACGCCGGAAAGCTGCTCGTCGTGGTCCTGCCAGACACCGGCGAGCGGTACCTCAGCACGCCCCTGTTCGCCGACCCGCAGCCGTGACGGGAGCGCCCGGGCGCGGGGACAGGCACACCGCGCCGCGGTGACCCCCGCCCGGCCTGAGCGCGCCCGGCGCCCGCCATCGACACCATCGCCATTCCCGGAGGAGCCGCAATCATGGAATCGACCATTCGGCCCGCCGATCTATGGCACTCCCGGCCAGAACAGCTCGCCTCGCCTCTCTACCAGGCGTACGCCTCGACCGCACGCCTCGATGAGCTGCGCGCGACCGAGTACGACTACCTGGACCGGGACGGCCACATCTACCTCGACTACACCGGCGCCGGGCTGCCCGCGCGGAACCAGCTGCGGGCACACGTCGAGCGGATCCTCGGCGGCTGCTACGGCAACCCACACTCGGACAACCCCACGTCTCTGGCCTCGACCCAGCTGGTGAACCAGACCCGGGCCGCCGTGCTCGACCACTTCCACGCCTCGCCCGACGAGTACGCCGTCATCTTCACCGCAAACGCCACCGGCGCACTGCGGCTGATCGGCGAGGCCTACCCGTTCGGTCCGGACAACCGGCTGGTGCTGGCGTTCGACAACCACAACTCCATCAACGGGATTCGGGAGTACGCCCGATCCCACAGCGCGGACGTCGACTACATCCCCTTGGTACCGCACGATCTGCGGCTGGATGAACGGACCACTCACCGCCACCTCACCGCCTCCCCACGGCGGCGGTGGTCGCAGCCGCACCGGGCTGGTCGGGTGCGCCGCCGCGGCCTGTTCGCCTTCCCGGCGCAGAGCAACTTCACCGGGATCCAGCACGCACTTGGGCTTGTCGACTTGGCGCACCAGGAGGGCTACGACGTCCTGCTCGACGCCGCCGCCTACGCCCCGTCCAACCAGCTCGACCTGAGCCGGGTCCACCCGGACTTCGTACCGGTCAGCTGGTACAAGGTACTCGGCTACCCGACCGGCATCGGCTGCCTGATCGCCCGGCGCGAAGCCTTGTCCAGGCTACGCCGGCCCTGGTTCTCCGGCGGCACCATCCAGGCCGTCAGCGTGCAGGGCGACTGGCACCTGCTCGCCTCAGACGAATCGGCCTTCGAAGATGGCACCCTCAACTTCCTGTCGATACCCGATGTCGGAGTCGGGCTGTCATGGCTGGGCCAGGTCGGCATGGGTCTGGTCCACCGCCGGACGACTTGCCTCACCGCGATGCTGCTGGAGGGCCTGAGCGCCCTCCGGCACAGCGACGGCCGGCCCCTGGTGCGCATCTACGGCCCGCGTAGCATGGCCGGGCGCGGCGGTACGATCGCCTTCAACTTCCTCGACCCGGACGGGCACATCGTCGATGAGCGAGTGGTCAGCCGGGACTCCAGCGCCCACCGAATCTCGCTGCGCACTGGCTGCTTCTGCAACCCCGGTGCCGGAGAAGCGGCATTCAACATTTTGAAGTCGACCCTGACTGGCTCGATTCTCCGCAACCCGCACACCATCGACGAGTACCTGATCCTGCTCGGGCTCCCGTCGGCCGGGGCGATCCGGGTCTCGTTCGGGATCGCTTCCAACCTGGCGGACGTCGAGCGGTTCCTGCGCTTTGCCGACGTGACCTACCGGGATCGGTACCCGAGCCTCGCCGGGCTCAACCCGCGGTTGCGCTGCTGACGATCAACGGTGACCATTGTGAACAGTCGACCGTCCGATCTGGACGGCCGACTGTATCCTGTCGGCTAGCGTCGGCCAGATCCCTTACGGACGATCAGCACCCAGGTCCAGATGAGCAAGAGAACGGTGAACCCCGCCAAGATCGCCCAGTCCAGCTGCACCGGCCGGCTGAACGTGTCGCCGTAGGAGGCGAGCAACGGCGGTCCGAGCGGAGAGCCGCCCTCCGCCCACAGCGTATTGAGGTCGACACCGCGACCGAGCGCTTCGAATGTCCACCGGTTGGACATCGGAAAGCTCAACACCTTGCCCGCAGCCGCCATCAGTGGCACCGGCAGGATCGCGCCGGAGAACAGCACCTGCGGGAAGCACAGCATCGGCAGTGCCATCGTGGCCTGTCCCGGCTCCGACACCGCGGCGGAGGCCAGCAGACCCAATGCGAGCGCCGCCGCGGAGGACAGCAGCAGGGTGATGAACAGCGAGCCGTAGGTCGGCCAGTCGGCCGCGGGCAGTCGGTCGGTCGCACGAAGCACCGCCAGCATCGCGGCGTCCACGACGGCAAGCAGCGGCAGGAGTACGCCGAGCTTGGCCAGCAGGTACGGCCCGATGCGCAGGACGACGAAGCGCTCGCGCCGCACCACCGCGATTTCGGTACACACCTGCAGCAGCCCGTAGGTCAGGCCGAAGAAGAAGCCGCCGAACGCGAGCCAGAACAGGATCATTGCGGTAGCGCTCGGGCTCGGGTTGGCAGCATCGAACGCGTTGGGGCGGAACAGTACGACAATCATCAGCAGGACCGCCACCGGTGACCCGACCAGGATCGCCAGCGTGAGCCGGTTGCTGGCCAGGATCGCCAAATTCCGCCGCGTCAGCAGCCACCACTGGGCGAACGCGCCCACCTGGCGGTCGCCCCGAGGGCCGGTGGTGCTTGGCTTCGTCAGCGGAGCGACGGTCGGCGCTTCGGTCCAAGTCGGCGTGTCACCGGCGGCCAGCCGCTGGTAGACGCCTTCGACGCCAGCGGTCTGGAAGTACCGGCAGGCGTCCGCCGGTGGGCCGGCGAAGGCCAGCCGGCCATCCTGGGTAAGGAAAACCACTTCGTCACACGGGGCGATATCCGCTGGGTTGTGCGTGGTGAACACGACCGTGGTACCCAGCTCGGCGATACGGCGCAGGTGCGCGATGAACTCGGCAGCCATCGCCGGGTCGAGACCTGACGTGGGCTCGTCCAGGAAGAAGGCGCGAGGCTGGGTCAGCAGCTCGACCGCGATGCTGGCCCGCTTGCGCTCACCGCCACTGAGCCGACCGATCCGTACGTCGGCGTGGTCGGTCAGTTCCAGGATGCGCAGCACCTCATCGACGGCACGGTCGGCTTCGGCGGCCGGAGTGCCGGCGGGCAACCGCAGCCGCGCCGCGTACCGTAGGGTGCGCCGCAGTGGAAGCTCGGTGTGGATGATGTCGTCCTGCGGCACGTACCCGAGCATCGAGCGGAACGAGTCGAGGTTCGCGTAGTAGTCCACGCCGTCGTAGTGGACGCTGCCCCGAGCCGCGGGATGGGTTCCGGCGAGCGCGTCGAGCAGCGTCGTCTTGCCCGAGCCACTGGCGCCGGCGACGGCTACGAGCTGTCCCCGACCAACGGTCAGCGAGACATCCTGCAGCGTCATGCGGCCGTGATCGACCAGTTGGGTCAGGTCGCGAGCGTCAATCTGCAGTCCGGTCCACCCCCGACGATCTCGCCCAGGTGCGGCCAGTTCCATCATTGCCATGTCAGCTCCTCCGCAGCCGGACCGACGATCGCCGCGCGCCTGCCAGAGACTTTGACTGACAGGCAAAGGTACCCGTCCTCTTGCCCGATGGTGCGGACGGCGCGAGCGTCCGCAACGGCGGTCCTTCGAATCGATGATCCGCGGTGACCATGGCGGAATGCCGAGGCTTTCCCTGAAGATTCGACAAAGCCTCGGGCGAGCCCGCCCACAGCGGCACCGCCGGAACCCGGAACCGTAGCGCACGATCCGGTGTACGGCCGTCGAGCCCGACCGACACACCAACGGACCGCCGCGGGGCGTCTGCCCGGGTGGATCGGGTCCTTCGGCCCATAAAGACGTCCGGCGGCGTTTCTAGCATCGAAGGAGAGGTTGCGTAGGTTCCGGGTCGGGAGCGTGATCGGGCGATGATGGGCGGGCCGATAGCGGGCTGGATGTGGGTCTGGCCGGTCCTCATCCTGGGCGGACTGATACTCATCGGCGTCGCGGTGGCGCGGCTGATGCAGGGCGGGGGCTCGTCGTCGGCACCGTCGTCCGGCACGTCTGAGTCGGCCGCGCGCCGGATTCTGGACGAACGCTACGCCCGTGGCGAGATCGACGAGGAGGAGTACCTCCGTCGTAGGGAGCTGTTGCCATGACGGGCGCGCCCATGAGCAGGCGTCAGGCTCTCGGCCTGCTCGGGCTGGGCACCGCCGGGGTGGCGGCGGGTGCGATCGGATGGGCGGCGAGCGTCGGCACTCCCACCGGCGGCGCAATGCCCGCCGTGTCCGGCGAGCGTTTGCGGCAGCCGACGGTGCTAGACAGCCGCGCCGGGGTCCTCGGCGCGACGTTGACCGCCGCGCCGGGGGTGCAGCTGGCGGGACGGCAGACGTCGGCGTGGGGATACAACGGCTCATGCCCCGGGCCGACCCTGCGCATACGGCCCGGCGACCTGCTGCGGCTACGACTGGTCAACCGCATCGACCAACCGACGAACCTGCACACGCACGGCCTGCACGTGCCGCCGCGTGCCAACGGCGACAACCCGTTCGTCACCGTCGCCCCGGGCGAAAGCTTCGACTACGAGATCGCCGTTCCCGATGACCATCCCACCGGCACGTTCTGGTATCACCCGCACCATCACGGCACAGTCGCCGACCAGATCTTCGCCGGCCTGGCCGGGGCGCTGCTGGTCACGGGCGAGCCGGATCTGCCGGTCACCGATGACCTGGTGCTGCTGGTCACCGATACGACGCTGGACAGCGCGGGCCGGGTCGCCTCACCGGGGCCGATGGCCAGGATGCTGGGCCGCGAGGGCAACCTGGTGCTGGTGAACGGCCAGCATCAGCCGGTGATACGCAGCGCCGTGGGGGCGGTGCAGCGGTGGCGGATCATCAACGGCTGCGTGTCGCGGGTACTCGCGCTGCGGCTGGAAGGCCACACCCTGACGCAGGTCGCACTCGACGGGGCGTTCCTGCCCGCCCCGGCCGAGCGCGATCGGGTCGTGCTCGCGCCGGGCAACCGCGCCGACCTGCTCGCCCGCCCCACCCGCAACGGCCGGTACGCCCTGATCGGCGACCCCTACGACCGGGGCAGGCTGGGCATGATGGGCTCGGACCGCTCAGCCTCCGGTCCGGTTACGCTGGCATGGCTGGACGTGTCCGGGCCAGCGGCCGCCTCGCCGGTGCTGCCTACGACTCTGCCCGCACCCCGGGTGCCGGCGGACGCCGTGGCGAGGCGGAGGCAGGTCACCTTCGCCATGGGGATGGGACGCATGGGCATGGGCATGGCGTTCACCATCGACGGGCGAACATTCGACCCCGGACGCGACGATCAGACCATCGAGTTCGGCACGACCGAGGAATGGACCGTGGTCAACACCAGCCTCATGGACCATCCGTTCCACCTGCACGCGTGGCCGTTCCACGTACTCGACGCCCCGGGCGGAGCCGCTGCAGCGGCCCGACAGGACGTCGTACTCGTCCCTGCTGGTGATGCGATACGGCTGCGTATACCGTTCGTCGACTTCGGCGGGCGCAGCGTCTACCACTGCCATGTCCTCGACCATGAGGACCTCGGCATGATGGCCACCGTCAACGTCCAGGCGTGAACTCCGGCGGCGGGCCGATCCCGTCCCTGGTCAGTCCGGCGGTGGTGTCGAGCGGCCCCGCAGGCCCCGACCTTCGGCGGCGCGCTCGCGCGGCCGGCTCGCCTGATTTGACAATCGTTGAGACAGCGTGCCAGGATTGAATAGATAGAAGTCTAATCAGCGCCGAGGACGAGGAGGCCGGACGATGAGTACAGGCATCGCGGACACCGAAAGCGGGCCAGCCATCAGGGACGAGGTGCGAGCACGGTACGCGGCCGCCGCCACGACAGTGCTGGCCGGTCGGACGGGAGGTTGTTGCTCTTCGACGGCAGCCGATTCGTGCTGTGGCGACCCGTCCCCGTCAGACGAAGCCGGTTCTGGCGCCAGGTTCTATGACGCGGGCGAGCGTGCCGAACTGCCCCTGGCCGCGGTAGAGGCCAGTCTCGGCTGCGGCAACCCGCTGATGGTCGCCGACCTGCACGCCGGCGACACCGTTCTCGACCTGGGGTCTGGCGGCGGCATCGACGTCCTGCTCTCCGCTCGCCGGGTGGGCCCGACCGGCAAGGCGTACGGGCTGGACATGACCCCCGAGATGCTCGAACTGGCCCGCCGCAATGCTCAGCAAGCAGGACTTTCCAATGTGGAGTTCCTGGCCGGTCAGATCGAAGACATCCCGCTGCCCGACGCGAGTGTCGACGTGGTGATCTCCAACTGCGTCATCAACCTGTCCACCGACAAGGCCGCCGTGTTCGCCAGCGTCCACCGCGTCCTGCGTCCCGGCGGCCGGCTCGGCGTATCCGACGTGGTCGCGGACAATTACCTCACCCGACAGCAGCGGGGCGAACGCGGGGACTGGGCCGGTTGCGTCGCGGGCGCACTATCCATCGCTGAGTACGAACGGGGCCTGACCGACGCCGGGTTCACCGACGTTCAGATAACGCCGACCCACCCGGTTGCCGACGGCATGCACTCAGCCATCATCAAGGCCCGCAAGCCCGCCGCCACCGGCGCCTGAGCCGGACCTGCGCAGGGCAGATAATCGGGGCGGACGGGGGTTGGAAAAACAACGCCTAGTAACAGAGTCAGGCTCACGGAACATGCGCCCCGGCGGGCGATGGACGCCCGCCGGGCACCCCACCCCCTCCGGAGTGCTTACCGAGGCGGCCACGTAATAGGCAGCCGGCATGCCCGCCTAGACCTGGCGGCCGGACAGGGTAAACAATCAGTAGGTATCAGCGGCACTGTCGGCAACCGGAGTGTGACGATGACCGGCGCTGAGCCAGTATCACTTTCTGCTCAAGACCTGATGTATGAGGCGGCGTGCGTGGCATGCCGAGCACCGTCGATCGCCAATTCTCAGCCGTGGTTGTGGCGCATCAGCAACGATGCGCTGGAGCTTCGCTGTGATCCGTCGCGACAGCTGCACGTCGCAGATCCGCATGGCCAGCTGATGGTGATCAGCTGCGGGGCATTGTTACACCACGCGACGGTGGTATTCGCCATGCTGGGGGCTGGCGTGGCGGTCGAACGCATCGACGATGCGACCGATCCGGTTCTGCTGGCTCGGCTGACGCTGACCGGACCTCGCGCGATGACCGCCGAGGACATGAGATTGCATCACGGTCTGCGGATCCGGCGCACCGACCGGCGGCCATTTCGCGGCACCGGCCCACTGCCGGACTCGGTGGTCGGGCTGCTGCGCGACGCCGCGGCGCCATTTGCCGTGGCCACCCACGTCTTCGACCCCGACCAGGTGGGCTTGCTCGCCGGCGCCGCGCGGGAAGCGGCACACATTCACGAGAAGAGCCCGTCGTATCGCAACGAGATGGCCGTCTGGACGACCTACCGGAACCCGGTGGGCCGCGACGGGGTGCCTCCGACGGTCGCGGTGCCGCAAGTTCCTCGTACCGTGCCGGTGCGCAACTTCGCTCCCGACAGTCAACCTCTGCTCGAAGCCGGACCCGGCGATGACCGGTACACGACCTACCTCGCCTTCGCCACCGACACCGACACAAAGATGGATTGGCTACGCACCGGGGAAGCGATCAGCGCGGTGCTGTTGACCGCAACCACGCTTGGCATTTCCTCCTCGGTGCTCAGTGAGGTCGTGGAGGTACCGGGCGCACGCGCATTGCTCCAGTCGCTGATCGAGCCGGCCGGCTTTCCTCAGGTGACCGTCCGACTCGGACTCAACGCGAGCGGGTCCGAACTCCCTGTCACACCGCGACGACCTTGCAGCGAGGTGGTCACGATAGTGTCCGGCTGATGCCACGCCGTAGCCCTCACCCGCAAGCCGGCGGATCGTGGCGGCGATCGACCTCCTCCATCGCCGCCCGATCAGGCTGTCCGGCGAGCCCTTGCGAAGCACATGGTCATGCCTGATACTTAACCTCGTGGTTAATAGTCGGGCGGACGACCGCCTCGATGCCGTGTTCGCCGCGGTCGCCGATCCCACCCGGCGGGCCATCGTCGCCGACCTCGCCCGCCACGGTGGGCGTACAACGGGGGAATTGGCGCAGCCGCACGCCATGTCGCTGCCCGCGGTGAGCAAGCACCTGTCGGTCCTGGAGCGCGCGGGCCTGGTGTCGCGCACGCGGCGGGGCCGCAACCAGGTGTACGCGCTGCGGCCGCAGCCGCTGTCGGAGGCCGCGCAGTGGCTGGATCGGCACCACCGGTTCTGGACCGAGCGCATCGACGCGCTCACCGACTACCTGGAGGCACAGTGACGAGCCTGCACATCACGCGGATCCTGCCGGCCCCGGTCGACCGCGTGTGGGCGGCGCTGACCCGGCCGGAGGCGCTCACGGCGTGGTTCTGGCCGCCGCGGCTGCAACCCCGCGTCACCGCCGATCCGCGCCCCGGCGGTGAGTACCGCATCGAGGGTACGGGCATGGCGGTGAGCGGCCGCTACGTCGAGGTCGACGAGCCGCGGCGGCTGGTGTTCACCTGGCGCTGGGACGGCGACGCCACCGAGAGCGTCGTGACCATCGACCTCACCGGGCTGGGCGTGAAGACCGAACTGACGCTCGTCCACGACCGCCTCGACGGCGACACCGACCGCGACAACCACCTGCTCGGCTGGAACGACTGCCTCGACCGGCTGGCCGCCTGTTAGGCCGTTTCTCAGGCGCCCTGTACGCCGTCGATCGCCTGGCGCAGGAAGTCCGCGTGCCCGTTGTGGCGGGCGTACTCGCCGATCATGTGGATGTGGATGAAGCGCAGGCTGGCCGGCTCGCCGTCGCCGGTCACGAACGTGTCGTCCAGGTCCGCGCCGGCCGCCGCCTCCCGGGCCGCCTGCGACTCGTCCAGCAGCGCCTGGTACTCCGCCTGGGCCCGAGCCGGGTCGACGTCCTCGAAGTCGGCGTCCGGCCGCTGCGGCGTCGAGTACAGCATCGGAATGTCCGCACCGCGGAACCGGCGGCGAAACCAGATCCGCTCGACCTTCGCCAGGTGCCGGATGAGGCCCAGCAGCGACAGGTTGGTCTCGGCCACCGGCCGGGTCGCCAGCTGCTCGGCGGTCAGGCCCGCGCACTTGTACAGGAAGGTCGAGCGGTGCCACTCCAGCAGCAGGCGCAGCAGCTCGTCCTCGGGGGCGGCCATCGAGCCGCTCGGCCGGTCGACGGGCGGGGCTGTCCAGGTCATCCGGCCATGATGCCAGCGCGACGGTCCTCGATCTGCGGCGCGGTCGCGGTGGCGCGCAGTCCGGAAGCGCCAGGGCGGGCGGCCCGTTCGGCGGATCGTCCACCCGGGACCGCCCTTCATAGGCTGCGCCCATGCGTTTTCTGCGGGCCCTCGTCGGCGTCGCCGCCCTCCTCGGCCTCGGCTGCCTGATCGTCGCGCTAGCCGGCAACGGAACGATCGGCTACGGGAACGCCGCCCTGAACGTGCCGAGACTCGATGGTGTGGGCCGCTGGGGCCTGGGCATCCTCGGCAGTGGGCTGATCATCGCCGCGATCGCTTACTGGTACCGCACCGGTGCCCCGCTGCCGACCGACGACCATGCGGAGCCTCCCCGGCTGCCGCGGCCGCGCCGCCGCACGGGGACCATTGTGGACGGTCATGTGATCCTTCACTACCACCGCCCCGACGACCGCTATGACGACTGGCGCCTGCACGTGCACGGCGACGGTCTCGCGCCGGAAGCACCGATGGACTGGCCCGGCCGCAAGTGGGACGGCGTCGACGACTTCGGCGCGTACTGGCTGGTCGACATCGCCGACCCGGCCATCGCGGTGACCGCCACCGTTCACCGGGGCAAGAAGAAGGATCCGTACGGCCCGCTGACCATCTACCCCGACCGCCAGCCCGAGGTCTTCATCGCGGCCGGCCGCGCCAAGGTGTACACCTCGGCCGCGACGGCGCTGCACGACCCGGTCGAGAAGCGTACGGCGATCATTCACTACAAGCGCCCGGACAGCGACTACGACGGCTGGACCCTGTGGACCTGGGACGGCCCGCTCGAACCCTTGTCGCACTGGGAGAGTTCGCTGGTTCCGGAGGCCGACCGCGACGACTTCGGCGTCGTGTTCAAGATCGAACTTGCGCCGGGCGCGCCCGGCCTGAAGTTCATCCTCCACAACGGAGACGTCAAGGACCACCTGCCGAACGGGCTGGAGCTGCGGACCGCGGTCGACGGCCTGGAGGTGTGGGTGGAGGCGGGCGTACGCGGCGCCCTGCGTCCGGCCTGAAATGTCCCCGCAACCCGGGACAGTACGGTGGCCGTCGATTGACCGTGGGATCGCTCCCATGGCATTCTGTGCGAGGTGACGTGAGGAGGACGGCCGGCGGGCCGAGCCGCCGAAGGGCCTCTGCGGCAAGCGGAGCGGCGCTCGACCACTCCCACCGGGTGTGACTCCTCGCCGTTGGAACAGGGCAACGTCCAGCGCCTACGCCGAAACGCGTGCATCGGGCCGTGGACGCACGTCCGGGGCTCAACCGTGCCCCGGGCTCGGTTCCGCGCGAGGAGAACACAGAGCATGAGACTTCAGCTCAAACGGCGGCGCACAGCGTTCGCCGCGACGGCGCTGCTGGCCTTGAGCGTGCTGGGCGCCACGCTGCCGGCGAACATGGCCCATGCGGCGCCCGCCTGCCAGGTCACCTACGCCAAGGCGTGGGACAACGGCAGCGGGTTCGGCGCCAACATCACGATCACCAACACCGGCGATCCGATCACCAGCTGGACGCTGACCTACGCCTTCCCCGGTTCCCAGGTCGTCGACCAGGGCTGGTCGGGCACGTGGTCGCAGTCGGGCGCCAACGTGACCGTGCAGAGCATGTCGTGGAACGGCACGCTCGGCACCGGCGCGTCGACCGGCATCGGGTTCAACGGCCACTACTCCGGCCCCAACGTCGACCCGAACGCGTTCTCCTTGAACGGCGTGGCCTGTAACGGCCAGCAGCAGCAGGCGCTGGTCGTGACGCCGACGGCGATCTCGGTGCCCGAGGGCGGCATGACGACCTACTCCGTACGCCTGCAGGCGCAGCCGACCGCCAACGTGACGGTCACGTCAACCGCCGGCACCGGTGACACCAACATCACCGTGACCGCGGGCGGCACGCTGACGTTCACCTCGGCGAACTGGAACACGCCGCAGAACGTGACGGTATCGGCGTCGGAGGACACCGACATCACCAACGGCACGCGCCCGATCACGGTGGCGTCCACGGGCTTGGCGAGCGTCACGGTCACGGCCACCGAAGCCGACAACGACCCCGCTCAGACGCTCGTGGTCACGCCGACCGCGGTGAGCGTACCGGAGGGGGCGTGCGCCACGTTCACGGTCCGGCTGCAAACCCAGCCGAGCGCCAACGTCACCGTCACCACCACGGCCGGCACCGGCGACGCCAACCTGACCGTCCAGAGTGGAGGCACGCTGACCTTCACCACGGCGAACTGGAACACGCCGCAGACGGTCACGATCTGTGCCGCCGAGGACGCCGACATGACCAACGGCACCCGGCCGTTCACCGTGTCGTCGACGGGTCTGACCAGCGTCACGGTCAATGCGACCGAGGCCGACAACGACCCCGCCCAGGCGATCATCGTCTCGCCGACGGCGGTGAGCGTACCCGAGGGCGGCAGCGCCAGCATCACCGTCCGGCTGCAAACCCAGCCCACCGCCAACGTCACCGTCACCACGACGGCCGGCACCGGCGGCGACCTCGACCTCACGGTGACCGCGGGCGCCACGCTGACGTTCACCCCGACGAACTGGAACACGCCACAGAACGTGACCATCAGCGCGGCCGAGGACGCCGACGGCACCAACGGCACCCGGCAGTTCGTCATGGCCTCGACCGGCCTGACGAGCCTCACGGTCACCGCGACCGAGGCCGACAACGACCCGGCTCAGGCCCTGGTCGTCACGCCGACCAGCGTCAACGTCCCCGAGGGCAGCAGCGCTGTGGTGGGCGTACGCCTGGCGGCGCAGCCGGCGGCCAACGTGACCGTCACGACCACCGCGGGCACCGGCGACACCAGCCTGACGCTCACCGGCGGCGCGACCCTGACCTTCACCACCGCGAACTGGAACACGAGCCAGAACATCACCATCGCGGCGGCGCAGGACGCCGACAGCACCAACGGCACCCGGCCGTTCACCGTCGCGTCTGCGGGTCTGACGAGCGTCACCGTCACCGCGACTGAGATCGACGACGAGCCCGTGGCCAACGCCTACATCACCGAGTTCACCACTCAGTACAACAAGCTGAAGAACCCGGCCAACGGCTACTTCTCGACCGAGGGCATCCCGTACCACTCGATCGAGACGCTGATGGTCGAGGCGCCCGACCACGGTCACGAGACCACGTCCGAGGCGTTCAGCTTCTGGCTCTGGCTGGAGGCGCAGTTCGGCCGGGTCACCGGCAACTGGACGCCGTTCAACAACGCGTGGACGACGATGGAAGCCTTCATCATCCCCACGTCGGCCGGCCAGCCGGGCGGGCAGGGCACCTACAACGCCAGCGACCCGGCGGACTTCGCGGCCGAGATGCCGCTGCCGAGCCAGTACCCGGTGACGCTCAACGCCGGCGTGGTGGCCGGGCAGGACCCGCTCGCGGGTGAGCTGCAGTCCACCTACGGCAACCGCCTGATGTACGGCATGCACTGGCTGATCGACGTCGACGACATCTACGGCTACGGCACCGGACGCGGCGCGAGCCTGTCGGAGTGTGGCGACAACACCAAGCGCGTCACCTACATCAACACCTACCAGCGCGGTCCGCAGGAGTCGGTGTGGGAGACCATTCCGCACCCGTCGTGTGAGACCCAGCGGTTCGGCCAGGCCGGCCAGGGCTACCCGCCGCTCTTCATCGCCGGCACGGCCGCCGCGCAGTGGCGCTACACCGACGCTCCCGACGCCGACGCTCGCGCGGTCCAGGCCGCGTACTGGGCCAACGTCTGGGCGACGGCTCAGGGCAACCAGTCGCAGATCTCCGGCACCTTGCAGAAGGCCGCCAAGATGGGCGACTACCTGCGGTACTCGTTCTTCGACAAGTACTTCAAGAACCCCGGCTGCACCTCGCAGAACTGTACGCCGGGCAGCGGCAAGAGCAGCTCGTCGTACATGCTGACGTGGTACTACGCCTGGGGCGGCGACCTGGCCAACTCGTGGTCGTGGCGCATCGGCTCCAGCTCGTGGCACCAGGGTTACCAGAACCCGCTGGCCGCGTTCGCCCTGTCCACGGGCGGCCCGACGGCCCTGCGCCCGCTGTCGCCGACGGCCGCGGCGGACTGGACCACCAGCGTGACCCGCATGCTCGACTCGTACCTGTGGCTGCAATCGGCCGAGGGTGCGATCGCGGGTGGCGCCACCAACAGCTGGAACGGCAACTACTCGGCCCCGCCGGCCGGTACGCCGACCTTCTACGGCTGGGCGTACGACTTCCAGCCAGTGTTCCACGACCCGCCGTCGAACCGCTGGTTCGGTTTCCAGGCCTGGTCGCTGGAGCGCGTCGCCGAGTACTACTTCGTCACCGGTGACGTCAAGGCCAAGCAGATCCTCGACAGGTGGGTCGGCTGGGCCATCGCCAACACCACGCTCGGCACCGGCTCGAACTTCTCGATCCCGTCCGACATGGACTGGACCGGCGCGCCGTCCGGCAGCTACAGCGGAGCGGCGGGCGGCCCAGCGGCCAACCCCGGTCTGCACGTGACGGTCACCAGCACCACCAGCGACGTCGGCGTTGCGGCCGCGTACGCGCGGACGCTGACGTACTACGCCGCCAAGGAGGGTGCATCCACCTTGGGCACCTCGGCCAAGAACACGGCCAAGGGCCTGCTCGACCGGATGATCCTGCTGAAGGCCGCCGACTCGACCGGCCGGGGCATCGTAGTGTCCGAGACGCGCACCGATTACAACCGGTTCAACCTCACGCGTGCGGGCGGCAACCAGGACGGGCTCTTCGTTCCGTCCGGCTTCACCGGCACCATGCCCAACGGTGACGCGATCAACTCGAACTCCACGTTCCTGTCGATCCGGTCCTTCTACCAGAACGACCCGGCCTGGCCGTCCGTGCAGAGCTACCTGAACGGCGGAGCGGCCCCGACCTTCCAGTACCACCGGTTCTGGGCCCAGAGCGACATCGCGATGGCCTTCGCCGACTACGGAACCCTGTTCCCGGCGGGCTGATCCTCGCCGTTAGAAAGAGCCGCCCCGGAGCTTCCTCTCCGCTCCGGGGCGGCACCTGTCTACTGTGTCCTCAGCAATTACGGCGTCCCCAGAATGGCCAGCACCGGGCACGCAATGCGCCGCCCGGCGGCGCGTGCGCGAGAGTTCCGGAGGGTCCCAGGTCACGGTGCCGACTATGAGCCCGCGGCCGGACAAGATCAAGTCTTGTTCTCGCACCACCGCCGTGATGGAGTAAGGATTGAGGGACTGGGTAACGGCAGGGGTGTGACGGCTGCCGAGTGGTTTCTGACCGCCGCCGAGCGCGGCAACCCCGCCACGGACATCGATCGCCGCCATCCCGACGGGCTCGCCTGGACCTCCGGCAACCGCGTCCAGGCGCTGCCGCACGGGCGGGCGTACTTCCGGGCGCTGCTCGGGGTGCTGCGCGGCACCCGCGAGGGCGACACCGTCATGTTCACCGACTGGCGCGGCGACCCCGACGAACTCCTCGACGGCCCGGGTACGGAAATCGCGACCGTCCTCGGCGATGCGGCCCGGCGCGGCGTCGTGATCAAGGGCCTCGTCTGGCGGTCGCACCACGACCGCCTCCAGTTCAGCGCCACCCCCAACCGCGAGCTGGTCGACGCGATCCAGGCCGCCGGCGGCGACTGCCTGCTCGACATGCGGGTCAAGGTGGGCGGTTGCCACCATCAAAAGCTTTTCGTCGTACGCCACAAGGGCCGCCCGGAACGCGATGTGGCGTACGCCGGCGGGCTCGACCTGTGCCACGGGCGCGGCGACGATGCCGAGCACCTCGGCGACCCGCAGGCGGTCCTGATGGCGCCGGCGTACGGCGACCGGCCGCCGTGGCACGACGTCCAGCTGGAGATCCGCGGGCCGGCGGTGGCCGACGTGGAGACGGTGTTCCGGGAGCGCTGGAACGATCCGGCGTCGCTGACGCGCAACCCGCTGCACATCGTGCGCGATCTGATCGAGCGGAGAAAGCGCGACCCCGACCGGCTCCCCCGCCGGATGCCCGACCCCGGCATCGTCGACGCGCCGGCGGACGGGCACGATGTCCAGATCCTGCGTACTTATCCCCGCCTGCGAGGTACGCCGTATCCGTTCGCGCCCAGGGGCGAGCGCAGTGTCGCCCGGGGCTATATAAAGGCGCTGCGGCAGGCTCGCCATCTGATCTACATCGAGGACCAGTACCTATGGTCGCAGGCGGTGCTCCGGCCGTTCGCCGAGGCGCTGCGCACCAACCCCGATCTGCACATCATCACCGTGCTGCCGATGCACCCCGACTCGCCCAATCCGGCGGTCGCGGCCGCGCAGGCGTACGGGCGGCGGCTCGCGCTCGACACCTTGCGCGAGGCCGGCGGGGATCGCGTGGCCTGCTACGGGATCGAGAACCACGTCGGTACGCCCATCTACGTGCACGCCAAGGTGTGCGTCATCGACGACACGTGGGCGACGGTCGGCTCGGACAACTTCAACCTGCGATCGTGGACCTATGACAGCGAGCTGACCTGTGCCGTCCACGACCCGACCGCGGGCGACGGGCTGCCCCGCGAGATGCGCTTGGCCCTCAGCCGCGAGCATCTGGGCCGGGCCGAGGGCGACGACGTCGATCTGATCGACCCGGTGGCCACCTTCGCCGCGTTCGCGAAGACCGCACAGGAACTCGATGCGTGGCACGCCGGCGGCCGGGCTGGGCCCCGCCCCGCTGGGCGTCTGCGGGCGTACCAGGCGCCGGAGCAGTCGCGGTGGCTACGCCCGCCGGCGCGGTTGCTGTACCAGATCGTGTGCGACCCCGACGGCCGCCCGACCCGCCTGCGCCTGCGGCACCGCTTCTGACGTCACGGCTCCTCTTCGTCCACCCAGAACCCGGGGTGGCGGTCGCGGAACGCGTCCAGCGCCTCGCGATCGCGGCCCAGCACGACTACCCAGACGTCATCGTCCACACGCAACAGAATGTCGCCGCCGGCGTACCAGCGGCTGGCGTCGTGGCGCGGGAACGGCAGCTCGGCCAGCCCGGCGACGAGCGACTGCGGCTCGCCCTCGGCCAAGTCCCGCCCGTCGGCGTGCGGTCCGGCCTCGACCGCCTCCCACAGCACCATGTCCACGCAGGCGAGCGAGAACCGGTCGAGGAACGTGACCCAGTTCTCCTCGGCCATCCCGTCCGAAGCCATCCCGTCCGAAGCCATCCCGTCGGCCGCTTCTTCGGGGTCGGCGCCGGCCTCGCGAGCCGCCATCGCCGCCCGCACGCCGGCGAGGTTCAGCGAGCCGCTGTGCTCCACGATGTCGCTGATCGGCTCCGACCGGAACACCGGCGGATCCTCGCTATCCGGGTCGGCCAGCGACACGGCGTAGTACTCCAGACCCTGATGCGCGGCCCGGAAGACGAGCAGCTGCCGCTTCGCGTCGTAGTCGAGCCGCGAGGGCTCCAGCAGGGTCCCGTTGGCGCTCGTCAGATCATCACGCCGGCCGAACATCCGGTACGCCTCGCGGACGGCCACCGGCAGGCGTACGCCCAGCCGCGCCTCGGCGGCGTCGAGGTCGGCGCCGGCGTACCCGTCGCCGGGGCCGATCGGGCGCAGCCAGCCGGCCGCGAAGTCATGGATGAACCGCCAGGCGGATTCGCGGCCGGCGAGTTCGGCCACGGCCCGGACAACGTCGAAGGGCATGCCGTGAAAGATAGCCCGGCTCCCCGGGACGGTGGGAGAGCCGGGCGTTATCCGGATCGGCTACCGGTTCACCATCCGACGGCCACGATCAGCCACTGCGGGTTGCCGTGGGAGATGAACGACGACTGGTTCGCGTAGTCGTCGTACGGGAAGCCGTAGGACAGCTTGTTGATGGCGTGGTCGTGCCAGAACTTGGAGTAGTAGTTGGCCGGTGCGGCCTGGTAGTACAGGCTCGGGTTCGACCAGTCCGACTGCGGCCGCTCGATCACATGCCGGTTGAGCGCGGCGCAGCGGCCCGGGTCGTTGGCCAGTACGCCGGCGCACCCGAAGATGTCCGACGTCGGGGCGTTGACCCCGTTCGCCTGGGCGTACGCCGTGAAGTAGCCGGCGTTGACGCCGCCGGTGCGGAACGACGGATCGCTGCCGGGCGCGATGATGCGGAACGGGGCCTGGGTCTGGGCCAGGACGTCGAACTGCGCGGGCACCTCGTTGATGAACTTCTGGAAGGTGACCGAGCGGTCCTCGGCGAAGGTCGCCCGGTCCTCGCCCACCTCGACGTCGTACCCGTCGCGGGCGTGCAGGCGCATGGCGAGCTTGATGCCGAAGGCGTCCACGCGGGTCGTGTTGCCGTTGAAGACCGTCGGGCCGACCGTGAACTCGATGAAATCGAAGTACTGGCTGTTGGGCGCGCCGAGGTAGAAATACATGCGCCCGGCCGAGTTGGCCGGCATGTCCAGGTACTGCTGCTCGGCGATGGAGCGGGTCTGCCCGTTGAAGCTCCAGTACACCTGGCTGTCCGGGTAGCGGCCGTTGGTGCGGTTGAGCACCTTGACGGTCAGGACGTTGCTGGCGGGCGGGATGGTGCTGGTGTCGCCCCAGAATCCGTTGGGGTCGGTGGGCGGCGAGGACGGCGGGTTCGACGGCGGGTTCGACGGGGACGTGCCGGTGCGGACGATGAACTCCCACAACGAGTAGCCGTAGACCGTCGCGCGGACGGTTCCGTTCATCCGGACGAAGCGGCCGGATCCGCTGACGTTGAGGGTCTGGACGCCACCGGTTCCGGTGGTCGTACTGAAGATGTTCGTCCAGCC
>Ga0114129_10002077_pt1 | contig 27547 bp, 21 predicted proteins | sample RhiMetdeltSRZDD1_FD_80071 | JGI IMG/M metagenome (GOLD analysis project Ga0114129, IMG submission 80071) | Populus rhizosphere microbial communities from Tennessee, USA - Rhizosphere MetaG P. deltoides SRZDD1 (version 2) (version 2) | ecosystem: Host-associated > Plants > Roots > Rhizosphere >... | reverse complement strand
CTAGAAGAAGACTTTCACAGCAAGTTGACCGATTCGTGGATCCAAGGCGTTTCTCAGTGTGCCGAATGTCCGCTGGTTCAGGTTTGCCAGGCCGTCTACTACGCTGCTGGTGGTATCTTTGAAATTCACCCGATTGAAGATGTTAAAAAATTCGGCGCGGAGCTGGACGCGATATCTCTCACCGGCTTTGATGTCCTTGAAGAATCCCATATCCCAGTTGTAATACCCGGGCCAGTGTATTTGAACAGACGATCGGATGGCGTCACTGGTGTTCCGTAATCAATATTGGGCGTAGTGCCGTCGTCACTGATCCGAACCGGGCATTCCGGCCATAGTGCCCGAACTACGCCAAGCCATTGGTCAAGCATGGCTCGAAAGCGGCGCGGCCGCGAATATTCAACTGGTCCAAGTTGACCGGCGAGACCTACTGACCAAACAACGGGACCGATTCTTGCCCCTTTGATACGTAGGACCGATAACACAACCACATGAACAGATCCAGAACCGCCGGGGCTCCGGAGAGAACCTTGACGGCCTCTAGATCTGTTGGAATCGGATGCGCCAGGACCTCCTTGTAGAATTCTTCGCTCAGGGCGATGATGTTCTCAAAATGTTTCCAGTGCGCTTTGTTTGTCGCGCCCTGGCTGTACCAACCAGCACGACGTGAATCGAGACCCACTCTACAAGGTCTTATTTTTTACTTTTTTGCACACGTGTGCATTGGTATAACGAGTCCCACAAACGGTCCCTGAGGTTGAATAGTGCGTCAGGTCTCAATCAAAGACATCGCGCGCGCGGCCAACGTTTCACACCCTACGGTATCGCGCGCATTACAGGACAGCCCGCTTGTCAGGCGCGAGACGGCAGAGAAGATTCGCAGGATCGCGCATAGGATGGGATATCGGCCAAGCGCTGTAGCACGGAGCCTGCTCACGAAAAAGACAAGGACCATAGGTGTGGTCGTAACCAGCATTGCCGATCCTTTTATCGGCGAGGTTGTCAGTGGAATCGAGGAGAAGGCGAACCAGCACGGTTATTCTGTCGTTCTCGCAAATTCAAACGCCGATCCCGAGCGGGAGGTGAGCGTCGCACACTCATTTCACGAGCGGCGGGTTGATGGCATTCTCGTGACCGCGTCGCGAGTGGGCGCTCTCTATTTGCCTTTGCTTGCTGAAATGCAGGTACCAATCGTACTCATCAATAACCAACATCCAGACGAGTTCGTCCACTCGGTGATGATCGACAATGTGACCGCAAGCTGTAAAGCAGTGCGTCACTTGATTCAGCTTGGGCACGAGCGAATTGCCTACGTTGGCGACCAATTCGGCTTTCAGTCCGATACGGAGCGGTTCGCCGGATATCGTGAGGCTCTGGATCTGGCAGGACGTTCATTTCTCCCGGGATTGGTCTGCCATGGAAACGGCAAACCCGAGGGAGGCAGAGATTCGGCGGAGAAACTTCTGGCTCTTACCAATCCGCCGACCGCTGTCTTTTGCTACAACGATATGACTGCGCTCGGTGTTCTGGATGTATTTCGTTCGCGCTCGATTCGCGTTCCCAAAGACATTTCGGTAGTGGGATTCGACGATCTGCTGATTGCGTCCTACACGCATCCGCCGCTGACGACGGTGCGTCAGCCAAAGCGACAGATGGGCCAAATCGCAATGGAAATGTTATTGGGCCTTGTTTCGGGGACGGATTCCGAGAGCATCATTAAGGTACAAGGTGAGTTGATTGTGAGGGAGTCCACAGCTTCGCCGAAATCATGAAGTCATACCAATGCGTGAGCTTGTGCTTAAGCCTGGAGATTCGCTCGACGACACGGAAGCAGTGCTAATCGCGACGCCTGAGTCTGTAGGGTTCGAGTATCTGACATTTCGTACTCGAAAACTCACACGCGGACAGAAGCTATCGAGCAACACATCGCAGAACGAACTGGGCATGATCATTCTGGGCGGACAATGTTCAGTAGAGTCCACCGTGGGATCGTGGCTTGATATCGGGAGCCGTGCACACGTGTTCAGCGGTTTGCCCAGCGCCCTCTATCTACCCATCCAAACGCGCTTCACTGTAGCTGCAAATACTGACTGCGAAATTGCCCTATGCTTTTCGCGCGCCGAAAGCAGCTATCCGGCGCGTTTGATTTCTCCAGATGAAGTCGAAGTCGAGATCCGCGGAGGCGGAAATGCCACGCGCCAGATCAACCACATTCTTAAGCCGGAGTTTCAGGCACAGCGGTTGATGGTCGTTGAGGTGTACACACCCAGCGGCAACTGGTCGAGTTATCCACCCCATAAACATGACGTCCACAATCCTCCCGAAGAAGTCGATCTGGAGGAAATCTATTATTACAAGATCGATCGTCCAGAAGGCTACGCGATTCAGCGGATATATACTGCCGATCGAAAACTCGATGCGACTCTCACCGTACGTGACGGTGAGTTGGTCTTGGTGCCTGAAGGTTACCACCCAGTCGTTGCTGCGCATGGCTATACCGTTTATTACCTGAACGCATTGGCCGGGAGTGCACGGTCGATGGCCGCTAGCGACGATCCCGACTATGCCTGGGTACGCCAGACCTGGGAGGACAAGGATCCACGCGTACCCCTGGTCCGACGTGTGGAGAACTTGTGATGGGCCACCGCAAATACGACATCCTGACTGTTGGGCGCAGTTCGATCGATCTCTATTCGAACGACATTGGCGCGCCATTCACGAAGATCACGAATTTCGCCGCGCTTGTCGGCGGATGTCCCACCAACATCAGCGTTGGCATGCGCCGCCTGGGTCTGCGATCAGCGTTGTTAACCGCCGTGGGCAATGATCCGGTAGGCGAGTTCGTGCTGAATTTCCTCAACAAGGAAGGAGTAGCAACGGAGTTCATTCCTTGTAAACCTGGCAAGCGCACCAGCGCGGTCATTCTTGGGATCGAACCGCCTGATCGATTCCCGCTCGTTTTCTATCGCGACAATTGTGCGGATATTGAGATCACCCTTGATGATGTCCTCAACGTACCGATCTCGCAATTTGACGCTGTGCTGCTCAGCGGCACAGCGCTAAGCCGTGAACCCAGCCGAAGCGCGACTCTTTTCGCGGGTGAACTCGCGAAAGAGCACGACGTAAAGATCATTCTCGATCTGGACTTCCGTCCCGATCAGTGGCACGACCCACGTTCTTTTGGCATCACGATTCGTTCTTGCTTGCGGCTTGTGGACATCGTGATCGGCACCGCCGACGAGGTGAAAGCCGCCACTCTGCGAGACGAAACGGCCGTTGAAGTGGAGCACTCGCAAATATCCGGCGCCCATGTTCGTGGTGACGTTCAAAAAGGAATCCAAACGATACTCCATGCAGGCCCTGAAGCGCTGGTCATGAAACGAGGCCGGGAAAGCACGATGGTCTACCTGCGCGGCGGCGAGACGATCGAGGCAGCTCCATTTCCGGTTGAGGTTTACAACGTGTTAGGCGCCGGCGACGCGTTCGCGAGCGGTTTTCTGTACGGACATGTGAAGGGCTGGAGCTGGTATCAGTCCGCGCGCATGGGGAACGCATGTGGCGCGATCGTTGTCACGCGCCAAGGTTGTGCTAATGCCATGCCATATGAGCGCGAGGCGCTCGCATTCATCGAAGAACGAGGAGGATTTTAATGGAGGCTTTTCATCCGAAAGACTTCTTGCCGGTCTCTCTTACCGGACAACTGACCGAGATTCGCATCGCCGATCCGGAACGAGCCCGCAGAGCGGCGAGTGCCCGAAGACGGCGCGCCCGGCTCACGACGGATGGGAGGCTCAATATTCTTGCAGCCGATCATCCGGCGCGCCGTGTCACGAAAGTTGGAGAAGATTCCCTGGCAATGACCGATCGCCAGGACTATCTTGCCCGGATCGTTCGCGTGCTGGGTGGCGGCTCAGTCGATGGCGTGATGGCGACAATGGATATTCTCGAAGATCTCCTCGTTCTGAACGACCTCGCGGCGGAGACCAAGAACCCGCCCTTTCTTGACGAGAAGTTACTGATCGTCAGTTTGAACCGTGGTGGACTGGCGGGCGCGATTTGGGAAATGGATGACCCGATGACAGGTCCGGCGCCCGCCGACTGCAAAGCCTGGGGCTTTGATGGAGCCAAGATCCTGCTGCGGATCTGCGATCAGGAACACGGTTCATTGAAGACGATGGTTGCCGCGGCACAAGCCATCGACGAACTCAATAATCTCGCGCTGCCCACGTTTGTTGAACCGTTGCCTGTTGTGAAAAGTGAAGGCGGCTATCAAGTAACGAAAACGGCCGACGCTCTGAGAAAGATCATTGGTGTCGTCACTGCCCTCGGAAACAGCAGCCGCTATCTTTGGCTGAAGCTGCCGCACTGCAAAAACTACGACACTGTTGCCCGGGCCACGACTCTGCCGATCCTTCTGTTGGGCGGAGAATCCGCTGGCGATGCCACCCTCTTTCTCGAGCAAGTCGCCGAAGGACTCGCGGCTGGTCCTAATGTCCGCGGGGCGCTGGTGGGTAGAAACGTTCTCTATCCCGGTGATGCAGATCCGCTTTCGGTGGCGGAAGCAGTAGGCGGAGTCATTCATAAAGGATGGACAGTCGATCAGGCCGTCGCTCGGATGAGGGGACGCGCATGAACACCCGGCGATTCACCATGGCGCAGGCGCTCGTCCTGTTCCTGAAGAATCAGTATATTGAGCGCGATGGCGCCGAACAGCCGTTCTTCGCCGGAATGTGGGGCATCTTCGGCCACGGAAACGTGGCCGGTATTGGCCAGGCCTTGCAGCAAAATCCGGACTTTCGCTACTACCAGGCCCGCAATGAGCAAGCCATGGTGCATTCGGCGGCCGCTTTCGCCAAGATGAACCAGAGGCTTCGAACGTTCGCATGCACGTCTTCCATCGGACCGGGCGCGACGAACATGCTCACCGCCGCAGCAGCAGCCACAATCAACCGGCTTCCGGTATTGCTCCTCCCGGGGGACATTTTTGCCCGGCGCAATGTCGCTCCCGTATTGCAACAGCTCGAAAGCGAATTCACTCAGGACATTTCTGTTAACGATGCATTTAAGGCCGTATCCCGATACTGGGATCGCGTGAACCGTCCCGACCAGCTTCCATTCGCACTCATGGAAGCCATGCGCGTGCTCACGTCTCCGGCTAACACCGGCACCGTGACACTTGCGCTTCCGCAGGACGTACAGACAGAGGCATGGGACTGCCCCAACATATTATTCGAGAAACGTGTCTGGCACATCGCGCGGCCGATGGCCGATCGAGCGTTACTTTCCGAAGCAGTGCGAAAGATTCGCAACGCAGAGAGACCTTTTATCGTGGCCGGCGGCGGAGTCATTTACAGCGATGCGTGTCGAGCGCTTGCCCGCTTTGTTGAAGCGACAGGAATTCCTGTCGGAGAAACAATGGCAGGAAAGGGCTCTCTTCGTTACGACCATCCTCAAAACCTCGAAGCCTTGGGAGTGACCGGCACCTCTGCGGCGAATGTCATTGCACGTGAAGCTGACCTTGTGATCACGGTTGGGACGCGGCTGACGGATTTCACCACGGCTTCCAAAACCGCTTTTCAGAATCCGGACGTTCAGTTCGTCAACATCAACATTTCCGAATTCGATGCTTGGAAACACGCGGCGCTGCCGCTCGTCGGCGACGCCCGCGCGACATTAGAAGAAATCACTCTTGCGCTTGAAGACTATCGAGTGGATCAGGAATACGCGAATGCAATCGCCGTTGCAAAACAGAACTGGATTCGAGAGACAGAACGTTTGTTCAGCCTGCGCCACGGTCCACCGATCAGTCAGCAGGAGCTGATCGGCCTCGTGAATGCGTCTTCGCGTCCGGAAGATGTGGTCGTTTGCGCAGCCGGAAGTCTCCCTGGCGACCTTCACAAGCTTTGGCGCGCCCGCCAGCCGAGATGCTATCACCTCGAATACGGGTATTCCTGCATGGGCTACGAAATCGCTGGCGGCCTCGGCGTTAAATTGGCAGCGCCTGAACGCGAGGTATACGTGATGGTTGGGGACGGTTCTTATCTGATGATGTCATCAGAGATCGTCACGGCGATCCAAGAAAATGTGAAGCTGACGATTGTTTTGATCGATAACCACGGATTCAGCAGTATCGGCGGGCTCTCCCATGCTGTTGGCTCGAATGGTTTCGGCACAGACTACCGATATCGCAACGCCCAGACGCAGCAGCTTGACGGGGATCGCCTGCCCATCGATTTTGCCGCTAATGCGGCGAGCCTTGGCGCACACACAATTCGTGCCGTGACATTTCAAGATCTTCAGCGAGCGTTGGACGCCGCCCGCAACCAAAGCCGCACAACGGTCATCGTTGTTGAAGTGGATAAAGAAATGCGCGTGCCCGGATACGAATCCTGGTGGGACGTTGCCGTCGCCGAAGTGTCGGAAATGGATTCCGTCGGCCACGCGCGGGCACGTTACGAAGAGGGGCGGAAGAAGGAACGATTTTTCTTCTGAATTTTTTATGAACACGAATGGCAGATTACCGAATTACATCAACGGTGAATGGCGCGCTGCCGCCACCCAGTTGTATGTAAACGTACTCAATCCCGCGACGGCCGAGACGCTCGCCGAAGTTCCTTTGTGTGGTGGACAGGACGTGGACGCGGCAGTTCAATCGGCGGCTGACGCATTTCCGGAATGGCGTCACACGCCTCCCGAAGAGCGCATACAATATCTGTTCAAGCTGAAAACCTTGTTGGAAGAAAACTTCGAAGATCTCGCGCGGCTCGTGACGATGGAAAACGGAAAGACGCTGGCCGAGTCCCTCGGCGAGGTGCGCCGGGGAATCGAAAACGTTGAAGTCGCATGTGGCATCCCTATGCTCATGCATGGTTACAATCTCGAAGATATTGCCCGCGGCATCGACGAGACCATGATTCGACAGCCCGTGGGCGTCGCCGCCGCTATCACGCCGTTCAATTTTCCGATGATGGTGCCTTTTTGGTTCTTGCCGTACGCGATCGCGTGCGGAAATACATTCGTCCTGAAGCCCTCGGAAAGAGTGCCTCTCGCCATGCAGCGTGCCTTCGAGTTGATCGATGAAACTGGGCTCCCGCGCGGGGTCGCGAGCCTTGTCTACGGGGCGAAAGACGCGGTCGATGCTCTTCTCCAACACTCATTGGTGCGTGCAATCAGTTTTGTCGGCTCCACGCCCGTAGCTCGCTGGGTTTACGCGGAGGGCGCAGCACACGGCAAGAGAGTGCAGGCGCAAGGAGGCGCCAAGAACCATGTCGTCATATTGCCGGACGCCGATATAGCGGCCGCATCGCAAATGGTCAGCGAGAGCGCATTCGGATGCGCCGGCCAGCGATGTCTCGCTGCCTCGGTCGCCGTGACGGTCGGTGATGCGAGGCACGACTTCACTGCGGCGGTTGCGGAGGTGGCAGCATCTATGAAAGTCGGATACGGCCTCGATCAGGGCGTACAAATGGGACCTGTCATCACTCAGGAGAGTAAGACTCGCGTCGAAGGTCTGATCGCTAAAGGTTTGAGCGAAGGCGCCGATCCCCTCGTCGACGGCAGGAATGCGAAGATCCGTGGTTTTGAAGCTGGGAATTTCATCGAGCCAACAGTGCTACAGGATGTCGCGCCGGAGAGTGATCTTTCCAGAACGGAAATATTCGGCCCAGTACTGAGTCTCATTCACGCATCAACAGTAGATGACGCCATCCGGATTCTGTCGAAGAGTCCTTATGGAAACGCAGCGTCCATATTCACTACCAGCGGATCTGCCCCTCGCCAATTTCGCTACGAAGTGCCGGCCGGAAATATTGGCGTCAGTGTCGGTGTCGCGGCCCCGGTAGCCTATTTTCCGTTCAGCGGTTGGAGGGATAGTTTCTTCGCCGATCTGCACGGGCAGGGGAAGGACGCGATCGAGTTTTATACCGAGAAGAAAGTTGTGATTGAGCGGTGGAGGTTCGCTTGAAGAGGTCCCGATACGCCCGGATTTGTTTGTTTTCATTGCTGGCGTTGCTGCCGGCTGGGGCACAACAGCCTTGGAAGCCTAAGCTGGTCCTGGTTCTGACGATGGATCAGATGCGATACGACTACCTGACGCGCTTTAACGACCTCTATAAAGGAGGACTGCGCACTCTCATCGATCGGGGCGCCATTTTCACGAATGCGAATTACCGGCACGCGGATACCGAAACAGGTCCTGGCCACTCCGTGATTCTTTCAGGACGGCACCCCAGCCATTCCGGGATCGTCGCCAACGACTGGTGGGATTCCTACTTGAAGAAAATCGTCAATGTCGTCGAAGACCCAGTCCAGTCGCCCGTCGGCGGTGAAGGACGCGGCGCGTCGCCTGTGAATTTCTTGGCTTTCACGGTGGGCGATATGTTGAAACTCAAGAGTCCAAATTCTCACATCGTCGGTATTTCGTTGAAGGATCGCTCTGCGGTCCTCTTGGCTGGCCATCGCGGAGATGCAGCGTATTGGTACGAAACAGCCGGCGGAAACTTCATCACCAGCACGTATTACATGAAGAAGGCTCCCGACTGGCTCATCAAATGGAATGGCCAACACATGGCGGACCGGTACTTCGGAACGCAGTGGACGCGTTTACTGCTGGACGAGCGGCTTTATGAAAAGTACGCGGGCAAGGATGCCGTCGAAGGAGAGTGGGATCGAAAAGACACCGTCTTTCCGCACAATATCCGCGGCAATGCCCATTCACCGGAATACTACGATGATTTACGCCGGACGCCAGCCGCCGATGAGATGACGCTCTCAGCCGCTCTCGAAGCCATGAAGGCACATCATCTGGGCGAAGACGACGCGACGGACATTTTTGCCATCGGTTTCGCTGGAACGGACGTTATCGGGCATACGTATGGGCCGGATAGCCAGGAACAGATGGACGAACTCCTGCGCCTCGATCGCATCGTCGACCAACTCTTGAAGGAAATCGATGCCAAGATTGGTTTGAAGAACACGATTGTGATTCTCACAGCGGACCATGGAGTAATGCCGCTCGTTGAAAACCTGGAGGCCAAAGGAATCCACGGTCGTCGCGCAAAGCCCAGCGTTTTGGAAGATGCCGTCCGTGAAACTTTACAGAAACGCTTTCCAGGTGTTCCCGATCTGATGGTACGCATCGATTCGGATTTCTATCTCCGTGAGGACGTGATCCGACAACGGAATCTGGATCGCGGCGCTATCGAACAAACGGCGATCGCGGCGCTCATGTCGACGGGCCTTGTTGAAAAGGCTTACACACATTCGGATTTATCAAGTCATGCCACTTCGGTCGATCCTTATCTACCGTTGTTTCGAAACGCTTTTTTCCAGCCCCGCAGCCCGCACTTGATGGTTCTAGTCAAGCCATATACCTATATCGGCGACCGGTCCGGCGGGACCGGCCACGGAACAGCGCACGATTACGACCGCCACGTTCCCATCGTTTTTATGGGGAAAGGAATCAAACCCGGATCTTATTCCGAATCCTGCGGGCCCGAAGACATTGCTCCGACTCTGGCGCTGCTTCTCGCGCTCACTTATCCGCTGGAAGAGGATTCTCGGCTTTTAAAAGAAATGATTCAGTAAGAAGGAAAGGGGAGGAAACGAAGATGAGTATCGAGATTAGGCGATTACAACGGGCGATTGTTCCAATTCAGCATGGGGTTGAATTCTAGATGTCGATATCCGTTCTAGAAATGAGCGGTATCCGTAAGAGTTTTTCGGGTCTGGCCGCTTTGGGTGATGTGAACTTCGATCTTCGCAGGGGCGAAGTCCACGTCCTGCTGGGCGAGAATGGCGCTGGAAAATCGACATTGATCAAGATTCTCAGCGGCGCGTACCAGAAGGACGGAGGCCAAATCACTCTGGATGATCGTGTGATCGAGATCAGGAGCCCGCGGCACGCACAGCAGCTCGGTATTGCCTGCATCCATCAAGAATTCAATTTGATTCCGCATCTTTCCATCGCGGAAAACATTTTCCTTGGCAGAGAACCAATACGTTTCGGAGCTGTAATCGATCAAAACATCATGGTGGACGAAGCGAAAAACGCATTGCGGGATCTCGATGTCGAGATGGATGTCCGGACCCCAGTTCAGAAATTGAGCGTGGCGCAACAGCAAATCGTCGAAATAGCGAAGGCGCTGTCGATGCAAGCAAGAATTCTCATTATGGACGAGCCCACGTCCGCATTGACCGAGCGTGAGATACGGTCTCTTTTCGCCACGATTCGGAAACTCAAGCAAAAAGACGTAGCCATCATCTACATCTCCCATCGGCTTGATGAAGTCTTCGAAATCGGCAGCCGCGTTACCGTGCTGCGCGATGGAAAGCATGTCGGCACGCGCGATGTGGCAGGCGCTTCCAAACAGGAACTGATCACGATGATGGTGGCCCGGCCTGTCAATGCGCATTTTCCTAAGCATCCCGCCGCTCGCGGAGAAGAGGTGCTGAAACTCGACGGCCTGACCATAAAAGGCGTGCTGAAGAACATCAGCTTTTCGCTCCATCGCGGCGAAGTGCTCGGAATTGCTGGGTTGATGGGCTCGGGCCGAACGACGCTCGCACGAGTGATCTTCGGACTGGAGAAGTTGGAGGGGGGAAAAATCTATGTCAAAGGGCGGCAGTGCGAAATCCGGTCTCCACGCGCGGCGATCGCACGCGGCATTGGATTCTTGACGGAAGACCGAAAATGCCAGGGCCTGGTTCTGGGACTAACGGTCATGGCGAACGTGTGTCTGCCAAGCATCGAAAAGATTTCGAAGTTTGGAATTGTGAGCCAGAGCGAAGAGGAGCGCCTATCCGGGAAATTCGTTCGCGACCTCAACATCAAAACGGCGGCCCTTAGCCAGAAGGTCCTCTATCTTAGCGGGGGCAATCAGCAAAAAGTCGTATTAAGTAAATGGTTGTGCCGGCATGCGGATATCTTCATTTTCGACGAGCCGACGCGCGGTATTGATGTCGGCGCAAAAGAAGAAATCTACCACCTTATAAACCAGCTCACCGCCAATGGTGTCGCGATCATCATGATTTCGTCGGAGCTTCCCGAAGTGCTCGGCATGAGTGACCGGGTGCTCGTCATGCATCAGGGAGGGATCAGTGGGGAATTTCACGCTCGTGAGGCAACTCAGGAGCAAATCCTACGCTGCGCGCTCGGCGAATAGCGTCAGTGCGCGATTCGGAATAAGCCGCTACCGGCAAATCGGCACGTTATCCGGTTTGCTCAGCCTCTCCCTGGTACTATGGATTCTCTCGCCCTATTTTCTTACAGTCTCGAACCTGCTCAATATTGCGGAGCAAACGTCGATTATTGCCGTTGTTGCTGCGGGAATGACGTTTGTGATTATCGCGGGCGGAATCGATCTTTCAGTAGGATCGCTGTTGGCGTTCTCGGGTGTCGTCATGGCAAGCAGCCTCTCGGCCGGACGATCCATTCCGCTGGCGTTAATGACGGGATTGGCTGTCGGTCTCCTGTGTGGCATTGCTAATGGGCTCCTAATTTCGATAGGTCGCCTTCCACCATTCATTGCAACGCTGGGAATGATGAGCATTGCCCGGGGCGGCGCGCTGGTCTTTACCGAAGGCAGGCCGATCTCCGGCTTTTCCGAGACGTTCCGTTCGATCGCAACCACGAACGTCCTGCGCGTGCCTTTTCCGGTGATCGTCATGCTTGGCGTTTACATCCTCTGCCATCTCGCACTGGCGCGAACGAAGCTTGGACGCTACGCCTACGCGATCGGGGGTAACGAAACAGCGGCGCTGTTGTCCGGCGTGAACGTGCACCTCTACAAAACGATGGTGTATGGACTGTCGGGAATCTGCAGCGCACTCGCTGCCGTTCTTCTGACCGCACGCCTGAATTCCGCGCAACCGATCGCCGGCATCAATTACGAACTCGATGCAATCGCGGCTGTCGTTGTTGGCGGCACAAGTTTGATGGGGGGCGAAGGGAGCGTTGCAGGCACGCTGATTGGCGCTCTGATTATCGGCGTGTTGAGAAACGGTTTGAATCTTCTGGCCGTGTCATCGTTCATTCAGCAGATCGTCATTGGCTTCGTCATCGTCATCGCGGTGTTGATGGATACATTCTTCAAGGGGCGCGGAAAATGAAGAGACTTGTAATCGTCGTAACTTTTACGCTAGCGGCACAGTACGGGTGCAATCGCGCAGCCGATCAAAGGGACCGGCCACGAATTGCTCTCGTCTTGAAGACTTTGAACAATCCATTCTTCATCGAAATGCAAAAGGGTGCGGAAGATGCTGCACGAAAAAGCGGAGTGGACTTGATCGTCCAGGCGGCGGAACGCGAAGTCGATGTGGAAAAGCAGATGCAAATTATCGAGAACCTGATCGAAAGCAAAGTCGCGGCTCTTTGCGTCACTCCGAGTGGTTCGAAAGAGATCGTAGCCGCCATTGTTAAGGCGAATCGTGCACACATTCCCGTTGTGGTCGTGGATACCCGTGTGGACGCTGCGGCTTTGAAAGATGCCGCCGGAACAGTTAGTACTTTCATTGGCTCGGATAACTTCGAAGGGGGCAGGCTTGCTGGTGAGTTCATGGCCAAGGCGCTCGGAGGACATGGTGAAGTGGCGATCCTCGAAGGTATTCCCGGACATGAGACCGGTGACTCGAGGTTGAGAGGTTTTCATGAGGCTATCAAGAAAGAGCCAGGATTAAAGGTTGTTGCTTCACAAACCGCCAACTGGGAACGCGACCAGGGATTCAACGTCTTTCAGAACATCTTGCAATCGCATCCAGCCGTACGTGGTTTGTTTGCCTGTAGTGACCTGATGGCTTTAGGCGCCGTTGAAGCCATCGCAGCAGCCAAGAAAACCGGAAAGATCGCAGTCATCGGTTTCGATGCCTTTGACGAAGCCCGGGATGCGGTTCGCAGGGGAACGATGGTCGCAACGATCGCTCAATCGCCTGCCACAATGGGTACTCTCGCGGTTGAGAACGCCGTGCGCTTGATACATGGCGAATCGGTTCCCGAGACGATTCCAGTCGACATCAAGTTAATTACGAACGAAAGCGAGCCAGGCAGGAAATGAACACGAAACTCAACATAGGTGTCATCGGCCTGGGCAGATTGGGGAGTTTGTACGCGAGATACTTCGCGAATCGCATCAGCAATGTGCGCCTGGTGGCCCTCGCCGATGTCGCACCGGACGTGGCCGCAGCACAGGCAGATGCATTAGGTGTGAGTCGATATTTCACGAAATATGAAGAGCTGCTCTCACTCAAAGATATCAATGCTGTAGTTATTACCGCCCCCACAAGCGCGCACAAAGATATCGCTATTGAAGCGAATCGTTACGGTAAGGCGATATTTTGCGAGAAACCACTCTCGCTGTCGCTAGCGGATGCCGACAGCGTTATGGAAGCTATCGGTCGAACGGGCGGATTCTTTCAGATGGGGTTCATGAGGCGTTTCGATTCTGGCTATGCCGACGCAAAAAAAAAGATCGAAGCCGGAGCGATTGGCACACCCATCGTTTTCAAATCTTCTTCACGAGATCCGTTTCGCCCGAGCTTGGAATACGCCGATCCGAAACACAGCGGTGGGCTGATCATCGATTGCGGCATTCACGATTTCGATCTCGCTCGATGGTTCATGGGCGATATCGCCAGCGTTCATAGCATAGGCGGCACATTAGCGTATCCCGAAATGAAAGAAATCGGCGATATCGATAACGCCATTGTCAGCCTATCATTCGGCAACGGCTGCATCGGAACCGTCGACCTCAGCCGAAGTGGTGTGTATGGCTACGACATTCGCACTGAGGTCCTTGGCACAACAGGAACCTTGAAAATCGGTTATTTGCGCCACACACCCGTAACGATTTTGACGAAGCAAGGGGTCACGCACGATACCGTACCTTATTTTATGGAGCGCTTTGAGCAGGCCTACGTCAATCAACTCCAGGACTTCGTAGACAACGTACTCAACGGCAAAGCACCGTCGATCTCTTGCGCAGACGGTGTGGCTGCGCTCGAAGTCAGCATCGCAGCAACGGTATCGATGACAGAGTCCCGGCCCGTACAGGTTTCCAGAAACTCGAAAAAACATGTCCATTGAAGTGGGAACAGCTCCCGTAAGTTGGGGCATCATGGAGGTCAATGCCTGGTCGAGCCAGCAGGCATATACCGAGGTGCTTGATGATATGGTGGCCGCCGGCTATGTGGGAACAGAACTTGGCCCTCTTGGCTATTTCCCGACAGATCCGGAACAAATCAAAGCCGAGCTGTCGGCGCGCGGCCTGAGCCTTGTGGCAGCGTTTGCACCGCTTCCGATTGCCATCCCAGACCGCCACGAAGAAGCCATGGCCACGACTCTGAAGATCGCAAATATTCTGACCGAGTCCGGCGCCAAAATAATCGTACTCGCTGATGAAATGAACCCGAAGCGCATGGCCATCGCGGGACGCGTCATTGAAGAGCGGGACGGAATGACAGGTCAGCAGTGGGAGCTCGCAACAAAGTTTCTTTCGCTCGTTGCGGCGCGATGTAGGGAATTGGGTTTGATCACGGCCTTCCATCATCACGCCGGAACTTTCGTGGAGACCCCGCCTGAAATCGAACATCTTTGCGCTTGTACTGAGCCGGATCTGATTGGCTTATGCCTGGATACCGGACACTACTATTACGGCGGCGGTGATCCGCTGGAAGCGGTCCGAAAGTATGACTCGCGCATACGGCACTTGCACCTAAAGGATATTCGTGACGACGTGCTGCAGCTAGTCCGCCGAGCTGGTTATTCGTTCCTGGAAGCGATCCAGCGTGGGATTTTCTGTGAGTTAGGACAAGGTGCAATTGACCTGCCGGCAGTCATTCGAGAATTGAAGAAGCAAGGCTATTGTGGATGGGCAATTTTCGAACAAGACATCGATCCGAGCCGGACATCCGTGCCGCCGGTGGTCGGCGCGACTCGAAGCCGGCAATATCTAAAACGCGTCGCGCAGATTTAGCCGGTTGGCTTCCAAAAAGCTCCGGACTTGGGAAATCGTCGGAATCCCACGTCGTGCTCCAACCTGCATGCACTTCATTGCTGCCGTGGCGTGAGCAAAGCGGATAATGTCTTCCAAATCCCACTTCTGGAGCAATCCGTAGATGAATGCTCCGCGAAACACGTCACCTGCTCCGGTCGTATCGGTTACAGGAACATTGAAGGAGCTAGAACGCAGAACCCTGCCTTTTACGTTGAAGATCGCGCCGCGAGGTCCCAACGTGATTCCGGTTATCGGGCATTCATACTTTGACGCGAGCGCATGGATCGCTTCATTCGCATCAGTGATTCCCAGGGTACTCTCGGCAAAGCTCTCCGCGGCGATCAGGTAGTCCACAGACCGAAGCAAGTCCTCTGTGGTTTCGTCATAAATTTGGTCGATATCAATAACGACGTGCATCCCTTCCTCACGCGCCCAAAGTGACGCTTGCAGGGCTGCTGCCGAATCACAGCCATCCAGGTGCAAAACTTTTGCGTCCACGATCATTTCACGCCGCAAATCAGCCACTGGATACATGAGCTTGGGATCGCGATGCCAGAGGACGGTACGTTCTCCGATTCCATCTTCCAGGAGGATAACCGCCATTTGACTGCTTGCGCCTTCGACTGTCCGGACGAACTGCACGTCAAGATGCTCTGCGTGCAAGCTGGCGAGCTGAGCCCTGCCCCAATCATCCGTTCCTACGGATCCGATATAACGCGCGTTCAATCCAAGGCGCGCACAGGTAGTAAGTGCAGTCGCGACCATCCCTCCCGGTTCGGTGCGGACATCAGAAAGTTTCGTTCTGGCGTTAGGACGTGGAAATCGCGGCGCTATGCAAACCGTATCGATTGCATTCAAACCCAGCCCAACGACATCAATTGCGGGGAGAGCCATTTTTAGAATCGGTCAATGTATCATGCTCCGCTCTCGAAGCGTCAGACCAAATCCGTTCTTCATGCCTATCTTGAATCCGAAATGCCGTGAAGTTCATTCGCAAATTCTTCGTACTGGTCCACTGCGATGAAGTCCGCTCCGGCCGCAATCGCTGCCCGCCACCGGAGTCGAGCCGCATCGATTGAACCGAAGTTGTAGCTGTGCGTCCAACCATGAGAGCTCTCTACCGCGGGTGACTCGCCATCCAACGTGTAAAACCGAATCCAGAACCCACGCTCGTGTGCGTAGCGGACGAGGTCGTTCAGACGTTTTTCGTCTTGTGCCGACCAGTCGCCTGCTGCGGTTTGTCCTTCGGGTTCGACAACACGCCATGGATTGTTCCACCACCGGTGATAGTTGTCCGCAGGCTCAGGGGCAAGAATGGAGGGCGGCGCGCTAGGATCGTCATTCTGGTTTGGTGTAGCGCCAAAGACAAGCAGCCGATCGCCAATGGGTACTTGATCGTAAAAGACAGCTTTCTGTGCGTTCGACTCGCCGGTAAGAACGAGAAGCGGTCGGATGTTCAGCGGAGCGATTCTGTGAATGTCCGATGCGCGCGGCGCGGTCGTGATCCATTCTCGATATTCGGCGAGCAAGTTCCAAATTGCTTTCAGATGTTCCGGCTCCTCGGTCTTGAGATCCAGATTGAGCGTAATCAGCGGCCAGTCCCTTCGATCGCCTGTCTTCAGCGCCCTTTCCACTATCGGCCTTATTCGTTCGAAGAAATAGTCCTTCATCGTCGGCTCAGAGCCCGTCGGAGAAGCGCTGTGCGACAGAACAGACCAAGAATGTCCTGTGCCGTGATCCACATACCAGACGAGATCTTGTTCGATAGCTAACGGTGTGCCGGTGAAGAGAGCGCGATCAATGCGGTCCTTCCACAATTCGCCGTCCGGATAACAGTTGTGCGCATCGAGCAGCACGCGGCCTTGCACCGGCTGTTGCAAGAGATCACGAAGTTCCGTTTCATGATCGGTCTGAATAAAGTCGAATCCCATGCGGACAGCACGTTCCAGGTTTTGCCGGGTATCCTCCGGTCCCAGTACATTGACGAAAGTTTGAACTCCGAGCTGGCGAGCCTGCTCAAGCATCTCCGGGGTCCACACGTGAAGGCTGCCACTGAACCAAACATTAGGAAAATTGAGGCGAACAGTCTGGAGGAGTTCGGGCATCTGCATCCAATCATCGAGGTCGAAGAGTACTTTGTTATTCCGATCTGCTCCGACGATCTTGCGCAGCGCGGTGTACGAATACGGCCTGAAATAGACAAAGTCCGAAGCATTCAACTGAGCAACCATGCGGATGACTGGGGTTGGATCGGCCTCTTTCAGATCGAGATAAAGCGCGATCCGTCCGCGCGCCATCTCGATAACTTCACGAAAGGTTGGAACGCGGGTTCCCGAGAATTTCGAATCAAACCAGGATCCTGCATCCAGCTTCTTCACTTCGGCAAGTGTCTTCTCGGCGACTCGTCCATGGCCATTCGTTGTGCGATCCAAGGTTTCATCGTGCAGAAGTACAACTTCGCCATCTGCGGTGTAGCGCAAATCGATTTCAGCGGCGCTGGAGCCCAACGCGACCGCTTGTTCGATCGCGGGAATCGTATTTTCAGGGGCGGCGAGCATCACTCCACGGTGAGCAATGATGCCCGGCCTGGTCCGAACCTGCGCGGTTTCCGCCGTCGTTGGCTGCTCAGGCCACTCGGTTTTCGGCCGAAAATTGTAGGCGATGAATCGCTGATTGATCACGGCGTTGTTCCACCTTGAAACCGCCATGAATTCCTTCTTTTTGAGGACTGACCTGATGTCGATCTCCTTATTGAACGCGATGAAGTCGCTCCAAGTGCCTTCGAAGCGGCGTGGCCAATTGCGTCCCAGCGGATGATCCGGCAGCCGGCGGCCTTCAGTATGAAGCTGGCGATACGTGGCCATGTTGTCGTCGAGAATTGGCACGAGCTTGTCCCATCCATACGGAAGTGAGCCGTGTTTTCCCCATTGAACGTTCACGCGAGGACGCTGCCCGTTCTTGGCGGCATCCAGAATCGCTTCCGGAGACGATAGGATCCGTTCGTGAAAGTATGTGTGGAACGAGACCACGTTCATGGTATTCGGATCGTATCGAACCCACACCAGTTCGTGGTCGCAGGGATCGTTGTCCTCCGGAAAATCGATGTCGTCGTCCCAGAAGAAATGGTATGCAATCATCGGCGCATTGGGATGGTGAATAGCGACGACATCTTTGAGGCCGAAGGGATCACCGGAAACCTGAAAGACGCGCGGCGCAAAACGAAGAATCGCAGCGCGCTGAGTAGCACTTGGAGTCGCGGCCGGCTCGATGTTCAGCAGTTCGCGATACTGGTCCGAAGCTTCGTCGAGGCGCCGCTGGAGATGGTATGCGTTTGCTTTTGCCGCCCTTGCCGCAGCCGCTTCGGGATCTTGAGCGGCGGCCTCGAGGGCGAGACCAGCCGCGAGGCAAGCGTAAATAATGCCCTTCAACATGGCTGTCAGAAGTAGAACTTCAGACCGAATTGAATGATCCGCGCATTGCCGGCAGATAAGATCCTTCCGAACGTACTGGCGTCGGCCCGGATATCGGGCGGATTGAAGAGCGCGTGATTGAAGGCGTTGAAGAACTCGGTTCGGAACTGAAAATGGCGGTCTTCATTGACCGTAATGTTCTTCGCCAGAGTGAAATCTGAATTGACGTAGTTCGGCCCGCGCATAATTCCGACGCCCGCCGTACCGAAGGCCTGTGGTGCAGGATTGAAGGCGGCGAAAGCATCCGTGTTGAACCATCGCTCGACTTTTCTCTGCGAACTCGGGAACACCGGATTTCCAACCAGATTCGGGCGCGCCTGCCGTTCTCCTCCAAGATTGAGAACCGTGTTGCCGCCAAGCGTTGCGGTCAATCCAAGTCCGCCCTGAAACGTGTGGATTCCTGAGAGCGACCAGCCGCCAAGAAACGTATCTAACGCGCGATTCCACGATCGTCCCCAACGGCGGTTCAATCCCCACGGCAATTCCCAGACGTAGCTGGCCACGAGCCTCTGCTTGACGTCGAACTCCGCAAGCCCGCGCTCGGCCTTCAGGTTGTTGGTGTCTTGTGGATTTTTGAAAACACCGGTATCCAGCCCTGGCCCTCCGCCGCTGGTGGAAATGTGGTCGGGTGCCTCGGAAAGGACCTTCCCCCATGTATAGCTGACCAGTCCTGACAATCCATGCAGAAACCGTTTTTCCAGACCCACTTGGAGCGCGTTGTAATTGGAGAGAACGCGGTTCTCCATCCATTGAATATCGCCGAAGGCGGGGTACGGCCGTGGCCCCGCCGATTGCGTGCCGTTCGCGCTCGGGATCACCGACGGCGCATTGATGTTGCGGAAGCCTGGAAGCTTAGTGCCTTTATTTCCGACGTAGCCGACGTCGAGCAGAAGATCGCTCGCCAGTTCGCGTTGGATTCCGAAATTGAACTGCTGGATGTACGCGCTTCTCTGGTTGGGATCCTGCGCCCGGCGCCCCACCGTTGGCGCAAGCGAGTTCGGATCGAGCAATCCCTGGGGATAGCCGTCCCTCAGACGGAAAACTGCCGCGGAAGCGAGGGCCGCTGAACTGGACACGTTAGTCTGGAGCAGGTTGTCCACAAGATATGGAGGATTGAAGCCCAGCATTCCTTCGCGTCCTTGGCGTACGGTGTGGCTGTAAAAAATTCCATACGCTCCACGCATGACCCAGCCCCGGGCAATCGAATAGGCAAAGCCAAAGCGCGGTGCCCAGTTATTGCGGTCTGGATGGATGAGCGAACGATCGTACGCGCCGCCATCCTTCGCAAAGAACATCATTCCCGTTTTTGGATCGAAGTTTGCGAGGTTATTCTGTTTCTCGGTGACGGGCGTTGCGTATTCGTAACGGATTCCAAGGTTCACCGTGAGACGCGCGGTCACCTTGTAATCGTCCTGGACAAAGCCAAAGTACATATTCTGGCCCTGGTCCATAATGGTGTAAGACGTCAGCGCGAGTTGTGAAGGCAGGCCCAGCAGAAAATCACCCACCGCCCTGGCGGTGAAACGGTTGTCGAAATTCATTCGCCCGATCGTTGCGTTGAGGTCGTTGATTCGCGTTTGCAGTTTCAGGAATTCCCCGCCGAACTTGAGTGAATGTTTTCCGCGGTGAATACTCAACGTCGCTCTTGGATCCCATGATCGGGGAGTTTGAAACTGTGGCGTTGATGTATGCCGGCCGACGGCATCGAAACCCTGAAGATTGATTTTCGGGAGACCGCCAATGATGAGCGGATCGCTCGGAACGTTTTTCAGACCGACTTGAGAGGGCGCATCCACACCGAAATTCGGTGGATAAGTGAAGTAATTACCGCGCGCCCATCCGACTCGAAAATCGCCGACAACGGCCGGGGACATAATCCACGTTAGCCCAACGGCAATACCCTGTGAGCGGTTCTGGTTCGACCCGAATGCGTCATTAAAGGAGCCTTCGGCAAGTCCCGGCAGCGGAGCGGGCCTGAAGACGTCGCTATCGACGAAACTGTATCGGCCGAAAAGCTGGATATTTTTTGCGACCTCATGATCGATTCGAATATCGAATTGGTCGACTCGAGACTTAGTGACGGGGGTTGACGCGTAAATATTGCTTCCCGGGACATTGGGATCAGGAATCAGCTCGACAATCTTTGCTGCAACCGGGTCCCAACGATCGCGAGGAATGACCCAGCGGCCCTGGGCGTCACGCGCGAACTCCGGGCGACTTGCCTCGAATGGATCGAAGACAGCGGCGCTGAACAATCCGGCCTTTTCCTCGGCGCTCGGAACGGCGCGCGTTCTAGGGACGCCCTCTCGCTCTCTTAGGCCCTCATAATCACCAAACCAGAAAGTGCGATTTTGCACTACCGGGCCGCCCGCGGCAGCGCCAAACTGATTGCGCTTGCGCACAGGCTTTGGAGAGCCGAACGCGTTTGAAAAGAAGTTGTTCGCATCGAGCGCATCATTCCGCAGGAATTCATAAACGCTGCCTCTTACAGAATTGGACCCGGACTTGATCGCGGCATTGACCACAGCACCCGAGCTGCGTCCAAACTCTGCGGAATATGCATTGGTTTGAATTTTGAATTCCTGCAGCGCTTCGATTGAAGGCTGAATGACCTGAACGTTTTCACCTCGAAACGAGCTCGCATACGAAACGTTGTCGACGCCATCGAGCAGGAACACATTATTAAAGGTACGGTTGCCGTTGACATTCAGTGCTCCTTTGAAATTCACGGCGGCCAGGCGCGGAGTGCTCGGCAACACGCCGGGCGAGAGCAGCGCGAGCTGGTTGTAATCTCGCCCATTGAGCGGCAACTCGACAATTTTCTTCTGATCAATGACGGAGCCACGCGACGAAGTTTCCGTTTCCAGCAAGGACGCGGACTCGGTCACTTGAACAGTTTGCTCCGCCGTACCCACCTGGAGTTCGACATCAATTCTCAGTACTTGATTGACTTGAAGTGTCAGCCCTTCTCGAACCGAAGTCTTGAATCCGGGCAGCTCTGCAGCCAGCGTGTAATTTCCTACGTTCAACGCAGGCAGAACATAACTGCCAACCTCATTCGTGATTGTGGTTTGCGCCGTATTCCTATCGGCGTTTGTCACCGTTATCGTGACACCCGGTAAGACGGCGCCAGTACTGTCGCGTACGGTTCCGGTCAGTGTCGCCGTTGATACCTGACTGTAAGCCACCAGTGAAAACAACAGCGGAAAAACTAACAAACCAATTCGGCGCTGAGTCACCATAAATAGCCTCCCCCATTTCCCCGGTTCGTCGCAACGACCAATGCGCCATGAATGAGGGTCCCTGATGCATCTCGAACGAAACCGGAGATCTGTCCTGATCGAACTGTGCAAGTGCGATTACTGCCGATACCGACGAATAGATACACAACCGCAAGGATTCTGCGAAACATGTTTTCGTCCCAGGCAATCGATCTCAACCAATCCCGCGTACACGGATGTTGCGGAAAGCGAGAACTCCGCTGTGGTCACCCTGCAACCCGATATGTCCTTGCTTCGCCCGTCCGAAATTGGGATACGCGGCGAACTTACTCGACTTCACTTTAGCTTCCCAATCGGGACCCCAAAGCTCGTACTCGAGCAGCTTCACTCCGTTCAGCCAGTGTTCAACGTGAGAACCCTTCGCTATGATCCGCGTGAGGTTCCATTCGCCCACAGGCTCCAGATGTCCTGCAGGCGAAGGATAGAGACCGTACGCCGCGCCGGCGCACGTCAATCGCGTTTTGTTGTCCGCCGCTTTGATGTCGTCGAGCAGTTGGTATTCCGGTGCACTCCAATAGATGTGGTCATATTCTTCAGTGCCACGATAAAAGATACCGCTGTTGCCTGCCTCGCCGATCTTCCATTCAAGTTCCAATTCGAAGTCGCCGAACTCATCCTTTGAGACGATGTCGCCGACGGACGCATCCTTCACGAGTAGACCATCGGCGATGCGCCAGCCCGACGGGACCTTGTCGGTTTTGTAGCCACGCCAGGCATCGAGCGATGTGCCGTCAAAGAGCACACGCCACATGGTTTTAGATTGCTGACCTTCGCCGAAGAGCGTAATTCCGATGACAATCAACACGGCGTAGAAACTTCGCATCACTCCCCCTCATATTTCACTCCGAGATGCTCGAGCGCCTCGGAAGGGCAGCCTTTCCACTCAGCCACAGGTCGATTTCCGAGGTACTGCAGATCCTCAATGCCCATCTTGCTCGTCCAGAAGCCGCTCGCAGTCAGATCGCGAAAACTGCTGAAGAAAGCCGCGCCGTGGGCAAACGCAGAGTCGACCTTCCCGGTGTATGCGAGGTCATCCAACACTTGCTTCCGCTCGTCATCGGTGCATTCGATGAAGGGCTTGTCGAACCGCGCATCGCAAATATGATCAATAAACGCTAAACCTCCGCGCATCCCGGTCTGCCGGACCGGCTGATCGATCATCATGAAGTCCATGAATTCCGGGACCCCTGCATCGCTGGCACTGCCGGACCGCTCATCTCTAGGAATGATCAAATCCGCTAAAACTGTGACAGTGGCGTATTCATGCGTGGTGAAAAACTTTGGCTTGAAAGGCGAGCCGCGCTCCGCGGCTTGACGCCTGGCTGCTTGAGCCTGAACTTGCGCTGCTTCGGTCTCGGACGATGTCCACACGATCGCCGCCGCAGTTACCGGCACTGAACTAAATAGTTGCAGAGCTTTCCGACGAGAGATTGGTTTCATAGGATTGATCCCTTGTACGCTTAAATACTCAATCTACTGCGCTCCTGCGCGATATATTCGCTTGTTCGCATCGCTAGCGCGAGAATCGTCCACGTGACGTTCTTGTCAGCATTCGAGACGAAGGGCCCACCATCGGCGACGAATAAATTCTTCACTTCGTGCGCCTGACAGTTCTTGTTTAGGACTGAGGTTTTCGGGTCATCGCCCATTCGAGTCGCTCCGACTTCGTGAATGATGCGTCCGCCGTTCAAGAGGCCGTAATGCTGATCCCGAGCCGGCATTGCTTCCAGAGGCGCCCCGCCGAGTTCTTGGATAATTTCGCGGAAGGTGTCCTGCATGTGCTTTGCTTGCTTGATCTCGTAATCCGACCATTTCCAGTGAAAGCGAAGCACCGGAATTCCATACTTGTCGACAACGCTAGGATCGATCTCGCAATAGGAATCGTCGTTTGCAACCATCTCGCCGCGGCCGGAGAAGCTCACGACCGAACCCCAGAATTTCCGGTAATCGTTTTTGAGAGTTTTTCCGTAGCCGCCTACACCGTTGTAGCGTTCGATGTTGCCCATGAATCCGAACGAGGGAACCCCGCGACGTCCACCTGCTCCGAGCTCGATGTGGTATCCGCGCGGGAAGTCGAGCTTCTTGTTATCCAGCCACCACGGCATGTAGAGATGCATACCGCCCACACCGTCTTCGTTGTGGGGTACACCGTTGGCCATTTTCGGTACGTATCCCCGAACCGTCAGACCGGTTGAATCGGTGAGATAGCGCCCCACGGTGTCGCTTGCGTTCGCAAGGCCGTTGGGAAAACGCGATGATTTCGAATTAAGGAGTAGACGCGCCGACTCGCAGGCGCTCGCCGCCAACACGACGATTCGAGCGCGAACGTGATACTCACGCTTGTCTTGGGTGTTCACGTACGAGATGCCTGTGGCGAGACCGTTTTCGTTCGTGGTTACTTCACGCGCCATTGCATTGGAGATAATTCGCAGGCGGCCCGTACCGAGCGCGGGCGGCAGGAGGACTGACGGCGATGAGAAGTTCGCATGAACTTGACAGCCGCGACCGCATTGGCCGCAGTAATGGCATGCGTGACGGCCGTTAAATGGTCGCGTCAAGATCGAGAGTCGTGAAGGAATGCATGTAATTGCGAGACGATCGCAGGCTTGCTTCACGAGTAACTCGTAGCAGCGCGGTTTCGGCGGCGGCAGGAAGATTCCGTCGGGCTCATTCGGCAGATTCTCCATTGATCCAAAAATGCCAACGAGCTGGTCGAGCTTATCGTAATACGGTTTCAGGTCGTCGTACGTGATCGGCCAGTCGTCTCCAAGACCGTCAATGCTCCGGCGTTTGAAGTCATCAGGTCCAAACCGGAGTGAGATGCGGCCCCAGTGATTAGTGCGCCCTCCGAGCATCCGCGCCCGGAACCAATCGAATGTTGTACCCGGAGCGTTCGTATAGGGCTCGCCGTCAATATCCCACCCGCCGATACAACCATCGAATTCGCCAAACGGCTTCTCAGGCGTCGCGGCTCCGCGGCGCGGCGAATCGTATGGCCATGCGAACATCATCGAGTCTTTTTCCGTGTCCCACATTGTGCCCGCTTCGAGCAGCGCGACTTCCGCGCCGGCTTCGGTGAGGACCTTGGCCGCCATGCCTCCGCCGGCCCCGGAGCCGACGATACAAACGTCATAGACTTTTGGTTCTCGTATGATCTGCATGCGCAACTCCTAAGATGTGGCGATGCGTTCCTCGGATTGAACGATAGTTTTTGCTTCTTTTGGGCCTCGAAAAAATACAGCGAACAAGCTGAGAACGGCACCAGCGCCTGCGGCGGGAACTAACCATATGCGGTCCCACATGTGACGGACTGCAGACACGCTGAACACGTCCACGACTTTTCCTGAAAGCCAAGAACCTATGAACATCCCGACGCCGAGTGTCGCGAATGCGATGAAGCCCTGCGCAGCTGCACGTAGATCTCCCGGGGCTTCGTGATCGACGTAGATCTGTCCAGTGACATCATCGATGGGTGTTCCGGTGCCGCGATATTCATATTCGACAAAAGCTCGATGTTCCGGGCGTACGAGGCAGTTCGCGAAAGCTATAAGTGATAGTACCCACCGGACGCCATTTACAATCGAGTCAATCTTTCCTGCGAGCGCCACGTACAACGGCATCCCGGCAGAAGCGGTCTTAAGAAAATCTCGTCTAGAAATGGTCCCCATAGCTCCTGCGACACTCTAAAGTGACCAATTATGTAAACGATTTCACAGCTGGTGCGAATAGTTGCAAATCGTAACAGCACACGCCATACGCGGCAAGAGAAAACACGACCTGCTATGATGAGACGTCGTGCGCGAAGCTTTGGTCCCGAATATCTATCAAGTGGCGAAACGGGCGGGGGTTTCCACGGCCACCGTTTCCCGTGTGTTAAGCCGGCCGGATGTCGTGGCACCGAGCACACGACGAAGAGTGATGCGCGCCGTGGAACTTCTCGGATACGTGCCGAATTCTGCCGCTAAAAATTTGCGCACGCTGAGATCGGGCAAGCTTCTGGTGACGGTTCCCGACATTTCAAATCCATTTTTTTCTTTGATCCTTCAGGGCATCGAAGATACTGCACTGCGCGAGGGCTACGCGGTGCTCGTTGGCGACACGCAACACGACGTGAGGCGTGAAGGACGTTACGCACAAATGCTAAAGCGCAAGGAAGCTGACGGGCTCATTTTCCTCGGCCATAGCCTTTCAAAGGAAGTCGCGACCTTGATTCGGACAATGGGGCCGCGCTGCGCTCCCGTAGTCAATGGGTGCGAATTCAGTCCAAGCCTTGGCGTGCCAAGCGTTCACATCGACAACGCCAAGGCAGCTTACGAAGCAATGGATCATCTCTATCGACTTGGACACAAACGCATCGGCGTCATCACGGGCCCGCTTGTGAGCCCTCTCAGCCGCGACCGTTTACGAGGCGCAAAGTCACGGGCAAGAAGGCAGAAGGCGGAGCACATATGTACCGTCATGCAGGGTGACTTCTCGATCGAATCCGGCGCCGTCGCTGCTGCGCGGTTGCTGGCGGCACAGGATCCCCCCACTGCAATATTCTGTTTCAACGACGAAATGGCGATGGGAGTTTATCAGACCGCGAAACGGCATCGGCTAAGTGTGCCTGATGACCTCTCTGTCGTCGGATTTGACGACATTCGCTTTTCGTGTTGTATCGATCCACCGCTGACGACGGTCGCTCAGCCAATGCGGGCCATCGGTGAAGGCACTGTCCGTTTACTGCTGGAAATTCTGGACGGCCGCTCAAGGCTGCCGGAGTCGATAACGTTGCCTCACACACTCATCGTTCGGTCGAGCACGGCTCCACCCTCTGGCTGATTATCAAGCCGATCGACGATTTTTTCTTGCTCGGAATGCATATGGGTTGTTAAGATTTGTAACCGTTTACATCCAAACTGAAATCGTTTACATAAGACGGCTGCCGGCTTGCGCAGCATCACGTTCATCTGGGGGTTCGAGGTGGCCATTCAGCTTTGTCCGTGGATGAACGCCTTCGTCAACAGATTTGGATGGTCGTTAACTAAAGATTTCTACATACCGGAGCGCATTATGAAGACCGCATTCCTTAGAAGCATTTTAGGGGTTGTCACGATCCTTGTCGTTTCGGGAATACTGTTGGCGCAATCGGATCTCGGCACGATTTCAGGTTTTGTCAGGGATCCGTCCGGTGCATCCATTCCGAACGCCATGGTAACGATCAAGAATCAGACTGGTATCGAGCGCCAGGCGACGACGAATGACTCCGGATTTTACGCCATTACCAACATCCCGCCTGGCTTCTATAGCATGAGTGCCGAGGCACCTGGTTTTCAAAAGTACAACTCGACAAATAACAAGCTGGACCCGAGCGGACGTCTGGCGATCGACGCGACGCTCACGGTGGGAGGCGCTACAGAAACCATCGTAGTTGAGGCGAGAACTGCGGCGGTACAAACGGAATCGGCAACAGTGCAAAAGCTCATCACGAGAGAGCAGATTGACTCGCTCGAGCTCAACGGCCGCAATCCGGTCGGTCTTGCGTCCTTGGTTCCCGGAGCTCGGTCGACAACGCTTGCGAATTTAACGTTCGGTTTGAACCAGGGCCCGGCGAATTTCAATGGCTCACGCAATCCCGAAAACTTGATTACGTTTGATGGCGCGCCGGCTACTCGCACGCGTTCTAACGGTACCAGTATTGGCGTGGCTGACGTGGACTCCACGCAGGAAGTCCAGATTCTTACTGCGAACTACTCGCCGGAATACGGCCGCGCCTCGGGGGCCCAGATCCGCATTACCACCAAGACTGGCACGCAGCAGTTCCACGGCGCGG
>Ga0114129_10002076_pt1 | contig 27550 bp, 29 predicted proteins | sample RhiMetdeltSRZDD1_FD_80071 | JGI IMG/M metagenome (GOLD analysis project Ga0114129, IMG submission 80071) | Populus rhizosphere microbial communities from Tennessee, USA - Rhizosphere MetaG P. deltoides SRZDD1 (version 2) (version 2) | ecosystem: Host-associated > Plants > Roots > Rhizosphere >... | reverse complement strand
CCGGCGGGGCGTCGCTGATCCGGCGGACGGCCACGAGCGGCCGGAGCGGGAAACGCCAGCGCCACCGCTCCCGCCAGGGATCGTTCTCGGGGGCGGCCGCGACCTCAACAACAACGAACACGTTCTGCCAGCCCGAGGCGTAGCAGACGGCCAGATCGCCCTTCTGGACGGCCGGTCGACGGGTGGAGGAGTGTGCACGCAGCGCCGAGGCGTCGACCTCGTCGGGGAGGAGCCGTCCCGCCGTCCCGCGAACCAGGAGCCAGTGCTGGAGCACCGAGGTTTCTTAACAACGGCGGAGTACCCTCGGCGCATCGGACCGAGGCTCCTCGTCGCGTGTGCCCTGCTCGCGCTCGCGGGCTGCGGCGGCTCGTCCTCGAGCGAGAGCGAGCCGCCGGCGGCAGGCACGACGACGGCGGCTGCGCCCACGACGACGGCCGAGCAGACCCAGACCGATCCGCTCGCCGGCGCCGGCACGAACGTCGTAGTCGCGCCGAGCACGGCCAAGGCGACCGCCCTGCTCGAGCGCGTCGCTATCGGCCACCACGAGGGTTACGACCGGGTCGTGTTTCAGTTCCGCGACGCGGGCCTGCCGGGCTATCGCGTCGAATACGTGCAGCCGCCGCTGACGGAGGACGGCTCCGGAGACCGCGTCGACGTCGCCGGCAACGTGTTCGTCGTCGTCCGCATGGAGCCCGCGTCCGGCTTCGACCTGAACAGCGGCGAGGGCGACCTCGTCTACAAGGGGCCGAAGCGCATCTCCGGCTCGAGCGCCGGCGCGACCGTCGTCAAGGAAGTCGTGCGCACCGGCGACTTCGAGGCCGTGCTCAGCTGGGCGGTCGGCCTCGACAGCAAGGCGGACTTCCGCGTCACGACCGCCGCGTCACCATCGCGGTTGATCGTAGATTTTCGGAATCAGTAGACCGCTCATCGGCATCACGACGTACCTGACTCCCGCCCGGTGGAGCGACTGGGACGAGGACGCCGCGCTCGTCCCGGCCGCGTATGTGCAGGCAGTCGAGCAGGCGGGCGGCCGGCCCGTGCTGATCCCCCCGAGCGAGGACGGCGTAGCGGAGACGCTGGCGGCCGTCGACGGACTGGTGTTCTCGGGCGGCTCCGACCTGGATCCGGACCTGTACGACGACGAACCGCACGAGGCGACGGCCGGCGTCGTGCCCGAGCGGGACCGCGCCGAGCTGGCACTGCTCGAGGCGGCGCTCGCCCGGGACATGCCCGTGCTCGCCGTCTGCCGCGGCAGCCAGGTGCTCAACGTCGCACGTGGAGGCGACCTCGTCCAGCATCTGCCCGACGTCGTCGGCGACGACAAGCACAAACACACGCCCGGCACGTTCGCTGACCACGACGTGACGCTCGAGCCCGGGACCCGTCTTGCGGAGCTGCTCGGCGATCGTGCCGCGGTGAAGTCACATCACCATCAGGGCTTCGGTCGCGTCGGCCGGGGGCTGCGCGTCGCGGCCCACGCCGAAGACGGCACGGTCGAGGCCGTCGAGGATCCGTCGCATCGCTTCGCGCTCGGCGTGCTCTGGCATCCGGAGGCCGGAGGGGACCGGAAGCTCTTCGAAGAGCTCGTCGGCGCCGCGGCCGAGTACCGCGCGGCGCGCTAGCTAGCGGTTCGGGTTCCAGCGGGTCGGGTCGAACCCGAACGTGTCGACGAGATCCTTGCGCGCGAGCTCAGCTGCGGCCGCGCGCGTCTCACTGTACGTCCAGACCGTCTCCTGCTCCTCCGCGGCGATCCGCTCGATCTCGAGCGCCTCGGGGGCGTGGGTTTGCACGTACTCCATGGCGAAGTCGGCCGCGTCGAGGAAGTTCGCACTTTCGCAGAGGCTGCTGCGCTGCTGGAAGCCCTGGCGGAATGCGACGCTGTACACGCGGTAGACGGGCTCCGTGGGCGCCGCCGGCTTGAGCGTCGCCTCGAGCTCGCCCGTCAGCTCGACGCCGTGCTGCTCACTAAGTGCATGGGCGAGGTCGGAGCCGGTGATGGCTCCGCGCTCGATCAGGATCTCTCCGAGGCGACCGTTCGTGCCGTTTTGCTGGACCAGCGCTTCGGCGAGCTCCGTCTGCGTGATCAGGCCGTTCTCCACGAGCAGGCGGCCGAGTGGGCGCCACGTCGTGGGCACGACCGCGAGGTGCGGGGCGGGCTCCGGTTGCGGATCGGGGCGCTGCAGCTCCACGCCGTGCTGCGCAGAGAGCACGCGCGCGAGGGAGAACGCCGACACGTAGCCGCGATCGACGACGATCTGGCCCAGCAGCCGGCCCGTGCGCCGTTGCTCGTCGAGCGCGAGCTCGAGCTCGGTGTCGGTCAGCAGGCCTTCGTCGGCCAGCAACATGCCGAGTTGTCGCCAGGGAAAGAGGGATGCAGCTGCAGAGCTCTCCATGCTGGCTCTTATCGGCAAGAAGGGGCTAGTAGCTCAAGCCCTCGCCGCGCGCGACTACGCGAACGGTCCGGAGGACGATCTGGAGGTCGTAACGCACGAGCGCCCAGCCTGCGAGCGTGCGGGAGCGCTCGACGTAGGCGATGTCGAGGTCGGCATAGCGTTGGTCCGAGCCTTTCGTCAGCTGGGCGAGGCCGGTCAGGCCGGCGGAGACCTCGTCGCGGTAGGTGATGCCTTCCGCGCGCTGCTGCTCGACGAGCTCGGGCGGCCACGGACGCGGCCCGACGAGGCTGAGGTCGCCTCGGAGGATGTTCCAGAGCTGCGGGATCTCGTCGAGGTACCACGGCTTCAGCACGCGTCGGCCGAGCCACGTCAGGTTCGCAGGATCCGCCTCGAGCAGCCGCGCGTGTCCGCCGGCGCCCGAGAGGGCAGCCGCGCGCAGCGTCCGGAACTTCAGCAGCCCGAACATCCGGCCGTGCGAGATGCGCGGCTCCCGGTAGAACAGGCTGCCGCGGTCCTCCCGCTCGAGCACCACGTCGAGCGCGAAGGCGACGAGCACCGCGAGCACGACGGGCGAGAGCAGGAGCAGCAGCGTCGCCGAGACGACGACGTCGAGCACGCGCTTGGCGAGCGGCCGTCGCACGGCCGCATCTTCTCGGACGCTAGAAGGTCTTGTACGTCGGCACCGCGACGACCATCGCCGACGCGGCCTTCGCGTACGGGATCGGCCGCATGCCGTCCGTGATCCTGAGCACCATGCGCGCGGCCGGAGGCAGCGTGGCGAAGCCGAAGCCCTTTCCGCCGCCGAGGATGTTGCCCTCGGCGTCGAAGACGACGCCGTAGAGCTCCACGAACTGGATCGTCTTCGTCGGGTTGTCGTTCTGGATCTCGCCGTCGATCTCGCCGGTCCACTGCGGCTCGTAGACGCCGGGCTCGACGCGCAGGAAGGAGACGCCAGGCTTCCAGTGGGTCACCGGGCCCGCCTTGCCGATCCTGATCGTGATCTCGAGCCGGGCGACCGGCGCGCCTGCGGGGAACGTCAGCTCGCCGCCGACCGGATGCTTGCTGTCCGCGGCGATGTCGGTGATGCTCGCGGTCGCGGTGCCGATCAGGCGGTTGTCAGACATCACCATGTTGCACAACACCTCGACCTGCAGCGCGTCCTGTGTCTTCGACCTGTTGGCGAGAATGGCGCCCCAGCTGACGCCGGTGCCGCCGTACGGGAAGGGCCGGATCGAAAAGCCGGACTGGACGATGTCGATCTTCGGCGGCAGCACCTGGCCGATCACGGTCATCGTGCGCGAGGCGCTGCCGGCGCCCGAGCACGAGGCGGTGACGCGAGTGCGACCGGGCTGCACGCGCCGCGGGACCGTCCATGTCCAGGTGGCGATGCCGCCGGCGGCGGTGACGGTCTTCAGGCCCTTCTGCCTGGCACCGGACTTGTACCGAACAGACAGCGAGCAGCGTGCACCAGCGGGCGAGACGCTGACTGAAAAGGTGGCGGGGTTGCCCTGCACGACGCGCTCTGGGCCTGCGGCGAACGCGACGCTCTGCGCTCGCCCGCTCGCGGAGCCGGCAAAGACGGCTACCGCGACGACGGTCGCGAGGGCGAGGGGGAAGAGGCGCTTTGTGGCTTTGGCAGTCATGTCCTCGGGGCGGCGTGCCGCGGCGCCATTTACCTGTTTCGCCCGGGCCTGGGAAGGGCGCTACCCCTCGAACGAGGGATCCGCGCGCCTGAGTGCTGCGCGGGCCGCCAGGTGGCCGCACATGCCGTGGACGCCGGGCCCGGGGGCGGTCGCCGCGGAGCAGACGTAGAGCCACGGGAGCGGTGTGCGGTAGGGGAGCGGCCGCAGCAGACGGGGGAGGGTGGTGGCCCCTGCGGAGATGTCCCCTCCGACGAGGTTCGCATTGCCCTTCTCCATTGCGGCCGTGTCGTGTGTCTGGCACGCGAGGATGCGTTCGCGGAAGCCGGGTGCGAAGCGCTCGATCTGACTTTCGACGGATCCGAGAACGTCGACCGTCGAGCCCTGAGGGACATGGCAGTAGGCCCAGGCGGTGTGCCTGCCTGCAGGCGCGCGCGTGTCGTCGAAGAGACTCTGCTGCGCGAGCAGGACGAAGGGGCGCTCCGCGTTCCGGCCTTCCCACGGCGCGCGCTCGCTGTCCGCGATCTCCGCCGGCGAGCCGCCCAGGTGGACGGTGGCGGCGTGCCCGACTTCGGCTGCGCGCCACGGGATCGGGCCGTCGAGCGCGTAGTCCACCTTGAAGACGCCCGGGCCGTAGCGCCACCGCCCGAGGCGGCGGCGGTAGCGCGAGGGGAGGAGGTCGCCGGCGAGAGCGAGCAGCTGACGCGGTGTCACGTCGCACATGACCGTTCTGCTGCTAGGGAGGTCGCGCAGCGAGACGACCGCGTGACCGGTCTCGATCCGGCCGCCGAGCTCGCGCAACCGTGCGGCGAGCACGTCGGCGATCGCCTGCGACCCGCCGCGCGGGAACGGCCAGCCGTGTGTGTGGGCGAGCCCAAGCAGGCCGAGGCCGAAACCGGCCGTGCCCTTGCGGTCGAGCGGTAGGACGGAGTGGGCCGCGGCTCCGAGGAACAGCGCCTGGGCATGCGGCGTCGGGAGCCGTCTCGCGACGCTCGTCGCTCCGCGCACCGCAGTCGCGGCGAAAATGCCTGCACTTCCGGGTTTTCGTGCCAGGCAGCTGACCGGTCCCAAAAGGCGAGGTGCGATGTCGACGGCCGGACGGATGAGCTTCACGTACTCGCGCCCGAGGCTGTCCGGGGAGCGCTCGACGAGAAGTGCTGTTCCGTCGTCGAACGGGTGCGCGAGCGGGGCCGGCGACTCGATCCACTCGACGCCGAGGCCGAGCGACCGAAAGAACGGCGATGCCGCGCCGAGCGGGTGGATGGCCGAGCAGACGTCGTGCCGGAACCCGGGGAGCGTCAGCTCGAGCGTGCGCGTGCCGCCGCCGATCGTGTCCTGCGCCTCGAGGACGAGGACGGCCCGTCCGGCCTGGGCGAGGGTGACGGCGGCGGCGAGCCCGTTCGGGCCTGCGCCGACGACGACGGCGTCTAGTTCCCTACGACCTGTATCAACCAGCGGCGATCGCGCTCGCGATCGAGCTCGATGAAGAGCACGCGCTGCCATGTGCCGAGGCAGAGCTCACCGTCCCGCACCGGCACCGACTCACCCGCAGTTCCGAGCAGCATCGCCATGCAGTGCGAGTGCCCGTTGCCGACCGCCATGTCTTCCGGGCAGATGTTCTCGGTGCGCTTGTCCCAATCGTCGTGCGCGTAGTAGGTCTCCCGCGGGACGAGCCGCTGCAGCAGCTCAGCGAAGTCCTCCAGAAAGCCCTGCTCGAACTCGTTGACCCGCACGCAGCAGGTCGTGTGCGGCGAGTAGATACAGGCGATGCCCTCGCTGATGCCGCTCTCGCGGACGGCCTCGATGACCTCCTCTGTGATGTCGCGGACGGCGAGCCCGCCCGCGGTGCGCAGTTCCGTTTCGCGTTGGAAGACCTTCACGGCGCCCTCTCCTCCTCGATCGAGCGTGCCACGACCCGCCCTATTCTGAGGGTTCCGGGGCGCTACGTCACGGGGGAACCGTCAATAGCCCGGCTTGCTGCTGGTGGTCGTCTCGCCCTCGGGGTTGGTCGTCGTGCCGCCCCCGGCGGGCCCGCCGACGCTGATGGTCCCTGCCATCCCCATCGCCTTGTGGCCGTCGATGGGGCAGTACATCTCGTAGCGCTTCCCGGCCTGGAACGTGAACTTGACCGTCGCCTTGGATCCCGGGCTGATGTGGCTGCTCTCCACCTCACCGCTGCCGCCGCTGGCCTCGATCGTCAGGGCGTGGGTGATCTGGCCGTCGTTCGTGACCTCGAGGGCGTAGGTGCCGGGCTTCGGCACCGTGATCGTGCCGGGGCTCAGCGAGTACTCCTTCTCCGAGACCTTGATCGTCTGGACGACGGCGCCGCCGGCCGGACTGCCCTGGCCGGCGCTGTTGCTGCCCCCGCCGTACCCGCCGCATGCGGCGACGAGGAGGGCGACCGGAAGCAGGAGGAGCAGCCCGCGCACGCCAGTGATACGCAGGAGGGAGGACGTTCGGTTTCCCCTGTAGCGTGTCTTGGCCGGGCCCGTAGCTCAGTTGGTCAGAGCAGCGAACTCATAATTCGTTGGTCCCTGGTTCGAGTCCAGGCGGGCCCATCGAAAAGATCGCCCGACGCGCGGCGGCCGAGGCCGCAGACCTTGTTACCCGCACTACTATCGACGGCGTGAGCCCCGTTCGTCCAACGGTGCAAGTGGTCGGTCGCCGGATGGACGCAGAGCACTACCGCCTGCGTGACTTTCTGACCCGCTCCGCACAGCCGTACGAATGGCACGAGGCGGGGACGCCAGAAGCCGACGGTCTGCTCGGCAGCCTCGGCCTCACTGACGCGACGCTCCCCGTGCTCGTCGACGGAGAGCACGCGTACACCGCAGCCACGGTCGAGACGGTCGCACGGGGATGGGGTGGGCTTCGGCCCCCGAGGCAGGCGCACTACGACTTCGTCGTGATCGGGGCGGGGCCGGCCGGCCTCGCCGCGGCCGTGTATGCCGCGTCGGACGGCCTGTCGACGCTCGTGACCGACCGCGACGTGCCCGGCGGACAGGCGTCGTACACGTCCATGATCGAGAACTTCTTCGGCTTTCCGGACGGCATCGGCGGCGCCGAGCTGGCTCGCCTCGCGGGCCGCCAGGCCGAACGCTTCGGCGCCGAGCTGGTGCTGCTAAGGGGCGTGGCGGGCAGCCGGCTCACGGGCCGTCACGACGAGGCGGTCGAGTTGATGCTCGAGGACGGTTCGCAGGTGACGGCCTCGGTCGTCCTGGCCGCGACGGGCATGGACTGGCGGCGCTTGGAGCTCGACGGCATCGACGAGCTGCTCGGGCACGGCGTGTACTACGGCGCGGGTCGCAGCGAGGCGGCGCAATGTGCGGGGCAAAAGGTCGTCGTCGTCGGCGCCGGCAACTCGGCCGGCCAGGCCGTGCTCAACTTCGCCAACGCGACCGCTCAGGTGACGATGCTCGTCCGCGGCGACCGGCTCGAGAAGTCGATGTCGGCCTACCTGATCGAGCGCATCCGCCGGCACTCGTTGATCGACGTGCACCTCGAGACACAGCTGACGGACCTGCACGCGAACGGCGACGCGGTCGCGGCGGTGACGTTCGCGGACGGCGGCGGGAAGGCCGAGACGAAGCCAGTCGACGGCGTCTTTCTCTGCATCGGCGGCAGCCCGCACACGGAGTGGTGCTCCCGCGAGCACGTGCTGACGGATTCGGCCGGGTACATCCTGACCGGTCAGGACCTGCTCGCCGACGACAGGTTCCCCGGGGACTGCTGGCGGCTCGAGCGCGACCCCCTGCCGCTCGAGACCAGCCGCGTCGGTCTCTTCGCCGCCGGTGACGTGCGGCACGGCTCGACGAAGCGCGTGGCTGCGGCCGTCGGGGAGGGGTCGATGGTCGCCGCGCTCGTCTTCAGCCGCCTCGCCGAGCTCGGTGTCACTCTCTGAGCTCCTCTCCGCGCTCGAGCACGCGCGTGCGCGAACCGAAGGGCTGCTCGCGCCGCTCGCTGACGCGCAGCTGACGCAATCGGTCTCGGCGCTGCAGTCGCCGCTCGTCTGGGACCTCGCCCACATCGCGTACTACGAGGAGCTCTGGCTGCTGAGGCGCGTCGGGGGACGCGCCGCGATGTTGCCGGAGCTCGACGAGCTCTACGACTCCTTTGCGCACGGCCGGCCGCAGCGTGCGGAGCTCCCGCTGCTCACGCCGCAGGAGACGCGTGCGTACATGGGAGAGGTGCGCGGGAGCGTGCTCGATCTCCTGCCGCAGCTCGCGCTCGACGGCGACGACCCGTTGCTCCACGGCGGATTCGTCGTCGGGCTCGTGGTTCAGCACGAGCTGCAGCACGCCGAGACGATGGCCCAGACGCTCGCCCTCGCCGGATGGATCTCTCCGGAGCTTCCGACGGTCGAGGCTGAAGGCGACGTGCTCGTCGGCGCCGGGCCGTTCATGCTCGGAAGCAGCCAGGCGTGGGCGTACGACAACGAGCGTCCGGCGCACGTCGTCGAGCTGGCGCCGTTCCGGATCGACCGGGCGCTCGTGACCAACGCGGAATATGCGGCGTTCGCCGGCGACGGAGCTCTCGCGTCCGCGGCGCCGACGCAGCCTGTCGAGCACGTGTCGTTCCACGACGCCGAGGCGTACGCTCGTTGGGCCAGGAAGCGCCTGCCGACGGAGGCCGAGTGGGAGAAAGCCGCGAAAACGGTCGGCGACGAGCTCGAACACGCATCCGGGGCCGTCTGGCAGTGGACATCGACGCGCTTCGACGGCTATCCCGGCTTCCATGCCTTTCCATACGCCGAGTACTCGTCGCCGTTCTTCGGGAACGGCTACCGCGTGCTGCGGGGCGGGTCCTGGTTCACCGATCCGCTCGTCGCGCGGACGACGTTCCGCAACTGGGACCTTCCGGAGCGACGGCAGATCTTCTCCGGCATTCGGTGCGCCAGCGATGTCTAGCGGAGTGACGGACGCGCGTTCCGCGTTGCACGACGCCACCGTGGAGCAGCTTCGCGCGCACCCGAAAGAGCTGCCCGCGGTCTGGCTCTACGACGAGCGCGGCGCCCAGCTGTACGAGCGGATCATGCAGCTTCCCGAGTACTACCTCCCACGCCGCGAAGCGGAGGTCCTGCGCTCGCACGCGCCTGAGATCGCGACGCGCACGAAGGCGCGGACGCTCGTCGAGCTCGGCGCCGGGAGTGCGAGCAACACGCGCTATCTCCTCGACGCGCTGGAGCGGGCTCGCACGCTCGAGCGCTTCGTCCCGTTCGACGCGAGCCCGGAGATGTTGGAGCTGGGAGCCCGGGCGGTTGCCGCCGCCTATCCGCGCGTGTCGGTCGACGCCGTCGTCGGCGACTTCGAGCACGACCTCGACAAGCTGCCGCGGCGCGGCCCACGGCTGGTCACGTTTCTCGGGAGCACGATCGGCAACCTCCATGCCGACGAGCGCGTCAAGCTCCTCGGCGCGCTGGCAGCCATCCTCGAAAAGGACGACGCGCTCGTCATCGGCGTCGACCTCGTCAAGGACGTCGTGCGCCTCGAGGCGGCGTACAACGACGCGTCGGGAGTCACGGAGGCGTTCGTGCGTAACGCGCTCGCCCACGTCAACCGCGAGCTGGACGCGACGTTCGACCAGCGCCGGTTCGCGTACGAGGCGCGGTGGGACCCGGCGAACGAGTGGATGGACATGGGCCTCCGCGCCCGCGAGGCGCACTCGGTCCAGCTGCAGCGTCCCCCGATCGAGCTGACGTTCGCAGCAGGCGAGTGGTTGCGGGTCGAGATCAGCACGAAGTTCCGGCGCGCCGGGATCGAGCAAGATGCGGCTGGCGCCGGCCTGGCCCTCGAGTCGTGGTGGACGGACGCCGCCGGCGACTTCGGGGTCGCCCTTCTCTCGGGAAAGGAGACGTAGATGTCCGGACAGGGCTCGGTTTGCACCCATCTCGACCAGATCGAGGTGACGGCGTTGCCGGCGCCGATCGAAGGGTGTGAGGAATGCCTGAAGATCGGTAGCGGCTGGGTTCACCTGCGCATGTGCATGACCTGCGGGAAGATCGGCTGCTGCGACTCGTCGCCGAACAAGCATGCGACCGCGCATGCCCACGAGAGCGACCACCCGATCATCCGCTCGGCGGAGCCGGGGGAGGACTGGAGCTGGTGCTACGTCGACGAGGTGGCGTTCAGGATCCCCTCCTCATAGCCCGCGCACCGCGCGACCGCGGGAGATACAGTCGCCGCGCGATGCGGCGGTCACTCTGGGCGCTCCTCCTCGTCGCCGCCCTCGCGGCCGGCTGCAACACCGAGCCCTCGGCGTACAACGCCGAGCCGACCGGGAAGTGCATTCGCGAGAAGCTCCACTACCGGGTGGCGAGCGACCCCGCCTCGCTCGGCGTCGTCGAGGGGCACGCCGCCCGGGGCGGACTGGTCGTGCACCATCCGGGGAACGCCATCCGCATCGCCTTCGGCGAGAACGCGGACGACGTGCCCGGCATCGAGAACGGCTACCGCCGGTTCGCGCCGAAGAAGCTCCGGCCGCACATCACCGATGTCCTCCGTACCAACAAGAACGTCGTCTTCCTCTGGACGGTCACGCCGCCGTCGGAGGAGATCGACGCGGTCTACGGCTGCCTCAAAGGCTGAGGCTAGAATCGAGGCGGATGGCTGAGATCGGAACGATGCGCGTCAAGAGCGGCCTCGCCGAGATGCTCAAGGGCGGGGTGATCATGGACGTGACGACGGCGGAACAGGCACGGATCGCCGAGGAGGCCGGGGCCGTTGCCGTCATGGCGCTCGAGCGCGTCCCCGCGGACATCCGGGCCGAAGGGGGCGTCGCTCGCATGGCCGACCCGGACAAGGTCGTGGAGATCCAGGAGGCCGTCAGCATCCCGGTCATGGCGAAGGCGCGGATCGGCCATTTCGTCGAGGCCCAGATCCTCGAGGCACTGGAGATCGACTACATCGACGAGTCGGAGGTCCTGACGCCGGCGGACACCGCCAACCACATCGACAAGTGGAAGTTCACCGTTCCGTTCGTCTGCGGCTGCACGAACCTCGGCGAAGCGCTCCGGCGGATCGCGGAAGGCGCGGCCATGATCCGCACGAAGGGTGAGGCCGGCACCGGCGACATCGTCAACGCCGTGACGCACATGCGCTCGGTGTTCGGCGCCATCAAGCGGCTCGGCGCCATGGACCCGGATGAGCTCTACACCGAGGCGAAGACCCTCCAGGCGCCGGTCGAGCTCGTGCGCTGGGTCGCGGAGAACGGACGTCTGCCCGTCGTGACGTTCACCGCCGGAGGGATCGCGACCCCCGCCGACGCCGCCTTGTGCATGCAGCTCGGTGCCGACGGCGTCTTCGTCGGCTCGGGGATCTTCAAGTCGGGGAATCCGAGCGAACGCGCGAAGGCGATCGTCGAGGCGACGACGCACTACAGCGACGCCGACATCCTCGCGCGCGTGTCGCGCGGCCTCGGCGACGCGATGAGCGGCCTCTCGGCCGCCGCGCTGCGGCCGGAAGAGCTGCTCGAGACGCGCGGCTGGTAGGCGCATCGGGTCACCGCGTCGGGACACGTCCCGCACGCGCCCGACGCCGTCTTCGAGTTCCTCTCCGACCTCCGTAACAGCCGCGCTAGCGCCCGCGCGTCCACCAGGATCCGCCGGTGCCGCCGCCGGTATAGATCCCGTCGCCTTCGCCCCAGATGGCGAAGTTCGTCCCCGCCGAGTCGACCGTGAGCCCGCCGTAGTCGCCGAACGGGAAGGTGTAGCCGGCCGAAGTCTTGTACGGCGCGCCGACCCTACTACCATTTCGAGCCGATGAGAGTCGGCGTTCTGGCAGTCCAGGGGAATTTTCGCGAGCACGCGGCGATGCTGCGGCGGCTCGGCGCGGACGTCGTCGAGGTACGCAAGCCGGAGCAGCTCGAGGGGCTCGACGGCCTCGTCGTGCCGGGCGGCGAGTCGACCACGTTCATGCGCCTGATGCGCCTCTACGGGCTCGACCAGGCCGTTCGTACCTTCGGCGGCCCGGTGTTCGGAACGTGCGCCGGCATGATCGTCCTCGACCGCGGGCATCTCGATCTCATGGACCTCGAGGTCGACCGGAATGCGTACGGGCGGCAGGTCGCGAGCTTCGAGGCCGATCTGCGGCTGCCGGACGAGAATGATCCACTGCGCGGCGTCTTCATCCGCGCGCCGCGTGTGCGCGACCACGGGACCGGCGTCGAGGTGCTAGCCGAGCTCGACGGTGAGCCTGTCCTACTGCGACAGGGACGCTTTCTCGTCGCGTCGTTCCACCCGGAGTTGACCGAAGATACGCGCGTGCACGAACTGTTCCTCGACCAGGTGCGGGAGGCGACGAGTGTCAGGGCATAGCAAGTGGTCCTCGATCAAGCACAAGAAAGGCGCGGCCGACGCGAAGCGGGGCAAGCTCTTCTCCAAGCTGTCGCGCGCGATCATCGTCGCGGCGAAGGAGGGGGGAGCCGATCCGGCCGGGAACCTGGCGCTGCAGAACGCGATCGAGAAGGCGCGCTCCTATTCGATGCCGAAGGACAACATCGAGCGGGCGATCGCGCGCGGATCGGGGGCCGAGTCCGACGCGCAGGCGTTCGAGACGGTCGTGTACGAGGGCTACGGGCCGAACGGCGTCGCCGTGATCGTCGAAGCGCTGACGGACAATCGCAACCGGACTGCCTCCGAGGTGCGGCACGCCTTCGACAAGAACGACGGGAATCTCGGAACGTCTGGCGCGGTTGCGTGGTTGTTCGAGCGTCGCGGTGTCGTGCTCGTCGCCACCGACGGCGTCGACGAGGACGAGCTCACGCTCGCGGCTGCCGAAGGCGGGGCGGACGACGTCTCGCTGGACGGCTCGACGTACGAGATCGTCTCGGCGCCCGAGGCGCTGACGGCCGTGCGCGAGGCGGTCGAGGGCGCCGGCTTCACCGTCGACTCGGCCGAGCTGACGATGCGCCCGAAGACGACGGTCGAGGTCGCCGACGAAGGTGCCGCGAAGAAGATCCTGCGCCTGATCGACCAGCTCGAGGAGAACGACGACGTTCAGGACGTGTACGCGAACTTCGACATCCCCGAGCGGGTTCTCGAAGCCGTAGCTTGAGCTAGCCGGGCGGCGCGACCGTTACAGGCTGGTTCCAGGTGGGCGATCGCGAGCTCGAAGTCGACCTTCGCGCCGACCACGTCGCCGAGCACTCGCCGCAACTCCGGCGGGACGCTCAGGCCGAGCTCCGCCGTCATAGCAGCCGTCGCAGCAGCCGGTCCTGTCGGTGCCGGCCCCGGGCTCGGTGTTCGTTGCCTGCGTCGTCGACGTTCCCGCCGGTGTCGTCGTCTGCGAGGTCGCAGTGACCGTGGTTACTCACGCGGTCACTCAGCTTGGTTGAGCGCGTCTCTACGCTTCTCGATTCGTACGGAGGGGGTCGCGGGGGAGCCTTGGCTCCTCCGCGCATTTCTCGTTCGTCAGATCCACCCGTTTTGTCGGGCGACGCGGCACAAGGCGCGCCGCTTCGCGTGCGCCGGCTGATCGGAAAGACCCGCCTTCGCGTAGATGCGCCGCAGCGCCGCCTTGACGGTGCCCGTGGCGCCCGGCGTGCCGAGCTGCGCGGCGATCTGCTCGTTGGACGGCAACGTCTCGAGGCTCGAGCCGGCGAGCCACGGCCCGCAGAGCGCCTGCACGACCTGGCGCTGGAAGGCGGAGAGCTGCACGTTCGAGGCGGCGACCTCCCCGAGCGGCTCCGTCGTGTCCGGGTCGTCCAGCTGTGCCGGCCACGAGAACACCAGCGTCTCGGGGCCGATGCTGATGCGATCGGCGTGGCGGAGCGGCAACGGCGTGCCAGGCACGACACGTGTCCCGTTCAGGTAGGTGCCGTTGAAGCTGCCGCGGTCCTCGATGTACCAGCGGCCGTCGCGAAACGCGACCGTCGCGTGCTCGCGGCTCACCGCCGACGACTCCATGACGAGGTCGTTGCTCGTGTCCCGTCCGATCGAGACGCTGTCCTTCAGCTCGATCTCGGTCCCGTCCGGAAACGTCAGCCAGATGTCCACTGCCATGGCCCCGTTTTTCCGCGCATCTGTCAAGAAGGAAACGTCCGATGTCCCGCCTAACGTGGCTGCGTGAAGGTCATCGGCATCGACCCAGGGACTGCTTCGTGCGGGTTCGGCATCGTCCACGAAAGAGAAGGGCGCCTCAGGGCCATCGACCACGGGTGGTGGCGAACCCCCGCGGCGCAGCGCCCAGAGCTGCGCCTGAAGACGATCTTCGACGGGGTCGCGGCGCTCATCGAGGAGCACCGTCCGGATGCCGTCGCGCTCGAGGAGTCCTTCGTCGGCGCCGACGCCCGCATCGCGCTCTCCGTCGGACAGGCGCGCGGAGCCGTCATGGTCGCGGCCGCGAACGCCGGCGTCGAGTGCGCTGAGTATCCGCCCGCGCGCGTGAAGCAGGCCGTGTGCGGCTACGGCCGCGCCGAGAAGCAGCAGGTGCAGAAGATGGTGAAGGCCATCCTGTCGCTCGAGGCCGCGCCGAGACCGTCGCACGCCTCGGATGCGCTCGCAGTCGCCATCTGCCACGCCCTCGCGCCGCCGCTACTGAGGGTCGCCGGATGATCGCGCGTGTTCGCGGACGCCCCGTGGCGAACACACCGGAGGGGCTCGTCGTCGACGTCGGGGGCGTCGGCTACCTCCTCGCTGCCACGCCGTCCGCGGTCCGGCTCGCTGACGGCGCTCAGGAGGTCTCGCTGCACACGTACCTCCACGTGCGCGAGGACGCACTGCAGCTTTACGGCTTCGCGGAAGCCGGCGAGCGCGAGCTGTTCGTTCAGCTGCTGTCGGTCAACGGCGTCGGGCCGAAGGTCGCGCTCGCGATCGTGTCCGGTTCGCCGGCGGCTGAGCTTCGCCGAGCGATCGTGCTCGAGGACATCGCCCGCTTCCAGGCGATTCCCGGCATCGGCAAGAAGACGGCCGAGCGCATCGTGCTCGAGCTGAAGGAAAAGCTCGGCGATGCGCCGGTGCCGATCTCCACGGCGACGGGCACGCGACCGCATCTCGTCGCGCGCGACGCGCTCGTCGAGCTCGGCTACTCCGTGGGGGAGGCAGAGCAGGCTCTCGCCGCGGTCGACCCGGAGCTGCCGCCGGAGGAACGTGTCCGTCAGGCGTTGAAAGCTGCATGAGATGAGCACCCAGTTTTTGGCCCCGGCGGTCGCCCCCGAGGAGGAGGAGCTCGAGCAGTCGCTCCGTCCGCGCCGCCTGGCCGAGTTCGTGGGGCAGGAGCGCATCAAGGATCAGCTCGCAATTGCCCTGACCGCCGCGAAGGCGCGTGACGAGGCGCTCGACCACGTCCTGCTCGTCGGGCCGCCGGGCCTCGGAAAGACGAGCCTCGCGCACATCGTCCGCGAGGAGCTCGGCGTCGGCATCCGTTGTGTGGCGGGGCCGGCGCTCGAGCGCAAGGGGGACATGGCGGCGATCCTCACGGGGCTCGAGCGGCATGACGTCCTCTTCGTCGACGAGATCCACCGGCTCAACCGCGCGATCGAGGAGATCCTGTATCCGGCCCTCGAGGACTTCCGGCTCGACATCATCGTCGGACAGGGCGCGGCTGCGCGCACGCTGACGCTCGACCTGCCACCGTTCACGCTCGTCGGCGCGACGACGCGCACGGGGCTGCTCACGACGCCGCTCCGCGACCGCTTCGGCATGACCTTCCGCCTCGACTACTACGACGCGAGGGAGCTAGGGACGATCGTGCGCCGCTCGGCTCGCATCCTCGACGTGGAGATCGAGGACGAGGCGGCCGACGAGATCGCGCGCCGCTCGCGCGGGACGCCGCGGATCGCGAATCGGATCCTCAAGCGCGTGCGCGACGTCGCGCAGGTGCGTCACGACGGCGTGATCACGAACGCCGTCGCGACCGAGGCACTCGAGCTGCTCGAGGTCGACGGGACCGGGCTGGAACGGATCGACCGCGATTTGCTCTCCGCGATCCTCGTGAAGTTCGAGGGCGGCCCGGTGGGTCTGTCGACGCTCGCGGTCGCGCTCGGGGAAGAGCGCGACACGATCGAGGACGTCTACGAGCCGTACCTGCTGCAGCTCGGCTTCCTGCAGCGCACGCCGCGCGGCCGCATCATCACCGCCCTCGGGCGCGAGCACGTCGGCGCCGCCGCAGCAGCCGCCGACGCGAAGCTGTTTTGAGCCCCGAGCTCTGGGTGCCGGGGGCGGCCGAGCCGTCGCTCGACGACTTCGTCGAGCGGGTCCACCGGCAGATCGAGCAGTTCACGGCGACGCACGCAGCCGATCGGTCGCACGTCGAGGTGGAGCTGGCGGACGGCGAGCGCCTGGACCTGCTGTCGCTCTCCGGCGAGCCCGGCTACGGGTTCCTGACGCTGAGCGTCGAGGCGGAGCAGCTGATCGTCCCGGTGGGCTCCATCCGGCGCATCACGCTCGGGCCGGCCGACGAGGATCGCAAGCCGGGATTCGCGCTACCAGAAAGAAAAGGGGCGGAACCCGCCGCATAGGTTCCGCCCCGGAAATGTCCGCCCCCGCCGCAGTACCGCAGTTTTGTGGGGGCTGCTCTGCCGCAGTACAGAGCTGTTGAGGACACTGGGAGCATCGCTCAGGCTTATCGGTTGATTCGTCCCCCTTCGGGTGGTTCATCCACGCACTTCACTTCACCCTCCCGGGGGAGAGCCAAATCGCGATTCCGCCTCGATCCTGAGACGCAGAGGATCGTGGGGAGCCGCAGCCCACACATTCCTCGACAGGCGGCCGCGGAGGTATCTCTGCGGCCGCTCCATGTCTTGCGCGCGGTGGTTGTCGCTGGCGCGCTCGTCCTCGCGCCGACGGCGCTGGGAGCCTCGCTCACGCCCGGATCCGAAGGGCTCGGCGACCCGATGTTTCCGCTGGCCGGGAACGGGGGCTATGACGTCTCGAACTACTCGTTGACGCTCGACTACACGCCGTCGGCGAATTGCGGACTTCACGGATCCAGCTCTCCTCTTCAACGGAACCGTGTACGAGCGCGGCGGAATGACGCTGCAGGCGCTACGCGAGAAGATCGGCGACTTCGCGTTCTTCGACCTGCTGCGCACGTGGGCGACGCAGAACCGGCACGCGAACGTGACGACGCGGCAGTTCATCACGCTCGCGGGGAAGATGAGCGGCCAGGATCTGACGCAGTTCTTCCACGTATGGATCTACCAGGCGGACAAGCCCGCGCCAGGCAGCTGGTAGCCGTGGAGCGAGCAGGAGCGCCATGACGTCGAACCACACGTAGCCGGAAGCGACTCCGCTGGGCGGATTGCCGTCTGGGATCCCGACCCCGGGCAGGTGATCCGCCCAGCGCCACGTGCCGATCGCGGTGCCGTACAGCTCGAGCGCTGCGACGACGAGGAAGACGCCGGCGTATGCCGCGCGTGCGCGCGAGCGCCAGAGAAAGACGAGCAGCAGCGGCACGCCGAGCGCGCCGGCCGCGTCCGTGCGCGGCAGGACGGTCACTCCCAGAACGCCCCAGGTGGCCGCGATCGCCGCGGCGGCGAGCACGAGCGGTCGGGTGTGCACGCGCAGGGCGTGGCTCAGCGAGAGGCCGGCGATGAAGACGAGGCCGTGCGCCGGCGGCACGAACGTCGGCAGGTTGTGCAGCCGATAGGTGTAGACGCCCCAGAGGATCGAGCCGGTCAGCTCCGCGACCGTCGCGGCGCAGATGACGACCGCAACTTGCAGCCGGCGCTCCCTGGGGAGCGTCCATGCGGCCGCTACGAGCGCGAGCCACGTCAGCGCCCCGAGCGCGAGCTGGCCGCGGAGGTCGACCTGCGTGTCCACCGCGAGCAGCGCGGCGAGATAACCGGCGATCAGGCCGGCGCGAATCAACGCCGGAACTGCAGCTCGTGCCAGGACGGCACGGGAGCGAGCTCGAGCAGGGCGCGGTCGCCGTTCGGGTCGCGGTACGCGAAGTCGGCAAGCTCCTCGTCCCAGGCGACGTCCAGGATGCCCTCCTTGACGCGGTGGTCGAGCCAAGCGCTGCGGAAGACGAGCTTCTTCAGCCAGTAGACGAGCGACTCCCCGCCGACGAGCGACACCCTCTCCCAGTGCCGCACGAGGTACCGGCCGAGCCCGCTGCGCGGCTCGTCGATCCAGTCGCGCCAGACGAGCTCGACGAGATCCGCCGTCTCGTCGTCGTCGAGATCGTTGTCGGCGACGAGGCCGAGTCGGACGGCCGCCGCGGTGACTCGCTCCTCGAAGTCCCCCGCGTTGAAGCCGAAGCGGTGGTCCTGGAACTCGATGACGTAGTCGTCGCCCGAGACGTAGTTCGCCTCCACCATCCTTTCGAGCATAGCCTGTGGTCCAGTGAGCGCCCGGCTGTTCGCCGCGTCCGTCGCCGTCACGGCCGTCGTGGTCCTAGCGGTCGCGGTCAGCGACCTTTCGTTCCAGCGCGCGGCCCTGCTCGCGCCCGTGCTCGTCATCGGTGTGGGCGCTCTCGCCGGGTTGGTCGTCTTCTGGGGGCGCATCGGCTGGGACTCTCTCCGGCAGAGCCGCCATCCGCGGCTCTACGTCGCGGGCGGGCTCGCGTTCGTCGCGCTGCTCGTCGTCCTGACGCTCCTGGGGGTCAACCTCCCCCACGAATAGGGGGACAGCCGTACAACCATTCGGGGGATGGCTCCGTGGTCGGCCCGGCCGATGCCTGGGACATTCATGAGCATGGACTTCACCCTCACCGAGCTCGATCACCGCTCAGCGGACGGAATCGAGATCTCCCTGCTCTGGAGCCGGATGACGAACCAGCTGATGGTGGCGGTTGCCGACAGCCGCTCCGGCGAGAGCTTCGAGGTCCAGGCTCCGCCCGACCGGGCGCTCGACGTCTTCCGGCACCCGTTCGCCTACGCGGCGTAGCTACTAGACGGCGTAGCTACAGCAAGGCGTCGAGGGCGGCCTTGAGCCGTTCGAGATCCGCCTCGTCGTTGTAGCCCTGGAACGACGCGCGGATCAGCCGCGGGCTGCTGCGGTCCATCACCGGAATCTCGATGCGGTGCTCGTCGAACAGCCGCTCCTGTAGGTCCGGTGGGGCGTCGTCGGGGAGCTGCAGCGACACCATCTGTCCGTACAGGCCGTGTCGGGTGTCCGGCACGACCGGGGAGAGGCCGAGCTCCGCGGCGGCGCGGCGGGCGAGCCCGTGGCAGCGCTCCCGCACGAGGTGCCAGTCACGAGACAGCTGCCATTCGATCGCGTACGGAACCGTCAGGTATGCCGAGGGGTCGCGCGTCCCCTGCTTCTCGTGCCGGGCGAGAAAGGGCGGATCGTCGCCCTCGTAGCCCCAGCTGAACACGAGCGGGTGCACGTTGCGCTGCAGCTCGCGGCGGACGTACAGAAAGCCCGCGCCCTTCGGCGCACACAGCCATTTGTGGCAATTGCCGGCGTAGAAGTCGGGGTCGAGCTCGCGCAGGTTCAGCGGTAGGTGACCGGGGACGTGCGCCCCGTCGATCACGGTGACGATGCCGCGCTCGCGCGCGCGCCGGCAAAGCTCCGCCACGGGCAGCGTCAGGGCCGTCCCCGACGTGTGATGGCTGAGATAGAGCACGCGCGTTCGGTCGTTCACAGCTGCCCAGATCGTCTCGAGCATCTCCTCCTCGCCGCCGATCGGCAGCGGTACGGGCACGCGCACATACCGCGCCCCGAAGTCGCCGCACACGTGCTCCCACGTGAGGTCGAGCGCCCCGTATTCGAGGTTCGAGCTCAGCACCTCGTCACCGGCCCGTAGCCCGAGCGGCCACGCGGCGATGTTCACCCCGGACGTCGCGTTCGGGACGAACACCAGGTCGTCGGGATCCGCGCCGAGGTATTCACCGAGCGCTACGCGCGCTTCCGCGAGCAGTGCTTCCACGCGCCGCGCGAGGAAGAGGACGGGCTCGCGCTCGAGCTCGAGCTGCCACTCCTGGTAGCGCTCGAACACCGCCCGCGGGCAGGCGCCGAACGAGCCGTGGTTCAGGAAGGTGATGTCCGGGTCGAGCAGGAACTCGTCACGCAGGTCCACGCCGGCACGTTAAGCCCGCCGAGAACCAGTCGCGCACCTTCGCGATCTCCAGCCCGTTCGCATCCGTCTGCAACTGGCGGCGCAGGTCGTCCATCGACGACTTCGAAAGCGTCCACCCCAGCGGTGCCTTCGAGCCGGGATGCGCGCGCGGGTAGATGTGCGCGACGCGATCGATCGCTCCGGCCGGTGCGACCACCGACTGCACGCTTCCGAACGACTCGTTCCCGAACGCGAGCGCGGCCGCTTGCCTCGCATTCGCCTCGCGCGCGTTACGCGATCCGCCGAGCGCCTGCACCGGCACGGACGACTCCCACGGCCTCGTGCGCCCGCCTGCCGACGGCTCCCCGGCGTAGTGGTTGTCGATCTGCAGGAAGACCGGCACGACACACGTTCCCGCCCGCGCGTTCTGCGCGTCGACGAGCGGCCGAAGCCGGTCCCACAGCTCGACGACCGGCGACGCCGCGGACGTGTCGAAGTAGCCGCCGTCGACGAGGTTCACCGCCGTCGAGCCGTCGCATTTCGGCAGCCGGCCGGAAGAGAGCACGTAGGGGAAGCGCGCCGACATCAGCGCCGCCGTCGAAAGCCGCACGTCTTGGCGCGGGCACAGGTAGTCGACCAGGTCTTCGCTGGACGCCAGGGCCCACCCGGTGCGGTCGGCGGGCCTGACGTAGTAGTTGCTGCTGCGCTCGAACAGCCGCAGCGACAGGCAGTCCTCCACGAGCGTCTCGTTGTTCTGTGACTGCTGTGCGAGCTTGATCGACTCGTCGAGCACCGACGTCTCGAACCGGCAGCCGTCCTGCACCTTCGTCCCGTTCAGCAGCAGCAGTGGGAACGGGCGCCGCCGCCAGCGCTGGATCAGGCCCGCCGCGAGCGTCGACGGCTGTCCTTTCGCGTCGATCCACGAGCGCTCCCAGCCCCGCTCCAGCACCTCGGCCCTGTCGGTGCCGCCGTCGCGCCGCAGGAGTGCGAAGGGCAGGTCGACGAACAGCCCCCAGCCGACGGTCGGCGCCAGATAGTCGCCCCCGAGCCGGTGCGCCGGCCAGTCAGGGCCGGGCCCCGGATTGGCGAGATGCGCGGCGTAGGTGGCCAGGCCCAGGCTGCCGCCGGAGATCCCGCTGGCGGCGAAGAGGGCGCGGTCCGCGCGCGTGTTCGCCGCCGCCTGTCCGTTCGCGCAGGCGTCGGCGCCGGTTCCCTCGAGGACGCACTCGAGCACGATCGCCGTCCAGTACGCCGCGCGGATGCCGCCGCCCGACGTCGACACGAAGAGCAACGGGACGGCCTTGCCGTGCGCGTTTGTCTTCGCCCACGAGTCATACGCCTGCACGGGCGTCTCCCTCGGGACCGGGGCGCGGTCGTCGAGCAGGCGGACGTCGTAGTACGTCCCGGACGAGTCGATCACGGCGGCGAGCGCGAGCCAGAACAGGAAGAACGCGAACCAGGGCACACGCTCGACGCGGACGGCAGCGAGCGCCGGCGGTGCGGCCAACCGCTCCGAGAGCTCGATGAGCAGGTACCCCAGCGCCGCTGCACCGACGAAGAACGCCGCAACCAGTCCCAGCGTGCCGAGCGCATCGCCGCTGCTCCAGGGATTGACGACGACCGCGATCAGGACGGCGACGCCGGCGAGCGCGCAGAGGACGCCGATCGTCACGAGCACGGGGAGAAAGAGCCGCGCGTCAAGGCCGACGCGGCGCACGGCCTCGTACGATCCCCAGCCGACGAGCTGCAACCCGACGCCGACCGCCACGAGCCATGCGAAGCGCCCGTGATCGGAGTACGCCAGCTCGGCGAATGCCGCGCGGAAGACGACGATGCCGAGCGCGAGCGGGGCGAGCGCCGCGACGATCGAGGGGAGCTCCTGTGCGGCGAGCCCGGCCGCCGCGGGGCGTGCGGGCCGGACGATTCCGGTGACGAAGAAGCTGAGCGCGGCCAGCAGCACCATCAGCGCGGCTGGCACGAGCAGCCCCTTGCCCGCCCCCCAGATCTGCTGCGCGACGTAGCCGACGATGCCGAGTGCGACGCCCGCGGCGAGCAGCACGCCCAGCGCCGCACGCGACGGCGGGTCGTGCGCAGGCCGGTTCGTGCCGAGCACGCGTTTCGCCTCGAGTCCCGACACCCACGCGAGCAGAATCGCGAACCCCGTGGCCGCAGTCGCCTGCTGCGGGTCGTCCGCCCAGCGCCTGATCGTGTCGCCGGCCTGCCCGGTGGGATCGAACAGCACGAGCGCCGCGAACAGGCCGACGGCGACGACGGGCCCGCGCGCCGCCACGAGCGCGCGCCCGATCCGCCGCGGGGCTCCCTCCGGGACGAGCACGACGCCGAGCGTCACGAGCAGCACACCGAGCGCGACGACGAGGCCGGCGGTGTACTTGACCACCGCCGCGATCCACAGGGCCCAGAACCACGGGGTCGACACGTACGCCGACGGGCACGCGTCGTACGCGCCGACGACCTGCCACTCGAAGACGTTCTCCGCGAGGTCGGCGACCGCGACGACCGGTGCGGCGCAGAGCGCGATCACGGCGATCCGACGGTAGAGCGGCACCAGGCTGGCGCGGCGCGACGGCACGGGGATCCGGCCGAGGCGCCGGTGCGCCTTCAGCAGGATGATCGCGGCCAGCGCCGGGTAGAGCAGCGCGAAGATGCAGTCGACGACGATCTCCCAGTGGGCGATCGTGAAGACGCTCGTCGTGGCGCTCGATTGCCCGCCGCACCACGTCAGCACGACGTCGTACGCCGTCTGCGCGTGCGGTCTGTGCAGCCCGAAGTCCGAGAGGCCGCCGATCCCGTAGGACGCAGCCCCCGGAACGTGCATCGCCTGCAGCAGGCCGTTCAACTCGCCGAGCGCGGCCAGCGTCGCGAACGTCAAGAACCCGACGACGTACGTGACGTACCGCCACCACGCGGGCGCGGCCAGCGAATCCAACACGGCGGGCCGAGTATCCGCCAGCGGCCTGCGCTTGACAAGAACGCGGCGGAGATGTCGTCCGACGCCCTCCGTAGCTTCAAATGCGATGCAAGAGGGCACCTGGACGATCAGTCCGTGCCCGCACCGGCAGGCCGAGTCCCTCGCCCAGGCGCTCGGCCTCAGCGAGATCACGGCCAGCGTGCTCGTCCGGCGCGGATACGGCGACCCCGATACGGCGCGGGCCTTCCTCGCCGGCGAGCAGCCGCTGCAAGACCCGTTCCTGCTGCCGGCCATGGACATCGCCGCCGAACGCATTCGGGCGGCGATCGCCGCCGGCAAGCGCATCTGCGTGCACGGCGACTACGACGTCGACGGGATCTGTGCGACCGCCCTCGCGGTGCTCGTCCTGCGCGAGCTCGGCGCCGATGTCGAGTGGCACCTGCCGAGCCGCTTCGAGGAGGGGTACGGCGTCAACGGCAACACGCTCGAGCGGCTCGCGGGGGAGGGTTGCGGGCTCGTCCTGACGGTCGATTGCGGGATCACGGCGGTCGACGAGGTTCGGCGGGCGACCGAGCTCGGCCTCGAGGTGATCGTGACCGACCACCACCGACCCGGCGAGGAGCTGCCCGACTGTCCCGTCGTCGCCACGAAGGAGCTCTGCGGCACCGGTGTCGCGTTCAAGCTCGGGCAGGCACTGCTGGGTGAGGGCTCCGAGGTCCTGCGCCGCCATCTCGACCTGGTGGCACTCGCGACCATCGCCGACGTCGTTCCTCTGCTGGGCGAGAACCGCACGCTGACGATCGCCGGGCTGCGCACGCTGGCGCGCACGCAGAGGCCGGGGCTGCAGGCACTGATGAAGGTTGCACACGTCGACCCGGCGACCGTCGACACGGGACAGGTCGGATTTCGCCTCGCGCCGCGCATCAACGCAGCCGGACGGCTCGGTCACCCGCGCGCCGCTCTCGAGCTGCTGCTGACCGACGACGCCGACGAGGCACGTCGGCTCGCCGACCGGCTGGAGGAGCTGAACCGTGACCGCCAGGCAGTCGAGGACAAAATCCTTCGCGCCGCGGTCGCGCAGGTCGAGGACTGGCCGGAGGCGAAACGCCGCCGCAAGGCGTACGTCGTCTGGGGGGAGGACTGGCACGAGGGGGTGATCGGGATCGTCGCGTCGCGGCTCGTCGAGCGCTATCACCGCCCCGTGGTCCTGCTCGCCGGCGGCGACGGGCCGTGGAAGGGGTCCGGCCGCTCGATTCCCTCGTTCGACCTGCACGGTGCGCTGAGCGGGTGCGCGCAGCTCCTCGAGCGCTTCGGCGGGCATCGCGCGGCCGCCGGCCTCTCGATCCTGCCGGAGCTCGTCGAGCCGTTCGCCGAGGCGTTCGCGGCTCAGGCGGAGGGGCTGCTGACGCTCGACGATCTCGCGCCGAGCACGGTCGTCGACGCGGTGCTCCCGCGCGGGGCGAACCTGACGCTCGACCTCTGCGAAGAGCTGCGCCGGCTTGCGCCGTTCGGGCTCGGCAACCCCGACGTCACCCTGCTCGCGCCGGGCTGCGAGCTCGGCGAGCTGACGACCGTCGGCGACGGCAAGCATCTGCGCTTCCGCGTACAGCGCGACGGGCGCGACGCCGGCGGTGCGATCGCGTTCGGACAGGGGACGCAGCTCGACCGCTACCGCCGCGTCGGCCGCTACGACGTCGCGTTCCGCCTGCAGGAGAATCGCTGGAACGGCACGGTGGCTCCGCAGCTCGTCGTGCGCCGCGTGTTCGACGCGGACGACCGCTTCGACGAGGTATACGAGTGGTTGCGCACGCAGTGGAAAGCGAACGGCGCGCGCGATCCACAGGCGCAGAAGATCTTCGACGAGCTGGACGTCGAGGAGGGCGGGCCGCGGCGGCACCCGCTCGAGTCGGACATGTTCCGCACGCTGCTCGCCGAGCCGGCGCTCCTGCGCGCCGCGTGATCGTCCGCGCCGAGACGCCTGACGACCACGACACCATCCGCCGCATCGTCGACGAGGCGTTCGGCGACACGATCACGAGCGCGATCGTCGACGGGATCCGTGCATCGGACCGCTTCATTCCGGAGCTGTCGTTGGTTGCTGTGTACGAGGGACAGCCCCTCGGACATGTCATCTCGAGTTACGTGGACGTCGTGCCAGGCAGCAGACGTGTCCTGCAGGTAGGGCCGCTGGCCGTCGTGCCCTCGCATCAGCGCCGCGGCATCGGCACCGCCCTGATGCGGGAGACGATCCGCATCGCGGAGGAGCGCGGCGAGCCGCTGCTGCTGATCGAAGGAAACCCGGCGTACTACGGGCGCTTCGGTTTCACGCGCGCCGACGAGCAAGGGATCGAGATGCCGCCGGAATCGCACGGCCCCCAGTACTTCATGATCAGGCCGCTACGCGCTTACGACTCGTCGCTGCGAGGCCGAGTCGTGTACCCGCCGGAGACCTTCGGGGTCGCGTACTAGCGCACTCGTTCAGCGCCACCAGCAGGCGCGCGGCGCGCGCGGCGGCTTTGCGTTCTTGTCGTCGTCGATACCAGGCCACGGGCGGGTTCCTTTCCCCATCGGAACGGGCTTTCCTGCCCTTTAGTTACGTCGCTGAGACGGGGGAGGGAGCCGGAAACCCGGGGAGTAAACTGGGTCTATGGCCGTCCTTGAGACTTCAGAACAGCATCAGGAGCTCATCGACGAGCTGATCGCGGCCGTGTCGGCGTACAACCCGGACGTCGACCGGGAGCTGATCGGCCGAGCCTTCCGCTTCGCAGCCGAGGCACACGAGGGGCAGCAGCGCCGCTCGGGCGAGGAGTTCGTGCTGCACCCGTGGGGCGCGGCCAAGATCTGCGCGCAGCTTCAGCTGGACGACGAGACGATCGCCGCCGCGCTCCTCCACGACGTGGTCGAGGACACCGACGTCGAGCTCGAGGACGTCCGTGCCGAGTTCGGCGAGGAGATCGCAAAGCTCGTCGAGGGCGTGACGAAGCTGACCCGGGTGCAGTTCCAGAGCCGGGAGCAGGCCGAGGCCGAGAACTACCGCAAGCTGATCATCGCGATGGCAGAGGACGTGCGCGTGATCCTGATCAAGCTCGCCGACCGGCTGCACAACCTCCGCGAGATCGAGTACCTCGGCAAGCAGAAGCAGGTGCAGAAGGCAAAGGAGACGCTCGAGGTGTACGCACCGCTCGCGCACCGTCTCGGCATCCACGCCCTCAAGTGGGAGCTCGAGGACCTCGCGTTCGAGACGTTGCACCCGCGCAAGTACGAGGAGATCAAGGCGATGGTCACCGAGCGGCGCGCCGACCGCGAGGGGCACGTCTCCGAGGCTGCGCGCATCCTGCAGCTCGAGCTCGACAAAGTCGACATCCCCGTCGAGATCTCCGGGCGCGCGAAGCACTTCTACTCCATCTACGACAAGATGGCGAAGAAGGGTCGCGAGTTCAACGAGATCTATGACCTGACCGCGATGCGCGTGATCGTGGAGCGCTCCGCCGAGGAGGGGACGCGCGACTGCTACGGCGCGCTCGGCCTGATCCACTCACTCTGGAAGCCGATGCCCGGACGGTTCAAGGACTACATCGCGATGCCGAAGTTCAACCGCTACCGCTCCCTGCACACGACCGTGATCGGGCCCGAGGGGCGGCCGCTCGAGATCCAGGTGCGGACACGCGAGATGCACGAGGAGGCCGAGTTCGGCATCGCTGCCCACTGGCGCTACAAGGGCAAGCGGCGCAACAGGTCCGACGAGGCATGGGAGACGTGGGTGCGGCAGCTGATGGAGGCGCAGCCGGAGACGATCGACGAGCCCAGCGAGTTCAAGCGCGCGTTCCTCAGCGACCTCGTCGACGACGAGGTGTACGTCTTCACGCCGAAGGGCGAGGTGAAGACGCTGCCGACGGGCGCAACGCCCATCGACTTCGCGTACGCCGTGCACACCGACGTCGGACACCGCACCGTGGGCGCCAAGATCAACGGGCGCATCGTCCCGCTTCACTACCGGCTCAAGAACGGGGACTTCGTCGAGATCCTGACCTCGAAGGCCGGCCGCGGCCCGTCGCGCGACTGGCTATCGCTGGCGGCGTCGTCGCGCGCGCGCAACAAGATCCGGCAGTGGTTCTCGCGCGAGACCCGCGAGGACCAGGAGCAAAAGGGCCGCGAGTCGCTCGAGAGCGCGCTGAAGGCGGCGAAGCTCCCGTACCGCAAGCTCGCGGGGTCGGCCGTGCTCGCAGAGGTGATCCGCGACATGAACTTCAAGAAGGCCGAGGACTTCTACCTCGCGCTCGGCTCGGGCAAGGTGGGCGCGCAGGCGGTCGTCAACAAGGTGCTGCAGCGGCTGAAGACCGAGCAGGCGGCCGAGGAGGAAGCCGTTCCGCTCAAGGCCCCGCGCGCGAAGCATGCGGTCGGCAGCGAGAACTACGGCATCAACGTGCACGGCGTCGACGACGTCCTCGTGCGGCTGGCGAAGTGCTGCACTCCGGTGCCCGGCGACGAGATCGTCGGCTACATCTCCATGGGCAAGGGCATCACGATCCACCGCGGTGACTGTCCGAACGTCAAGGCGCTGGCTCGAAATCCCGAGCGCTTCACGCCAGTCAGCTGGGACGGCGGAGCATCCCAGAGCTTCCGGGTGCAGATCGCCGTCGACTCCTG
>Ga0114129_10002075_pt1 | contig 27552 bp, 24 predicted proteins | sample RhiMetdeltSRZDD1_FD_80071 | JGI IMG/M metagenome (GOLD analysis project Ga0114129, IMG submission 80071) | Populus rhizosphere microbial communities from Tennessee, USA - Rhizosphere MetaG P. deltoides SRZDD1 (version 2) (version 2) | ecosystem: Host-associated > Plants > Roots > Rhizosphere >... | reverse complement strand
GACTTCATGGTCTTCCTCGATTGGAAGCAGCTGCCCTGGTACTGGTACGGCTCGCAGCACTTCGGGCAGGCGGCGCTCTTCGTGGTGCTCGCGCCGGGCCTGCTTGCGCTGGTCTTCGGGTTCTTCGCCTTCCGCTCGCGCATCCGCGGCGTCTACTTCTCCATCATCACGCAGGCGCTGACGTTCGCGTTCATGCTGCTCTTCTTCCGCAACAACACCGGGTTCGGCGGCAACAACGGGTTCACCGACTTCAAGCGCATCCTCGGATTCCCCATCGCCAACCCGCGCACGAAAGTCGCGCTCTACGTGCTCAGCGCGACGGCGCTCCTCGGCGCGCTCGCGCTCTGCCGCTCGCTGGTGCTCTCCAAGTTCGGCCGGGTGCTGACCGCCATCCGCGACGAGGAGAGCCGGCTGCGCTTCTGCGGCTACGATCCGGTCGGCTACAAGCTGTTCGTCTGGACGCTGTCGGCGGTCATCTGCGGCGTCGCCGGCGCGCTCTACGTGCCCCAGGTCGGCATCATCAATCCCAGCGAGATGTCGCCCGCGACCTCCATCGAGATCGCCATCTGGGTCGCCGTGGGCGGGCGCGGAACGCTGATCGGCCCGGTGCTCGGAGCAGCGCTCGTCAACGGCGCGAAGAGCTTCCTGACCGTCAGTTTCCCGGAACTGTGGCTCTTCGCGCTCGGACTCGCGTTCATCCTCGTCACGCGCTACATGCCGCGCGGGATCCTGGGGCTGCTCGCGCCGGGGCCGAAGTCGTGAGGCTCGACACTCCACAGGGCCCGGTCCTCTATCTCGACGGCGTGACAGTCAGCTTCGACGGCTTCAAGGCGCTGGCGGGCCTGTCGCTCATCATCGAGCCCGGCGAGCTCCGCTGCATCATCGGACCGAACGGCGCCGGAAAGACGACGATGATGGACGTGGTCACCGGCAAGACGCGCCCCGACGTTGGAGACGTCTTCTTCGGCGAGGCAAACGATCTGACGCGGCTGTCGGAGACGGAGATCGCCGAGCTGGGGATCGGCCGCAAGTTCCAGAAGCCGACCGTGTTCCGCAACCACACCGTCGTCGAGAACCTCGAGCTGGCGCTCAAGACCGACAAGTCGGTGTTCCACACGCTGGCGGCGAAGCTGACTCCCGAGCAGCAGGACCGGATCGAGAAGACGCTGGACGTCATCGGCCTGCGCGCGCAGGCGCACCGGCCGGCGGACCTGCTCTCCCACGGTCAGAAGCAGTGGCTGGAGATCGGCATCCTGCTGATGCAGGAGCCCAAGCTGCTGCTCCTCGACGAACCGGTGGCGGGCATGACGGACGAGGAGACGGCGCGCACGGGCGAGCTGTTCGAGTCGCTCGCCGGCCGGCATTCCCTGGTCGTCGTCGAGCACGACATGCACTTCGTCGCGAGCATCGCGCGGACGGTGACGGTGCTGCACGAGGGGAAGGTGCTGGCGGAAGGACCCATGGACCGCGTTCGCGAAGACCCGCGAGTCGTCGAGGTGTATCTAGGACGCTGATGCTGGAGATCCGCGGCCTCAACCAGTTCTACGGCGGCAGCCACACGCTGCGCGGGATCGATCTGTCCGTCCCCGCGGGAACGTGCACGGCGCTGCTCGGCCGCAACGGGGTGGGAAAGACCACGCTGCTCCGCTGCATCATGGGGCTGTTGCCGGCGCGATCGGGGCGCATCGCTTTCGAAGGCGAGGACATCGGGGGCCTCACCGCGTACCAGCGGGCGCGCCTCGGCATCGGATACGTGCCGCAGGGACGGGAGATCTTCCCCAGGCTCACCGTCGCGGAGAACCTCGCGGTCGGCGAGGCAGCCGCCGGCGACGCGCGGCCGCTCACGCCGCGCGAGGAGATCGAGGCGCTCTTCCCGGTGCTCCGCGCCATGCAGAGGAGACGCGGCGGCGACCTCTCCGGCGGACAGCAGCAGCAGCTCGCCATCGCGCGGGCGCTGGTCGCGCGGCCGAAGCTGCTCCTGCTCGACGAGCCAACCGAGGGAATCCAGCCGTCGATCGTGAAGGACATCGAGCGGGTCTTGCGGCTCCTGCTCGACCGGGGCATGACCATCCTGCTGGTCGAGCAGTACGTCGACTTCGCGCGGTCGCTCGCGCAGCACTACGCGATCCTCTCGCGCGGACAGGTGGTCGACCGGGGCGAGGTGGCAAAGCTGGACACCGAGGGAGTGCGGCACCACCTGGCGGTCTGAGTCGTTCGGAGGCGGCGCGTGAGAGTCCTTGCCGAGCCGCGTGCGGTCGAGGAAGCGCTCCCGGCGCGGCTGTCCTTCCGTCACGTGGGCGGCCGCACCGTGGTGGCCGCTGCGTTCGCTTCGAGCCCCCTGCGACTGCTCACGCCGAAGAACCACGGCCGTGCCGCCTGGGCGTACACGAGCACGCTCGGCGGCGGGCTGGTCGACGGGGACGACGTACGGCTGCGGATCGACGTCGGACCCGGCGCGGCGGCCGTGCTGGCGTCGCAGGGGCAGAATCGCGTCTACCGATCGGCGCGCGGGTGCCGCAGCGAGCTGGTCGCCGAGGTGCGGGAGGGGGGATTCTTCGCTTTGCTGCCGGACCCGACGGTGTGCTTCGCGGAGGCGAGCTACCACCAGGTCGTGGACCTACGACTCGCATCCGGCGCGGCGGCGGTCGCCGTCGACGTGCTCGCCGCCGGGCGTAGCGCGCGCGGGGAGAGGTGGGCTTTCCGGCACTATCGCGGCGAGTTGTCCGTGCGCGTCGGCGAGCGGGCGCTGGTCTCCGAGACGGTGATGCTCGACCCGCGGCAGGGTGCATTGGCCGGACGACTGGGGCGGTTCGACGCGCTCTGCAGCGTGCTTTTCGTGGGGGAGCCGTTGCGGAGCCAGTGCGCGGAGCTCGCCCGGCGGCTCGACGGCGCGGCGCTGCCGGTTCGCGCGGATGTCGTCGAGCAAGCGAACTTGCTGGGCGGCGACGCGCTGCTCGTGCGCATCGCCGCCGTGTCGCTCGAGGACGCGCTACGCCGCGTTCACGAGCATTTGCGCTTCTTGCCGGAGCTGCTCGGGGACGATCCGTGGGCGCGCCGGCCGTGAGGATCGACGTCCACACACGAGGTCAGCCATGCACTTGAACCCTCGCGAGATCGACAAGCTGCTGCTGCACGGCGTCGGATTCCTCGCGCAGAAGCGGCTGGCGCGCGGCCTGCGCCTGAACCACCCCGAGGCGGTGGGGCTGATCGCGGCGCAGCTGCTCGAGTTCATCCGCGACGGGCGGAGCGTCGCGGAGTTGATGGACCTGGGTCGCCGGCTGCTCGGCCGCGCCGAGGTGATGGACGGAGTGCCGGAGATGATTGCGGAGGTGCAGGTCGAGGGGACGTTCGCCGACGGGACGAAGCTCGTCACCGTGCACCACCCCATCGTCCTCGACCACGGCGACCTGCAGCTTGCGCTCCAGGGCACCTTCCTGCCCGTCCCCGACCGGTCGCGGTTCGCCGGCGCCGGAGACGCGCCGCAGCCCGGCGAAGTGCTGCCGCAGCCAGGCGAGATCGCGCTCAACGAGGGGCGCGAGTCGATCGCGCTCGCCGTCACGAACCTCGGCGACCGCCCCATCCAGGTGGGGAGCCACTACCACTTCTTCGAGACGAACCGCGCGCTCTCCTTCGACCGCGGCAAGGCGTACGGGATGCGCCTCGACATCCCCGCCGGGAACGCGGTGCGCTTCGAGCCCGGCGAGAAGAAGACGGTGCGGCTCGTCGCCCTGGCCGGCGCGCGCGTGGCCCACGGCGGAAACGCGATCGCCGACGGTCCCATCGATCCGGCCGGCCGCGCGCGCGCCGTCGCCGCCGCCGTGGAGCGCCGCTTCGCGCACGCGGAGGAGAAGCCGTGACCCGGCACATCGAGCGGCGCCACTACGCCGACCTGTTCGGCCCCACGCGCGGCGACCGCGTGCGGCTCGGCGACACGAACCTGATCGCCGAGGTGGAGCGCGATCACACCATCTACGGCGACGAGTGCAAGTTCGGCGGCGGCAAGGTGCTGCGCGACGGAATGGGTCAGAAGGCCGGCGCCAGCGAGGCCGACGCGCTCGACTGCGTCATCACCAACGCGCTCATCGTCGACTGGACCGGCATCGTCAAGGCGGACCTGGGAATCAAGGACGGACGCATCGCGGGCATCGGGAAGGCGGGGAACCCCGACGTCATGGCGGGCGTGACGCCGGGCATGACGGTGGGAGTGACCACGGAAGCGATCGCCGGCGAAGGGCTGATCCTCACGGCGGGGGGAATCGACACGCACATCCATTTCATCTCGCCGCAGCAGGCGTTCGAGGCGGTAGCGAGCGGCATCACCAGCTGGGTGGGCGGCGGCACCGGGCCAGCGACGGGAACCAACGCGACCACCTGTACGCCGGGATCGTGGAACATCGCCCGCATGCTTCAGGCTACTGACGATCTTCCACTGAATATCGGCTTCACGGGCAAGGGGAACACCTCGCTCCCGCAGGGCCTGCTCGAGCAGATCCGCGGCGGCGCGATCGGCCTGAAGCTCCACGAGGACTGGGGGACGACTCCTGCCGCGATCGACTGCTGCCTGGGCGTCGCCGAGGGCGAGGACGTGCAGGTGACCATCCACACCGACACGCTCAACGAGTCGGGCTACGTCGACGATTCGATCGCCGCATTCAAGGGGCGCACCATCCACACCTACCACTCCGAGGGCGCCGGAGGCGGGCACGCGCCCGACATCATCCGCGTCTGCGGCGAGCCGAACGTGCTGCCCAGCTCGACCAACCCGACGCGGCCGTTCACGGTGAATACGCTCGACGAGCACCTCGACATGCTGATGGTCTGCCACCACCTCGACCGGGAGATCCCCGAGGACGTCTCGTTCGCCGAGAGCCGCATCCGCGGCGAGACGATCGCGGCGGAGGACATCCTGCACGACCTGGGCGCGATCAGCATGATCTCCAGCGACAGCCAGGCGATGGGCCGCGTCGGCGAGGTCATCGCGCGCACCTGGCAGACGGCGCACAAGATGAGGGAACAGCGCGGCCGGCTGCGGGAGGAGGCGGGCGACAACGACAACGTCCGCATCCGCCGGTACGTGGCGAAGTACACGATCAATCCGGCGATCTCGCACGGCATGGCGCGCGAGATCGGATCGGTCGAGGTGGGAAAGGTCGCCGACCTCGTGCTGTGGAAGCCGGCGCTCTTCGGCGCCCGGCCCGAGCTGGTCGTCAAGGGTGGATTCATCGCCTGGTCGCAGATGGGGGATCCTGGCGCTTCCATCCCGACGCCGCAGCCGAACTACATGCGGCCCATGTTCGGCGCGATGGGTCGCGCGACGGGCGCGACGAGCATCGCGTTCGTCTCGCAGCGCGCCGTGACGGAGCGGACGGTGCATTCGCTCGGTCTGGGCAAGCGGATCGTCCCGGTGCGCGGATGCCGGAAGCTGGGCAAGCGCGACATGAAGCTGAACGATGCGCTCCCGGCGATCTCGGTGGATCCGGAGACGTACGAGGTGCGCGCCGACGGCGAGCTGCTCCGGTGCGCGCCGGCGTCGAAGCTGCCGCTGGCGCAGCTGTACTCGCTCTTTTAGCCACCGCCGGTCTGTGGCGGCCTGCGGTTTTTCGGTGAGGAGTCGATGAAGCTGTCCTGGCTCGTGCTCCAGCTCGCGGATTCGGCGCTGCCGACGGGCGGATTTGCGCATTCAGGTGGGCTGGAGGCCGCCGTACAGCAGGGAGAGATCAGGACGTCGGCCCAGCTGCGGCGGTTCGTGCGCGACGCCGTATGGCAGGCAGGATACGCGACGCTGCCGCTCGCGTCCGCTGCGCACGCGGATTCCGCGGCGCTGCCGCGGCTCGACGCTCGCGCGGATGCGTTCCTCGTGAACCGCGTGGCGAACCGGGCGAGCCGGACGCAGGGACGCGCGTTCCTCGAGACGTGCGCGCGGATCTTTCCGGCGGAGCTCGCGAAGCTACGCGAGGGGGCGCGCGGCGCGGGATTGTCGCTGCACTACGGGCCGATCGCGGGCGCGGTGCTGCGCAGCGTGGGGGTCGATCGGACCGAAGCGCAGCAGCTCCTGCTGTCGCTCGCGCTCCGCGGCGTGCTCTTTGCCGCGGTGCGACTCGGCGTGGCAGGCACGCACGAGGCGCAGCGGATGCAGCACGAGATGGCGCCGCTGCTCGACGAGGTGCTCGCCACGTGCGTCGATCTCGGCGAGGATTCGATCGCGCAGACGGCACCGCTCGCGGATCTCTTCGGATCGACGCACGACCGACTGTACTCGAGACTCTTCCTGTCCTGAGGCGACGATGCACGAGCACGACTACGAGCACGGCGAGCACGAGGAGCACGACGACGAACACGGCGAGCACGAGGGGCACGACCCCGGCCATCGCCACGACGAGATGGAGCACGCCGGTCTGTTCGCCGAGCGCGACGTGCCGCTGCCGCGCGACTTCGCGGCGCGCGCGTTCACCGTCGGGATCGGCGGCCCGGTCGGCAGCGGCAAGACGGCGCTGCTGCTGGCGCTGTGCCGCCACCTCCGCGACGGGCACAGCCTGGGCGTCGTGACGAACGACATCTTCACCCGCGAGGACGCGGAGTTCCTCGTCCGCAACCAGGCGCTGCCGCCGGAGCGCATCCGCGCCGTCGAGACGGGCGGGTGCCCGCACGCGGCCATTCGCGAGGACATCAGCCACAACCTGCTCGCGCTGGAACAGCTGATGGAGGAAATCCATCCCGAGCTGCTCTTCGTGGAGAGCGGCGGCGACAACCTGGCCGCGCAGTACAGCCGCGAGCTGGCCGACTACACCATCTACGTCATCGACGTGGCGGGCGGCGACAAGGTCCCCCGCAAGGGCGGCCCCGGCATCACGCAGTCGGACCTGCTGGTGATCAACAAGACGGACCTGGCGCCCCTGGTAGGCGCAGACCTCGGCGTCATGGCGCGCGACGCGAAACGGATGCGCGGCGAGGGCCCCGTGATCTTCGCGCAATGCACTCACGGCGTCGGGATCGCCGAGATTGCAGATGCGGTGCTCGCCGCGCGCGCGGCAGCGCTGGGTCGGCCGGATGACCAAGGAGGAATGTCGGAGCGGGCTGGTACGATTGTGACGTGAGCGAGGGTCCGTCAGCGGTCCTGTTTCCCTCGGACGAGTACCTGCAGGCGCTCGCCGGAGTCGCGGCGATGCTGCCGGCGAGACCACCGCGCGAGCGCGACGAAGCCGTCTGCTGCGAATTCGTCCGCGTCGTCGAGCAGCTGGTCATCCGGATCGCCCGTGGTCGCGGCGCTCTCGACATCGCCATCGGCAGCCGTTTCGAGAGGATCGACGCTGGCGACCCGCCGCGCCTCGGGTTCTCCAGCGCGAGCGACTACGCGCGCGAACGGCACGGGGTCCCGGCGAGCACGACGCAGAAGTGGCTGCGGCTCTCTCGCGGGCTGCGAATGCGACCGCTGCTGCGAGAGGCGGTGTGGAACGGCGATGTGAGCGTTCGCAAAGCCGAGACGATCATGCGGGCGGCCGTCGGCGAGGACGAGGAGGAGTGGGTGGCGCGGGCACGGCAGCGGGAGGAGACCGTGCGTTCGTTGGACGAGGCGGTGAAAGACGAACGGGGCGAGGCGCTCGCAGACGCCGATGAACGATGGGAGCAGTTCTCTGCCCATGTTCCGCCCGAGCTCCGGCCGGATCTCGACGAGGCGATGGAGCTCGCGAAGCAGCAGCTGGGCGCAACGGCGTCGAGATGGCGCCGTTTCCGCGCAATGTGTCAGGAGGTCCTGGGCTCGTTCGAAGCACCCGAGCTCGACGACGCCGTGGACGAGAAGCAGCGCGAGGACGCGAATCGAAGCGCCGAGGCGGCGCTCCAGGAGGTCCTCGAACGAGAGAACGCGAAGTGGAGGGCGCTGGTCGACACCCCTCCGGTGACCGCGCCGGGACCTGCCTTGGACGACGACGCCGATCTGCGCCGCGTCGACGAAGAACTGTGCGAGCTATTCAAGATGCGGCGCGGCTGGGACGAGCAATTTGGCCGGGTCGCGTTCTTGTTCTATGCGGCGGGCGGCTGGCACCGCCTTGGCTTTGCATCCGTCGCGCACCACTGCTTCGAACGGCTAGGGATACAGGTCCGCGCTGTGCAACAGCGCATCGCGCTGGAGCGCAGATTGCAGAGACTGCCACCGCTCAGGGCCGCGCTCCGCACGCAGCGGATCTCGTACGAGAAGGCCAGGCTCATCGCGCCGCACGCCCATGGTGGGAACGTCGACCGTTGGATCCAACGCGCCGAGCACATGACCTGCATCGAGCTCAAGCGGCTCCTGGAGCACGACGAAGAAGCGCAGATGTGGGCGCGGCGCGAATTCCGCGTCTGGGTACCAGTGCACGAGGCCACGCTCGTCTCGGCGGCGTTCGCGGCGATCCGGAACGCGGCCGGGCAGTCGCTGACGCCCGGAGAATGCATCGGTTTCATCGCTGCGCACGCTGCGCAGGTTTGGAAGGCCCACCGCGGCCGGCGCCCGAACACGGTGCGGAACCGCGTCCTCGCCCGTGATCGCTGGCTCTGTCAGGTGCCCGGGTGCAGCAGGGCCGCGGACCACGGGCACCACATCGAGCTCCGCTCCGCCGGCGGAAGCGAGGACGAGAAGAACCTCATCAGCCTCTGCGCCGCCCACCACCTGCACGGCGTCCATATGGGATGGGTGCTCGTCGAGGTCGTCGAGGAGGATCGACTCCGTTGGCAGCTTGGAGTCCGCGCGGGGTTCCCGCCACTCATGGACGTCACAGTTCCGGCACCTTGGGCGGCGGCCAAAGCGAGGGTGACGTCCGCCGTCAGATGTGCCTGAGCGGGGGCTTGCCTACCGGGAAGACGTTGAACCCGATCGCGTGCAGCGCCTGGTGGTCGAGGAGATTGCGGCCGTCGAAGACGAATGCGGGCTTCTCCATCGAATCGAATATCCGGCCGTAGTCCAGCGATCGGTACGCGTCCCACTCCGTCAGCACCGCGATCGCGTGCGCCCCGCGCGCCGCGGCATACGGATCCTCCTCGAACACGACCTCGCCGGCAGGAGCATCGGCCAGGTCGCGGCCCGCGTTCGCGAGGGCCTTCGGATCGGTCACCACCACGACGGCGCGCTCCTCGAGCAGCCTGTGGGCCACCAGCACGGCCGCCGACTCGCGGGTGTCGGCGGTGTCCTTCTTGAAGGCAAAGCCGAACAGCGCAATGCGTTTGCCCGAGACGGTGTCGAACATGGCGTGCACCATGGTCTGGACGAACCGCCTCTTCTGGTATTCGTTCAGGAGAACGACGCTCTCCCAGTACCGAGCTACGTCGTCGAGACCGTAGCTCTCGCACAGGTACACCAGGTTCAAGATGTCCTTCTTGAAGCAGGAGCCCCCGAACCCGACGCTCGCCTCGAGGAAGCGGCTGCCGATTCGGGAGTCCAGCCCGATGGCGCGGGACACTTCGCCGACGTCCGCGGTCGTCCTCTCGCAGAGCGCCGAGATGGCGTTGATCGACGAGACGCGCTGCGCGAGGAACGCGTTGGACGCCAGCTTGGAGAGCTCGGCGCTCCAGACGTTGCTGGTGACGATGCGCTCGCGTGGGACCCAGTTGGCATAGATCTCGACCAGCACGTCGCGCGCCCGCAGCCCCGACGGGGTCTCGTGCGATCCGATGAGCACCCGATCGGGCTGCTCGAGGTCCCGGATGGCAGTCCCTTCGGAAAGGAATTCGGGATTCGAGAGCACCTCGAACCGGATCCCCTTCCCGTTGCAGTTGAGGATCCGCTCCATCGCGTGTGCGGTACGCACCGGCAGGGTGCTCTTCTCGACGACGATCTTGTCGCCTCGAGATGCTCCCAGGATCGTGCGCGCCGTTTTCTCCCAGTACTCCAGATTCGGCGCCTTTCCCGCACCCTGGCCAAACGTCTTCGTCGGCGTGTTCACCGAGACGAAGATCACTTCCGCGCCGCCGATCGCGGCCGGGATCTCCGTCGAGAAGAAGAGATTCCGGCCGCGGGCCTGCTTCACCACCTCGAGCAGCCCGGGCTCGTAGATCGGCAGCGAGTCGGTCTGCCAGGCCCGGATACGTTCGACGTCGACGTCCACGACGGTCACTTCGTACTGCGGGCAGCGGGCGGCGATCATCGCCATCGTCGGCCCCCCGACGTGACCTGCGCCGATGCAAAGGATGCGTCTGTCAAATGGAGGCATGCGACGCGCCACCGATCACAGCTTCAGGATGCTATAGACTGAAGCAGGAGTGATCCAGCCTTTCGTCTCGCATGGCCTCTCGGCTGAGGAGCAGGACCCCCAAAGTCGCCGACGACTCCCAGGACGCCGGAGGATCCGATATGCGAATACTCGTGACCGGCAGCACCGGCTACATCGGCGCCGTTCTCACACGCGCCCTTCGAGCAAACGGTCACGACGTCGTCGGTCTCGATTGCGATCTGTTCGAACCTTGTACGTTCGGGGAGTGGACCGACCAGCCCGCCCTCCTGCGCAAGGACGTTCGAGACATCGAAGCGTCGGATCTGGCCGGTTGCGATGCAGTGGTGCATCTCGCGGGTCTTTCCGACGATTCGTTGGGCGTTCTGCTCCCGGAACTGACGTACGACATCAATCACGCGGCCACGGTGCGTCTGGCCACGCTCGCGAAATCCGCCGGGGTGAGTCGCTTCGTCTTTTCCTCCTCGTGCAGCGTCTATGGGAATTCGGGCGACCATCTCGTCACCGAAACGTCGGCGCCGAGGCCCGTCACGCCATACGGCGAATCCAAGGTCCGAGTAGAACGAGACGTCGCCAAGCTGGCGGATGCGGAATTCAGTCCGACCTTCCTGCGGATCGCCACCGTCTACGGGGTCTCCCCGCGGTTGCGCCTCGACCTCGTTCTCAACAACCTGCTCGCCTGGGCGCATACGTCCGGCCGCGTCTACATGACGGGCGACGGGACCACCTGGCGGCCGCTCGTCCACGTCGAGGACGTCGCGTTCGCGTTTCTCGCGGTCCTCCGCGCCCGTCGGGAGCTCGTCCACTGCGAAACGTTCAATGTGGGGCGAGTCGACGAGAACTACCGGATCCGCGACCTGGCCGAGATCGTCCGGCAGACGGTGTCGGGCTGTCGCATCGAATACTCTCCGAATCCCAGTCCGGACCGGAGGTGCTGTCGCGCCGATTTCGGCAAGATTGCGCGAGCGCTCGACTACCAGCCGCGCTGGGACGTGCGCCGCGGAGCCGAAGAGCTTTTCGCCGCATATCGACAAATCGGGTTGACCCGCGACGATCTCGAGGGGCCGAAATACAAACGGATCGACCGTGTCAAGCAACTGATGGAAGCCGGCCTGGGGAAGAGCTCCCGCTGGGTGTGAGAGCGAGCAGGCGCTATCGTCGTGGGGAGAGTTGATATCATCCGGGTGCGTCAGTCACCGTGATTCCGTGGGGGATTCATGCGCGCGATCGATGAGGTGTTGAAGGAGCGTCACGACCGGGGCGATCCCATCAAGATTGCACTGGTGGGCGCCGGGGCTGCGGCCCGGATGATCGCCCTGCATCTGCTGATCGACCCGCCGAAGGGAATCCGCCTGGTGGCCATCGGCAACCGCACGCTCGAACACGCCAGACAGGCGTTTGCCGATGCCGGCATCCGCTCGACGACCACCGCGGACAGCGTCGCAGCGCTGGAGGGTGCGATCGACAAGGGCTCGCCTGCGGTCACTGGCGACGCGATGCTCGTGTGCCAGGCCAGCAATGTCGACGCGATCGTGGATTGCACGGGAACGGTCGAATATGGCGCGCGCCTGGCGACGGCTGCGATCGAGAATCGCAAGCATCTGATCCTCGTCAACTCGGAGCTCGACGCGACGCTGGGTCCCATCCTCAAGGTGCAGGCGGATCGCGCTCGCGTCACGCTCACCAACGCCGATGGCGACGAGCCGGGCGTTGCGATGACGCTCTTGCGCTATCTACGGTCGCTCGGGCTGACACCGGTTGCCACGGGCAATCTGAAGGGAATGGTCGACCGCTACCGCACACCCGAGACCCAGCGCGGCTTCGCGGCACAGTATTCGATGAATCCCAACATCGTCACTTCCTTTGCCGACGGGACGAAGCTGGCAATGGAGGCAACGGTCCTGGCGAACGCGACCGGTTTCAAGGTCGGGAAGCGGGGCATGTACGGCCCGCCCTGTGCTCACGTCAAGGAGATCATCGACCACTTGCCGTTGAAGCAATTGCTCGACGGTGGTCTGATCGACTACGCGCTCGGAGCAGAACCTCATACCGGCGCGTTCGTGGTCGTCTACGAGGAACACCCGCTCAAGCAGAAGTACCTGGCTTACTTGAAGATGGGCAAGGGACCGCTCTACGTGTTCTATACTCCGTTCCACCTTCCCCACGTCCAGCTCGCGTCGACGCTGGCGAGGGCGGTCCTGGCCCAGGATGCGACCATCGCGCCGATCGGAGGGCCGGTCTGCGAAGTGGCGACCGTGGCAAAGAAGCCGCTCAAGCGTGGCGATGTACTCGATGGCGTCGGCGGATTCGCTTCCTATGGCGTAATCGAGAACTCGCCGGCGTTCACCGCAGAGGACCTGCTGCCGATGGGGCTCTCGGAAGGCTGCCGCCTGTCGCGGGACGTCGCGAAGGACGAGCCGATCCGGCGCGGGGACGTCGAATTCCCGGCGGGCCGCGTCTCCGACAGGCTCTATGCGGAGCAGAAGGAGTATTTCTCTTCACGTCCGAGTCAGCGTCGCTAGAGCGCGATGGATCCAACGACTGACGACCGTACCTTGTGGGCCGACGGGGTATGCACCCTGTGTGGCGCCACGGATTTTCTCCGCTTCTTCGAGGCGAAGGGCATCCCGGCGCAGGACGGGGTCCTCTGGCCGACCTACGAAGAAGCGGTGAAGGCGCCGAGAGGCGACATCTCGCTCAGCCTTTGCCTGAACTGCGGTTTCATCGGCAACCGGCTGTTTCAGCCAGACCTGCTGCGCTTCGTCGGATACAACGTCTCCCTCGAGCACTCTCCTCTCTATCAGAGCTTCATCCAGACGCTGGCCGCGCGGCTGATCGAACGGTACGAGGTTCGAGAAAAGATCGTCCTCGAGATCGGCTGCGGCAACGGGTTCTTCCTGAGGAAGATCTGCGCCGCGGGCAAGAACAAGGGCATCGGATTCGACCCGAGCTATGTCGGTGTCGACGGCAGCGGCGCGAACGCGCCGGACGTCGTCTTCGTCAAGGACTACTATTCGGAACGCCACGCCCGGCACCACGGCGATCTGGTGTGCTGCCGGCAGGTCATCGATCATCTGGGCAATCCGAAGGCGTTCTTGAAGATGATCCGGCGCGCCATCGGGGACCGGCGTGACACCGTCGTCTACTTCGAGGTCCCGAACCCCGAACGGCGATTCCAGCAATTGGTGCCGTGGAACGTGGGCTACGAGCACGGTTCGTGGTTTTTTCCCGACGCTTTTCGCTCGCTCTTCGAGCTGAGCGGATTCGACGTGCGCGACGTGTCCGCCTGCTACGGGGGAGAGTATCTGGGGATCGAAGCGGTCCCCGCCGCGAATTCCACCATGAGTGGAGGAAGCGCGCGCCGCGCGGCGGTCCACCGGCTCGCGCAGGAGCTGGACACCCTGTCGCAGCGAGGTCGGGAGACGGTCTCGAGCTGGGAGGAGCGTCTCCGCAAGATCGAGAGAGAGAACACTCGTGCCGTCCCGTGGGGGGCGGGAGAACGCGGGATCGGGTTTCTCAGTAGCTTCGAGATTCGAGAGCTGATGCCGTTCATCGTAGACATCAATCCCGGAAGGATCGGGAAGTACCTTCCGGGAACCGGGCAGGAAGTCGTGCCCCCGGAGTTCCTGACCGAGTACAAACCGGATTTGATCATCGTCACGAATGCGACGTACCAAGCCGAGATTCGAGCGCAGGCCAGAAGACTCGGCGTCAGCTCCGAGTTCCTCGTTCTCTGAATCGCTCCTCCGAGCGCTACGAGCGTCGGATCGCGTCCGCCAACGACTTGAGACGGGCTTCCCGCGCCAGCATCCGCGGCGGCGGCCCGATCCCGACCACGTCGAGGATGGTCCGCAGGCGGTGCACCCAGTCGTGACGCAGCATTGCATTCGTCGCGTTGTCCTTGCGGATGCGCGCCTGCCGGGCCGGGTCGGCCTCGAGCTGCTCGATCCGCGCCATCACGTCCGGCGCGTCGAAGGGCATCTGGATCACCGCATCGGCCCAGTCGAAGTGTTGCCGGAACTCCTCCAGATCGGGAGGATCGCCGAGGATGATCGTCCCCGCCGCCGCGCCTTCGACGTAGCGGCCCGAGATCTCCTCCCGGCCGCGAGTCACCTCGGGCTCGTTGGCCCGCGCGCGGTTGGCGATGAAATACTTGCTCCGCTTGAGCAGGTTCGCGAGCAGCAAGCGGTGCTCGGCGCCGTTGCTGACCTGGAACGTGACCTGCTTCGCGTTCGGCTTGATGGTGTCGTAGTAGTAGAAAATCCGGCCTTCGCGCGCCGATTCCATCAGCCTCGCATGCGTCACCGGCGAGCGGCGACCGATGTTGCAGACGTCGATCGAGCGGACCGGCGGATCCGGCCAGGAGCAGAATCGCAGCGTATCCACTCCTTGCGTCATGTAGCTGCAGGGGCGGCCGATCATCTTGGAGACGGTCGCGATCACGTGCTGGGCGCCGATGAAAACGTGATCGAACTCGCTCAGCAGCTCGAGCAGGTACCCGGGCAACATGTGGTCCCAGGCTTCCTGGATCACGCACACCGCCTTCCGGCACCGTTTCCGCCACTCCGGAATGCAGCTGAGCGCGAAGAGCTGGTGGACATGGCTGAAGATGGGAAGGAAGAGGTCGTAATCCTTCTCCAGTACCTCGGGCAAGAACGGGCGGACGAGAGCGCCGGCGAGGTGGCGCGAGCCGCTCGCGTACCGGATCAGCTTGTAGGCCTTGCGCGAAGCCTCCACGCCGTCGAGCGCCTTCGGAGTGGCCATGTCCGCGTCCACGACCGAAGCGACGACGTCCTCGAACTCGTACTGTGCGCAGTACGCGACGACGTGCTCGACGTTGCGTTGCGAAAGAAGCAGCACGTTGGACCCCGGCTGCGGGATCCATTCGAGCTGCTGCCCGCGGCGCGCAGGCGATCTACCGGGCATCGACATGTGGCGGAGATTCTAGAACACGGCTTTTCGACAGTAGAAGGCCTCGGCGAGCGATTCGGGAGCGACACATTCCATTCCCCGCAGGCGGGCGACGGCGCGGAACAGATCCGGAGCGAACCACTGCCTGCCTGCCTGCGAAGGGAAGTGCCGCAAGATGAGCGCAATCTTCCGCTCGAGCGCCGCGGCGGAGAGCGCCGCGAAGAGATTGGGCGATCCGAAGTCGCCGTCGAACTTGGGGATCTCGTACTCGAGGATGAGGTGATTGCGCCAGGTATTCCAGGTCAGGTCGGAGATGAGCCGGTGGTCCTGGTGCAGGTCCCGCCGGTAGTGCGTGAAGATGAGGTCGGGCGTGAAGTCCCGCTTGAGCGCTTCGAACTCGTCCTTGATGGTGGCGCCCGACCAGGGCAAGAAGCCGTCGCGGTAGTCGCGCACGACGACGGTGGCATTCGCCACTCCCTCGAGAAAAGCGGCAGCCGAGGCGCGGGCCTCCCCGGCGCGCTCGGGGGTCGCTGCGAACACGACCCATCGAACCTCGAGCCCGCGCTCCTCGGCGGCGAGGCGCAAGATGGTGCCGCCGCAACCGATCTCGATGTCGTCGGCGTGGGCGCCGAGGAAGAGAATGCGCCGGGTGTCCGGCGCGTCGAGGATGGAGAGCTTGCGCATCAGCGGGGAGCGGGCTGCTGGTGGTTCGTCTTCCACACTTCCCAAGGAACGTGGCCCCGCGTGTAGAGATCTTCCAGCAGCTGCTTTTCCTTGAACGTGTCCATGCTCGCCCAGAATCCGTCGTAGAGATACGAGACCAGCTTGCCGGCGGCGGCGAGCCGCTGGAAGGGCTCCTGGACCAGCTCTTCCCCAGGTCGCATCCAGTCGAAGATCTCCCGCCGCATGATGAAGAAGCCGCCGTTGATGCGCATGCCCGCCTCGCGCACGTGGCGGATGCTCGCCACGCGCCCGCTCTCCTCGAGCGAGACGAGATGGAAGGTCGCGGGCGGGACGACGCCGACGAAAGAGGCGACCGCATCGCACCGATGGAAGTGGTCGATGAGCGCAGGCAGCGGCAGGTCCGAGACGTTGTCGCTGTAGTTGGCGAGGAACTCTTCTTCTCCAGCGAGGAACGGCTGCACCGCCCTGAGCCGCGACCCGATGTTCGAGGTGAGCCCGGTGTCGACGAAGGTGATCTTCCAATCGTGGATGTCGCTCGCGAGCAGATCGACCTTCTTCCCTCCCTCGCTGATCACGAAATCGTTCGACACCGTCTCGTCGTAGTCGAGGAAATACCGCTTGATGCAATCGCCCTTGTAGCCGAGGCAAAGGATGAAGTCCTTGTGGCCGAAGTGAGCGTAGTACCGCATGACGTGCCAGAGGATGGGGCGGTACCCGACGGGCACCATCGGCTTGGGGACGTTCTCCGAATACTCGCGCAACCTCATCCCCATGCCGCCGCAAAAGAGGACGACCTTCATCGCTCCCCCCTCTCGGATGCGGCGCTCGCGCCCGGCGCTCCGCTCGGCTTCGTCCCCAGCGCAGACCTCGGATCGGCGACCGTCATCCGTCGCTTCAACTCGGCCTCGCTCTCCTCGAGCAGCTTCCAGCATCGGTCCTTGGCGGAGACGTCGCGGACCGGCAACGGCCAGGAAATCCCCAGCCGCGGATCGTCCTGCCGCAGGCCGCCTTCGGCCGCGGGCGTGTAGAACTCGCTGGAGTCGTAAGTCAGCTCGGTGCCGTCCTCGAGCGCCTGGTAGCCGTGGGCGAACCGTTCCGGCACGTACAAGCTGAGGTGGTTGTCGGCACTCAGCTCCACCGAGAAATGCTGCAGGTACGTCGCGCTTTCCGGCCGCAGGTCGACGATCAGGTCGAGAGCGGCGCCGCGCGTGACCCGCACCAACTTCGTTTCCGCGGCGGGCGGATACTGGAAGTGGAGCCCCCGCACCGTCCCCTTCTTGCGGTTGAACGCGATGTTCGCCTGCGCAATCGCGGGCGCGAGCCCGTGCTCCTCGAATTCGCGCCGACAGAACGTGCGCGCGAAAAACCCGCGATCGTCCTGACGCGCTTCGGGGGCGAGCACGAACGCACCCCGGAGCCTTGTCTCCGTAAAGATCATCTCGAACTGTCCCCCACGGCGCCTCGGAATCAGCTTTCTTCGTCGCGACCGGTCGACTTCGACCGCGAAAACCATACCTCGGGACCTTGCGGAAAAGAAGCGGCACGATCTGCCCGCGGGTGCAATTGCACACCGACACCCGATCCGTACGCCGGGGCGAACCATGCGGTTCCCAAGTGTTATTTGCGTCGCGCCGGCTTGGACCGCCGGAGGGCTGTCCTACAGAAGTCGGGGCTGCCCGACCAGGCGCTACGCGACGTTGTGCAAGCGGACTGCCGGACGCGCGCGCCTCAGCTCGCCCGGTCAATCCTGAAGACGGAAGCGTAACGAATTCGCCAATCCGACCTGCGCTGGTCCAGGGGCTCCAGGCCCCAGTATTTGCAAGGCCAATCCGCCCGCAGCCGGGCGTCGCCTTCGTGGATCTCTTCCAGCAACTCAGGCACGGGGTTCCAGTGCAGATCGCTCGCCACCTTCGTTCGCACGTCCAGATCGACACCGGAGACGAAGAGGTATCCGCCTGGCGCGACCAATCGTCCGATGTTGCGGAGAATTCGTTCCGCCTCCTCGGGGACCATGTGACAAAGAAACCGGTTGGCGACGACGATGTCCTGGGGACCGAGCTGGCGCACGAGCCGCGGATCTCCGGCATCGCCGACGTGCCACGCGATCCCTGCCTTGATCCAGGGCTTGATGCTCAGCCGTGGCCCGTCCCGGTCGAACATCTCGCTCAGCTCCTCGGCCGACATCCGTTCGAGAACGGGCTCGCGCACGAGCTGCGAAACCCCGAACGAGTAGACGCCTTCGCGGGCGACCTCGACCGCCTTCGCCGAGATGTCGACGGCCTGCAAAGCCACCGGCGTGCTGCGGTCGGATGAGCGCAGCGCCCATGCGATGGAATACACCTCTGCCCCGTTGCTGCATCCGAGAACGGCGATCTTCGCCGGGGCACCGTTTCGCACCAGGTGCGAAACCCGGCGCATCAATTCGAGCTCGGGCCGGTTCCGCAGGAAGAAGGTGCCCAGGAACATTTCCCGGTTCACCTGCCGGCGCACCAAGGAGTGCAGAAGGCGGCCATACGATCGGAATGGACGAAGGCCCGACACCGACGAGGGAACGTGCGACCACATCCATTCGTTGATTCGCAAGAATACGCCGAACGGATGCTTACCGAACACCCGCGCATTTGCGATTCGTTCGAGCATCCGCTCCTCGAGCATGCCTCCTCCCGCGACAACATATCATCGGCCGGCATCTCGCGACCTGCCCGCCTCAGGAAAAAGGGTGAAGCAAAACGTCCAGGACCAGCTTCTGGAACTCGATGATTTGAGCGCGAGTCCCGTCCCGCGTCTCCCACCAACGGTCCGGATCGAATCGCGAGTAGCGGGACGGCCTGATCGCCACCGTCGTCGCGTGGCCCTTCATGGAACGCCGAAGCAACCGGCGAAGACGTCGCGAGTGATCCGCTTTGCTCACCAGGACGACGGATCGGAACCGGTGCTCGTCGCACCAGCCGGGCAGCACCCGGCTTTCGTCTTCGGACCCCGCGACGGCTCGCGGGATCTGCTCGACCGACCTGACGCCGAGCGAGACGAGCTGTCGAGTGGAACGCGCCGCTTCGTCTTCGTACGGCAATCCTCGGCGGATGAATTCGCGATCTACCGGGCCGGGCGGATCGGCGAAGACGGCGACCCGGGTCGCTATACCCGAGTTGACGAGGTCGGCGGCTTCGAGGACTCCAGCGCCGGCCGCATCGCTCGCGACGACGATGACGTCCGCCGGTCCAATCGGGTCGCTGACCACGAGCGCCTGCCCTGCCGCGCGGAGAACCTGCTTGCGAAGAAGCACTCCGGACGCCAGGGCCACCACCGCGACCGCGACGACGATTCGTAACCGCCGTCGCCGCACGAACGTCCTGTGCGACGCCTCCGTGGCCGATGACGAGAGACGGGCGAGAACGGTCACTCGGCCTTCCTACAGGCCGATGCCCGAGTAGCGAGCGACGGACCGCTTGTCGAGCTGGCGGCGGCCGTCCAGCAACAGCGGCGGCGACTTCAAGCGACCCAGCATTGCCGGCAGCGACTCGAACTCCTTCCAGCGCGTCAGCAGGACGATCGCGTCGGCATCGCTGACGCATTCGCTCAGCGTCGGTGCGAACGCGACGCCGTCGCCCAGGACTTTTCGCGCTTGGGGAATGGCGACCGGATCGTAGGCTTTGACCGAGACGTTCCGGGAGAGCAACAGGCGGACGACGGGAATCGCAGGCGACTCGCGAACGTCGTCGGTGTCGGGCTTGAACGCGAGGCCGAGCACGCCGACGCGGAGCCCCGCGAGCGCGGGAAAATGCCTTTCGAGAATTCGCAAGATCTGAGCCGGTTGCGCCTCATTGACGGCGAGCACGGAGCGCAGGAGCGGCATCGGCATGCCGAGGCCCTCTCCGTGAGCGACCAGCGCCTTCACGTCTTTCGGCAGGCAGCTGCCGCCGAAGCCGCATCCCGCCTGGTAGAAGGAGGTGATCGGCGCCCGCAGGCGCTTCTCGCCTGCCCCGCCGACGGTCAGATACGACGACGCGTGAACGCCTTCCATCACGTCGACGACGTCGACGTCGCCGAGCGCTGCACACAGGTTGGCAATCTCGTTCGAGAAGGAAATCGCCGTCGCGAGGAGCGCATTGGAGGCGTACTTGATCGTCTCGGCGGTCCGCGGGTTGGTCCGGATTTTGGGGACGCTCCGGAACGAAGCGTAGAGCGCGTCGAGGGCCTCCATCGTCCGCGAGTCGATTGCGCCGAGCACGATCCGGTCCGGCTCCAGGAAGTCGCGAATCGCCTGCCCCTCGGTGAGGAACTCCGGGTTCATGGCGACTCCGAAGTCGGCGCCGGCGCGCTTGCCGGAGGCCTCCTCCAGAACGTTTCGGACCACCGTGTCGGTCGTGCCGGGGACCACGGTGCTCTTGACCACGACCACGTGGTAGCCGGTTTTCTCCCGGACGACCTCTCCCACCTCGCGCGCGGCCCGTCGGACGTAGGAGAGATCGATGCGCTTGCCGTCGAACGGAGTACCGACCGCGACGAGCGTCAGCTCCGACCCGATCACTGCTTTGCGAAGATCTCCCGTCGCCGTGAAGCGCTTGCCGAGGTTCTTCCTGAGCAGATCCTCGAGGCCCTCCTCGAAGATGGGAGGCACTCCAGCCGAGATCTTTGCCACCTTCTCCGGATCGACGTCGACGCAAGTCACCTCGTGACCGACGTCCGCGAGGCACACGCCGGTGACGAGGCCGACGTATCCCGTCCCGATGACCGAAACCCTCATCACGCCTCCGGCGCGCTCCGGTTGTAGGAGTACCACACGAGCGACCGCCGCAGACCCTCCTGGAGATCGACGACGGGGGCGTAGCCGAGCTCGGTCCGCGCCTTCTTGACGACCGGGCAACGCCGGTTCGGATTGTCCGTCAGGTATTCCGGCTCGGTGCTCTGATTGCGGACTACTTTGCCCGCGTACCCGAACAGCTGCCGTGCCAGCGCGGTCACGCGCTCGGCGAGCTCGAACATGGAGATCTCGGGCGCCTCCACGCCGATGTTGTACGGCTCTCCCTGACGACCTTTGACGAGGATTTTGTAATATCCGGTGACGGCGTCCGCCGCGTAGCAGAAGGTCCGTTTTGGCGAGCCGTCGGAGAGCAGGACGATGTCGCGCCCCGCGAAGACGTCGCGCGCGAAGTCGGGGATGACGCGCCGATCCGTGATCTTCAGTCCGGGGCCATAGTTGTTGAATGGTCGAGCCATCTTCACCGGCAGACCGTGAACGCGCGCGAAGTTCACGCACAGCGTCTCCCCGTACCGTTTGGACTCGTCGTAGCAAGCGCGCGGCCCGGTGCACGACACGTTGCCGCGATAGTCCTCCGGCGTCGGAATGTTGCCCGGAAGCGGATCGCCGTAGATCTCGCTGCTGGAATAGAAGAGAAAGCCCCTCACCGGGCTCGAGGACGCAACCCTCGAGCGCGCGTAGCGCAGCAGGTGCCGGAGCCCGTCGACGTTCGTGTCCATCGTCTCCAGGGGAAACCGGCGGTAGTAGGTGGGCGAGGCGATCCCTGCCGCATGGATGATGTATTGGAAGTGCGGCACGTCGGGGGGCAGCGGCTGTGAGATGTCGTGCTCGCGGAGCTCGAGGTTCCTGTTCGTGCGCAGGCCCAGAAGCCATTCCGGTACCCCTCGCCGGTAGTTGTCGACGACGGTGACTCTGATCGGCTTGGCCGCCCGGCGCTCGTTCCAGAAAAGCACGGACTGGACCAGGTAGTAGCCCAGGAAACCGCCGCCGCCCGTGATGAGCAGGTTCGATCCCGCCATCGCCTCGAACTCGTCGCGCAATGCGTCGGCGATCTGCGCGAGATCGTTATCGAGCAGTTCCTCGAGCGTTTCCAAGCCGCACCTCCGCCGGACTGGGCGTCAAGTCACCGAAGATGAAAGCGTATTGCTCGTCCAAGGCCTTGCGAAACTCTTCCGTCTTGCGCCGGATCGAAGACGTCAGCTCCGGCTGCCTCGTCACCACGTCGCGGAACTGCGCGATCAGCTTGTCGACGTCGAGGTCGTGGATGTCCTGGCAGTACTGCGACAAGCCCATGTCCTTCATGAGCGAGGCGCACTTGTGATGGAACGAGATGGAGATGACCGGTTTGCCGAGGATGAGCGCCAGCAGGGTATTGTGAAAACGAGTCGCGACGACGATGTCGGTCGCTGCAAGCTGCGTCAACAAGTCCTCGACCGATGCAATGGGTTCGTCGATGATCCTGCCTGCGGTCCCATTCGCCGCGGGTACGTGCTCCCTGAGCAGCTCCCGGAAGTCTCCCTGCACGGCCTGGTCGTACAAGACGTCGCCGATGAGCAATCGGACGTCGTAGTCGTTGGCGAGCAGCCATTTCACGAACGCGACGAGCCCCTGCAGGTACTCCCGGTACGTATCGTGACCCGGCTTCCCGGAGCTCATCCCCCTGGCGTAGGTCATCAATCCGATGCCAACGACGGTCCTTTGCCTGCCGTCCTGGCTGCCGGCGCGGACGATGCGCTCCGGCAGATTGAATGCCAGGTCCGGATAGACGCGGTCGTCCGGTCTCGTGAATCCGACGTTCTCCAGGCACTCCTTGCTCGAACGATCTCGATAGGATCGGAAGTCGGCCAGCGACAGGGCCGATCGGATGAACCAGCGACTGAGCCTGTGGTAGATCGGGCCGGCTCCGACGCTGACGTAGAGCAATTTGCATTTGCACAACCTGGCGAGACAGGACCATTTGAAGATCTCGAATGGCCAGCCGAACGGTCCCGTGGCGGCATCGGTGAGGAATCCCGTGCCGGGCACCACGAGCATGTCCTTGTCCCTGAGGATCCCGACAGCCCTGACCGCTTCGCGAAGCTCCGTCACGACGCGCGCAAGGACCTTTCCCGGGAGTCTCGCCAGCCTGTTGCCGCGACCCTGCCCCGCGGCCGCGTTTCCCGCTTTCGCAGAGCGCTCGGTGATGGCAAAGGCGGGGATCTGGTACCTGGCCGAGGTGTCCTCGGGAACCGAACAGATGCAGCTGATTTCGGCGTGGGGAAGAAACCTGTGCACGTTGTATTGGACGGCCTGCAGAGTACATTCGTTTCCGAGGTTTTGCTGACCGAACAGCCCCCAGAGAGAGATCCTCTGCGGCCTCCGGATCGTCTGCACCTGCGTCACGCGTCCCCCCTCGGGAACTTTATCACCGATCGCCACCGCTTCACGCCCGATACCGACACGAGTCCGACGGTCGCTCGTTGCTTCGGGCAACCGGCGGGATCGTGCTACTCGGGGCTGCCATGACCACCTCCGGTGCGGGCGCGGCCGACGTCGAACCCCCGCGCACTGCGCCGGCGGAGGCGGCGTCGCAAGTCCGGGCGAGTGGCCTCGTCGCGCGCAACATGCTGTCGCTGGTGTTCTCCCAGTTCGTCACGACGCCCGTCTCGATCGTCGTGAACGCCGTCCTGGCGCGCTCGCTCGGCGCCGCCGACTTCGGCATCATCTACTTCGCCAACACCGCCCTGCTGGTAGCCTTCCTCTTCGTCGAATGGGGCAGCCAGTTCCTCGCGGGCGAGGTGGCATGCAAGCGGTCGCAGGCCGGAGAGCTGTTCGGCGCCGCCGTCACGCAGCGGCTGGCGTTCGCCTCGACCGTACTGCTGCTCATCCCTCCCGCCTCGGCCGTGCTCGGGTATGACGCGCGCGTCAAGACCGTGCTCTTGCTTTGCGCGGCCCGTATGGCGATCGGAACCGTCGGCTCGGCGTGCAGCGCGGTTTTCCGCGGCTTCGAGCGGCTCTCCTGGCACGCCCGTACGGCCGTCTTCGGCAACGTGCTCGAAGCGAGTGTGCTCATTCCCACCCTTCTCCTCGGCGGCCGCCTCTACGCGGCGCTGATCGCGCAGCTCGTCGCCGCCTCCATCACCGCGGCGGTGCAGATCGCGCTGCTCGTGCGCCTCGACATGGGGCGGCCGCGGTTCACGTTCCGGGCGGTCAAGGAGCTGCTCCGCGGAGGGGTGGGATTCCTGGTGCTCGACATCGTCGTGCGCCTGCAGCCGTACATCGACGCCACCTTCCTCTCGAAGCTGGCCCGCCCCGACGCCATGGGCTGGTACAGCGCGTCCAACCGGATCGTCGGCGTCATCCTCTTTCCGGCGACGACGCTGTCCTTTGCCATCTACCCGACGATCTCGCGGCTCTGGGCCGAAGACCGGCACTCCTACGCGGCGCTCGTGCGTCTTGCGCTTCGCGCACTCACCATCGTCGGCATCTTCGCTGCCACGGGCACGATCCTCTTCTCCGGAGTCGCCATCGACCTCATCTACGGCGCCCGGTTCGGTCCCGCGGCGGGGAACCTGCGCATCCTCGGCATCTATGTCGTGCTGGTCTACGCCAGCATCGTGGTGGGGACCGGCATTGGCGCAGCGCGCCGGCTGCTCCCTTACACGTTCGCCCAGAGCTTCTGCCTGGTGGTGAGCTTGCTCCTCGATCCGATCCTCGTCCCCTACTTCGAACGAGCGGCCGGGAACGGTGGCCTCGGCGTGAGCACTTCGGTGGTCGTCGCTGAAACCGCGATGGTCGCCGCCGGCATCGTCATCCTGCCGTCCGAGGTCGTCGACCGCTCGCTGCTTCTGACATTGGGCCGCTCGCTGGCGGCGGCGCTCGGGATGGCGTCCGTCGGATTCGTCCTCCGCGCATATCCGTACCTCGCGCTGCCCCTTTCCGTAGGCACGTACGCCGCGCTGTTGTGGGCGCTCGGCGGCCTCGATCGCGAGGTCCTCGACTTGCTGCGCGACGTGTTTCGTCGCAGGCGACCGCCTTCGCCCACCGCCGCTCCGGCGGGCACCGCGGGGTGACGTCGCGAGCCGACGTCTGGGCCGGCGGGGGAGCCGAGAATTTGCCCCGTCATTTGTCGACCGCTATGTGAAACGCGGGCGTACCGCTTGAGGACACCGACCTACACGGGGCTGGTGATCGAAGACTATCGATCGGAGCGCCTGCTTCTCAAGCGGCAGCTGCATCGCCTCTCGTTCCACGTCCTCGAAGCTGCCGACGGGAAGACGGCGATCCGGCGCCTCGCCGAGGGGCCTCTCGATCTGGTCTGCCTCGACCTGATGCTTCCCGACATGAGCGGCTTCCAGATCTGCGAGCTCATCCGTCGCTCGCCGCGGCACGCCGACGTCCCCGTCCTCGTGCTGAGCGCCCGCGCGATGCCGGAAGACCGCGCTCAGGCGGAGCAGGCCGGCGCATCCGGGTACCTCGTCAAACCGTTCGAATGGGACCTCTTCGATGCCGAGGTGCGCCGGCTCCTGGCGCTTCCCCGCAAGCGCAGCTTCACGTGACTCGAGCTCGATCGAGAAGGTTACCGGACCGAGACGTCGAGGTTGTACCGCGCGGGCATTCCCTTCGCCGGCTCGCCGCTGCCGGAGACGACGACCGGGATCGTCCGGAAGAGGATCTCGGCGTCTTTCAACAGGTTCCAATGATCGATGTACTGCAGGTCGAGGTACATCCACTCGTCGAACGACATGCGGTGGCGATTCGCCGAGATCTGCCAGATGCAAGTCAGCCCGGGGCGCACCGAGAGCCGCCGCAGCTGCCACGCCTCGTATTTCGTCACCTCCTCGGGGATGGGAGGGCGCGGACCGACGAGGCTCATCTCACCTCGCAGCACGTTGATGAGCTGCGGGAGCTCGTCGATCGAGAACTTGCGCAAGATCGCGCCGACGGCCGTCACGCGCGGATCCTTGCGCAGCTTGAACACGGGGCCGTTCCTCTCGTTGAGTGTTTCCAGCGTCTTGCGGCGCTGCTCGGCGTCCGCGACCATCGAGCGGAACTTGAGCATCTCGAAGGGGTGGCCGTGCAACCCGCAGCGGACCTGCTTGAAGAACACCGGTCCGCGCGAACTCGCTTTGATGAGCAACGCCACGATCGCCAGCAGCGGTCCCAGGAGCCACAGGGCCAGGGAGGCGACGAGCAGATCGCAAATCCGCTTCAGCGCACGCTGGCGCGCCTTCGTCTCCAGCGGTGCGTAATGCAGGTAACCGTCGGCCAGCGGCTTGCTCAGCACCGGTCTCGCCCGCTGCAGCCGGAACGTATACGCAGGCAACGCGAACGGGACGCCGAGGTTCTCGCAGACCGAGATGGCGTGCTGCATCTGTGCCGCGTCCTTCGACGCGTCGGCGGCGATGTACACCTCGCTCACCGGCGTCGTGCGCAGCACGCTCTCGATGTCCATCCAGGTACCGAGGAGCGGCGGGGAAAGGACGAAGCTTTGCAGCTCGTCGGGCAGGACGAGGTATCCGAGGACGCGCTGGCGTCCGCGGCGGGCGAGGTCCTCGCCGGTGATGCGCCCCAGCGTGCCGGCGCCGACGATGAGGACGCGATCGACGGCCTTCTTCCATCTCGACGGCGGCCGGAAGAACACGACGCGCACGACGATCAGCGCGGGCCACCAGAGCGGGAGCATCCGCCTCAAGCTCGCCCACTGTTGCGCCCATGCTTCGAAAAGCGCCGCCACCGACAGCATGGCGAGCACCATCGTCGAGGCGAGGATCGCGTCGTCGAGCGGTTCGCGCGCCGGCGAAGAGGCGTCGTAGTAGCCCAGCACGGCCGCGGTGATCACCCAGACGCCGACCAGCGCCCCGAGCACGACCAGCGCCTGCGATCCACCGCCGGCGGGAAACGCGCCAGGACCATTCGCCAGGACGAGCGTGCCGACGAGGGCGAGATCGACGGCCACGTTCAAGCGGGTCGCCCATTCCGCCGAGAGACGGCCGGCCCGCCTCGCTTCCGGCTTGGCGCGAACGACCGTCGCTCCCCTGCTCGAGCTCGACGCTGCGCGATCCGCCCGTCGATCGCCCAGCCGATCGGGTTGACCCGGACCAGCACCCGGCACGCTGCGGCGCGCTGGTGGGCGCACGGTGCCCTCGACGTCGGAGCGCAGCGCCGGAACGGCGCCCGCTCGCAATGCGGTCGGAAATTCCGGACCGCGCTCCCCCTCGATCCTCCAGGCAGCCATGCCCCCCCCGGGACAACGATGTCCGGCGAAATGCGTACGCACCGTGCAGCGCTGTCGGGCTCCCCCGTAGGCAATTAGATCGGGGAGGGCGGGGCCATGTCAATCGTCCTAAGAGCCACACCGAGCCCGCCGGAGGGATTCCCAGCCCTGTCGAGTCCGGCTAAGGTTGACCAGAAATGGCAAGGTCGAACAGGGGGGGAGCCTTGCTGGGCGCGCTCGCCGCGGCTGCGGTGGGATGCGCCAATCTGGGCGAGTACGTCTGGGCCGATTCGTTGCCGGAAACGCCGGCCAACCCCGCCAATCCAGGGGCATACGTCCTCGGACCCGGAGATACCGTCTTCGTTCGCGTCTTCAACCAGGACAGCGTCTCGGGACGCTCGAAAATCCGCCCCGACGGGCGGATCACGATCCCGTTCCTGAACGACGTCCAGGCGGCAGGGCGCACGACGGAAGAGCTGGGCCAGACCGTGCAGACGATGCTGCGCGACTTCATCAAGCAGGCCGTGGTGACCGTTTCCCTGGAGGAGCCCGCGCCGACGCAGGTGTCGGTGCTCGGGGAGGTGACCCATCCCGGCGTCTACCCGCTGGAACGGACCAACCCGAGCGTGCTGCGCGCGCTCGCCGCCGCGGCCGGGCTCACCGAATTCGCGCACAAGGATCGGATCTTCGTCGTGCGCAGCGGCGCCTCCCGGCGGATTCGCTTCAAGCTCGAGTCGCTCGCGACGCCCGGGAGCCGGAGCTCGCGCTTCCGGTTGCAGAACGACGACGTGATCGTGGTCGAG